>JACCDW010217187.1_pt1 | contig 109263 bp, 170 predicted proteins | sample 7449781 | NCBI WGS metagenome assembly JACCDW01 (sample SAMN15323449, study PRJNA562643) | freshwater metagenome | isolation source: river surface water | place: USA:Blue River Watershed | collected 2017-08-18 | reverse complement strand
TATAATAATTTATTCGCTTGAAGGAGGAATAAAATGGTAACACAATTTGCTATGGATCTTTTTAGAGATCCATTTTTTATTGGCTTTAATCGTGAGTTAGAAAGAATGGCTAATGTGCATAATATTGCATCACGTCAATCTTATCCACCATATGATGTATTAAAGCTAGATGAAGATACATATCAAGTACAACTTGCAGTAGCAGGGTTCTCAAAGGATAATATTGAGGTTTCCGTTGAAGACGGTACTCTTAAAATTTCTGGAGAGATTGTAGAATCTACAGATGCAGAAGTATTACATAAAGGTATTGCTGCTCGTAAATTTACAAGATCTTTTGCTCTAGGTGAGTACATGGAAGTATCTAGTGCTTCTCTTGAAGATGGAATGCTAACAATTAAAATTGTTAGAGAAGTTCCAGAAGAGAAGAAACCTAAAACAATTAAGATCAAATAATAGTATAATAGAAGTCTGCATCCCGTCACTGGGAAGTCGCAGATACCGTCGGGGGAGACAGCGACACTAAATAACTGGCGGACCTGAGCATGTCATTAAACTGCTCTTTAATTAGTTAGGATTTTAATGAAATTTCATTGGATGCAAAGACTAGATTCTGACACATTAGAATCGCTAGAAAAATATTCTGAAATTTTAAACGACTCTGGTTATGAATCTATTTTAACAGTGTATCACTCAACAATAGCAGACAATTGGATTAAAGCAGCTAGAGTATTAAATAAAAATCATAAATTTAAATATATGATTGCAATTAGAACATATGCTATAAGTCCTGAATATTGTGCTATGATGTGCAAAGCTTTTTATGAAATAGCAGAAGATAGATTAATATTAAATATATTAGCAGGAGATCTTCAAAAAGAAGAAGAAAGTGTTAATAATGTAATTGAAATTAATGATTTAATTAAAACACATGAAGAAAGAACTGTTTATACTAAAAGATGGTTAGAAAAATTTGTCAATTTAAATATTTTTAAAAATAATCCAAATATTAAACCTCAACTTATAATGAGTGGAACTTCTAAACAAACATTAGAGAACGCAGAACTTTTCGGAGACGGACATTTATGTACATATGCTAATTATAAATTTGATTTAAAAGATCAAATAAAAACTAAAATAAAAATGGTATATATAGATATTGTAGTTAGAGACTCTTATGAAGATTGTATAAAGTATATACCAGGAGATGAAAATAGAATACAAAAAGAATCTACAATTGTTGGAACAGAAACTCAAGTTATTGAAAAATTGAAAGAAATGAAAAAAGAAGGCATAACAGAAATTATGGTCTGTAGAAGACCAGAAGACGAAGAGCATCATAGAATACATGCATTGATAAAAAAGATAAATAATGAAAATCTTTTAGACAACTAAGATAAATTAAATAAACAAGCATGATATAATTCCAATGTAACAAAAATTTTGTTGCATTGGAGATCCAATTGAGTAGAAAGTTTAAATACTTTTTAGCTAGCCTTTTTGTAATGGGTTGGCTATTTTTTATTGGCCCAAGTTATGCACAAGCAACAGAAAACAATAGCTCCGAGCAAGTAATTGTATCTCCAGATCAAACAATATCCTCTGCAGAAACTGCAATTATTAATGCTGAAACTACTACAAGTACAGTAATCACAGAAATACAAAATATAACAAACCCATCAGAGGCTGTATCTGGAAACGTTGTACAGGCTCAAGAAGCCATACAAGATGCTCAGGAAGCCCTTACAAGCGCTCAATCCGCAGCATCTGCTGTAGAGTCTGCTACAACTGCTGTATCAACAGCACAAGAGCAAGTATCTACCGCACAGTCTTCTGTAAGTACAGCACAAACATCTGTTCAAAATACTCAATCTCAAATTGAAACTCAAACTGCAACTGTTGCTACAAATCAAATTGCAGTTAATACAGCACAGGCAGCAGTAAATGCAGCTACCACACCTGGATTAACTATGACAGTTTATAGCAATCCTGGAACAAATGCTTCTCCTACACTAGGAGGAAACTCTGTAGGCACAACAACAGACACAAATGGAATTAATGAAAACTGGGGACTAAGCGGTCCTACAGTAAATGGCGGAACAACTACATCAACAGAAACATTTACTGGAAATCGTTTAAATACTGATATTAATATAACTGTAAATGGTACTCAAGTTAGTACTACAAATAATAATGGGGTATATATTGGTTCTATTGGTTGGCCAGGAGGATCTGATCCATCTTTGAGTTTATATTCTCCAAGTGCTACAACAACAATTCTTATGCCAGCCAATACAATATCTGCAGGATTTTCAGTATTTGCTAAAAATGGAAATACAACTGGAACAATAACATATACAGACGGTACCTCAGAAACATATACCTTGCAACACAATGTTAGTTCAGAATATCCAAATTATGTACATCAAGAAGTATTTACTGCACCAGCAGGTAAAAAAATTGCAAATGTAACTATTCCAACTGATTGGGACTATTTTGCAATAGATAATGTTTCAGCAACTAAACAATCTACTACAACGGTATCAGAAGACTTTCAAGTAAAATGGTCTGGATATTGGACACCTCAATATACAGGCACTCAATATGTTTACGCACCAGCAGATGATGGAGTAAAACTATATCTAGATGGAGAATTAGTAATTGATGACTGGGTAGATAAAGGTGGCGGAGGATCTACGGCAGACATTCCAACTATTGCTGGAACCCCAAAAACATTTGAAATGTGGTATTACGAAAATGGTGGAGGGGCAAATGTTTCTTTACAAAGATATACTGGATCTGGATGGGAAGTAATTCCTGAATCGGAATTTTCTAAAACCGTTGCTACTACAGAGCAAAGACAGGCTCTTGCTACAGCAAACAGTAATCTTCAGTCTTCTCAGACAACATTAAGCTCTTTACAACAACAACTAATAACAGAGCAACAATCTTTAGCTTCTGCTCAACAAACTTTATCAGTAAATCAATCAAACTTAACAGCCGTTCAAGCTACTTTAAGTACTGCTCAAACCAATTTAACAAACTCAATAATTGCAGTTCAAACTGCCGTTGAGATTATGAACAATAAAGTTTCATACGTACAGAATTTAGTATCTGCTGCTTTGGTTGCTCAACAATACGCTAATCTTTCAAGTGGTCCCTCACAAAATCAACCAAGTGAACCTACTCCTGAAGAACCACCTGCAGAAGAACCACCAGCAGAAGAACCACCAGCTGAAGAGCCACCTGCAGAAGAACCACCTGCAGAAGAACCACCTGCAGAAGAACCACCAGCAGAAGAACCACCAGCTGAAGAGCCACCTGCAGAAGAACCACCTGCAGAGTTAACGGTTGAAGAAATACAGGAGGCTGTTAGTGAACTAATTGAAGATGGTGCAATTACACAAGAAGATGTTGAAGCTGTACTAGAAGCCCTGTCAGCAGACGGAGAAATAAGTACAGAAGAAGTAATAAATTTATCTGAAGCATTGTCAGAAGATGGTGTATTAACTTTAGCAGAAAAAGATTTAGTAGCAGAGGTATTAGTTGAATCTGCGGAAGGTGCTCCAATTGAAGCATCAGCCATAGAAGCAGCTGGACTTGAATATCGTGACCTTCCACCACAAATACCAGTAGAAGTAAGAGAAGATGCAAATGGAAATCCTGTTGTTATTACAGCAGAAGTAGCATCAGCGTTATTAACTTTAGAAAGTCCAGCAGCATTAGTTGGAGCAATTGCAGGATGCTTTAATCCAGATGAGGCAATTGAAGGATTAACTGAAGAACAAAAGTGTGAGGTATTTAAAGCATTAGCAAATATTGGAGCAGATATGTCTCCTCAAGAAAGACAAAAAGCTAAAGAAGTTCTTGTTGCCGCAGTTTTGGTAGGACAAGTAATTCTTGGTAGTTCAATATTAAGGATAAGGGGGTAAATATGAACTGGTTAAAAAAGAGGGCTATAGCTATTCTTAGCGAAAACTTTACATTCTTGGGATTTTTTGTGGCCTGGGTTGTTTTAGAAGGTAGTGCTAAAACAGTGGTAGGATATGTAACCTTAGCCTCTGTTGCTATTTGGTTTATGACAATAGGAATTAGAGAAAAGGCCGAAAAAGAAGAATAGCCCTTATAGTCATATATTTGCTATAATAGATCTATGAAAAAAATAAAGGTGTTTTTAGCTTCTAGCCTTTTAATCCTTTCCCTAAGCGGATGCGGATACGATGGACATTATAGATATCCATGTCAAGATCCAGCAAATTGGGAAAAGGCTGAATGTAAACCACCCATCTGTACAGCTAACGGAGCATGTCCAGAGGATCTAACAGGAACTAAGGAAACAACAAATGGCTAAAGAAAGATTGACCCCAGCAGAATTAGATGCAAGATTAAAATTTATTTTAGGAATTACATTAGGTTCAATTCTATTTATTACAGCAGTAGGAATTATGTATGCATTAATATTTGTAACGCAACCAATTACTGGACAATCTGAAAATGATAAAATGTTTTTTAACGTATTGGGTTCAGTGGCAACATTTATTACAGGAACACTTGCAGGTTTACTAATTGGACAATCAGGCGCAAAAGATATAATGTCTGCACAATTAGCAAACAAAGAGATGGATGCTAAAAATACACAAGCAGATAAAAAACTAGAAGCAGAAATTGATGAAGCAAAAGCACGTAGATTAGCAAAACCAGATGGAGCAATGCCAGAAGAGCAACCTGTAGATACTAATTGGGATAAGGATTAATTATGTCATCAGCAGAAAAATTTGTTGAAGTTGCTAAAGGTGAAATTGGAACTGTAGAAGGACCTAAAGATAATGAAACAAAATATGGTGCATTTACAAAAGCTAATTTTCAACCTTGGTGTGGTTCATTTGTTATGTGGTGTGCAGATCAAGCAGGAGTAAAAGTTCCTAATACTGTTTATACACCTGGTGGCGCAGCAGCATTTAAAAAAGCTGGTCAATGGATCGACGGAGATATAGCAGATCCAGAGCCAGGAGATGTAGCATATTTTGACTTCCCATCAGATGGTGTAGATAGAATTTCACATGTTGGTATTGTAATGACAGATAATGGAGATGGCACTGTATGGTGTATTGAAGGAAATACTTCAGGAGATCCTAAAGGTAGTCAAAGAAATGGTGGAGAAGTTTGTAAGAAATTACGTGCTTATAAAAAGAATAAAAAGAATATACAAGTATCAATAGTAGGTTTTGGAAGACCTAAATTTGGAGCATCAGTAAGCAAAAAAGAAGAGCCTGCTGCTAAATCAAAAAAAGCAAAGACTTGTTCAACATGTGGACAAACAATTAAATAAAAATGAATACATACAGGATTAAATTAGAAGTAGATGCTGAAATTCAAGCATTTAGTCAAGATGATGCTGTAGATTATGTTAACGATATATTTGGCGTTGACGATGAAATTAAATCAATTAAGATTGTTAATATAAAGGGGTAATCATGGCAAAAGAAGGATATAAGCCAACAGCTGGAATGCGTTCTGCGGCTCGTCGTGCTATTAAATTAAAAGAACAAGGAAAAGCAAAAGGCGCAGGAACAGCAGTAGGATGGACTCGTGCAGGACAACTTGCTCGTGGTGAGACATTAAGTCTTTCTACTGTAAAGCGCATGTACTCTTTCTTTTCACGACATGAGGTAGACAAGAAGGGTAAGGATTGGGATAACGCAGAAAATCCTTCAAATGGAAAGATTATGTGGCTTGCATGGGGTGGAGACGCAGGATTCTCTTGGTCTCGTAAAATTGTAGAACGAGAAAAAAATATGAAAAAATCTTTAGTTGCAGAAGATTTGATAGAAGAAATTAAAGATATTCTTGATGATGTTGTAAATCCAGCAGACACAATAGTAGAAATTCCAGATGACGAAGAAATTACAAAATCATTACGTCCTGAAATTACAAAAGAACAACTTAGTATGGTTATTGAACATTTAATGGAAGCAATTGAAGGAATGATTGAAATGCCTGAAGAAGAGGATGATTCTGAATCAGAGTCAGATTCTGAATCAGAGGTAGAAGTAGAAGAAGGATCTTCTGGCCCAGCCCCAATAGGAGATCCAGAAAAAAATGATGTAAATTGGCCAGTAGTAAAATCAAAAGATGAAGAAGATTATGAGTCTGATAATGAAGAAGAAGACAAATGGGATAATTTACAAAAGGCATGTTGGTCTGGATATAAACAAGTTGGAATGAAAGAAAAAAATGGAAGAATGGTTCCAAATTGCGTTCCAATAAATAGCGTTAAAAAATCTTTATGGGATGGAAAATTTAATCCATCTTCTATAAAAAAGTAATAAAATCAGTTGACAAGGCTTATTAAGTCCCTGTATAATTGTATACAGGGATTCGCCCTTTATATTTAAGGAATCATGTTATATTTAAATGAACTTGGCGTAAATATATTTATGCGTAAATATAATTCATTAATGCAAAATGCATATTGGAATAATTATGATTTAATTATATGGAAAAAAAATTATAACGGATTTTTTAAACAAAATGGATTATTTAGAAAAACTTGGGGTGTTGCTGACAAAGTGTCAGTAGATCAAAATGGAATGTGGGCTTTGCCTAAACAATATGTCAAATATTTTAAATGATTTAGGCGTAGATAAAGAAGACCTAGACTGGTGGCATCTAGGAATATGTAGAGGAATGGATACTAATCTATTCTATGATAAATATGAAAATGACGAAAAGATTGCAAAAAATATCGACGAGGCATGCCTAGCATGTCCAGTCATAGCAATGTGTTATCAATCTGGTATTGAAAATAATGAATACGGGGTATGGGGCGGAGTTTATTTAAACTCTGGGTCTATAGATAAAAATAAAAATTTACATAAAACAAATGAAGTTTGGAAAAGATTGAAAGCCAAAAATGTATATTGATAAAAATAAAGATCATTTTAAATATGGCATTAATCAATGGACAGGTGAACCAAACAAGCCAGTCTTTTATACACCAGAAATGGCAAAAGCAATTAGAGGAATTAATAAACCAGTTAACAACTTACAGATGGATATAGTTAAATATCCTGAATTTTTAGCATTGAGATTATATGAAGATAATTTTATACAATTTACAGGAACTAAAAAAGAAATGGTAATTGATTATGTAGCAAAAGTAAAAAAGCTACTAGAATCATACGGAGTAAGATGTGAGCTGGAAGGAGTTCCTAGTGAAAGAGTATTACGATAGAGTTTTAATTGTTTTTATCCATGATCTAGGGATCTATGGATCAACAGAAAAACTAGGAGCATTTGCTTCTTTAATTAAATATACACAAGATGGAATGGAGCATGAAGAATTGATTGATAATTCAGAATTTTCAATTATGGATGAATTAGTTTTTACACATGTAGAGGAAGATTATAATGGATAAAGTTTTATGTTATTCTTGCAATAAATCAAAAAATAATTTAAGTGTTAAAAAATCAATTTTATTACCAATTAATCTTTTAATGTGCGAAGGATGTATATCTTCCAAATTTGAACCACGTTGGCTTGTAGTCATTGCTGGTAGACAAATGGGCGCAGATTCAGTAAGAGAATTTATATTAAAAAAGAAGTACATTGGAAATGAAATTTCTGCTTCTGAATTATTAATTTAATAATCATTATACTGTATAATATGATATATAATGAATTTGGATACGACCGCTATACTTATTGCAATCGCTGCGGCGGTATTGTCTGGCATGGGGACGGCAATTATTGCTGGGCTGATAGAGAACAAGAAAGAGAAAGCTAGACAACGAGAACGAGAACAAGATCAATTAAAAATTGAAATTAAAGATTTAAAAATTGAATTATATCAATTAGAAAAAGAACTTACAGACTGGAAAGATAAGTATTATGAGGCTCTTCAGGAACTTATTTTAATTAAGGCTGAGCTTGAAAATACGCTTAGAAGTATATCAGAAATAGAGCCTATAAATAATTTCGACACAGAATTTTAAATTTAGTATACTGTATTCATGACAGCAGTGGTAGCCCTCATTCATGAAAATAAAGTCCTTCTAGGAGGAGATTCTGCTGCCTCTGATGATAAGACTGGTTTAATATTTTCAAGAACTGACCCAAAAGTATTTAAAGTTGGTCAATTTGGAATTGCATTTGTTGATAGTTTTAGAATGGGTCAGATACTTCAGTATAGTTGGACTCCGCCAGTTTATAAACCAACATCAGGATATAAAAACTTAGATAAATTTATGAGAACTAAATTTGTTGAATCTGTTAAAGAAGCATTTAAAGAACAAGGATATGGAAATCAAACACCAGGATCAACAGAAGATGGTGATGAGGGTGGAATATTTTTAATAGCAGTTCAAGGTACTGGAAGAATATTTACAATGGATTCTGATTTTCATATAGGCGAAGCAGATCTTCAATATATGGCAGAAGGTGCTGGACAAGAGTTAGCTCTAGGTTCCCTTTTCTCTACAGCGTCTGTTAAGACCCCTCGTAAACGTGTCAGAATGGCCCTAGAAGCGGCTGCAAAATTTAACATGTCCGTTAGACCACCCTTTACAATCATAGAAGTCTAGAGTATAATAAGTTAATGGATATTAATGATCTAAAGCCAGAAAATTATGATAAGGCTATGGATCTTAGGGGTACTCCAACCCATGTGTGCCCTTGTGGATGTTTCATATGGAATGTTAAAGTAACTTTTTATGATTATGAAATTGTTCAATACTTTTTAGATATGGAATGTGCAAATTGCGGAAGCTTGGCAACCGCCCCAACACCAGAGGATAGACCATGAGAAAATCAGAACGAATTAGACAAATAGAAATTCAATTAATTAAACTTGAATTTGAGTTAGATTTATTAAACAATATGCTTGTAACTCTATTAGAAGCAAATAACCTGCCACAACCACATTTAGATGCTGGTAAGTGGTATCAAAGAAGGTTAGACAAAAACTCTTGACAATATCGTATATGTTTTAGTAAAATATACGAATGAATAAAAAAATAATAAGTGCATTATCAGCACTATCAATCACACTATCTGCTGTCTTTATTACTGTAGAAGCCAAAGCGGATCAACAGGCTCCTACTTTAGCTATTCTAGATACTGCTATAGATACATCATTGCCAATCTTTAAAGATAAGATTGTTTATGAAGTATGTATTTTAGAATGGAACTCCTGTCCAAATGGACAAAAATTTATGGAAGGAACAGGGTCTGCGGTTCTTCCTTCAAATATTATAAGTAAAAATGGATTTGATCATGGAACTCAGATGGCTTCAGTTGCCATCAGAACTAATCCTAATATTAAAATTATATTTATTAGAATTATTGGTAATACACCATCTGGTTCAAGACAATCTACTGGAGAGACTGGTGTATCTTTAGCACTTAAATGGGTGCAAGACAATCAATCTAGATTTAATATTCAGGCAGTTTCTATGTCTCAGGCAAATCATAATATTCTTACAACTTTAACAGATTATTGTCCTGCAACTCCTATGTTGCGTGGAATGATATCTTCTTTAGTTTCTTCTGGGATCCCTGTATTTTTCCCAGCAGGCAATACAAGAGATTTATCTAGATTATCTTGGCCAGCATGTATTAACGACTCCATTTCAGTAGGAATGGCAGATCAATATGAACAAGTAGATAATTATTCTAATTTTGATAAAGATAGATTAGATTATTATGCTAATGGAAACATGCAAGTTGTAATTCCAGGTGGTGAAATTAGAAACGCTGCTGGATCTTCAATTTCTACACAAGTTCTTGCTGCTACATGGATTTCTATTAAATCATCAAAACCAGGAATTCCATATAATGAAGTTATTAATACATTAAATACAATATCTAAGCCAATTAAAGGGGCAAGAGGACAGTATGGTAAACTTGTGCCGTCTTCTCAAATTTCAATATCTCCACAAGTTCCTACCGCACAGCCTGCTCCAGTAGTAACACAAGCACCAACAGCTAAAACTGCAGAGCAACTTGCTGCAGAAAAAAAGGCTGCTTTACTAGCAGAAGCAAATAAAGCATTGGCTTTAGCAGAATCACAGTATCAAGCAGAAATAAAAGCTGCAGCAGATAAGCTAGCTGCAATTAAAGCAGAATGGGCTAAAAAAATAAATGGATAGAATGACCGTTCTAGAAGAAATTATAAAAGAGGTTTCTGCAGAGCTATATCAAAAATGGTATAACGCAATCCCAGAGTCTGATAAAAGCGAAGAATCCTCACAAGCAATGGCAAAAAATGCTGGGGAAACAACTTTTTTCGTAATTCAAACTTTTATGAATAAGTTTAATTCAGCAGCAGAAGAATTAAAAGATAATTAAACATAAGGGGGCGGACTATTGACCGTCCCCTTATTTTTTAGTAGAATGGATACCATGCAAACTTTTTTACCATTCGCAGCAAAGCGTGATAGCCTTGATGCATTAGATAATAAAAGACTTAATAAACAAATACTTGAATGTTATCAAATACTTAATATTTTGACTGGAAACTCTAAGTCAAATGCTTGGCGCAACCATCCTGCAGTATTGATGTGGGAAGGTGCTGAGGCGGAACTATACAGATATGCCATGACAGCAGTAGCAATTGCAGATATGCGTGGAATTAAAACAGATAAGAATAAAGCAAACATACAAGCCTTATCTCGTTCACGTAAATCTCTTATATGGGAAGATAATACTCCATTATGGGCAATTAATCCTACAACAATTAAACGTGTTAATGCTACACATAAAGCTAATTTATATCGTAAAGATCCTGTTTATTATGCTGAATTTGCAGATTCAGTCAACTCAAAGTATAATAAACCTTGCTGTGAAAGATGTCAATATTATTGGCCTACACATAAGGAGCTCGTGTGATAGTTACTGATTCAAATTTTGAAGATACTATAAATAATCATAAAACAATTTTAATTGATTTTTGGGCTGAGTGGTGTAGACCATGTAAAATGTTTAGTCCAATTTTAGATGAAGTATCTGAAGAAACTGGTATTTGGGTTGGCAAAATAAATGTTGATGAAAATACAATAAAACCATTAGAGTATGAAGTTACTAGTATTCCAACAACAATAGTATTTAAATTCGGCAAGCCAGTAAAAAGAATTATTGGTGCAAAACCTAAGCACATATTAATGGAAGAGATAAAAGAATGGCTATAGATTTCTTAGATGTCCAGTCTTGGTATGAATACGGTAGAGAAAAAAATTGGGTAACAGAAGTATTTTGTAATACACACGAAGGGCCTCCATTATCTGATGAAGAAGCAAAAGATTGGGAAGATGGCGGAGATCCTTGTAGTTTTCACATAAAATTCACAGAAGAACAATAGCGACATTTAATAAAGTTAAACGTCTATATATATGGGAGTACACCCAAAAATAGAATTCCATTTTGGAAAAAAATGGATAAAAAGGAGAAACAAAAAAAATATGAAGTCATTAAAAAAGATTGCCGTTGCTTCGGCTGCAGCCCTAGCACTACTAGGCATTCAATCAATTAATGCATCAGCAGCACCACTTGTGGTTACAGTTGCTGGTTCAGCAAATGCTACTACATCTACAGCGCCTGCGACTGCGAACGTTCCAGCCGACAATACAGTAGATGCAGCAGATGCCGTTGCTATCGCAGCAACAGCAGATACGGGAACAGCAGTTACTTTTACCGCAACTGGTAAAATTAAGCTGGTTACTGCTCTTAGCGCAACAAATGCTGTAGTTTCTGCTACAGCAGGATCAGCATCATATTCTGCAACATCAACAGGTTCTGCAATAACTGTTTATGCATTTACAACTTCAACAGAGACAGGATCAGTAACAGTAGTTAATGGTTCTTATTCAACAGTTGTTTATGTTAAGGGAATTGCTGGATCTGTATCAAATGTTGGAGTATCAGTACCTTCTGCAGTAGCAGTGGGCACAATTCCACAAATTACAGTTAGCACAACAGATGTATTTGGAAACCCAGTTTCTGATACAGTAACAGCAACATTAATTGGAGGAACTTGGGCAGACGGTTCAATTTCTAAATCAATTGTTACAAATAATGCAGCAGCAGTTGCAGCAACTCCATCTTTGGTTCTAGGATCAAAGATTGAAAGTCTTGCAGTTGCAACAGTAGGAACAGTAACAATTGCAGTAACTGGTGCAGCATCAGCAACTGCAGTAACTGGTCTAAATGTGCCAGTAAAGGCAGTTGTAGCATCATTTAGAGTAACTGATTTAAATGGAACAATTGCTCAACTTCAAGCACAAATTAATTCTTTGTCTAAAGATTTAGCAGATGCAAATTCCATAATTGCAGCAAATAAAATTGTAGCAGATGCTGCAGCAGCAGCAAAAGTAATTGCTGACGCAGCAGTAATTCAGGAAAAGGCTGATTATAATAAGCTAGCTAAAGCTTGGAATAAGGCATTCCCTAAGAAAAAGGTTGCTTTAAAGAAGTAAGCTTTTATAATAAAGGGCAAGGGAAACCTTGCCCTTTTTTTATATAAATGATAGAATATATATGTGGATTATATAGAAGATCAAATAAGAGAAAAAATCTTAAATGAGATTAAATATTTAGAGTTGCCATATGAATGGAAGCCTAAAGAGGTTATTAATTACATATATACTAAATTAAGTAGAGGAAATAATGGAATCAAATAAAAGAACTTTATTAAAAACACTTAGTTGGGAAACATTCCATCTAGTAGGAGTTGCAGGAATTATTGCAATTGTAACTTACGTTTTAACTGGTGAGATAGAATATGAATATGCAACATTTGGAGCTCTTGGTTATATTGCTTGGGAAGCTCTTGGATATTATTTACATGAAAGAGTGTGGGTTAAGTTTGGTAAAAAAATTAAATAATTAATATGGAAAAAACTTGTGAAAAAAGCAATTGTAGCAATAAGGCAACTAGGATAATTAAAGATTTAAACCTATATTCGTGGGTTTGTGAAGCCTGTTATGGCATTTATAGGTCTTAAACTCATAAATGCTATAATATGATTATAGATGGATTTCTAGACCCATCTAAATAACAACCTATAGGAGAAACAAAATGTCAGACGGTAAGAATTTAACAGGCTTTAATGAAACTAAGCCATCAGCAACAACACCATGGAATAATAATGAGCAATATGCTTCTGCTCCAAAAGCAGCATTTCCAGCAACAGATAAGTCATCACAAGATGGTGCAGGATTAGGTAACGGCGGTAAGTAATAATGTGCATCGAATGTGGTTGTGAATCAGTAGGCAGCGAAACAGGAATTATTTCTGCTCCTATGCTAGATGTCACAAGAGATGGAGAAGCAGGTCTTACTCTTAATATGACAGCAACTCCAGAACAAAGAGAAAGATTTATCAATGAGTGATAATGGTACAGGTATGGCTACACCGCCAAACAATGAACCATCAGGAGCTATAACTTCACAAGAAGTTGGTCGTAAAAAACCAATTCAAGGAAAGTTTAAGTCTGGAATTCAAGATAAAAAATCTATGACCAGAATTGATAGAAATAAACACGGTATTCGTAGAGAAACAAATATCGGAATGAAAAGAACTGGTCGATCTAAGAAGGTATAAAAATGTGTGGCACGACATCAATATGTAGTTCTTCGGATCTGCATATTGATGTTATTAGAACAATTGATGATCACATAGATAGCCTAGATAATTTACCAGCAGTTTAATTAGAGAAAGAATTTTTTTTGAGTAGAAAACCATATATACGAGTAGCAGATATTTTATTTGAAAGAGCTGTAAAAGATTCTGCAGACTATGCTGAGCAAAATATGAAAGATGCTCTTTTATTTTTTGATGAAAGCAAAGAGTCAATGTGGAGATATTGTTTAAAACAAATTAAATTTAATGGAATATTCGCTGAGTTTGGCGTGTTTAATGGAAAATCTATTAATTATTTAAGTTCATTATTACCTTATTATAAATTTTATGGTTTTGATTCTTTTACAGGATTAAAAGAAGATTGGATTGGATGGGAATGGTCTAAGGGGGACCTATCAACTAATGGAATACTTCCAAAAGTAAATCATAATGTAGATTTAATTCAAGGATACTTTGATCAATCTTTACCAAAATGGTTACAGGATAATCCTGGACCATTTTCATTTATAAATATAGACTGCGATACTTATGAATCGGCCAAAACAGTATTAAATCTATTAGGAAAAGAAAGAATTGTCCCAGGAACTGTTATTATATTTGATGAATATTTTGGATACAATAACTGGAGATCTCATGAATTTAAGGCTTGGCAAGAGTTTGTAATTACTCATAATATTAAATATAGATATTTAGCAATAAATCATTTGCAGGCTGGAATTATAGTAGAATGAGTATTTAAGAACGTTTTTATGATAAAATAGGTTATCAGGAGGCAAAATGTTTGAAAACGATCCAAGATTAATAAAATATGATGAAAAAGTAATGCTTTATAAAAATTTTTTCTCAAAAGAATATGTAGATAAAATTAATAAAGAAGTTAGTGCAAAATATAAATATAGTGCTGTAGATAAGCATGCCATAGAGTGGTATGAAGGCAAAACGACGCCAGCAGTTCCTGGATTAATGGAAGCATGGAATCAAATTTCTGAATTTTTATCACCAACACACGTAATTCATCCACAACTATCAATGCAAATAATTGTTCCTGGAGACGGAGGAATGTTTGTTCATTCAGATAGTCCTGGGGAAGGAAATCACGAAGCACTTACAGCACCTGATCGCTGGAGCACCTGCTGTATTCTAGATTATGGAGTAATTGGGTATTTTGGAGAATTCGAAGGCGGAGAAGTTTTTTATCCACAATTAAATAATCTTGAAGTAAAAGTTGAACCAGGAGATTTGATTATTCATGGTGCAACTTCTAAATGGGCACATGGAGTAAAAGAAGTTACTAGTGGATATAGATTAGCTTTTTCTAATTTTTGTATTAAATCTAACAGAAATCCAGGATCATTTTATAATTATGGAACTGAAGAATGTGAAATTAGACAAAAAACTTTACATGATTTTATAACTCCTTTATTTATGAATGAACAATTCCCAGAATAGATTAATGACTTTTCAAAAAGTAAATGAAATATTACCAAATGTTATTGAGTTTGAAAATTTATTTTTAGATTTACCATCATTAATCAATAAAATTAATAATTTACAGTGGGTAGATTGGACTAGATTCAATGGATCAAAAATTGGAACAAAAATTGAAGTTTTTAAAAATGATCCAAAATCAATAAATATATATAACGAAATTAATGATGCATGTTATTTAATGTTAGATTATTATACTGAAAAATATAATTTACAAAAAAATAAATATGAAGTCATGGGACCAGAATACTATGAAATTTTAAAATGGGATTACCCAGCTATTGGTATGAATCCTCATAAAGATCATTCTTATAATAAAGAACATATGCCTCATATATCTGTTTGTATTTATTTAAATAATGATTATGAAGGTGGAGAATTTGGATTAACAGACCATAATTTATATTTTAGGCCTAAGGCTAATTCAGCCATTATGTTTCCATCTGATACAATTCATGAAGTTAAAGATTTAGAAAAAGGAAATAGATACGTAATTACTAAGTTTTTTACATTGACTAATTCATAAATATATTGTAAAATAAATTAATGTTAAATAAAATAATGTGTAAATTATTTGGTCATCCTTTATTTAGATTATCATTTTGTCCATTTACAATGAAATCTTATTTTATTTGTGAAAAATGTGGATACGTCAAAGAGGCAAATAAATGAGAAAACTTTTAAATGGTGAGTTCGTCCCAGAGTATGATAAAGCAATAGATTTAACAATTCATACAAAAGCTCCACAAAAATGGTTATTAATTGATATGGAAACTGGACAAGAATACGTAGGATCAGCGGAGCCTAATGAATATGGCAAATGGATTAGAATAAAAGATAGAATAAAAAATGAAGCAGGATATTCTGTTGGTAAATGGTCAGATGATGACGATTATAATGGTCCAATTATTCCATTTAGAGGAAGGTTAAGATGATTAAGTTTAGAAGTCCTATATATTGGGAATATAGATTCAATGGTAGCGTCAACAAACTTTGTTATACATGCGGTACAAGATATGAGACTACTTTTAAAAAAATAGAAAAAAAGCGGGATAAATGTCCTAACTGCATGTATAGGGAAGCTATTTAATGAAAGAATTTGACGCCTATTGTCGCTATTGTGAGATGGCAGTAAGAGGTAAGACTACAGCCATAAATGCCCTTGAATCTGGTAATTACCTATACATAGGAGAATGTTTAATTTGTTGTTATGAAATAAGAAGGATTGTTACTAAAAATAATCATTTATTAGCTATTGACTAAAATAATATTAATATTGTACAATAATCTAACTACTAGTAGAAAGAGTATAAATGAAAACCGTAGGTGAAAAGTTAAATAATTTTAACGTAATGGGAGTCAAGCCAGGTGCTCTAGCGCCAGATGATTCATCATTTGAAGTAATTACACAAGACTCATTTCCAGGAAAATGGAAAATTATTGTTTTTTATCCAAAAGATTTTACATTTGTATGCCCAACAGAAATTGTTGCATATGATAAATTAGTAAATGATTTTAATGATAGAGACGCTGTATTGATGACAGGCTCTACAGATAATGAATTTTGTAAGCTGGGTTGGAGAAATGCACATGATGATTTAAAGAAAACTAATTCTTGGTCATTTGCTGATACTGCTCGTGAATTGTCTAGTGATTTAGGCATCCTTACATCAGCAGGAGTTGCTCTTCGTGCCACATTTATTGTAGATCCAGAAAATACAATTCAACATGTTACAGTAAATAATCTAGATGTTGGTCGAAATGCTGACGAAGCTTTAAGAGTTTTAGATGCTTTGCAGACAGGTGAACTTTGTGCATGTAATCGTCCGCTAGGCGGAGAAACTCTCTAATGAGTTGGATTGATTCTTTAAAAGACGGATTGCCAGAATATGCAAAAGATACAAAATTAAATCTAGATGCAGTTATAAATAGATCTAGTATTGATTCTGATCACGCTTCTTATATCTTCCTTGCTGCTTCATTTGCTACTGGAAATTCTAAGTTGCTTGCATATGTAGCATCTAACTTAACAGATGAAGTTGAAAAAAATGCTGCTTTAGCTGCTGGTGCCACTATGGCACAAAATAATGTTTGGTACCCTTATGTAGAAATGGCAGACGATAAAGATCTAAAAGGATTGCCAGCACAGTTAAGAATGAATGCTGTTGCATCGCATGGCGGTAGCACAAAAGGTAAATTTGAAGCTTATTCTTTGGCAGCATCTATCATAGGAAAGTGTCATTTTTGTGTAAAAGCACATTATGAAACGTTAAAGCAAGAAGGATATTCGGTAGAGCAACTAAGAGATATTGGACGAATTGCATCTGTTGCTAATGCTATTGCAAAAGTACTAAATTCATAATTAGTAGTCCCTATAGCCCAGCGGTAGAGGCGGTAGACTTAAAATCTATTTAGCGTTAGTTCGAATCTAACTAGGGACACGCCTCCCTAGCTCAGTGGTAGAGCATCCGCCTTGTAAGCGGAAGGTCGTCAGTTCAATCCCGACGGGGGGCTCCATGGGTAAAAGACATAAGAATAAACCAGAATGCGGTAGTAGATCTGGCTATGACTGGCATAGAAGAGATGCTAAAGAGCTTCCTTGCGAATTATGCAGGCAAGCAGAGATTATGTATTGGCGTAATGAATTAATTCGTCGTGGAGATCAGATAAGAGCAAATGGTAGAAAAGCTCGTGCAAAAAGATTGGCAGCATTAAATAATCATACAATATTAGAAAAAGATATATTAAATAGATATGGCACAACCTGCCATATATGTAAACAGCCTATAGACTTAAATGCACCCAGACAGACAGGTAAATTAGGCTGGGAGAAGGGGTTACATATTGACCATGTAATCCCATTATCCAGAGGGGGAGATAATACAATAGAAAATGTAAGACCTTCCCATGGATATTGTAATATAACTAAAAACGCTACTATTCTCAATGAAGGTAGATGGCTACAAGAAAAGCTATTTGATTAGTTGACTACAATATATGAATAATATATACTATATACACCCAATTAGTGAAGGCGAAAAGTGCGGCGGAAAGAGAGAACATGCAGTCAGTACCTGACCTTAGAAATGAAACTCTAAATCTAATAGATGATTTCATCCTAGACCATATTGATGATTTCTCCCAAGATGAGCTAATTTGGATTATTGAGGAGTTAGAATCATTAGCTAAATCCTTTTACAAGAAGTTTAAGGTAATGATCGATGAAGACCTAGAGGATCTAGCAGAGGAGCTAGATGATGATGATTAAATATTTTAAGTTTAGAAATGCCCTAAAAAGGCTAGTTAAAGAAAATAATGAGTTGCTTGAAATGCTTGCTCAGATGGAAACAAATGAGTTGAAGTATGAAAAGTTTAATTTAACTTGGGATGATGGGGATGGCTGGCGTGGCTGGGTTTACAATGAAAAGCATAATCGATACTTTTTTAATGATGTGCCACAAGAGGGCATAATGCAGGTATGGGATGAAAATTTTAAGTGGGAAGAAAGCCTTGGATAAGCTTTTATGCCACGGTTGCCAGAAGTCAGGCAAACTATACCTACACGTAATGGATGAATATTTTATCTACGCATTATGTAGAAAATGTGTAATTGTACAATTAGAGATAGAACATTATATGAGAAAGGACGGAAGTATATGAAAAAGCTAATTCTATTAATTATGGCTATCATAGGGGTAGCAGCAGGAGCTATAGGATTTGCTCTAACTAAATTTTCTAAAAATATGGAAAATTGGGAGATGGCATGGGATGATGAGGATAAAAAATGATATATCATAAGCATTTACTTGTTAACGCTAAGGTAAAGGATCCAATTAATACAGAGGAACAGGGTATTGAATTTCTACGTAATCTAGTCAACCAGATTGATATGAAGATTATAAAGGGTCCATTTGCATCCTATGTAGATAAGGATGGAAATAAGGGCTTAACTGCTGTTGTCATGATAGAGACAAGCCATATAGCCTTTCACATATGGGATGAGATAGACCCAGCTTTAATTCAATTTGATTTATATACTTGTGGTCAACTAGAATTAGATAAAGTTATTAATTTATTTAAACAAACATTTAATTTGATAGAGATGGATTATGTCCTATTTGATCGAGAGCATGGCTTTGTTGTAGAGCAACAGGGTGAGGAAAGAAATGGGGTAGTTCATACTACATATCCAAATGGTCGGAAATTAAAGCCAGAAGAGCTGGATGAAAATATAGGCGGATATCTGGGAAAGAAGTGATATAATAGAATCTTGCATACATGAATATTTACCTATAAAATATGGGTATCCTATAGAATTATTTCTTCCTGAAGTAAGGGAAGGAAAAGCCTATTTAGGAGGCTGTATTATAAATGAATATTCTCCATTTTATAGATGTAAAAAATGCGGAGGGGAAGCTAGAGAAATTGAATAAATGTCACTATTGTAATAAAGAAGCCAAATATATGGGTAATGTAGATAAGGTAAATAAGACCTATACTTTGGTAGATGTATGTCAAGATCATTTTATATACAATGAAGCATCATAATATATATAGATCGCAATTAGTGAAATCGTCGGCGGTAGAGAGGAAATATTATGAGATGTACATGTGATAAATCTACCCTATTTCCTAGATGTATAAAGAATCCAGATTATTGTATTAAATTAGATAAAAATGAACCACCAGATTGGTGTGATGACTGCAATGCTCATCCAGGAGAAAGATGTCCAGATTGTGGATATACACACAATTGCTGAAGCATCCACACATGGACAAATATAGCTCCATATCCTAGGTTACCCCGCTTCATATACCCCCCTCAAATCGTCTTATATGGCTTATTAGAGGCATATCTACCAGTATCCTATGAAAGTAAATACTATCAATTTAGTTCTAAATATTACTAATTATATATATAGACATTATATGTGTATTTGAGCGATTCCCCATAATCCTCCATAATGCTCCACATGTCCCCACATGTATCAAATTTCAGGGATTTTGTCAATACCCTCGTAAATGGCATATTTTGCCCACTTTGTCAAGAGATTTTATGACATAATTTGGGCATAATTTATGCTAGATTTGGCAGACATTTTGCTATATTTTATATATATTTTAATAGATTCTATATATGTTTATTTAGATAATTAAACATTCTTGTAGAAATTTCAGGGATTTTTTATAAGCTATCGTAAAGGAGATATTCTGCCCACTTGCCCATAGCAAAATAGGACATATATATCCAATATGTACATATAGTACAAATCGGACATACTGTCCTAATATGTTAGATTATTTATTTATATATGTTACTGTTACTGGACCACATAGATTGTTATATCTATCTAGATCCGCCTGCTTTTTTGCCTTCTCTATTTTCTTCCATTTTCTAAAAGAAGCTAGGGCGTGATTTTTATCCCGCCCTTTAGATTTACTCATGCCAGGGGCTCATGCATTTCTATTACTTCGGCAAGATGTGAGGCCAACATTAGGGCTTCTGAGGTAATACCCTCTGCCCAGTATGGCTCAAAATTGCCTGCCTGTTGTTTAATAATCTCCTTCATTAACTCCATAAGTCTGTCTTGGGTATATAAAGGAAATCTATTAACAATTACGCTGGCAGCAATAGTTGGATTAAACCAATGGTTATCCAATACTGCTTGTAGTTGTTCCGCAATTTTGTCTTCATCTGTTTTCTTTGCCATATCCGCCTTTTCTAATCTTTAGCATTGTATCATGGGTTGGGGAGAACCGTCAAGAGAGGTTGACGAATTCCCCCCAATGTTAGTTAGTTTACTTAGTCAGCTTTGTCTCTGCAGTAAACTTGATTCCGTTCTTCTCTGCTTCAGAGAGGGCTTGCTTGGCAGCGCCTGAGAAGCGACCACGCTTTCCTACTGTAATGCCCTTTGATGCTAGATATTCACGCTTTGTTGTCATTGTGTTACCTTTCTAAAATACCTGGATCCGCCTTGAATACAGGGACCTGCCTATATTTAGTTGTTATCTGACTGCACGTCGTCAGAATCCTCTATATCGTTCAACCACCCGTCATCCTCCAGGGAGGCAATGAACTCATTATCTATTAGCCAATCTTGGACAGCCTCATCCATAATCTCTGCGCCATACTCCAAGGTAAAATCTTTGGGTGGGTTATCCCAGAGTCTATCCCAGATACCATTTAATGTAGTACCCTCAGTTATAACATATTCATCAGAGAAGTCATCCATAGAATATCTATCAAACTTATCTCTGATTATGTCCCAAGCCCATAACCATACTAATGAAGCACCAACTGGAAGATTGTTTAAACTATCAACCATTTGATCTAATTCTTTACGTACTTCTAAACCTTTATCTTTATCGTCCATTATTTCTTGTCCTCTCTTGAATGGCGAAGGATAAATTATACGTCAAACTATAGACATTTGTCAATGCCTCTAGGTACCCGTCCCAATATTTTCTTTCCATGGAATCAATTGCTTCACCTGATTTAGCCTCTAATTCTTCGGCGGCAATGAACATCTGTTCAGCCTCATACATCATATTTTTCAAAGCTCCATGTAATATATCTGTTCCAGATGAACCAGCGTCTACTTGTTTTTGTATATATGGTTCAAGTTCAATAGTATTATAATTCATTATACATCTCCAATACATGTTCAATAGAATCTATTTGTCCTTTTAAGTAATGCCAGTCATATGTTTCTATATCTTGTAACTCATTCATATCTTGATATAGACTTGTTAAATGTATCTTCATATATTCAAGCATACTATTCATGATACATGTCCTTCCGCTAATACACCTTCCAGGAAGTCCTTTGCTCTCCATGTATTGTTATATAACCAAGGGTCATCATCTGAATTAATGGTGGTAAGGACGGAATCAAGGGCATTAATCATATCTATTACATCAGTCTCTATATAACCTAACATCAGTTCACCTCAAAATAATATTCATCTTCAGGAGTTAAATTATAAAATTCATTATATGATTGCTTAACAGAATCAGGAGCAAACTCCATAAATCTCCATTCAGCATATTCCTCACCCTCATCAAGATTAGAACTATTCCATTGTTCAAATAGATGTTCTTCGATATCTACTTGAATGGCTCCCATTATATGTTCGCCTAATGTATCTGTAAACATTTCCATATTATTCCTTTCGTTAGACATGGCTTAATTATAATTCATACCACTGACATTTGTCTATATGTTGTGGATCACATCAAAGCTGACCAAATTCCAGGAAATATACTTGACATCCGTAAAAGAGATATGCTACCCTCATGTCTTTTTGTGGGCAAGCAAAATCCCCCTGCCGAAATCAGGGGGATCAAGAGGAGTGGCTGCTAGGACCTCAACGAAAGGAAAAACCTGCCTTACTTAGCAACTCGATTAGTTGCACCACTCGTATAAATAGGCACCCAGGCCTATTCATATTATAACATATTAGGTGAGCAGCCTTTCCAATGCATACTTCTCACAGAACGACGTGAGGTCCATGGTAAAGATTGCTTCATTCTTCATGCCTAAAACTTTATTCTCTAGGTTGCGGTGGTCGTCTTGTTCATGTAATGAGAATGTTTGTTGCTGCCAATTAATTACAGCAATCTTGTGCTCATTGTCTCCGATAGCATTTACCTGCAGTCCCCATCCAGTTTCCATATTCCATTGGTCGCCGATTAAATGACTAATGGCAATACGTGTGGCATATGATTCATCATTCCACCGTGGACGTGCTGCGATAACAGCATCCGCCAATCTCCCTAGCATGTTGTAGCCTGCCCAGTGCCCATATAGACATATGGTGTCACCTGCTCCGTCTACGAATACGAAGTTTGCTCTGTCTCCCATTTTATTCCGCCTTTTCTAGTTGAGGTGTTTCTTCTTCTATTTTGTTTAATTCTATCATTTCATAGGCCCAACTGTCTAGGGCTTTTGAATTCTTGTTTTTATGGTGTCCACAAAATGCCAGCTCACCTGATGTACTACGGGCTAACCACTTGGCCTGAGCTGCACATGAATCACATTTAATCCATTCGCTCATATCTTATTACTCTCAATCATATCTGAGAGGCGGTCAAGCAACCAGGAATCGATATCATTAATATCAATCTCTCGTAGTTTCTCGATAAGTTCCTCACGAGCAAATTTATACCCGTCTTGGAATCCATCTCTGTAGTCTGACATATTATCCCCTTAAATATCCAGTAGGCTCGTATTCAGAGGCAAAAGTTTCTTTTAAATTAAACTTATCTCTAATCCTACTTACCTTCTCAATATTACCAGTTCCAATATTGAAAGTCAATGATGTCATGGGCTGAGGATCCAGCCCAATCAAATCTGCCTCCCAGTAGGCACTTTTAAATGCCTGCTGGGTTGGTGCTGTAAGTTCGATATACATTAATGTACATCCGCATCTTCGACATCAAATGACTCCACAATAATGTCTCCGTTATATGAATCAATACTTAATTCATCTTGTAAGAAATACTTTGCATCAAAGTCTTCTAACTCATTAAGCGGACAGTTATATGTTACTTCAACTTGGATAGTTGCAGTCATTCTAACTTCTTGCTTGGCTTCGTGCTCAAAGATTTCGCATAGGTCTCTAAGGATATCTTCCTTATCGACGTTAGGATTATACCAACCATCAATAGTCAGATTATCAATAACCTGACCAATTTGTTTTTCCTGATATGCAATGCGCTGCTCCAAAAGATTATTCCGATTTAGAATTCCTTCTAGGTCAACTGCTTTATACAGAGGATATGTATTCTCCTTTGTATTTTCATCAATGCGACGAAGAGCGATTAATCCATTTGGATTATATAAACTCTCTGTATCTATGTTTTCCATTTTTATCCTTTCGTTTCGGCTAATTGTACAGCATGGGTCTGACATTCCTTCATTGCTTCCTCATCCTGCCAAGAACCCTCATTGCATTCTAAGCAGAATTCACCGCAACCATTATCGCAATACTCAATACAGTTAAAAGACTGACAAGCATAGCAACGATTTTCATATTCTAGATTCTCTGTTACCTCACCACGAAGAATCTCATACTCTCCACCCCAACCTGTCTCTTCCTCAAATTCAAGAGTAAGCAAAGAGTTTGGAACAAGATTACTTAACTTAGTTAAGATTGTAACGGCAGGTGACCAAGCGGTATTATATTTATATATAACCCAATTATCATCACCTTCTGATTTATATTCAAGTAATTCTGTCTCAGGATATTCATCTCCGTCACGAACGGCTACATCCCATTTAGTTCCCCAGTTGGAGTTATTCCATGAATACCAATCTTTTGAAACCTTTGCACGTTCAACTGATTTCACATACCAATCAGGGTCGTCTAAATTTATACCATTGCGGTCAGGTTGTTGTGCATACTCCTCATCAGTAATACCATCATCTTTATATGAGTGGATATTAAAGAATGCAAAGACAGGATTATTATATTCAACCTGTTTAAATTTGGTGGGGAATCCATGGCCATTAATATCGCCCATGCCATGTGTCTCTATTGCTAATGTAAATGGACGATTCAATCTTTCTTTGATAGAATCAATCTCATCCTTTGGACCTTGAATAGTCAAGGTGTTATATACCCAATTTGGCATTTCATTCCTTTCGTTGTTTTGGAGAATTATAGCGCATGCAACTGACAATTACAATAGGTTCTGGGAAAAAAATCCCCCTTGCCGTAAGCACAAAAAGCTGCCTTCACCTTCTGGGGGCAGCTTGCGATCCCAACGGGACTTGAACCCGTAGCCTTTACCGTGACAGGGTAACGATCTAACCAATTGATCTATGGGACCTAGATGTGGGGCCCTTTCGGGCCCCATTTTATTTATACTAGTTGCAACTTATTTTGTACAACTTTTAGCAAACGATTTTTTTCTGCGTTGATTGCAGGGTCAAAACCACTTGCAGAGGCTAACATATTTTCAGTGTTAGCACCTCTTGAATTGCGGTGCCAATCTAAACGCTCAGTTAAAGCATTAAGAGCACCCCATGCAGTACCAGCGATTGTGTGATTAAATTCGCCAGTGTAAATGTCATTGATTAAATCAACTTTGGTTTCCCATTTTTTGATTGCACCCTTAACATCTTTTTCAGGTTTTGGATAAGCAGCAAGAATAATTTCATTAAATTGTTGCGCCGTGATTGTTTGTTGAATCATAGCATGAGCCAATTTATCGAATTCGTCCATATAAACATTAGCAAGACCAAGAGTCTCACGAGCAACTTGAATGCGACCTTCTGCTGATTGCGTGTGTCGAATTTTAAATGATTGCTTTACACCATCACGCTTTTTTGTGCGGTTAAGAGCAAGATTTAAAGTATTAGCACACACAACACGAACAGGGGTTATGCTTGCTTGAATAGCGATTGAGCCATCATGTGATGTATTAATAAGCAAATAAGTTTTAACCTTATCCGCAACACCGCTAGGGTCTAGCACAGTCTCACGCTCTAACGCTAATGAGCCAAATACAACACGACCACCACGAATTGAGCCAGCAGTCTCCCAGCGACCTCCGCCATCAAGAATGTTATCTCCGAATGCAAATAAATCTTCATTTTGCAATGGTACATAACGCTCTCCGACAATTCCAAGAACGTCGGTTTGTGTTTTGTCGGTAGGATTAGTACGTACGACATATTGATAATTCTTATCTGATGTTAATGTTGATGGGATTTCTAAATCCTCTAATCTAACATTCCAATCATTAAGATTTGCAGCAACTAGCATTTCGCTAGTATTTTTTTCTTCGGTGAACACAGTACCTAAACCATGCCACGCAGGTTCACGAAATGATGCAAAAGAAGCAACACCATTTTGTGATTCTAGTTCATGAGCCATTTTTATCCTTTCGTTTTGAGTTGCCTTATTCTAACATACATAACTGACATTGACAAGATTATTAAACATAGGTTTTCAGGGTTTATCCACAGGTTACCGTAAGGCTGTGGAAAACCCCGCACCTACTTGCGGGCAGTTTTGGGAAGATGGGCCAGGGATCTAGATGATTACACAGTTCAAACCTGGCCCAAGATTATTAGATTAAGTTATGAATACTTTCAGGATAGAAAGCAGCAAATACTTTTTTATTTACATTATTATCATATACATACGCTTTAATATTACCTTGAAAGCGATTTAGGTTGTCTTTTACAAGACGGGTTAAAGAATTACGATTTAAGTTCTCATCATAGTAGAGAGTTAAATCATGTGCTTTATTAGCATCATAGATTTCTACACGATAGCGCATTTATTTCCTTAGTTAGTAGGGATAGGTATTTTAGCATAGGGGGCTAGATTTTGTCTAGCCCCCATACTATTACAAGTATCTTGCGATAGCGTTGTAAGTAGATGTGGAAACTACTTCCTCATCGGTCATCTTGAGAATACGGATAGCGTTCTCAATTTCCTCTACCATCTCTTTATACTGCCACTCATGGAAAGACTCAAAATCTTTCTTTGGTTCATCAGGTAGGTTGATAGTTCCAGCAGGTAAGTTGAAATCAACATTTATTACGCCATTGTAGCGAACATTTGCCGATAGGTCAGTTGCCTTAGAGATTTGAGCAAGTGCTAACTTAGCAACTTCTTTGTTGTAAGCCCTTTGCGCTTTATCAAACTTTTCCTCGTTTGATTTTTGATTAGCCTTATCCTTTTGGAGTTGTGCTAACTTAGTTTCTAAGGCTTTGATAACCTTATTTGTAGCGATTTTCACGCTAATAGATTTGCCATTTCTAGCCATTTGTTTCCTTTCGTTGAGGTTGGGTTTATTATAGCGGATACCACCGACAAGCGGTATCCGCTAGGTATTACTTTACTGATACGGAAGTCCAGCGTTCTTTGCCATTTACATCTAGCAAAACTCTAGCAGTTCCAGAAGGGTGATTATCTATTGCTTTGATGATACCCTGAATACCACTTTTAGTGGTTGTGTATAGTTGTCCGATTTCCATTTGTTTCCTTTCGTTAGGTCTGTATTATAGCACCCCCCACCGACATTACTCGGCAGGTGGTAGCCAAGCATCTAGGTGGTGAGCCTCTACAATAGCAGAAGCAGGTGCGCTATCTTTACCTTTCCAAGTAATTGGTGAAGGTAGTTTAATTAATCTATCATAGTCCTCATCATGGTAAGCATCTATGGCATCTATACAAGGTTCAACCATAGATCGTGGGACGGGTGGATAGTGATTAGCCTGTAAGTGGATACCTATTTGAGTTTCCAAGTCTAAGTCTAGAAGCTCATTATCGGCTAACTCATAAGCAAGATTACTTCCCATTTTTTAATACCTCATTTCCAATAGTTTCTAGTTCATCAATAGAAGCAAGTAGTTCTTTGATTTGTTCTTTATTTAATAAGACTTTCATAGCCTTATCTACTGCTAAGGAAGCAAGCATACATGAATACATGTAAATAGCCTTAGCAAACTGTTCGCCCTCCATTTCGGCATGAGTATGATTTATCATTGTAGCAAAACTCATTACTTCATCATCAAAAATACTCTGTTCGGTTGCCTCAATAAGAGCGGTTGCGGTTGATAACATTTATTTCCTTTCGTTGGTGATGGGCTAGATTTTACACTAGCCCACCGACAATTTATGCTAAGACTACGAGAGCCTGCTCAGCACCGTCATTTACACGATCTAACTCATCCTGTAACTCCTCAACGGTTAGTTGAGTTGGGTCACCGATAAGTTCATGCACCATACGGATATTTTCAGTAGTAAAAACACCAGCAGGCAAACGTTCTACCATTGGATAGAAAGAGCCATTAGGGTCTAACATTGAGTTAAACTTAATTCCGTTAACTTCAAACGGATAAGAAACCCAGTTGGTTGTGTTTAGTTGTGTTATCATTTTTTCCTTTCGTTAGGTGAGGATTATAGCAGTTTTAACTGACATTATTTGCGACACACCGTAGAATTCCAGGGTGATTTATATCACACCCATAACGACACGCCCGACCCCGCAGCTAGTGTGGGGGCTTTTTATCCGCTAAGCCCGTCTCCGTCCGTATCTTTTTTAACATGCATGATCATATAAATTATTATTAATGGAGGGGCCAATAATAATAAAGATAGAAATCCGCCGATCAGGTTACCAATAAAGAAATCCATGGGCCCTACTTTTTGCTAGCGCTAAATCGAATGTCAGATTTATTAAACACACACAATCCGCAAGACACACACGCAGAACCGTTAGCAGAAATAAGTGGAATAGATTTATTATTTTCAGGACATTTAGCGCCTACTTTACCCGTTAACTCTTTCATAACAGATTCGGCTAGCGCAAAATTCTTAGCAAGATATGCAAGGCGGACACCATGATTAGATTTTAAATCTTTAGCAATCTCCTTATTTTCATCATCCGTAGAATAATAAAGTGATAGGTTAGGGATATCTTTAAGAATTACGGCTGCCGACTTTACACGAGTATAAACCCAAAATTGAACGTCGGAATGATTCTCAATAACAGTCTTCCAGGCATATGCGTAGGTATCGTTAAAGAAATCTCCGTCCCAATGAATGCGGAAGAGTTGTTTAGCATTTCGCTTAGTACAATCATTTTTAAAATCATCAATCATGGCATTTAGCAATGCAATCATTTCATCGCTACTAGCGTCTTTTAATAAATTCCAATTGTGCATGAGCACGTCTTTAACGCCCTTATATATTTTTTCTAATTTACCAGCATAACATACGGATTCGCAGACGGTAGTTGCTCCAGGACATGAGTAGTTTTTACCCGCAGGCAATCCGAATGTATTTGCAATGGTGGGCGTTTTTCCGTTAGGGCTAACGGCATTTGCCACTTTTCTATCTTTAGAACGTTTTAACATAGGGGTGATTATAGCAGCTGCAGCCGACATTATAGGTCCCCCATTTCTGCATCCGCCATGCGTGTGTGCATAACATCATCCCAGCCGAAACGGTAGAAGAATTGCATTTCATCTTCTTCATAGCAAGAAGTACAAATAAAATCATCATCAATACCCAATCTGCCATCATCAAAAATATATTCAGAACAGTTAGGTTTTGAGCAGTTGTATTTTTTCATTAGTTGACCTTTCGTTAAGTAATGGAATACTAACAGATCACACTGACATTTACAAATCGACACGCCGCAGAGTTCAGGGGATTTTTATAATGTGGCGTAAATCACAAACGGCCCCCACAGCTTGTGTGGGGGCTCGAACATTTGTTCTAGTCCCAATTAGTTGTTTTACCTACTGAAGCTTTTTTATGTTTTATTTTTCTTGTGTATTTTTTTTTATTGCGAATTGGTTGCGCCGCATTACTACGGCGCAAATCCAAAACTTTTTTAATTCGAGTTATATTGGGGAATATGATAACCACCTGCCTTATAAAAAATTTGTGCGTCAAATTTTGGATTATCTTTTGCGAACATCATCGCAAAATCTACAATAACTTTTGAGAATAAAGCGGGGTGAACTTTATCGCTCATGTATTTAAGAATTTCGGCAGTTGCTACATAGTCTTTTCTAGTCATCATTATTTACCACCTACAAATCCAACACCACGAACAAAGTTTTTTGTATACATTTTGCCAGTTGGCAATTCAAGATTATAAGTTGCGCTATTTTTAGCAAAACCTACATCTACACACTTAAATAAATAAGTTTGGAAAGCGTCTAAAGCGTCTGAGTATGAAAAAACCTCTTGAGGTTTTCCGTCATAGATTACATGGATTTTATACATTGAGTTTTCCTTTCGTTGTTGAACACAAGCATTTTGTTATTGTTATTGTATCGCTTACCACCGACAAAGTGGCAAGCGTTGAGCAATCATCGCAGAGAAAAATTTCCATTAGATACTCTCCAAAATAATTTCGCTAGGATTACATTCGCAATACTCGAAATCATAGTCGCCATCTGGAGAAGTCCAACCTGAATAACCTTTACCATCGCAAAAGTCGCAGTTTAGTATTTCGTCAATTTGAGTTTTTATTTTACTCATTTAGTTTTCCTTTCGTTGTTTTCGTTATTCTATCATTAGTCGCTGACAATTGGCAAAACGGGTGAGCCTTCTAACTCTAATCCGATTTCAAGATTTAGCAATTCTTCGGGAGTGGCTTCGGATAAATCTACCCAGCCAGCCCCCTTATCATTTAGGCGAAAAATTTCTACATATCCCATTAGTCATTCTCCCCTACTGCTACGACACGGAATTTATTTTTAATCATTCCATTATCAATTTCAACAAGATACGCCTGAGTATCTCTACCATACCAAGCAGAATGCTTTTCTGCGGATACGATTTTACCCTCAAGGGATTTTGAGCGGTAAGTCTTGCCAATTAGCAAGTCTTCGATAGTGTATAAGTTAGCCATTTAGTTTTCCTTTCGTTATGCCGTTATTATAGTGGAAGCCACCGACATTTTTCAACTTACCCACGAGTAATTCCACGATTTGAGACGGTGTGTCGTGTGATAAATATCACAAAGTTTGGGTGTGGGCGATCCAGGGTTTTCCACAAGCTAGCGTAAACCTGTGGATAACCCCCACAAAAGACTGGGGGCAGCTGCCGCCTTTGTCAAGGCGACACGCCGATTAGTTGCGTGTGAGTTCTCTCACATCTTCTTTAAGCCACTCCCACACAATCCGCCCTCCTATTAGGGCGGGGATTAGTAGGGCTAATTGAACAAGGCTAGTAAGTATTCTAATCATTTACGCTTATTCCATTTCTTAAATACTAGGTAAGCGGTAGCAATAACGCCACCAATTATTAGCAATTCCCATGATAGCGCAATGTAGCACCAATAAGAGTCTAACATGAAGCCATAGGTATCAACCTCTATTGTAAAAAATCCTTCGCTCATTATTCAGCACTCTCCCAATCTAACACTATTTCATTTTCTATTACATCATCAAGGCTAATCATGTCCTCATCAAACATGCTTTCCTCATTATGTCTATCTATTGCCTCTAGTTCATCTAGGTGGCGGTAGGCATCTGCCACATCTGCTTGGATTGTATCCCATTTGGTCATCATATTAGTTTTGCTCCTGTTCTAGTTTACTAATAAAGTATGAGAACTTTATCTGAGGCTTAACGCTGTTAAGTTCCTCAATAGTTTTTACTACATCTTTAATAGATGAAGCGGTGAAGCCAATGCCCTTTAGTTGAGAGCCTTGCCATATAGAGTATGTTATTTTCATTTAGTTTACCTTTCGTTTTGTTAATAAGAGAAATCTAGCAGATAGCACCGACATTATCAAGCCCTGTCGGTGTGATGTTGCTCACCAGCAAGATGAGCAAGAGCAATGGGAGCGGTGTCCCTTAGTAAATGGAACATGAGCAGGACCTTGTCCCTCATAGTCAATACATGTCTGACAGTTATCGTTATTCATATTAGTTTTCCTTTCGTTTGATCTAATACCTTAACTCTATACCTACCCACTGACATTTTGCAAGTCACAAATCGGACATGTCGGACATTTTAAAAACTTTTTTTGAAAAACCATGTGATATACCTCACATATGGTCGCTCTAATAGGACAAATCGGACATTTTGAAACCTCGTATCATACAAATTAAAATTATATTAACATTTTTAGAAATTGAATATTATAGTCGACTAAAATAATAATCATGTATAATATATATATGCTTCAAGATAAATTAAAATTTAAAAGCTGGCGGATAGGTATTCTAATAATAGGAATTAAAAATTAATAAAATATTCATTATCGGAGACTCTCATGCTCAAAGAGTTGCTTTAGGTTTTAATTTTTTAAATGTAGATAAAAAAACAAAATATAGGCCAGTAAATCTTTCACATATAGGATCTAGTGCTTATAGTTTTGAATATAGTGATGCTCTTTTAATTGATTCAAATTCTCCAATAATAGTCAATTTTGGAGAAGTAGATATTAGATGTAAATTACCTAAATATAATAATGCTGAAAAAGTAGTCGACCAATATATTAATAAAACATTAAATAAATTTGGCGGGGATAAAGTAATCTTCCTAGAACCTACTCCTCAGAGTGAAGATCAATTAATTGAGAAATATCAAACATATAAAGATGATAGATATCCACTAGAGGAGCGTATTGTTCAGCAAGAAATGTTCTATAAAGCTCTTAATTCGTATAATTTAAATGTTATCAGAATGAAAGACGTTATAGGGGTAAATGTTCTTACAGATCAATATACGCATGACGGATGTCATTTAAATGATCGATATTCTTATATATTAGCTGATTATATTAATAGATATTTGGATAGGTTCTTTCTTCCGCCGACTCACTAAAAATTTTTGCACTTTCGACTATATTGTCTAAATTCGTTTTTTATGTTAGTATGTATTATTGGTTCATAGCTCAATCGGCAGAGCACTGAGCTGTTAACTCAGGGGTTCCTGGTTCGAGTCCAGGTGGACCAGCAAGGAGGATATATGGATCAAAATAAATTAACACCACAAGGAATGCTTACAATTGGTGCATTTTTAGTATCTCTAATTATACTTTCTATTGTTCTTGCATCTTAATTAGGGCTTCATCGTCTATCGGTTAGGACATCGCCCTTTCACGGCGGAAAGACGGGTTCGATTCCCGTTGAAGCTGCAAGTTGACACATTTAATTTTATAATGTTATACTCTCAGTCTTGGACAGTTTTCGGAGATAATTTCAAGGGGTTAAACTCCAAGTGCGACAATGACGGAAATGTTATAGTCTGGCTTATACATCCAGTATAGGTTCAACCGATGAATTGCAGGCTTACAACCTTAAAAGACAATTTCGGGGTCCTTTTCTTAAAAAGGGGTGTAGGGGTTGTATGCTCTAAATCTGGAAATATCCCTAAAAAGAAACAATAGTATAATATAATAATATGAATAATTTAAAAGATTTAATTAAATCTGCCAAAGAACAAGATATTAATCATACTATATTTAAAAATGTAATAGACATAAATTGTAATTGGGAAAATTTTTTAGATTATATGGCGGAAGTCAAAGATACAAATTTATATAGATCTGATGCTCCTGGTTTTTATATTTTAAATGATGTCACTAGAGAACTAATAGATGATTTTTTTAAAGCTAAAGAATTCAGAATGCAGGTTGCAGAAGCATACGGTATAGAAAGATACGGATTTTCTATTGTTATATTTGATGAAGAAAAAGGCGAAGAAAGAACTGGTATAACTAAACATACAGACCATGGAGACACAATTCATATGCATTGTGTAGGAAAATCTGTCTGGACGGTATGGAATGAAGATGGAACAACTTTTGATTACCCTACTGAACCAGGAGACGTTGTTTTTGTCAAAGTCGGAGTAAATCACTCAGTAAAATCCTTATCATCTAGAGCAGGGATAGTGTTTGTAGCATGTTAAAAAAGGTGTATTTTATTGGTGATTGCCATATGTCCCGTATTCAAGAGCACTGGGATCCTAACAACTGTCCAATAGAATTAAAAATCTGGGGAAAAGCTGGAACTAAAGCATATGATATAGACTTAAGCTTTTTATATAATGAAAATGAATTTTCCTCTGGCACTGAAAGAAGTAGTCGGTTTATACCAGATAAAAGAGATACAGTTGTAGATTTTCAAGAGATAAAAGATGACGGATTAATAATGCCTTGGATAGGCTATACAGATATAAGACAATTCCTTCCTAAATATAAAAATGCAGATACAGTTGCTAAACATTATGTTGATCAATTTGTTAGTTTTTATAAGAATTCTAAAATTAGATTTATAGAACCGCTACCTCAATTTACCGAAATGTTATTAAAGTTTGAAGGAATTCACCCATCTTATACTTATGAGGAAAGACAACAGCAAAATAAGGAATTTATAGAATCCTTAATTAAATACTCAGACATTTATGGACTAGAAAAACCAATAACTCAAGATGATATTTATAAAGCGGTGGGCGTAGAAAAATTTACAACAGATCTCACACCAGATGATATGCCTCACCCTTCAGATTCTTTAAGGCCTGATCTTATGAATAAAGTATATGATTTATTTATAGAGAAAGCTTTAGATACTATATAATATTCTAGTCAACTAGAAATATGATACAATAAATATATGGATATAGATACATTTAAGAAGAAATTTGTAGCATCTTTATTAATTATGATTATAGCTTATTTGGCTATAGGCATAGCTTTATCCTAGAATATGCTTTATTGGCCTTCTAAGGCCTTTATGGCAAATGTTTAGGTATATGGGTATAGGTAAGTATGGGTTCTCTTCTACTTCCGCCGCACTATTTTTTTTGCAATTGTAGTTATTTTATTTATAAAAAATATTTTCTTAAAAAATAATTCTATTTTATACTGCATTTTAATTTCATGACTTTCATTTTTATAATGATCAGTATGAAAATAGGGATTCATCATTTGTTTAGAAAACTCATGAGGGCTCATATGTATATTATACTATGGAAGTGATTATGCCGTCTGTTACAGTCACAGTTTTAGTTCCAGCAGTAAAAGATCCAGAAGCACCTTTAAAATTAACCCAAGTAGTCCCGTTCCACTTCAACATATCTCCAGTAGATTTATTTGTTAAAACTATATTATGTATTTCTTCTACTTCAAAACCATTCTGAACTTTTACAAATATTTCACCATTGTTTTGTTGTTTACGAGTAACTATACCTATAAAAACTAAATGCGCTGGCGCTACAGGCTTATTAGTTAGGCCATAAATCAAATTACCATTAGTTCCAAGCCACACAGGATCACCAGCTTGGTCAGCAGCAGAGGTATCTAGTCCAGCAAGAAGACCTTCAGTAATAACGTATCCAATTCCATTTTTAGCAAGACTGGTTTCTAACAATCCCATTGTTTTAGAAGATGTCATTTCTATATTATTGCTTGCTCTATCTACAAGCATATTAGTTCCACTCAATCCAGTAGAGCCAGTTACATATACAGCCTGACCTTTATTTATTGTTCCATTATAATCACTCTTAACAAGATGCTTTACTGTAGAAACATAAGATGGCAAAACAATAGTAGATGGATCAAAAGGTGGAGTAGTAATTCTTATTCTTGGCTGTGTCATCCGATATCCAATTTAAATAATGATACAGAAACTCCTGCATCCCCTACAGCAAATATTTTATCACTTGGGGCTAGCTCAATAGTGAATGACTGTCCAGGATAGAGTTTATGACCATAATCTGAAGATGTTACATTTTCATTACCTAAGTAGGCGTAACCAGTCGTCATAATATTTTGAATTGATAAAGCCATGGGCCTATCTAATACCCCACTTCTTGTTAAATCAATAGGGGTACTATTTAAAGCAACTATGGATTGACGTATCATGATTACTATTATACCGCTAAACAATAGAAAACCCAATCAGAGGCGGATCCGATTGGGTTTTGCTACTTATTGTAGCTACGTAAGGAGCTAGGCTCGACTTACTTTAATAGTTTATAATTTTTAATTTTTAAAGTCAACTAATAAATTAAAGTATTTTTTTCTATACTCTGATCTCCATAAAAATAAAACTAAATTATATCTATTTCCTGTAATAACTTCATTTACAAAATGTGGGAAATTCATATCTCCTTTAAAAAAAATAAGAGTACCAGGCTTAGGTTTTAATTTTAATTTATGATCAGGAAACTCTATTTCTCCGCCACTATAAGAGTCGTTTAAATAAAAAATAGCAGAATAATCAGGCTCTAATCCAATCTGCTTAATAATATTCGGATCTGTACCATAAGAAAAATAAAAACTACCATCTTTATCATAATTATCATAATGTTCTTCTAATTTAGACCCTGGAATCATTTTTCCATAAAAAATTGTTTTAAAATCTAATGTATCTTTATAATGTTCTGACATAATATTTTTTATATTTATCAAAACATTAGTTATCATATCTACAGAGATATTTTTATTAGACTCTTCAGAATATTCATAAAATATACGTTCATTCCCAACCTGCCATGCATTTTCTAAAGAGTGCCCAGGACCAGCAAAAATTCCATTATTATTTGTATGATTAAATGAATCTTTAAAAGAGTCTATTATGAAATCACAAGAGTCTTTTGATAATAAATTTTCTATTATTTTTACATTATTTTCCACTTATATAGTATACTATATAAAAAGGAGATACTATAAAAACCTGCGGATCTTGTACAAAATGTTGTGATGGAACACTTGCCAATGTAGTAAGAGGGCATACGATGTTCCCTGGAAAGCCATGTTTTTTTCTAGAAATAGGTGGAGTTTGTACCGATTATGAAAATAGACCAAAAAATCCATGTATAGATTATAAGTGCCTATGGTTACAGCAGCCAGATGTCCCAGATTTTATAAAACCAGAAAATGCAAATGCAATTATAGATATTGCAACATTTAAAAATAGAAAGTATTTAAGATTAATTAAATCATATGAGGAGCATAGCCCAGACATACTTACGTATGCTATAGAATATGCAAGATTTAATAAGCTTCCATTAATATGGAATGATAGTTCAGGTAATTTTCACCATTTAGGTGACAATGTTTTTTGTTTAGAAGTTATAGAAAATATGAGTAAAAAAAATTATGTCTCATAGAATAAAAATAATAAAAAATTTATTAGATAAAAATGAATGTCAATATTTAATATCATTAATTAAAAATGGCAAAATTTCAGTTTTTAAAGATAGTAAAAGTGCAAGAATATTAGAAGAATCTGAAGAAGTTAACAGAATTCTTAAAAAATATTCAGATATATTAACCGAAGCTCATAGAAAAGAGTACGGATTCTACCCAGAATTATATACAACTCAAGCATATTTAACTGCATGGGTAGAAGGTGGATATGCAGGACCACATATAGATAATCCTAGACATGGTGATGGATTCATACAATTCAGTAGCATTATATACTTAAATGAAAATTTTGAAGGTGGAGAAATTGAATTTCCAAATCAAAAATTTAAATATAAAGCAGAAGAAGGTTCTGCTGTTATTTTTCCAAGCGCAGGTACAGAATATATACATAAAGTTAATAAAGTAGAGTCTGGAATTAGGTATACTATAGCAATGTGGCACTCTAGCAGAAAAGATAGAGCTAGTAAAAGTTTGTATCCAGAACTTTATTAATTAATATTTTTTAATAGATCTTTAGAAGATAGAACATCTAAAATATCTGAACATACTTGTCTGTAATAAGGTTGCGATGCTAGAATTTGTTTTTCTAATTCTATAAGGCTAGCATTTGATTCAACTGCAACTCTTCTATTTCTTATATTTATTGATTCAACCATTAGTTCAATTACTGCAAATTTATCCATTTTCTTGCTCCTTTTCAGATGTAAATGATGGGACTGGTCCTAGTAGATATCCCTGATCATGATATGCTATTAATTTAGAAACTTCATCCCCACCATCATTAGATGTATTTTTTGCTACAAGTGTAAGAATATCATATATTCTATGTAGCATAATATATGTAACCATAGGGAGGTTGTCTTCTAAATTTTTTTGTTCTTTCATGTCGTCAGACATTTTTATCCACCTTTTCTTTTATACTATTATACAATTTTTCTCCTATAAAGTTCTTATAGGAACAAGATAGACAGTATAAGTATATATTATCTTCTAAATCTAAATTACAAAGAAGAAGGCCTTGGTCCATTGGGCATTCTAGCCTAGGTACAAGACCCTCTTCTGATAAAGCTATATATTTAGATACATATTGTATCTGTTTCAATATCGCTCCTTAAGATGCAGGAAACTCCGAAATAAGATTCCGTGCCTTTCCAATAGAATTGGGCCAAGAGGACCAATCCGTGCCGCCTTTACTCATATAGTACGTTATCTCTGCGTTTGTTACTGGATCAAATAATTCCTTATTTGAAACTAAATTGAATTTTTCTAATCTCTTTATGCCTAAATTACCAAGCATATTGATTTGGAAAATTCCGTAAGATTTATCTCCAGTTGATTTGTTGTCATTAAGAGCCATAGGTCTTCCATTTGACTCAATTCTGGCAACAGCCCAAGCTGTTTTTAAAGCAGTTCCTTCAAATCCTACAGCCCATAATAAATCTTTTAAATCTGTTGCCGTAAGCATTTCTGAACTACTATATTTATCGTTACTGAACTTGCTTATTATTTCTCTCTTTAGTTGTCTTTCAGTTTTTTCTACCTTTGCAGGTAGCGCTTGACTTTCAGTTGGCCCAGGTTGGACGGAAAATAGAAATAATGTTATCATTCCTATTGTCACCCAACTATGAACAACATCGCTCAAACGTTGTTTGATTCTCTCCATTGGCATTTCCTCCTTTAGAGATAACGAACTATAATAATAACATTAAGGAAGTAAGCGTGTCAACCCAGTTGACCAGAAGGATTTAATGAATATTTCGTTTTCAACTCCTATTATTAATTTAAAAAGCAATAATGGATACGGATATGCAGCTAAAAATATAGTTAAATCTTTAAATAATTTAGGACACTTTGTTCCATTTCAAGACCCAAAGTCTAAAGTACAAATAAATTTTTCTCAACCATCGCATTACAAATTACATAAAAATCAATATCAGATTAGCTATACTCCCTGGGAATCAACAATAGTTCCTGAAGAGTGGAAATACTATATGGATGCTTGTAATGAAATATGGACAACATCAAATTGGTGTGCAAATGTTTTTGAAGACAATGGATTTAAAGATGTAAAAGTTTATCCACATGGAATAGACCCTATGTGGTATCCCAATAGAAGAAATGATGACGGAATAATAAAATTTTTACATCTAGGGGAGCCAGCCCCAAGAAAAGCTGGACAAATGGTGGTAGATGCTTTTATAAATTTATTTGGAAATAAAGAAGGATATTCTTTAACCATAAAAGCAGACCAGATGAATACAACTAGAGTATATAATAATTATATAGATAAAAATATAATTGGACTTCCGCATGTTTTGTATAATAATATTTATTTAATAACTGATGTTTTAAATGATGAAGAATTAGTTCAACTATATCAATCACATGATGTTTTAGTTTATCCAAGTTATGGAGAAGGTTTTGGTTTTATCCCACTTCAAGCCTTAGCAACTGGAATGCCAACAATATGTACTAGTGGCTGGGCACATTATGAAAATTATCTAGGACCATTAAAGTTAAAATCAGAATTAATAGATTCACCATGGCCATTTCCACATGAAGGAAAAGTATTAGAGCCAAACTATCAACATCTACTTGAACTTATGAGAGATGTAGCAATAAATTTTAATGCATATTCTGGATATTATTTTGCTCAGTCAACTAAAATACATAAAGATTATAACTGGGACCAGTTGACTAATAATGCATTTAAAAATATTTTTGAAAAATTTCAATAAACTCTTCCCTCTATAAATAACATTTGATACACTTAGATCTCACTTAAATTTTAAAACTGCATAGGCGGAGAAGAGGATTATATGTCATATACTATTGAAAACCCTTACGAAAATTTTATTGCGCTGTCTCGATACGCAAGATGGATTCCAGAAGAGAATCGCCGAGAGACATGGGGTGAAACAGTAGATAGATATTTCTTATTCATGCGTGATCATTTATTTAAAGAACATGGCTATGAACCAGAAGAAAAACTTGTTCAAGAATTAAAACAAGCTGTTCTTGACAGAAACGTTATGCCGTCTATGCGATCAGTAATGACTGCAGGTGCAGCATTAGATCGTGATCATGTTGCTGGGTATAATTGTTCATTTGTACCAGTAGATTCTCCACGTTCATTTGATGAAACAATGTATATCTTAATGTGTGGAACTGGTGTTGGATTCTCTGTTGAATACAAGTATGTTAATAAACTTCCTGCTGTGCCAGAGTCATTTGAAAAAACAAATACAATTATTTCTGTAGAAGATTCAAAACAAGGTTGGGCAAAAGCATATCGTGAACTATTAGCTTTATTGTGGTCTGGTCAAGTACCAGCAATTGATGTTTCTAAATTAAGACCAGCAGGTGCACGTCTTAAAACAATGGGAGGTCGTTCATCTGGACCTCAACCACTAATCAATCTTTTTGATTTTACAATTGCTAAATTTAAAAATGCAGCAGGTCGTCAATTAAAACCAATTGAAGCACATGACCTTATGTGTAAAATTGGAGAAATTGTTGTAGTAGGTGGAGTTCGTCGTTCTGCAATGATTTCTCTTTCTAATATTAATGATATAGAAATGGCCGCCGCAAAATCAGGTAATTGGTGGGAAAATAATTCTCAACGTGCTCTATCTAATAATTCAGTTGCTTATTCTCGTAAACCAGAAATGGAACAGTTTATAACAGAATGGAAAAACTTATATGACTCAAAATCAGGAGAGCGTGGAATATATAACGTTGCAGCAGCTCAAAAGCAAGCGGCAAAATATGGACGCAGGGATCCTGAAATACATTATGGAACCAACCCTTGCTCAGAAATTATCTTACGTCCTTATCAGTTTTGTAATCTTTCAGAAGTCGTATTACGTGAAAAAGATACAGTTGAAGATGTTGCAAATAAAGTACGTCTTGCAACAATTCTTGGAACTTGGCAGTCAACGCTAACAGATTTTAAATATCTTCGTAAAATATGGAAAGACAATACAGAAGAAGAACGCCTATTAGGAGTATCTTTAACTGGACAATTTGGACATAAATTCTTTTCTGGAAAAGAAGATATTAATAAATTAGAAAAGGTATTAGTTGATCTTCGTGAGTCTGCACGAAAAGTTAATGCAGAAGAAGCTAAAAAAATTGGAATACAAGAATCGGCAGCAATTACATGCGTTAAGCCGTCAGGTACTGTATCTCAATTAGTAGGAGTATCTTCAGGAATGCATCCTTGGCATTCAGATTATTATATTCGCACAGTTCGTGGAGATAAAAAAGATCCTCTTTCTACATTTTTAAAAGAGGTTGGTATTCCAGTAGAAGATGATTTTATGAAACCAAATGATACATACGTATTTTCATTTCCAGTAAAAGCACCAGAAGGTGCAATTGTTAGAAATGATCTGACAGCAATTGATCATTTAAATACTTGGTTAGTATATCAACGTGCATGGTGTGAACACAAACCATCAATTACAGTATCTGTAAAAGAAGATGAGTGGATGGAAGTAGGAGCTTGGGTATATAAGCACTTTGATGAAGTATCTGGCATTTCATTTCTTCCACATTCAGATCATTCATATAAACAGGCGCCATACCAAGAAGTAACAAAAGAAGAATACGAAGATCTTGTTTCTAAAATGCCTAAGTCTATTCGTTGGGAAGATTTATCATTTTATGAAACAGAAGATGGAACTAGTGGAACACAAACACTAGCTTGTACTTCAGATGGAAATTGTGAACTTGTAGATATTTCTGCATAGTGGTATTATATTAGTATTGGGTAACCCCCAAAATTCCTGGGCACACGGCTCAGAAATAGGAGGATCTAATGAAAAAAGATCTAAATAACGATGGAGTAGTAAGCATGACAGAACAAATCTTAGCAGCTCTTGGAACATATGCTCGTGCATTTCTTTCAGCAGCAATCGCTTTGTATATGACTGGAAATACAAATCCAAAGGACCTTTTAATGGGCGGAATTGCAGCAGTGGCGCCAGTTATTCTAAAGGCCCTATCACCAAGCAATCAAGAATTTGGTTTTAAATCAGCCAAGTAATTTAGTAAACTGTATTAAGAAAGCTCCTATGCTAAAATGAGCATAGGAGTTTTCCTATTTTAGGAGATTTTGCAAATGGCAGTACAAAAAAATTTTGAAGTAGATCAAAATGCTACTTTTACTTTTGAAGTTCAATATACTCAAGAGGATGAAGTGACGCCCATAAATCTTTCCAACTCAACTGCAAAAATGCAGGTGCGTGATACAAAGGGTGGATCTAAATTAGCATTTACTTTAACTTCACCAACTGGCGGCATTACAATTAATGGCCCAACTGGAACACTAACAGTTAAAATGACACCTACTCAAACAAATAAATTGTTCTATCCAAAATCTTCTTATGACATTATGGTCGTCGATTCTAATGGGAATAAAATAAAACTCCTTGAAGGGTTTTTAACACTCAGTAGATCGGTGACTATATGACAGAGAAAGTAATAGTAAAAGAAGAAAAAAGAAAAGTTATAGTTTCATCTCCTGGTCCACAAGGTCCAGCAGGTAGAACAATATTAAATGGAACAGGTGCTCCTTCTGGAAATTTAGGAGTAACTGGAGACTTTTATTACAACACAGTAACTACAGATTTTTATGGACCTAAACTAACTGATTTAAGTTGGTCTGGTGCTACAGTTATTAAATTTATTCAAGAAGGATCTGACTATTCTTATAGTACTTCTTGGGAATTAGCGCAAGTATCTGGTCCAGTAAATGGAATCTATTCTGTTGTAATTAATCATAACTTAGACTTTTTCCCAAACGTAACAGTTAAATCTAGTTCTGGAGATATACTTGAAACTGGAATAGATTATAATAACACAAATCAAATAACACTGACTATGGCTCAACCATTTTCAGGGACAGCATACCTGTCATAAAGGAGAAATAAAAAATGGCAAGATTATTCGCTACTAGCATTAATCTCAATAAAAATGAGTTGCAAAATGCTAGAATTCAAAATCTGTCCTCTAACCCATCCTCACCAGTGGCAGGTCAGATTTACTTTAATAACGTAGACAATGAGTTACGTGTATATGATGGTTCACAATGGGTAGGTAGTGGATCTATTGAATATGGTAATACAGCAAGTAGGCCAGCGCCTTCAAAAGCGGGTCTAGTATATGCCGATACAGAAACAGGAACGCTGTATTTAGATACAAGCTCAGCATGGGTACAGATAGGTGCAAATGCACAAGACATAACAGATGCAATAAACAATATCAATACAGATGATATTGAAGAAGGTGCATCAAATAAATATTTTACAGATGAACGAGCACAAGATGCAGCAGGTTTAGCACTTGAGGCAGGAATTCAAACAGGGATCACAGTATCATATGATGATGCTAATAATGCCGTAGATTTTGTTGTAGCAGATCAATTTTTAACACACACAACTACAGATCTTACAGAAGGCTCAAACCTATATTTTACAAATCAAAGAGCAATTGATGCAAATACAGGTCTATGGGATACAATTGGTTCTGCAGCAACAGCTCAAGCAAACGCAGAAGAGTATGCAGACGATGCAGTATCTACACATAATAATTTAACAACAGGTGTACATGGAGTAACTGGAAATGTTGTAGGAACTTCTGATTCTCAAACACTTACAAATAAAGTATTAGGATCAACAACATCTCTAGGTGCTAATTTAGATGCTAATGATCAAAAAATTATTGGTCTTGCAGACCCACAAGATCCACAAGATGCTGCAAATAAACGATATGTTGATAATGCAATATCTGGATTAGATTGGAAGCAAGCAGTAAATCTTCTTGTTGATTCAAATATATCTGATCTAACAAATATGGCTGGTACATATGATGGCCATGCTGTAACTACAAGTGATGTTGGATATAGATTCCTTCTTACAGGACAATCCACAGCTTCAGAGAATGGTATTTATGTTGCCTCTTTAGTTTCTGGTAATTTATCACTTTCTAGAGCAGACGATGCTGATACTTATGAAGAATTAGTAGGTGCTGCAGTATTCGTAATGGAAGGAACTCAGTATGGTAATACATCTTGGGTACAATCTAATCATTACTTAACTGATTTTACAAATCAAGAATGGTCACAATTCTCTGGTTCTGGCACGATGGTTGCTGGTTCTGGTATAGCAATTGACGGATTGGAAGTATCATTTAGTCCAACCTCAGACGGCGGATTAAATTCAAATGGTTCTATTAAGTTAGCAACCGACAGCGGACTTTCAACAAGTTCTTCTGGATTGCAAGTAAATGTAGGTACAGGTCTTGAAGTAGATGGAGATACTGTTTATTTTGCTTCTGGATACGGAGTAAGAAAATATTCAGAAACAATTGGAGATAATTCAAATACTTCATTTAATATTACACACAACTTTAATACACAAGATGTAGTTGTGTCAGTATATGTAGCTAGCAATAAAGCTGAAATAATAGCAGATGTTGTTCATACACATCATGATTATGTAACAGTTTCATTTGCTGTTGCACCAACATTAAATGAATATAGAGTAGTAGTAATAGGATAATATAATGTCAAAGAAAATGAAGGTTCCACTAAACCTTCTAACATTGTCCACCGACCCAGTTTCTGGGTCGGCTGGAGATGTTTACTTTAACCTTATAACAAAAAACATTAAACTTTATAATGGACTAGATTGGATTGACATTACGCCAGCATCCTCAGATCCAACACCATTCTATATGCATACACATAGTTATGATGGAGATGTACATACTATTAACGTTGGTAATCAAATAACATTTAAAGAAATTAATACAAATAATATTACCCAAGAAGAATTACCTGATATAATTGGATTTGACGGTGGATCACCGACAGATACATTAAGTGATGCCCAATCGTCAAATTTAAGTTTGATGGATGGTGGAACAGTTGGCAACTAATTTTCCAAACAGTTTAGACACCCTAACTAATCCAAATTCAACTGACTCTTTAAGTAATCCTTCTCACTCACAGCAACATAGAAATGCTAATGATGCTATTGAAGCTTTACAAACAAAAGTTGGTATAGATGGATCAAATGATACAAATTCTATAGACTATAAAATATCAGACATACTAACTCAATTAGCTGGATTAGATAACAGTACAGAATCTATTGCTACTCTTCTTGGTTTAGAAGGAAATAATGATATTTCAATAAGTGGAATTGAAAACAAAACCACTATTGATAGTTTTGCAAAAACTTTATATAGAACAGTAAGATGGGTAATTCAGATTTCTAGAGGTTCAGAGTTTGTTTCTGAAGCTTTAGATTTAATACAAGATGGAGTAGATTTCCATTTGCAAGAATACGAGATTTCTTCTAATACCGAAAATGTTTTAGCAACAGTTACTTTAGAAGAAAATTCAGGTATAATTAATTTATGCGTGACTCCAACGAGCACAGCAGTTACTGCTAGGTTCTACAGAACGGCGCTTAAAGTATAAAAAAGCAGTATAAGGGGATAAAATGGCAACAGTAAATAAAAACTTTAGAATTAAAAATGGCCTTGTAGTAGAAGGATCAACTGCTACCGTAAATGGTCAAAACGTATTAACCGAAACAGGTGGAGATGCTTATATTCTCAACCTCGTTGGTGGAGCAACTCTTGTAAAATCTGTATCATCTGACTTTACAGTAACTGGAGGCGGAGAACTTCAAGTAAATAACTCTTCAGATCTTGCAAGAACTGGAGACATTACTTCTGCCCTTGCTGATTACACAACAACTGCAAACCTTGATACAACAATCGATGGTTACGGATATCTAAAGTCTGCAGACCTTAGCGGATATGCTACAGAGTCTTATGTAGATACAGCAATTGGAAATATTGATCTTACCTACACAACAGACGATGTAACAGAAGGTGCAAACCTTTACTTCACAAATCAACGTGCATTAGATGCTACCGCATCAGCATACGACGCATCAGGTGCAGCATCATCCGCAGAAGCAGCAGCTAATACATATACAGATAATGCTATTAATGCACTAGATACAGACGATATTGAAGAGGGCGTAAGTAATCAATATTTCACCAATACTCGTGCTCGTGGAGCAATTTCCGCAGGAACTGGAATCAGTTATGACAGCGCAACTGGCGTAGTATCTGTAGATAATACAATTGCAACTCAAACATATGTTGATAATGCAATTGATAATCTTGTAGACGGAGCTCCTGGACTTCTAGATACTCTTAATGAGATTGCAGCAGCAATTAATGATGACGAAAACTATTTTACTACCGTATCAAATGCAATTGCAGCTAAACAAGATACATTAACAGCAGGCGCAAATATTGATATTACTTCAAATACAATATCTGTAACAGGTTTAGATACAGATGATGTAGCAGAGGGTACAAATCTTTACTTTACAGATTCTCGTGCCCGTTCAGCAGTAGATGGAACTGATCGTTCATTTACATCTCTTGAAATCAATGAAGTTTCAAAGGAAGTTGCCGCAACTACAGGCAATATTGCTACAGCAGCAGCAACAACTGCATATTCTTGGCTAAAGGCTGATTATCGCAGTGCTAAATTCTTGGTTAAAATTAAGAATGGATCACACACAGAGGTTTCTGAAGTTCTTGTAACTCTAGATACATCTGACAATGTTTACCTAACAGAATACGGAATGTCTTCAACAAGCGGAACATCTCTTGGAACAATTTCAGCAGATGTAAGCGGAAATGATGTACGAATCCGTGTAACACCAGCAAACAATAACTCTGAAGTTATGGTAGCTGGATCTCTTTTAATATAATTAAATAATAGGCCAGGGGAGAGCCTGAATCTCCCCACAAATAAAATCGGGGGATAGGGAACTCGTGACTACAGATAACAAAGACTTTAATGTCCAAAATGGCATAGACGTAAATGGACCAGCAACACTTGGATCCACTATGGTTATTAATAGCACCCCGATTTCAATAGACTCTCAAACAAATAGACTCAAGGTCAACGTTAATAACGAATGGCTTGAGTTAGCACTGCTTTCAGATGTCCCACAACAAGTGGTTAATAATATAGAGGTTCAATACGATGGCAACTAATAATAGAAATTTTAAAGTTAAAAATGGATTAAATGTAAATGGAACGGCTACATTTAATTCAGACTTTGTTTTAAATGGTACTCAATTAGCATTTGATTCAGAGACAAATAGATTAAAAGTTTATGTAAATAACGAATGGGTTCAGATAGCACTATTATCTGATGCCGAAACATTATCTTTTGAGGATATAGCACTATCTATTGATTATGATGGTAATCCAACCTATATTGTTCAAGGAAATGGGGTTACTCCAGCTGGCACAAGTAAATTTGTTAATGGAGGAGACCCAACTAGCACTTCTTTTAGATATATATTTGATGGTGGCGTAATAGCCTAATCATTATAATATTTAAATGATATAATTTAAGGGTAAAGGGGACAAAATATGTCAACAGTAAGAATTCAAATACGTAGAGGTACAGCAACCGAATGGACAAATGCTGATACCGCTCTAAATTCGTCAGGTGGTCTAGTATTAGCCGCTGGTGAAATGGGTGTAGAAACAAATACACGTAAAATTAAAATAGGTGACGGATCTACTCGTTGGAGCTCCCTTCAATATATAGCATCAGATTCCCCAGCTATTAGCGAAATTGCACAAGATGCAATTGATCAAGCTCTTTCAATGGGCTCAGGGTTAACAAAATCTTATAATGATAATACAAATACAATTTCATTAGGAATCGACACAGATGTTGTTGCAACAAAAACATATGTTGATGATGAAATAAATTCATTAAATAATACAGTAGCATCTGACTACGTATTAATTTCAGATGTTGGAAATGCAGGCGGTCCTGCAAAATTAGATGCAGATGGAAACTTATTAATTCCAAAATCCAGCATTATACTAGAAGGATCTTCAGCAGATGAATATGAAACTACACTTACAGTAGTTAATCCAACTGCAGATAGAACAATTACTTTCCCGAATGCTACTGGTACAGTAGCAGTTCTTACAACAGACGGAGATTTGGTAGTACCTGGTAACCTAACAGTTTCTGGAGATACAACTACATTAAATGTGTCTGAAGTTCTTGTTGAAGATAACGAAATCGTATTAAATTCAAATGTTACAACAGGAAATCCAACACTAAGCGCAGCATTTTCAGTACGACGAGGATCTCAAGATCCAGCATTTATTCAATGGAATGAAACTAATGATAAATGGGTAGTAAACTATGGAACAGCTAATTCAAAAGAAATAGCAATACAAGATGACATAAGTAGCCTAGATACATCATTAAAAATTTATGCAGATAATGCTGTAGGCGAACATAATACTGAAACTGTTGGAATTCATGGAATTGCAGATACAGCAGATTTAGCTACACAATCATATGTAAATTCTGCAGTAAGCACACATGAATCTGATACTACTGGAGTTCATGGAATTGCAGATACAGCAGATCTAGCTACAAAGAATTACGCAGATACAGCAGTTAGCACACACAGTTCTGACACAACAAGTATACATGGAATAGAAAATACAGCAGATTTAGCTACAAAAAGCTATGCGGATACAGCAGTTAGCACACATAATTCCGATACAACAAATGTTCATGGAATTGTAGATACAGCAGATCTGACTACATCAACAGCTCTTTCTTATGCAATATCACAAGAAGCAGCAACAACTGCATCTAATCTAGCTTCAGCAATATCAAATCATAATAATGCGACTACATCCGTTCATGGAATTGCAGATACATCAGCATTAGCACTTACATCATATGTAGATACAGCAGATGAAGCATTGCAGGATGCAATAGATCTTAAAGCACCAATTGCTTCCCCAACATTTACTGGCACAGTATCTGGAATTACAGCAAGCATGGTTGGATTAGGAAATGTAGATAATACGGCTGATTTAGATAAGCCGATATCAACTGCAACACAAACAGCTCTTGATCTTAAGGCACCATTGGCTTCCCCAACATTTACAGGAACAGCAACAACAAATCACCTAATTGTAGACGGAGACTTTACAATTAATGGTACTAATTTTTCTGCTTCAGCAACATCTATTACAATTGAAGATAATATGGTTCAACTTGCTCATGAAAATGCAGCAAATACAGTAGACCTTGGACTTGTCGTTGCTTACAATGACGGAGCAGCAAAACATGCTGGTATAGTAAGAGATGTTTCTGCAAATACATGGAAACTCTTTAAAGGTGTAACTTCAGAGCCTTCTACAACCGTAGACTTTACACAAGGGTCATTAGATGATCTAGAAATAGCAAATCTTGTTGCTACAGATATAACAGTTTCTTCTGGAGTAACTTTTGCAGATGGAGAACAAACAAAACAGGGTGTTCCATCAATAACTCCAATTATTCAAAAAACAGCAAGCTACACCTTGGCAGCGCTTTCTGAAAGAGATTCTATTATTGAAGTAGACTCAACAGACCCAGTAACAATAACAATTCCAACAAATTCAGCTGTAGCTTTCCCAGTCGGAACTACTCTAGATATTCTTGGAATTAATACTGGATTAATTACAATAGCAGGAGACACTGGAGTTACAGTAAATGCAACCCCAGGACTAAAATTACGTACACAATGGTCATCATGTACACTACTTAAGCGTGGAGAAAACTCTTGGGTAGCATACGGAGACTTGAAAGCATAAGGAGATAAAAAATGAGTAAAAGATCTGGAAGAAAATCCCAGCAAGCAAATGATTTCTTGCAACCATATAAACCAATAATTGATTCAGTATCAGATGTTGGTACAGGTAGAGCATATAACGACGGATCAGCATCAATTTCATTTAGTTTACCTGCAGGATCCCAGCCAGCAGATTCATTTACAGTAACCTCTAGTCCAACTGGATTAACAGTGACAGGTTCATCATCACCGTTAGTAATTACAGGATTAGCCTCTAATACGGAATATACATTTACAGTATATGCAACAAATTCTTATGGTAATTCTGAAATATCTGATGCTTCTAGTAATGTATTAATTACTACTGTACCACAAGCTCCACTCTCTCCTTCAGTTTCTTCAACTATAGCAGATAAAGATGACGTCTCATGGACAGAGCCAGCAAGCGGTGGTAAAGCAATTACATCTTATACCGTAGTTTCTTCAGATGGTCCATCTTATCAAAATATTACAGGATCATCCTATCAAGTTTCAGAAACAGGAGGAACTTCACAAAGTTATACTATTTATGCTATTAATGCTAATGGTACATCTTTAGGAGGAACTACAAGTCAAGTAACAACATTCTTCTCCCCACCATCATTCTTTGCTCCTCCAGGATTCTTCGGTCCACCACTATTCTTTGGCCCTCCAGGATTCTTCGGCCCACCACTATTCTTTGGCCCTCCAGGATTCTTCGGCCCACCACTATTCTTTGGCCCTCCAGGATTCTTTGGCCCTCCAGGATTCTTCGGCCCACCTAGATTCTTTGCTCCTCCAGGATTCTTCGGTCCTCCATACTTCAGTAAGTGTCTTCATGATGACACACCAGTAACAGTTGTTGGAGAAAATGATTCTATAGAATATAAACCAGCAAAAGATGTTCAAGAAGGAGATTGGATTTGGGCAGTAGAAATCCAAGAATTACCTTCAGATGAAGCAGCTTATTCATCACTATTCTGGACAAGTCCTACAGCGACATTTAATGGATTAGTAAAAACAGAAGTTATAAATAAGTATACTTCTTTAGCAGAAGAAACAATAATCATAAATAATGATCCTTCTTCTAGATTTACTAAAGAACATCCAATGTTTATTACTAGAAATGGTCAAAATAGTTTTATTTTAGCCGATTCTATTCAAGTTGGAGATATTTTATCAAAACATGATTCATCAGGAAATATCTATACAGAAGAAATTACTTCTATAGATGTAATAGTTGAAGAATGTACTGTTCATACCTTCAATGCCGAACCTTATGATTTAATTTATGCCAATGGCATATTAACACATAATAAATAACATAGACAAAAATAAAATATTTTGATATACTAAGATTTACTAGTAGAAAGATATTTATTTGAAAAAGCAAGAAGTCGGTTATGGAATTTGGCTGTACGAAGACGTATTCCCAGACTCTTTAAATCTAATTAATAGATTAGAAAATACTATAGAGCAAAGTAATGGTATTTATTCTTGGAAAGAGGCTATGGTTGGCTGGAAGAAAAAAGTTCCAGAGTACAGAAATTGTTTAGATTTTAAAATTTCAAAATCAAATAATATTTCAGTAATAAAAAATAAAAATAGTTTAGAAATTCAATCTATTTGGCAAGATTCTTATAATGCTCAAAAAGATTGTTTAGAAGATTATTGCAAAATGTATAATATTAAACTAGATTATTGGGAAGCTTTTAATTTTGTTAAATATTTTGAAGGTCATCATTTTGAAGAACACTCAGACCATGGAGACGCATATGTTTGTACTGTATCTGGTGTTGGTTATTTAAATGATGATTATGAGGGTGGAGAACTATTTTTCCCTAAATTAAATATATATATAAAACCACAGGCAGGACAATTATATTTATTTCCTTCTACCTTTATATATTCTCATAAATCTTTACCAATAAAAAACGGAATTAAATATTCAATAGTAACTATGTTTGACTATAACGATAAACATCATAAAGGAGTATAAATGTTATCAAACGCTGAATACCTAGCCCCAGGAATAATGGTTTATAGAAACGTTTTCCCAGAATCTATGAATTTAATTAATCGTCTAGAATCAGAATTATCAAAAGAAAATAATTCATATAAATGGAAAATAGCACAAACTGGTTATTCGTACACAGATAAAAGATATAGAGATTGTGCTGATTTTAAAATTAAAAGCAATGATAATGGACATTTAATGCTAGGCGGAGAAATGGTAATGCCAGAAAACAAAACCGATACAGAAATAGCTTTAGAAAAAATATGGGAAGACTCCTATAAAGCTCAACTAGGCCCAGTAGAAGATTATAGAAAACTTTTCGGACTTGCCCCACTTAATTATTGGGAATCTTTTAATTTTGTTAAGTATGGAAAAGATCAGCATTTTCAAGTACATTCCGACCATGGATACTCCTACATATGCGTACTATCTTCAGTAGGATATATAAATGATGATTATGAAGGAGGAGAATTATTTTTTGATAAAATTAATTTAAAGATTAAGCCAAAAGCTGGAGACTTATATCTTTTCCCGTCATCCTACATATATTCCCACGCAGCAATGCCAGTAACAAAAGGAGTCAAATATTCTATAGTAACAATGTTAGACTATTTAGAAGCTCCTCATACCCCAGACTATAGAAAAATTGAAAAAAGATATACAGAAAATTATTTATAATGTATAGAATAAAAGCATATACAAATGATAATTCTGCCAATATTTCTCAAATAAATATTAAAAGAGATTGGATGGATAACACTGTAGACGGTCATGCCTATAGATGTTTCCCAGTTACTTTAGCAAATGGCTTAGGTTGGGGTCTCTCTTTTCCTAAAGATATTTCATTTATATGGGACGGGATATCAGATACTTCTGGACATCATGTAAAAATATTAGAAGGAGAAGAGTATTGTTATACTGAAAGGGCTAACGCTACTATTAGTTTTAAAACAGGAATTATTTTTGAAACAGACCCTGATGTGAGTTTACTACAGATGCCAGTTCCAAATATGTTTATAGATGGAGCTCAAGCTTTTACAACAATAATGAGCACTTCATTTTTTAAAGGAGAATTTCCGTGTGCTTTAAGAATAAATAAACCATTTACAAAAATCACTATAAAAGCAAATCAACCATTTATATCTATTATTCCAATATCATTAACCAAATTACAAAATTCTTTTATTGAAATTGATGATCCTAAAAATATAAAACATAATGTAGTTTTGAATGGAGATGAGCATGTAGAAATAGTTAAAGAAAAAACAAATAATGGTCAGTGGACAAATTTTTATAGAGATGCTGTTAATTATAAAGGGCAAAAAATAGGAGAGCATGAAGTAAAAGCTATTAGGCTTCATGTAAATAATAAAAATGACTGATATAATTTTTCATTCATCTAGAGAATATAATAATAAATCAAAAAATTATTTACCAATACCTGCAAAAAAACAACAACCAGACTGGTTTTCAAAATCAAGCAAATATTGGAAAAATGATAAAGGTGAAGATTTAATTAATAATTTTGGAAAAATTTTAGGATTCAAATCGTGCCCAGCACTATTAGATTCTTTTTCTTTAGGATATTTATTAACAACTCCTTGCGATTTAGCATTTTTTGAGTATAAAGACAATATTTATGTAGAAACAGAAGAGGGGTTTTCAGAATTTTGTGGAAGAAGAGATGATATGTATGGATTCCCTGTCCCACATGGATATAGAAAACAACATTTTCATTGGTGGCCAAATTGGTCTATTGAAACCCCACCAGGATATAGTTCAATCATTATGCATCCTTTAAATAGGTACGATTTACCTTTTTTAACAACTAATGGTATTATTGATAGCGATATGTATACTATTTCTGGGCTACTACCGTTTTTTTTAAAAAATGATTTTATTGGCCTACTCCCTAAAGGTACACCATATGCTCAAATAATTCCATTTAAAAGAGAAGAATATAGTATGAAAACCGTTATGCATAGTCAAGATGAAATGTTTATAAAGCATACGGAAACTGCAAAAAATTTTAGAGTAAAAGATGGAGGCGTATACAAAAAAACAATTTGGTCTCCTAAAAAATATGAATAGGATAAATATTTATGGTATTTGAAAATGCTAACGAAAAAGATGTTATTTTAAATTATGATGCTTTAAAAGAGGGAAGGCACATAAGAAAATCCAGACAGTCAATAACCCCATCTGGATATTTTGGATCATCCCCAGACATGATAAAAGAAATAGAAAATTTTTTAACTGAAGAAGAACAAACTACTTTATTAAATTTTGCTAAAAATAATAAAATATGGGATGTCACAGAATCTCATTATAATGAAAATGGAACTATTATTTATGACCATAGAGTTTGGGAAAATAGAGTAGCAACTTTAAATACGCTTATGAAAGCAGATGAAAGTATTGTTTTGATGTTGAGAAAAATTATAGATAGACTGAAGCCTATTATAGAAGAATTTTATAATGTAGAAGCAATATCTACAAATCCAGCAATTGTTAGGTGGCCAAAAGGAACTTATCAGTTCCCACATGCAGATAAAGAATTACACGAAGGACCAGATGCAGGAACAGAAAATGATTTTCCTTGGTATGATTTAGGAACTATTTTTTATCTTAATGATGACTATGAAGGCGGAGAATTACATTTTCCAAAACAACAGATATCTTTTAAACCCAAAGCTAGGGCAGCATATTTTTTCCCAGGAGATTTAAATTATATCCATGGAGTAAATATAGTTCAAGAAGGATGTAGGTATACTTCTCCTTGGTTCTGGACTATTAAACAATTAAAGGGATCAAAAAATGTTTGAAATTACAAAGCATAAAGATGATGTTTTTACAATTAAAAATTTTATAACTAAGGATGAAGCTGATAGAATTATTGCTTACTTAGAAATGTCTGTTCAGATGGGATATATAAAATGGAACGAAATTTCATTTTATGAATCATATGCAATGGGATTTTGGGAATACGACAATAATTTAATTCCTTTTGGATTTGACCCAAAATATTTTCATTCTTTAAAAGAAAAAATTAAAAAAGCTTCCGAAGATTGTTTCGGAAAAGAGCTTTCAGAAATTAGTTATCATGCTCAAAAGTGGATTAAAGGAGCATTTGCAGACTTTCATTCAGATAATTCAGATAAAGAAGGAAATCCAACAGCGTTTCAAAGAAGTAAATATGCATCATTTTTATATTTAAATGATAATTTTGAAGGAGGATATTTAAATTTTGAACATTATCCTATAAATATTAAACCTGAAGTTGGCATGATTGCAATCTTTAGAGGCGGTCATGGAAATGAGCATGAAGTTACAACCGTAAGATCTGGTGAAAGATACACTATAGGATCATTTTGGGACGATGCAGATGCAGTATATACAGATGAACAAAGAGCAGCCTGGGAAGCAGAGTTAAAAGTAACTCGTGCAGAACAAGATGTTATGTATAAAAAGTGGGCAGAAGATAGAGCAGCAGGAATAGTTCCTCAATATAAAAGTAAATATGGATTATAATAGAAAGGTAAGCCATGGAAGAGAAGTTAAACTATAAAACGTTATACCCTAAGATAGACGTATACCCAGACGCAATTCCAAATATACAAGAATTTATAGAAACAATTAAAGAATCTGAAAAAAATTCTAATGGAAGATATTATTTAAGAAAATGGGACCAATGGTCAATTTTTGGAACATATACTCAACAAAAACATGAAGCACATGAACCAAGAGAATATGGAGAAATGTATGATAGGGAGAAAAAACTATCAGATACAGTTTATGAAGTATATAATAAAGCTTTAAAGGATTACATAGTAAGAAATCAAGTCACCCTACCAGAAGGTACACAATTAATGACATCATCTTTTTCTAAATATAAAAAAGATCTAGATGTTCTGGAAAATAATTTAGCAATGCAATATCATACCGATTTTAAAATTTTTGAAAAAGAACTCCCAGGACAAAAATTTTTTATGACCTGCACCATTTACTTAAATGATGATTATGAAGGTGGAGATATAGAATTTTTTATAGATAATCAATTTATTTCTCATAAGCCAAAAGCTGGAGATATTTTAATATTTCCTTCTACTCCTCCTTATTATCATGGAGTTAAGACTATCAAAAGTGGAGAAAAGTTTTTTATTAGAAATTTTTTAACATATCCTTATGAAGGATCACAAAATTGGTTATTGGGACAAAAAATTTACGGTCCAAGAGAATGGTTGGCAATGGAAGAAGAAAGAATTGCTAAAGAAATGCCATATGCTATGCTCTATTTTGAAAATGGAAAACAAATTTCTTACGAAGAAAAAATTAAAAAAAGTGAAAATTACCAGTCTTGAAGATAAAATTATATATTACGAAAATCTAATTCCAGACGTAGATAATTTTATTAAGTTGTCAGAAAATGTAGAAGAACAATATTCTACATTTTTTTCTCCATGGAAAGATTGGTATTCAAGTAATACCAATTCTCTTTATGGAAAATTTAGAAGCGGATCATTCTCGGCTGCATTAAACTATTCTCATAATAAATCTAATACTTATCACATAGCTAAAACCATTAAAGACTTAATGGATATATGCGTTAAAGACTATTGTAAAAAAACTAATAATAAATCTGGACACATGCCAGACTATTTTGCAATTAATAAATATAATACTAATGCTTATATGGGACCTCATGTAGATACGGAAGATAGAACAAATAAACATAAGCCATCTATATCGATGGTTTTTTACTTAAATGATAATTATGAGGGTGGAGAAATTGAATTTCCAAATCAAAATATCAAATTAAAACCAAGCGCTGGAAGCTTAATAATATTCCCATCATATGAACCATACTTGCATGACCCAAAACCAGTTTCTTCTGGATCAAAATACATGATTCCACTCTTTTGGTTTGAAGAAAAGTTTTGGTAAATAAATCTAAGGTATAATAGAATAATGTCTTATAAAAGCTTAATCCTTAAAGACTTGCCAATTGGTTACTGGCAGCTAGCAGAGTCTTCTGGTACATCTGTAATTGATTATTCTGGATGTGATAATAACGCCACCTCAGTTGGCGGAATAGAAACTGTGGATATTCCATTAGTAGCAGATGGATCTTTAATAGCTAGAGTAATTAATGATACCAAATATATAACCTTTAATTTATTAAATAGCTATTCTCAAGAATCACTGCCTATTCCTGGATTTGCAAACGCTTACTCTTCAGATAATGATTTCAGTTTAGAGTGTTGGATTTATTCAAATATTACTTCGGCATCTGAAACTACAATCTTAGCAGACCAATCAAATAATATAGGATTATTTTGGGATAATGGTAATATTGTATTTAAACTAAATAATGAAAAAATTGAATATACTTTATTAAATTTAAATAAATCATTACATTTAGTTGCTACATATTCTCTAGATAAAATGTCACTTTATGTAGACGGAGAACTTGTAGTATCTAAAACTTTAAATGGATTTGCATTTAGCAATACATCATTAGAAGTTCAATCAGGACCAACAGAAGATTCAGAAGATTCTTTTATTTTAGATAACGTAGCCATTTATAGATATTCTTTAAATAGCGATCAAATTTATTCACACTATTCTTATGTAGGATACACAATACCGTATCAGATAGTTATTCCAGATAATGGAGAACTATTTGAATTTGTAGATAATCAAATGAGTAAAACTTTTGAATACTCCTATCCAGCAAACAAGTCATGGGAAACATTTTTAAATGAAGATATAGTATTTAATAGAACAGAAAACTATATAGAATTAGCTAAAACAGAAACAGCGGTATCAAAAGATGTTATTATTGAAGATATAATAACTATACCTGCGGCAATTCCTATGGACTCTTCCAAAATAGAATGGCATGGAGATAACGGCATTACAGTAGAAACAAGTATTGATGGAATAAATTACTCAGGGTGTATTAATGGTGGGTATATCACAGACTTCACCTCAGCAAATTTTAGTGATGCAAGAATTCTTTATATAAAAATAACAATGTCATCTTCTGACGCTTCAAAATATTCTCCAAAATTATATAAACTATATATATCTTTTTATAATCAATTAATTATGTATTCAAGAAATGGAAATAGTTATTTATCTAGCATACCAGGTTATGATTTTACTTTAAGCGCAAGCAAGTACCCAATATATTCTAGAGTTAAAAATAATGGAATATTTGTTCCAGCCGACTCAGGATTCAGTATAAGTACTAATAGTTTAATAAAATCAATAGAATTTTTCTATACACCATATTATATTACGCCACCAGGAACTTCTATTACACTACCGACATCATTAATAAATGCAGAAGAATCTGGAGACGGAGACGCAGCAGATTATTCATGGGATAATAACTTTTTAATATCAAAAACCAATATACAGTCAATATATATAAATGGACAAAATAAAACATCTGAAACCAATATGCAAAATATATTTACCCCAGGATCTTTATATCATGTTGTAATATCTTTTACAAATGCTATAACTGGGCCATTAATATTTAATAGAGGTCAAGAATCAGGATCTCAGGGTGTATATCAATACTTATCACTATATACAGATTCCTTAGATTTAAATAAAATAAATAATCACTATAGATTATATTTTGACAAATCCAGATATTCAGCAGAAAGTTCGACCACCATGCTGTCAGAAAATTCAGTAAACCTATATAATAATGACTGGCTTGTGATACAAAACTCCTAAATTTGTCATCCATCCAGACAAGATATGGACTTTAATTTAAAATAATGGTAGAATAAATACCTAATGGATATTAAAAGAATGAATCAAGAGCTCATAGAAGAGACTACTTTAGGAATTTATGTTTGGGAAATGCCAGACGGACGATGGATTGGCGATGATGAAGGAAACTTCTTGTCTGTAACATCTAAAAAAGGCAACAAGTCTAGAATGGATGCACTTGCCAGAGAAGTTAGATCATATGGAATATATGAGGGTAAACCTAAGTTTTTATCTGGTCGTCGCAAAATAGATGATGAAGAGTTTGAGTATCAAAAGCAAAGATTAGACTGGGGCTTGACGCCAGATCCACTTGATATTGGAGTTTATAAAGATAATATGAAAAACGGAGGAAGACCATAATGGAATTTATTGATGATGAGAATAATATATCTCAAGAGATAAGTATATCTAACTCCGCAGACTGGTTTAAATTTAATAGCAAAGAAGTTACAATAGACAATGATCCATTTAATATTGATGAAGATGGATTAAGAAAAGTTAATGGATTAAGTCCAACATTTAGACGAAAGATGTCTAGAGAGTTTTCAAAAAGATTTGTAGGAAAAGAAGGAACTGGAACTCAGCAGAACCTACTGCAACAAGCGGTAACAGGATATGCTATGTTCGATTTAGTCCAGCCAGTATATAATCTAGAATACCTATCAAAAATTTATGAGATATCGCCATATAACTATGCAGCAATTAATGCAAAGGTGGCAAACATTGTTGGCCTTGGATACACATTTGTTGAAACAAAAAAAGCAAATGATGCATTAGATTCAATTGAAGATGAAAAGCAATTAGAACGTGCACGTCGTAAGCTAAATAAACTTCGTCAAGATTTAGATATATGGCTAGAAGATTGTAATGAAGAAGAAACATTTACAGAAACATTAATAAAAGCATACACAGATCTTGAAGCAACAGGAAATGCTTATATTGAAATAGGCAGAACAAGCTCTGGCAATATTGGTTATATTGGACATATTCCTGCAAAGACAATGCGTGTCCGTCGTTTGCGTGATGGATTTATTCAATTACTTTATGGTAAGGCAGTATATTTTAGAAATTTTGGAGATACAGAAACTCCAAATCCAATTGCAGGTGTAGAAGATAGACCAAATGAAATTATTCATTTAAAGAAATATACTCCAATGAATAATTACTACGGTATTCCAGATATTATTGCTGCACAAAATGCAATGGCAGGAAACGAATTTGCTGGTAAATATAATTTAGATTATTTCGAAAATAAGGCTGTCCCTAGATATATTATTACAGTAAAAGGTGCAAAGCTATCTCCTGAGTCTGAGCGTAAATTACTTGAGTTTTTCCAGGTAGGACTTAAGGGAAAGAATCACAGATCCTTATATGTCCCACTTCCAGCAGATAGCGCAGATTCTAAAGTTGAATTTAAGATGGAACCAATTGAGGCTAATTCACAAGAGTCATCATTTAACGTATATCGAAAAGCAAATAGAGATGAAATATTATTGGCCCATAGAGTTCCAATTAATAAAATTGGAGTCCCAGAAGGAATTAGTTTAGCCTCTGCTCGTGACGCAGATAAAATGTTTAAAGAACAGGTTTGCCGACCAGCTCAAGATATTTTAGAGAAAAAATTAAATAGAATTATTGCAGAAAAAACAGATGCTGTAATTCTTAAATTTAATGAGCTCACCCTTACAGACGAAGATACACAGTCTAAAATTGATGAAAGATATTTACGTATGCAGGTTATTACCCCTAATGAGGTTAGAATTCGTAAAGGCATGATTCCTATGGATGGTGGGGACGAGGTAGTTATTTTAAAACCTCAACAACAATCTGAAATTAGGGCTCAGGCTGGAAATTCTAGAAATAGAACCCAGGAGCGTTCTGCAAATTCCCCAGATATTTCAGGGGAGGGCAGAAATACAAAAGGTGAAGGTAGAGTCACCGCTTAATTATTAGGCAACTAGTTATTTGCCTTTTTATATATAGAAAGATAAAATTAAGCATATGAATATTGAAAAATCGTATTGGTCCAGCAATGGCGAAAATATTAATTTATCAGTTCCATTCACAAAAGTCAACCGTGAAAAGAGAACTGTTTCTGGATTTGCGACACTAGACAATCTAGATCAAACTGGAGATGTTGTAACAGCAGAAGCATCTTTAAAAGCATTTGAAAATTTCCGTGGAAACATTCGTGAGATGCACGGACCAAATGCTGTAGGAAAGATGGTATCCTTTAGACCAGAAACATTCTATGATCCAAAAAGTGGAGAATTTTATCATGGAGTATATGTAGATGCATATATTTCAAAAGGTGCACAGGATACATGGGAAAAAGTTCTTGACGGAACTCTATCAGGATTTTCAATTGGCGGAAAGATTGTAGAATCTGACAATGAAGTTAATAAAGCAACAGGGCAAACAGTAAGATTTATTAAAGATTATGCACTAATGGAGTTGTCAGTCGTAGACTCTCCAGCAAATGAATTGTGCAATATCCTTTCAATTCAAAAAATGAATGGTGAATTGTTATTTAAAGGAATTGCAGCAGAAACAAAAGTAGAAAATATTTTTTATTGCGAAGAAAGCGATTCTGTATTTATGTCAACAGAATCTACATTTGTATCCCCAGTAAGCGGCAAAAACGCAGAATTAATTGGTTGGGTAGAATCAAATGATGTTAACAAAGCTAAAGAAATAGAAAAGATTCTTGCTTCATTTAAGAAGACAAGATTAACGTTGCCTGAAACACAAACAATTGCAAAACAGGCAAACGAAGAAGGAGGTAATGAAGTGTCAGAAAACACAGAAACAGTAGCAGTTGAAGAGACTGCTCCAGTAGAAGTTTTAGCTGCTGCAGAAGATGTAGTAGTTGAAAAAGCTGTTACAGAAGATGTAGTAGCAGATACTTCTGCCGAAATCGTTGAAAAAGCAGCAGACGTCCAAGAGGTCGTTGTTGATGAACCTGATTTTGCAAAAATGTTGGGTGATCTAAAGGGCTTTTTCTCAGAAACTCTAAGCAAGGCTTCAGAGGCAAATGCAGCACAAGTTACAACTCTAAAAGATACAGTTGAGACTTTCAGCAAGAGCGTAGAAGGCCGAATCTCAGAGTTGGCAGAGCAACACGCAGAACTCAGCAAGTCTGTTGAGAATATCAAGAACACGATTGATGGCGTACAAAAGCGTGTCGATGCAGTAGAATCCGAGACTGCAATGAAGAAGTCCTCTGACCTTGGCGGGTCTCAGGAAGTAAAAATCCAAAAATCAAAATGGAACGGTTCTTTCCTCGGTTCCGTAAACGAACTATTTAAATAAAGGGTAGGTGAAATAAATAAATGAGTAATGAATTATTAGCAAAGTCAGTTGCTGCAGATACTACAGTAACTGGTACTTTTGATTCCTCAACTGGAGGAACAGGAATTCACACAGGATCCGAGAACGGAAACGGTGGATTACTAAATCCAGAACAATCAGCACGATTCCTTGACTATATGTTCGACGCTACCGTAATTGGTAAAGTTGCACGTACCGTCCGTATGAGAGCTGATACAACTGAAATTGATCGCATGGGCGTAGGCGAAAAGCTTATGAAGCTTGCGACAGAAGCAGATGATACTTCTGCAAATGCAGCAGTAACATTCTCAAAGATTTCTTTATCAACAAAGAAATTGCGCCTAGATTGGGAACTTTCAACTGAGTCTCTTGAAGACAATATTGAGGGTGCAGATCTAGAAGACCACATTGCACGTTTGATGGCAACACAAGCAGGTAATGATATTGAAGATGTAATCCTTAATGGTAACACAGCACTAACATCAGACGCTCTATACAAGGCATTTGATGGTGTTGTAAAGATTGCAAAAGCAAACGGACACGTTGTAGACGCAGGCGGAGATACAATCTCCCGTGCAGTATTCAATGATGCTCTAAAGGCACTTCCACGTAAGTACAAGCAACGTCGTACAGACCTTCGCTTCTTGTCAGGTTCAAACTTGATTCAAGACTACTTATACAATACATCACAGAATATTCAGAATGTTAACCCACAAGATATTGCTTCTGGCATTATCCGTGGTGAGGTAGCTCCTGTATCTGGCCCAGCTGGATACGTTGCTCCATACGCATTCGGTATTCCAATTGTTGAAGTTCCATTGCTACCAGAGACACAAGCTGGTACATACTCAGGACAAACTGGTTCACATGGTGATATCCACTTGACATTCCCAAATAACGTAGTTATTGGTATCAAGCGTGATGTAACTGTTTACCGCTTCTTCTGGCCACGTAAGGACTCCATTGAGTACACAATGTATACTCGTGTTGGCGTTCAAATCGAGCAAGCAGATGCTTGGGTAGTTGTAAAGAACGTTAAGGTTGCTTCTTAATTAAGAATTAACCAAATTGAAGGCCCCCAATTAATTTTGGGGGCTTTTCATTTAAATTTACTAATGCTATAATTGAATAACTTAGACTAAGGAGAATATATGTCATTTGAGACATTAAAATTAGCTGAACTTAAAAAAGTAGCCGAAGACTTCGGCGTAGATATAGAATCACTAAAAAGTAAAAATGATATTATTGCAGCACTAGCCGAAGAAGGCGTAACTTGGGCAATATATGAAAAGACAATTAAAGATGTGGCAGATGCAGCGGAAGAAATTGAAGTATTACCTAAATTTGATCCAAAAAAGAATCAAGACAAAGATGCAGTATTAGTTAGAATGGAAAGAGCAAATTTTAGATACGATACAATGGGATATACCTTTACTAGAGAACATCCGTTTGTAGCAATGTCTGAGGAAGACGCTCAGGCAATTTTTGATAAGGAGGAAGGTTTTAGATTAGCAACACCAAGGGAAGCACAAGACTTCTACAACTAATCTAAGCCTTTAATATGGCAGAGATATATAGAAATACTGTAACACCAGTAAAAACCAAAATATTTTGGAATAATGAAATAGTTAATGCTGATGACGACGAGGTTACGGTAGAAGTTTATGATATTACTAATGATATCACTGCCGACCCACCAGTAAATCCTAATACAATAATTTCTACAATGTCTGCTACAAAAGTAGAAACTGATATAGGAACATATGAAATATCTTTGTCTAGATTTTATACTGATAGACCTAGAAAGTTTAAATTAGTATGGCTTTATAATATTGGTGGATTAAATGGAGAACATGCTACATATTTAGATGTAGTTACTCCATATTGTAGTTTTGCTGAAGTAATAGATGACTTACAATTAGGCACAGATCCATCTGATCCTAAATATAAAACTTATCATGAATTATCTATGGCTGAAAAATATGCTCGTAAATTAATTGAAGATTTTACTGGTCAATTTTTTTATACCTACACAGATACAGAAGTTGTGTACGGGTCTGGATCAGACATACTTGCAATGCCATATAAAATAATTGAAATATATAAGATATATGCAGACGATATATTATTAGTAGATAACTTAGCCTCACCAGCAATTAATAATTGGGGCTATACTCCAGTAGTTTCAGAAACTGGATTTGGAATTAGATTAGATAGAACTGAATTAGTTGATAATACAGTATATGTAGCAAACGGAATGATTCCACCATCAATAAATGATTTATATACAGGTCAAGCTTTTAGAAAAGGTGTTAGATATAAAGTAGTTGGAAAATTTGGCTGGGACTCCGTACCAGATGAAGTAGAGCAAGCAGCAGTTCAATTAATTGGACATTATTTTGGAAAAGATAGAATGTGGGCGGACAGATATCTAAAGAGTGTTTCAACGTTTGATTGGGATTTTGAGTACAACGACGCAGTATATACTGGAACAGGTTGTGCCTATGCTGATAAATTATTATCTGGATATGTCTTATCGAATATGGTGCTTATTTAATGTACGATCTCATGGAAGCCGTGCTGTCCATGAAAATGGATATATATAAACAATTTGATAGACAAAATGAAGATACTGGCGCTATCGTAAAAGAATGGGCATATTATAAAACTATTGACTGTCATGCTAAAGGCGTTATAACAAACTCTGCTACAACAAGATCTGGCGATAAGCAAATATTTAATAATAAATATACTAATGAACAAATAATTCAGGTCAGAACTTCAGACAAGCTTACAGCTAGAGAAAAAATTACAAATATTAGAGATGCTAATGAAAATATTATATGGGTAGAAATAGACTATCCAACAGAGACCCCTACGGTATTTGAAGTTATGGGAACAACACCTATCACTGACCCATTTGGTTATGTTATGGCATATAACTCTACTTTGAAGAGATCGGAGAACCAGCAAATTGGAATCTAATGTAATGCTGCTTCAAGCGGCCTCTGGTCTTGAAAGACTTATGTATAATAAAAACCCAAAAGGTAATATTCAAGATAGCAACATTGCTCAAATATCGGCGGCATTATATTATCAAGCAAATGTTGTAGCTAAATTAAGTAATAGCAAAAAATTTAAATCTGCATTTAAAAAAATGGTGTTTACTCAGATAGATAAAGATTTTGGAGAATATATAGATGCACAGGCAAGAACAAAACCTAGATCATTACACCATGTTTATGAATGGAAAAAGTCTGGAAATAAGAATGCTAGATTATTTAAGTTAACATCTATAGATTCTGATGGAATATCTTTTAAAATAAATTATGAATTTAAAGCATCTACTTCAATGGTTCCTGCGCCAAAAGGTAAGCGTAGACATGTATTTGCTAATAAAGCTTCTGTGATGGAAGCAGGAATGCCTCTAAAAATTGCTCCACGCCATTCTCAGCGCCTTGTATTTGAATCTAATGGTGAAACAGTATTCATGCCCAAAGGGGCCTCAGTGACCGTCCAAAGGCCTGGAGGACCTGGTGTTAAAAATCAATTTACATTACAATATTCAAGATTCTTTAGTGGAGAATTAGTTAATAATTCAATTAAAAAATCTGGATTTAAAAATTTATTTAATGCAGAGTCAATGAAAGCAATGAGAATACCAGCATCTATTAGAACAATTAAATATTCATTTTCTCCAAATACAATTAGAAGCATGGCGGACGCAGCAGTAGAATCTGCATTTGGAGGGGTAATGATATGACAGTTAATTATAAATTAGATGCAATGATAGAGCTTAGAAAGTTTTTATGGGCTGAATTAGTAGATGCCAATATATTTGATGCAGAAGAATATTATAGCGATAATATTGGAAGCACAATAGTCCCTATAATTCCAGTTCAGCAGGCGGCTGAAATGAATCAATTTTTAAGTGGTAAAAAACATATTGTATATGACAAGATCGGAATGTCATATGAGGATAATTGGTTAGTCTGTTGTGAGCAGATCCTGTTTACTATATATACAACAGATGTATCTGAAATTACTGAAATAAGAAACTTTATGACGGACTTATTTAGAAGAATGGACGATTCTGCCAGAGATATAAATAGATCAGAGACCTTAAATAATAAATTTAAATTTCATAGTATATTTATAGCAGATATCTCTCCAACGGAGCCTTCAGAAGAGCTTCAGGGTTTCTTCTCATCTGACGTAATTATTGAGGCTAAATATTCAAGAATAACAGACCTAAACGGCAGATTTCAGTAGATTGCTTTAGGTTTCAAAATACCGTATCATAGGCTATGAGGAAAGAAAGCCTAGCCAGCTTTGGTTTTTAAAATATATATATATAGTTTAAAACACAGGAGGTAAGAAACACTATGGCACAATCCGTAGGTAATGCTAAAAACATTCTTGTTGGTGCATCCCCACTATTTTTGTCAGTTGAAGATTCAACCGTAACAGGTTATGTCGAAAACATGGAAGCAGGTTCTGCTAACGCAGGAACATCTGCACGAAATACAAAGGTACCAGCATTCAGTTCTTCAGAGTCATATACAGATACTTTGAACGCAATAGATACAACACCAGGAGTAAATGGTGCTGCATATCGTAACGTAGGTTACACAAACAATGGTCTTCAGATCACTTATAACCCAACATACGATTCAGTAACAGTTGATCAGTTGCTTGATACAGCTAAGCTGTTCAAGTCTGCGATGGAGGTTATGATTGCAACAGAAATGTCCGAAGGTACATTAGAAAACGTTCTAGTTGTATTCGGACAACCAGCAAGCACTCTTGATTCAGGAGTTCTTGGTCTTGAGGCAGGTGCACTTGGTGCAGCTCCAACAGAGCGTCAATTAATTGCAGTTGGACAAGCTCCAACTACATCAACTCCAAAGTCTGAGCGTGTATATTATGCACGTCGTGTATTGTCTGTACAACAGTCACAATTTTCTCTAGCACGTACAACTCCAACTACATTCCCAGTAACCTTCCGTCTTCTACCAGATGCTAACTATTCTGGTTCAGAATACGGTAAGATTATTGACCGTACTTGGGCATAAATTTAATTTAATTTAAATTATAGAAACCCCCGTTAATTCGGGGGTTTTCTATTTGTAGTGATAATTCCATTATGTTATAATAATTAAGACAAATCCGAGGAGGATAAATTGGCAACTACAGTATACGACGTAGAAGAGATTGAACTACAAGATGGCTCAAAGGTAAAATTAAAACCTTTAACTATTAAGGCCCTAAGAGAGTTCATGCTTGAAATCAAGAAAACTGAAAACTCAAAAACGGAAGATGAAACGCTTACAATTCTAACTACAGCATGTGGAATTGCAATTAAATCACAAGTACCAGATTTGGTAGCAGATAGAGATAAACTAGAGAATGCATTAGATATGCCAACCATTAATCGCATTCTAGAAGTTTGTGGTGGGATTAAACTTGACGACCCAAACCTTCTAGCGGCAGCGGTTCTGGCTGGGCAGAACTCGATCTAGCCGCATTATTAGGAGAAGTTTTTCTTCTAGGTAATTGGAAAAATTACGAAGAACTAGAAGAAAGTTTATCAATGCCAGAGTTGATACAAACATTTAAGTCAATGCAAAAGACTGAAGATGAGAAAAGAAGATTCTTAGCATCACTTCAAGGAGTAAACTTAAATGAGCAGGAAGAAACAGAAGGTCCTTCATTTGACGACATACGAAGAAAAGCAATGGGGGTAACTGCTAAAGGAGATGACATAGTTTCTCTACAAGGCAGTTTCGCATCAGAGGCAGGATTCGGAATAGGAGCAGGTTTAGGATACTCTAAGGAGTAAACTTAATTAAATGGCTGAAGAACAAATAGTAACACGAATAGTCGCAACGTCCGACTTTTCAAATCTTATTGTAGATCTCAATAAGGTATCTTCAGCCTTAACTGCTTTACAGACAAAATTAAACGCAACAAATAAAAATTTATCAGCACAAGTTGCTGTAATGAATCGTTCTTTTGCCGAGACACTTCGAAGCACTGGACAATTTTCTACACATTTTGTTAATTTAACATCTGATGTAGATAAGTTTGGCTCACAACTAGATAAGGGTCAAATTAAATTAAGACAATTTTTTCAGGTATATCAAAGCCATTTAAAAACTAATGGCGGATTAATTAGACAATTAGCCCAACAGCAAGTTCAATTACAAAATGCCGTACTGCAACCATTAGGTAAAAATGCTGAAGGTTTAATGCAATATAATGTGCATATTCCAACAGGCTTAGATAAAGTAAAGAGTAAATCAGCATTAGCAAGACAAGAATTACAGATCATGAATCGTGTAATTCAAGAAGGTGCAAACTCATTAATTAACTGGGGTAAGAATACTCAGTGGGCAGGTCGTCAGTTAACAGTCGGTTTAACAATTCCATTAGCAGCATTTGGTAAAGCATCAGCAGATGCTTTTAGGGCGGCAGATCAAGAGTTAACTCGTTTAACTAAGGTTTACGGAGGACTAGCAGCAACTTCCGCAGCAGATCTAGCAAAAGTTAGAGCGGATGTTACAAAAACAGCAACAGAATTATCTAAAGCATATGGATCATCATTTAAAGAAACTTTAGCTTTAGGTGCTGATATTGCAGCGACAGGTAAGCAAGGAAAAGAATTACTTGGTTCTATTCAAGAAACAACACGTCTTGCTGTACTTGGTGAAGTAGATAGACAAGATGCTATGAAGGCAACTCTTGCCATTCAATCAGCATTTAAATCAAATACAGATCAACTAGCTGAATCTATTAACTTCTTAAACGCAGTTGAAAACCAAACATCAACAACTCTTAATGACCTTGTGGAGGCTATTCCAAAAGCAGGACCTATTATTAAAGGTTTGGGCGGAGACGTACAAGATCTTGCTCTTTATCTTACAGCAATGCGTGAAGGTGGAATTAGTGCATCAGAAGGTGCAAACGCATTAAAGTCAGGTCTTGCATCTCTTATTAATCCAACAAAAGTTGCAACAGCAATGTTTGCAGATTTTGGTATAGATCTAAAAGGAATAGTTCAAAAGAATGCAGGAGATACAACAAAGACTATTCTTGCTCTACAAGCGGCACTCGATACACTTGACCCACTACAAAAACAACAGGCTATAGAACAATTATTTGGTAAGTTCCAATTCTCAAGAATGAATGCTTTATTTGAGAATTTAGGAAAGCAAGGAAGCCAGACATTACAGGTAATGGACTTGATGAATGCTAGCGCTGCTGATTTAGCTAATATTGCTGGTCGAGAGTTAAGTATGGTAACAGAATCTGCTTCTGGTAAATATCGTAGAGCATTAGAAGGATTAAAGGCTGACCTAGCAGGAGTAGGCGAACAATTTTTAACAATTAATACACATTTAATTAATATAGTAGATGGCATATTGCAATTTGTTAATAAACTCCCAGGACCAGTAAAAACTATATTAAGTTTCTTTGGCGGATTAACAGCAGTAGCTGGTCCGCTAATTATGTTAACTGGTGTACTTGGAAACTTTTTTGGATACATCATTAAAGGTGTATCTCACTTCAGAGCATTATTTAAAGGCGGGGAAGGTTGGAGATTATTAACACCAGAAATACTTGCAGCCAATAAAGCAGGAAGTTTAGCTGAAACAACATTCTATAGTGATGCTAAAGCAGCAGATATATTAAATCAAGCAATTACTAGACTATCGGCTTCATATACAAAATTAGCAGCAGATGCAAATAATGCAATTATTGCAACAAATCCAGGAATGTCTACAATGGCAGGTTCACCTGTAGTTGTTGGTAGAGGAGAAAGAGTAGCAAATCCAGCTCATCCACTTATTGGAAAAATAGATGAAAGAGCAGCAGCGCATTCTAGACCAAGAGGTCGAATGACTAAATCTCAAAGAGATGCTCAAACAATTCACTCTGTTACACCAAACCCAATTCTTGTTAATCAAAAAATAGGTCAAGCTCCTCAAATATTTACATATGAGAATATGCCAAATATTCCTGGGCTTACAACACAAGGTGGAGTATCAACAGGTATAGTAGCTGGAGAAGCAGCCAAATGGCATTCTCTTATGGCCGCACTTTCTATGCAAACAAAGCAAGAAGTTGCAACTTTAAAGAAAGAAATTTCAACAACTGGAGTTGTTAGTCAAGAATTTTTAACATCTTATTCAACTATATTACCAGCAATGACTAGAGTTATTGATAATGCTGTGTTAGAATCTCAAGCAATAGTTAGACAAACATTGGCTGGTAAAATGCGTGTTGATCAAGCACAGGCAGAAATTATTAGAATTAATGCCCAGTTAGAGCAAGCTATGATACAGACTACAACACAAGCTGCACAACAAATGGGAAGAACTGCAAACCTAACTGCAGTTCCATTATTAAATCAACCAATAGTTGATAAATCTGGAAAATCTAATTTAAGAGAATTATTTAGAAGTAATAGACCAGTAAAGAGAATGCTTGATGCAATTGCTAGAGCTACTGGTGTTAAAACTTGGGGTGGCGGATATTCTATAGAAACCACAATGCCTAAAAAGTTTAATCGTGGAAATATAGTTCCAGGTACAGGAAATACAGATACAGTACCAGCAATATTAACTCCTGGAGAATTTGTTGTGAATAAAGAAGCAACACAAAGAAATTTACCATTACTTATGGCAATTAATGATGGAGCAGGAAATGGCGGTCCAGGATTTGCAGATGGAGGAGCTACAGATTTACAATCAGCTCATCTAATGAGATCATATCAATTATTAGAAGATCCATCAATTAGAAAAGCATTAGTTACTGCAGGACAAGATCCTAAACGATTAACAAGTTTAACATTCCAAGGATTTGGACAAGGAACAACTGCTGCCATACCTAGAGACATAAATAATTCAATGGCAATACTATGGGGTGGAAGTCAGGCAGAAACAGCAAGAAGAGTTGCAGAAAATATGAATTTGCCAAAACATTTACGTGGAGATATTATTCCATTAACAGATAAAGATGCTAAACTTGTATCACAATTTTATAAAAAAATGGGAATCAATAAAGTGGCTGCATTTTTTGCACAAAATAATTATCAAAAAGATTTAATAAAAAGAGTTGCTTTAGCTAGTGCAAAAGCTAGAGGTACATCAACAACAAAAGATTTTGGATTATTCTATCAAGAAGAATTAGCAAAAACAGCTAAAGCTTTTAGCGCTGGAGATACTCATCAAGCAATTACAAAAGGTCTAATTAATGAATTTATTGTTGATCAAAAAACAGGACAATTTAAACCTGAAGCATTAAAAAATGCATATGTAACAAATGTTTCAAGACAAAGAGTTAGAGTAAGGACTGGCCAATCTGTTCCTTATACAATTAATAGAGGATCTGAAGAATATTCTGCAAGACAAGCTGCACGATATGGCGGTGGCAGATGGTCTAATATTATGGGATTAGCATCTAAAGTTTTAGGTAGAGGCATTAGAATGAATCAAGGTGGACTTGTGCCAGGATATCAAGATGGAGGAAAAGTAAGGTCTTCTATACTTGGCAATGTTGGACAAAATCTAGGATATATGGGTGCCATGATGGGTGGTGCAACACTTGGCGGACAGCTTGGTGGAACTATGGGTTCAATTGCTGGATCAATTTTAGCACCATCAGTATTTACTGCAGTACTACAAAAGATAACTGCAGTTAATCAACAAGGAATGGCTTCTGCTGGAATATTTTCTAGATTAGGTCCATTAATTGCAAATCCATATGTAATGGCAGGAGCCGCAGTAATTGGAGTTACTGCTGGCTTAATGAAATTAAAATCAAGAGTTGAAGAGTTTGCAAGAATAAATAGATTGGCATTTTCTGGCGGAGTTAAGCCTATCAAAGATTTTGATTCTGAATTAAAGCAAGTTATAAAGAATATAGAAGACACTAGAGCAACATCAGAATTACTGCATGCTCAAATGAATTCTGCTGGATTGTCTGGCTTAACATTAACTATTAAACAATTTGCTGAATTAAGAGAAAAAATTAAATCTACACACCCAGAGTTAGTTAAATTATTTAATCAAACACCTTCAAATAAATTAGGCCAAGTTGCAGAAGGACTTAAAGCACAATTCGTCGCAGCAGGAGATTCAGCAGCACAAGCAAATGCAAAAATAGCTGCATTACTTGCAGAGGCAGGAAAAGCAGGATTTATACAAGCAGTATTAGGCGGACAAGGATTAGCTGGAATAACCAATGCTAAAACAGCAATAGAGTCAATGCTTAAAGCAATGGATGGATTTAAGAGTGCACAAGATAGGTCAGCAGGAATGCTACAAATCTTTACATCAATGGGAGACTATATTGCAAATGCTAAAGATAAAGGCGAAGCATTAAAAGAACAATTTGATGCTATAGCAAAATCAAATCAAGCAAATGTAAAATTAACTGAACAACAAATAGTTGAAATATCAAAGACTAATCCAATGCTTGCGGCTGTCCTCAATACTTCAGATGACATAGGCACAGCTTTAGCAAAATGGAGACTAGCTCTTGCTGGAGTTCAAAAAGATCTCAACGGACTTACTAATCAACAATTAAAAGATTTTGCAGCAGCCGCTGAAAAAATTGGAGCTTATTATAATACTTTATTAGATGTTTCTAGTAAAGAGGCACAAAATAATTCTGTTACTGGAAGACTTGCAAAAGATATTGATGCTTTTAATAAGAAACAACAAGTAGCAGGTAAGATATCTGTACAAAACTTACAAGATCAGATAGATTTAAAAAATAAACAAATAGATCAAATTAAAAAAGAAGGCGAAGCCAGAAAGAAAGCTTTAAGAGATCAACAACAAATTGAAGATGTAAAATTACAAATTCAACAAGAACAATTAACCTACCAGATGGCTCTTGCATCAGGAGATATGGCTTCTGCTGCACAAGCACAAATAAATATACAAAGACTTGTTGGACAACAACAATTAAAAACTGCAGAAGATGCAATAGATGCAGCAACACAAGCAAAGATAGATGCATTACAGGCACAAATAGATGTATTAAATAAAAAATCAAATGCTGTTTCAAATGCCTCATCAGCTAAACCAAAAGAATCTCCTCTTGCTGGCACATACCAGCAACTTAATACTTTATTTAAAGATTATTCTCTTGGTAATTTAACTGAAGAAGAAGCCTTAACAAAATTTAATGATTTACTAAAAGTATTAGAAAAAACTCCTGGAGGAAAGAACTATCTATCTGATCTTGGAGTATCTGGATCTGCAAATACTCTAGTGCGTGAAGATCGTGGTACTACACAAACAAATAAAGTAGATACTGGAACCGTACAAGGAAAAGCAGTATTAGATGCTTTAAATAACGCATCTAATAAGCTTGTTGTAGCAGCAATAGGAACATCAAATAAACTACTCACAGATATACTAGCAGCAATAAAAGGTCAAGGAGTAAACTTAGATAAAGGTAAAACAGCAGAAGATAAGTCTTATGAAAATACTTCAGGAAGAACTGCAGCTGGTGGACTAAATACTACTGGCACTGCTAAAGTATATACTTCAAAGACATTAACAGGCGCAGCAGGTGAAGCATTTAATGATAGAAATGGTGCATCTGCAGCTGGCATTGGAAGATCCTATAGAGTATTTAGTTTTAATGGACAGACATATGCAGTAAATACAGTAGACGGACAAATCTATTCATTTGATACAAATAAAAAAGATATAACTGGAAGAAGCGTTGGTGTTGCTAAACTTGCTCTTGGAGGAATGGTTAAAAGATATGCAAATGCAGGATATGTATCTGGACCAGGTACAGGAACTTCAGACTCTATTCCAGCAATGCTTTCTAACGGTGAATATGTAATTAGAGCTTCAGCAGTTAGAGCAATCGGAACAGCAACTTTAGATAATATTAATAAGATGGCAATGGGCGGATTAGCAACTAAATATAATATTCCTAGAATGAGCACAGGCGGAAGAGTAAATATGAATCAAGCTGGACTAGCCTCTACATCAAATTCATTATATAATATAAATGTTACACTTAATGGAAGCAACCTGTCTCCAGATGATGTTGCAAAAGCAATAGAGGATAGAATGAGAATGCTTCAATCTAAAGAAGGAAGAAATAGGGTATTATCATGAGTGCATTAATTGTTCCAAGAGGATCTATACTTCAAATACAGGGTTATGATTCAAGCACAAATGGTGGAGATGGTACTCTTAAATATAATAAAGTTACTGAGCATAATAGATCTCAATTTGATATAAGACCAGAAAGAATTGAAAAACAAGTTAGAATGGGTAATGGATCTTTACGTAAATTCTTCATAGCAGATAAAAGAACATTTAATCTATCCTGGGACATGCTTCCCTCATACAGAACTTTAACAGTAGATGGAGCATGGGGAGCAGAAGACCTTAGAACATTCTATAATAGTACAGAAGGTAAGGGTGCTTTTAATATTAGAATTAATTTTGCAAAAGATGGAACCAATCAAGAGTCTGCTAATTATGAACAATATAATGTAATGTTTGGAGAATGTAACTTTACTGTTTTAAAAAGAGGCTTACAGCCATTTTGGAACGTCTCATTATCAATGGTAGAGGTTTAAAATGATATCCTCATCTACGGCATTAAAAAACATATTTTATAATAAATCAAGCGTTCAAATAAATTCTGGTTGCTATATTGAATATAATATGAATACAATGCTTGATGGTATATCTGTAACTAGTACGATATCGGACTCTGTATATACTTCTCAAATTGTTGATGCTGTAAATCAGCAGACATGGCCATCTAATAGACCAAATCCATATAAAAAATTATTTCCAATAGATTCTATAATCAAACCATTTAGACCAGTAAATCCTGGAATTAAATATTTTATTTTAGAAAAAGTAACTAATGGTTCTGGAACTGATGTTCCTAAAAATAGTTTTTCTTCTTATAGATCAGTAAGTTATCCAGAGGCACAACCACGTATATATTATCCAGGAGCAAGTACATATTATAAATACTGGGTTACGCCACAAAATACAGGAGTTAATATTACAGTAAATTATTTAACTACTGGGACTAAGTATGCGCTTACAAATAAGATTGTATTAAAATTTGAAAAAACACACAGTTTACCATCTACATATAGTATATCTATAACTAAATCAGACAATACACAACAAACAATTGCTACCTCATTGTCTACACCAGCTAATGGAATTGTTGAATTATATTATAATGGAACTTCTTGGTCAACAACTATAACAGAACCATATTCGTTTGCAGATCCAGTAGCAATAAAATCAATTAATATTACAACTCCAAGCGCAGGGTCTGGAAAAATAATTGGAGTAATTGAAGTTTCTGCTAGATGGGTAAAAGATATTTCTTCTGATGTACAGTCATTTGATATAAGCAAAGAGTCATCTTCAAGCTCTGAAGATTTGCTTCCTGTAGGAAAAGTAACTGCAAATAATATATCATTAAATTTAACTAAGTATAATCAATCATCTTTGCAATACGTGGCATATAATAGATCAGTAGCTTTAAATCCTGCTCTTACCTATATGGTAAAAAATGCAAAAATAACTCCATATTTTAAAATCTACCACACAGACGGAGCTATTACAGAAGGATCCAATAAATACGATAAAATATATCAAGGTAATTTTTATGTAGATGAATGGAATATAAGTACTTACGGAGAAGTCTCAGTAAATGCTTTAGATTCAGCAAAATATTTAATGGAAGTTGTTTGTCCAGACATATTATGTGAGTTCTATCCAGCAACAGCAGTCATTAGAAGGCTATTAGATTCAGTAGGATATACTAACTACAAATTTAATTTAACATCAGATACAGATTCTTCAATCCCATTAATTAATTATTTTTGGACTGACGGTTCTAAAACAGTATGGGAATACATACAAGAAATATGTAGAGACATACAGATGAATGCTATTGTTGATGAAAATGATATTCTACAATTCTATAGTAGAAATTATATGTATGGAAGAACAACAAAAGATTGGAATTTTTATCATGAAGCAGAATCATCGATATTGCCAAACATTATTGATTTTTCTCAGAAAGAAATAGCATCTGCAAATCAAGTAAAAGTTATATGGTCAACACCAACTTCAACTTCATATTTAGGAACCTCTGGCCCACTATGGCAATCTCCTACAAAATTTTTAGTTGCTGGCGGATTATTGGAGCCACTAAATGCTTCTGGTAATAGTAATATAGCAATTAAATTTGAAACCTTAGATAAATATAGCAAGTTCCAATCTGGATTTAATTTTAATGGATACTTTTTAATAGACTCAGAGATTATAGAGTATGATGCTATGGGATATCAATATGTTCCAAAAGATAATACTCCATCAACTATATATGATGTAATACAACAATCTAATGTTTTAAACGATGGAAGATTTATAAATATTTGGATAGAAAATGCAGCAGATTTAAATAAATATACAAATTTTGCAAAACCAGGATCTGAAAATATAGCATCAGATATTTATATTAAACCAAATGGTAGATATCGGATTAAAACAAGAGGGGCTCTTGGTACCACCGCAGCATCACATAATGCTAGTTCTGCTCCATCTAGCCAGTATTCTTGGACTGGAGTGTTAGTATAATGGCAACTGCAATTGTAGATTTAGTAATTGAACCTTCTCAAACTGGAGCAGTTATACAAGCAGCAACAGCACCAGGGATGGAAACACCAACCAATTATAATGTTGTAATTGTTAAAGAAACAGCACAATATGAATTTGAAATACAAAATTTTAATGTATCTACGCAGCCAATAAACGTAACAGGATTATTACCAGGAACTTCGTATTTAGCAAAAGTTACCCCATCAGTAAATGGACAATATGATCCAAGAGGCGTGTGGACTAAAAGATTTAATACTACAACTATTTATGGCGGACAAACAGTATCATCTGGAAGACAAGAATTTAAAGTAAGCAAATCTTACTTGCAACTAGCAGTAACTGAATTTCAATATTCACAAAAACAATCAGCTTTATTTTATAGAGATTTTGATGCAGTTGAAGTTCCAACAGTAAAAACTGCTTCATCCGTAAATGGAGATTCTTATAATACTGGTTATTTTTCTTTTGGAACAAGTATATTAATGGATAATAGTTTAGATAATACAAAACAATCGGGCGGCGTAGGATTCTTTTTAAATAGCACAGGAACAAGTGGATATTATCTTATAATAGAATCAACTTCTTCAGCTGCAGCAGTGCTAGATAAAAAATCAGTAAGAATTGAAAAATGGATTGGTAGTAATAAGATTCCATTAAAAGAAGTTGGAACAAGAACGGAATCTACTATAGAAGGAATATATGGTGGTAGAACATATAATGTTGATCTTAAAGTTAAAATAGATAATCAAACTGTTGTAATAGATGCATTTATTAATGGATATAGAATAACAGCAACAGACTCTACTTATAAAATTAATAATCAAGTGCAAGCAAAGTCAAAGATTCTTCCTCCTAGCAAAAAAATTGGATTAGTATGTTCTAGAGGACAGGTAGCTTTTGATTATGCATATGCAAATACATTAAAAGATTATCAATATAATGATAGACTTTTAGACATTAATATATATCAAGGTCAATTTAATAATGATCTCATTAATACTTCCTATGGAGACTTAACATATATTGCAAATTATTCTGAGGATGAGATTGCTTCTGGAAATAAAAAAGCAACAGCAGTAGATGAATTTGGAACTGTTATAAGAGAAATTATTAAAACAGATGTTTCATTTTCTAAGCGCCCCTCCTACCCAGTCAAATGGAGTACTGGAATAAATCCTTTTGCTAAAATTTTAGGACAAAAAGTTTCTAATTTTGGATCACAAGCTTTTGTTATGAATAACACATCTACAACAATTCCATTATCTAATGGAGCAGAAGCATCATTTGTACTATGGGGTAATGACTTAGGAGATTCTGGGGAATTAATATATACAACAGATGAATTAAATGATTATGTTACAAAAGAGCCTGTAACATTTAAATCTTTTTGGCTACAAAATGAGGCGGATGTTAAAGCATTAGCTAACTGGATTAAAAGTAATGTTATTAATAGAGGCAAAGTTGTTAGTATGAAAATTTTTGGAAACCCCCTGATATCTGTTGGAGACATAGTTTCTATTAAGTATGTATATCAAGGACTTGCTGGAACAGAGAATTTTATTATAACAGAAGTAAAACATTCATATTCTGAAGGATTGGAGACTGAAATATCCTGTAGAACTTTATAGTTTTAAAATGGTATAATAAAAAATATGGTAAATTCAAATAAAAGACAAGATATTAACGACCTTAACAGAGGTCAGGTAATAGTACTATCAGAAGATAGCGTAGATAGAGTTATTGCATATCCTACTACATATTTAACAATCAAAGGTGGATCAATTGATTATTCTAAATATTTAGCTTCTAGTTTATATTCTGATGGAATTGATTTTGGAGATTATATAAATGTTGATGGAGAAATTCCAAAAGATTCAGAAGAAGATGAGATTTATTTTGATATACCAGAATTAACAGATATTGAAAGCATTACCTACGAACCATATACCGACCCAGCATCTAAATCTCAAAAAATAAGAGCTATTTTAAAAATAAGAAATTCAAGCAGAAATCCTTCTGCTATAGAGGGAGTAGACGCTAGAATATTTAATCCAAGCGTTATAGTCCCAAGAGTATCAACAAATTCAATAATTAATTCTTCTGAATTTATAACTCCAACCCCAGGAGTACCAAGTGTATATTTTAAGAGAAATGGAACTTCAATTGCTTGGGGGTGGAACAATGTTTCTGGACTTGGATCTTTTTCAGAAGTAAGATATGATTGGATTATAAGTTCATCAAGCTCGTCTACAGCACCTGCTTTAGAAAGCGGATCTGAAACATATTCTACAACTGATTCATTTAATATTGGTAATAGCGGAGTTATGAAAACATATAGGGTTAGCTCAAGAGACGGAGACATAGCAGCGACATCTCAATTTAGATGGCTAAGAGTTAAAACAGTTGTAACAGGAACAAATGGAACAGAATATTCGTCTTCTTATTCTGTACCTATCTAAGGAGAATTATGATTACAAAATTTGGTAAAAGATTTTTAACAAACTTAATTGCAGGTAATACAAAAGGATTTAACAAAAATATTGCAATAGGAATAGACTCTACTGCCGCAACAGAAAATGATACCAGGCTCGGATTTGAATTTTATAGAACCCCAGTAATATTTGGATCAACAGAAATACAAACTATAGACGATGTTTCAACATATTCAGTTGTATTTAAAGCTTCAATTCCTCAAGACGTTGAGGGCCAAATTAATGAGATAGGTCTATATCCAGCAGATAGATCATCTATAAACAATTTTGATAGTAAGTTTTTAACAGACTTTTCAAACTACTTAGATTGGACTGACGAGGATTTATTTAAAGCAGATTTTTCAACTAATAATCCAAGAATTGGAAATAATTTAGTAGTAATGCAATCTGATGGCCCAAGCGCTAATGAGTATTTTTATAATATAGATAACTTAGATATATCAGGATATAGCGTAAACGATACCTTAAGAATAGCTTATACAAAAATAGATGATAATTTAGAATCAATTAAAATTCGTTTTTATAGTTCAAGCACTGAATATTTTGAATACGAGATCACCCCACCAGCAGGTACGGGGCATCAAATAACAGATGATATATCTATGTCCTTAGTTTATGCAGGCACAACAACTCCATCACCTGATAAAACGTTAATAAATAAAATAGGAATAACAATAACTCCATCTGGAACAGATACGACATATGTTGGATTTGATGGAATTCGTATTAATGATGAGGATACATTTGATCCATTTTTTGGCCTAATAAGTAGATCAGTTATAATTAATACTACAACAATTACTGGAAATTCTGGAGAAGATACAATTGAGGTTGGCTCTACTGAAAATTTATTTATAGGACAGAAAGCATCTGGAACAGGTGTAGCAACGGGTGCTACTATTACAAATATAGAGAATAACATAGTAACATTATCTGCCAACAACACCGCTGCAGTTTCTGGAAATGGTTCTTTTTATGGTATTAAAAAGGTAGCAGGCAGATCTTTAGATATAGAATATAAATTGGATTTAGACTGGAACTAAAATGGCATATCAAGATCTATTAAAAGACACATCAGTAGCTATTGAAAATGGTAACTACTTTGTTGTCACAATTACAGATCTTGCCTTAAACCAAAATTATCCAATTCAATTTAGATGGAAATATAAAGATGGAACATTTGGCCTATGGTCAGCATCTAAAACTTTAACAACCCCAGGAGAAACTTTACCAGGAACTCCAGACCTTCCAACAGGTAGCGTAACTGCAGAACCAGGTTTAATTAAAATAACTTGGAACGGAAACGATGCTGCTGGTAGACAAATATCTAATATTGATAGAGTTGATATTTATATTGATGGTTCTCCATTTGATGGAACTAAACCAGCAGGTAATTTTAAAACTGCTGGAACTCAAACAATAGCTGCTCCTGCAGGACAATATGCAGTTGCCTTATATGCTATTTCTAATTACGGAGCTAAATCTGCTGTAAGTTTACCACAAACAATAATTGTTCCTGCAATAGGTGAAAATGTTTTATCTCCAGAGGATCCAGATATTCCAATAGTAACTGCTGGACTTGCTTCTGTTATTGTCGAATGGAGCGGAAAAAGATTAGATGAAAACGGAGACCCAGTTGATTTTACAAAAGGTAGCTTTGCAGGAGCAAAAGTATTTATAGGAACAACTGCAGGATTTACTCCAAGTAATGATAATTGGGTTCATACACTAAACTTTGCTAATGGCTCTAATAAGGTTTCTATTGGAGTAGGAACTATTATAGATAAAACATTAGGAACACTATTAACATACGGAACTCCATATTATGTAAAAATTGATACTATAAATGCTAATGGCGTTGCTAATGGAAACCCAGTAGCGGCGGATGGAAATCCAATTACTGTTAATAAATTACCAGCAAGCGAAATTAGCACAGGCATATTAACTGCTGATAATTCAATTACAGCAGGAGTTTCAGGCGGACAAAGAGTTGTTATCTCTGGAAGTGCCGCTCCACTTATTATTTATGGAACAGATGGCACTACAAAATTATTAGAGTATTTAGCAAGCGGAACTACTGGTACATTATCAATTAAAGGATCAGGTACATTTACAGGAAGTCTTGAAATTGGATCAAGTAATGATATATTTAAAGCAGATCCATCTGTAGGTATTTGGCTAGGAAATGCAAATTTTGCAAGTGCTCCATTTAGTGTTTCAAAGAGTGGATATCTTAGTGCTACATATGGTGAAATAGGTGGGTGGAATTTAGGAAGTTCATATTTACAAAACTCTACTGGCACATTAAAAATAAATAGCGGGTCAGATCCAAATATATTTTTAGGAAGTAGTTCAGGATATCATTTTAGATTAACTCCATCAACAATATCTCATTACAATGGAGGATCTCCTACTGGCAAATTTACATTAACCGCAAGTCCTGGAGGCGATGGATCGCATTTAAGTATGTCTGGAAATATTACAGCATCCACTATTACTGGATCTTCATTTATTGTAGAACAGGCATATAATAGATGGGACTCAGATAAATTTAGTGTTGGAGATGCTAATACAAGAATAGAATCTTTATCAAACGATAATACTATTACAATGTATTCAGGAACCGCACCATTAGAGTTTACATCTTCTGAAATAGATGTAGATTCTGGAGATACTGGAGGCGGTACAATAACATATGTACCTAATTCTAAAATAGTTCTAACGCCAGACGGAGTTGAAATTCAAAATATTCCTGGAGTAGGAAATGGCTTAACAGAACTTAATAGTCTTGAGTATAATAATAGTGGTGCACCAAATACAGCAATCACTAATTATGCTGCTTATGGCCCATCACAAGGTTACGGAAAAGCAGCAAGATACAGAGTAATTATTGCAGATCCGTATGATGATAATAAATTAAAACGTGGATTAGGAGTATATTATGGCGTTCGGTCTGGAACTAATAATCCACCTTCTGCCTCCACTGGCTTTGTTGGAGATCTTTGGGTAAGCTGGTAGTCCATGACAGCAAAAACATATTTAAAAGTTTCACCAAATGCATGGAAAGCAATAAAGTATATATATGTTAAAGTAACACCTAGTACTTGGAAAAAAGTAAAAAATATATATGTAAAAGTGACACCTTCTAAATGGACTAAAACATTTGGAACAGTAGACTCCCCAACCCAGTTAACAAGACCAACTTTGTCTGGAACTGGTAGAGTTGGAACTAGTATAGTTAAATCACCTGGAACATATAGTAATTATGATTCTATAGTAAATAAAATATTTTATACAACAGATGAAACTTTGCCTGGAGATGGCTATAGCGAAGAAGTAGTATATGGAAATACAAAATCTACTAGTTCTTATACTATAGATCAAACTGATGCTACCCCTCCCCCAAATATATTTTATTCTAGAGATGAAGTTACTGGAACTGATGGAGTTACTAAATACTATTATTATAGTGATCCAATAACTGCTACTATGCAGGGTATAGAAGATAATTTTAATAATAGAACAACTGCTAGCGGATTAGGAGTTGCTAGCGGAGGATTTATATACAGTTCATATGCAAGAAGCACAAGTTCTTGGAGCGTTAATGGAAGTAGAGCTCTCAATAATAGTAATGGTAGCGGATATCCTCTACAAACAGTAGATATAAATTCAGCAAATCAAAATGTATCTGTAGACACATTTGGAGGAGGACTAGGTCTTGCAGTATGGGCTAGTTCAGCAAATTCTTGGTGGGCGGTTATTCCAGAATATTCATATGAAACTACAGCAGGATTTGCATATAATTGTACAAGTAGTAAGACAGGATCAGAAGAAGATTGCAATGCTGTATCTTATGTTTCTGCAAATACTGAAGGAGCAGCTTATACAGTTTCTGATTTAGGTAAAAGATGTACTGCATGTACAACTGCAAGTACATCATATAATTATGAGTGTACAAATAATGTTAGGGTATTAAATGCTGGCGATCCCTGTCCAGAATACGAAAGCTGGAGTTCTGCAATGCCTGGTGGTGAAAATACTGTTTGCTCTACATCATGTACAGAATCATATGAATATGTTTGTGCATCAGAGTGGGCAATGAATCAACCAGATTGTACTCAAGTAACTCTTCGACCAGACCCAACAGGACCAAATCAAATGTGTGCTTGTGAATCATATAATGAAACAGTGGCTATATGCCCTTCATATTATAATAATGATGGACCATGTAATGATGCAAATTTTGGTGGATCTGGAATAGGTGATCAATGTAGTTATTGCAATGTTTCTACAAGTTATTCATATGGATATAGAGATTCAACATTAACAACAACATATCCATGTAACAATAACACATCATGTAATGGTCAGGGATGCTGTGAAGCAATTACTTACAGGGCAGATCCAACTGGTTCTGGGCAAAGATGTAGTACATGTGATGAACGAACAACTAACACTACGACATATTCTTATTCTGTAAGAGCAAGCACAGGAACAACAACATACCCCTGCACCGTCCCAGTAACTGGAGCAGCAAGTTGTCCAACTTACAGGGCAGATCCAACTGGTTCTGGACAAAGATGTAGCTCTACTTGTACTCCTAGTACAACTACAACATATGGATCTTGTAAAACACCAGGAGCAAATGATCCTTCTGGATGTATAAGAAGTGCTCCTGGTTATACATCATGTGCAGTAGGACTAGTAAGATGTCCATCTACAACTACAACTTATTCTTATACTGTTACTACTTCATCAACTACATATTTATGCGATGTTTTGGTAACTGGTTCTGGCTCTTGTCCGTCACCACTACCTGCAACAGGCACTGGGGCTGGGCAAAGGTGTACATCTTGTTCTACTTCTACATCAACTTCATATACTTCTTACTATACATTATCTACATCGTCTTCAAGTTATTTATGTGGAAACTATACTACAGGACAAGCTAATTGCCCAGGACTTGGATCTGGGCCAGGACAAAGATGTACTGATTGTACTGTAACAACAACTAGTTTATATAAAACAAGAATTGCAGAAGTTCAAACAAGATATAAAACTAAAACAAGCGTAACGCTTACTTATAATAATTATAAAACTAGAAATTATGTAGGATCTGTTATCACTAAATCTTGGAAAGAAGTAGAAGAAGTTCCAGGAGATGCCTATACCTATAATGCTAAAGTAGCTATTTATTCATATTCTTCAGGATCTTTATCATTAAAAAATTCAGTTGTTGTTAGCTCATATGCTGCACAAGTTGGATCTGCTTATGATGTAGGATTATATCCAACAATTACAAGAGTGGCAGCAGTAACCACTGGAAATACAATTAATGCGCTTGGATATGTAGGATCATATTTTGATACCACATCTTCAACAAATTCAGGTACTAAAGGAACCTCAGTAGGTCTAGTCAGCCTACCAGCAGTAGAAAAAATAGGAAATCAACTAGATAATTTCTCAGCATAATTGCTGTAGACAAATATACATAGATTATGTATAATATATAAAAAAGGAGAACCATGGCAGAAGAAATATTAGAACCAGGACAAACACCAGTCCTACCACCAGTAAAAATTGCATTTATTATTGATGGAGAAGTTGTAGATATCTTGCATACAGATGAAAGATTAGGTGCAATATTTACAAGTAATCCAATTATAAAAAATGTTACTGGAAACCTTTATACTGATGAGGGTGGAATAGTATCAGTAGGTGCTTTATATAATTCAGAAACTGATGAATTTTTACCTAAACCAGAACAGCCAACGGAGTAGTAATGTCTGATAAAACACCTTTTCAAATATGGAAAGAAAAAAATGCTGGGGATAAAGTTCGTCCTTGGGATTTATTAAATCCTAAAATTGGAAGAGTAGATGATGAAACATTTAAATATAGATATGAAAATCATTGTTTAAACTGTCCTTCATTAATTAAAACAACTAAAACATGTAAAAAGTGTGGATGCTTCATGACAGAAAAAGCAAAATTACCACATGCAAGTTGTCCATTAGGAAAATGGGGAGCTATTACTGGAACTGAGGATGTAATTTAATGGAGTTATCTTTACCAGAAAAAATAAGTATTATTAATGAACATTTAAAAAGTGTAGCCAATAATATATATAATATTAATATGTTGATCATTCAAGAATCAGCAGTTGCTCCAATTAATCAAGAAGTGGTAGATGCATTAAATGTTCAATTAGAAAATGCTTTTTTAAAGAAAGAGGCATTAGAGGCAGAATTAGAAAGAGTAAATAATGAATCAGGAGAATAAAGCAGGTCTAGTAATAACTGCCTTGCAGCAACGAATTGGAGAAATGGTATCTAATTATGAAACTCAGATTGCAATTTTACGGGCAGAAATTACTCAACTTATGGAAGAGAAAAATGCTAAAGAGCAAGCTAAAGAAGAATACTCAGAACACCTTAATAACCTCACCAACTAATTTTCCATCTGGGCTAGCTGTAAAAACTAGCAAAGATATTTATTGGATTAAGGATAATAAAAGGTATAGGCTGATATCTAAACGAGCAGCAGACTCATGGTCTTTCCACACAGTAAATGCTACCGAAGAGGCTTTAAGTTTAACTAAAATCTCTGGAAAACTTGGCTTTAGAGATGGAACCTTGATAAAGAATATAGCAGATGGTAAAATATATTTGATATCGCAAAATAAGAAAAGGCATATTGTAGACCCAGACGTATTTATTAAGTATGGATTAGATAGGTCTAAAATTATAGAAGTAAGTGAGTCAGAAACAAATTCGCACGACTTAGGAGATAATTTATAATGACAGAAAAATGGAAATCTGTAACATTTAATGAGGGAGCCCCATTTGATCCAAACGATTTAAATCAGTTACAGTCTAATTTAACAGATGTGTTTACTACATCTAAGTCATTATTAAATGCTACAAGAGATGCAAGTGGTCAAAATAGAGTAGCAATAGTTGATCAAGGAACTGCAACATTAACCTTAAAAGGATCAACTCCAGTAAGTCAAACTGTTACATTTACATCATCATTTGTATCTGGTCAAGAAACTGGTTTTGTTGCATCTGTTGGTCAAGCCCTCACAGCGGCAATTGGAATTGTATCAGTATCAGCAGTTAAAAATGCACAGGGAACAGGCGGAACAATATATGCTGCTAGCAATAATGCTAAGGCAACAGGAGATATAAAAATAAACTGGATGGCAGCACAACTTAAAACAATTTAGTGCTTGACAGCAAACAACAATATGTTAAAATATAATATATTGCATAAAGTCACGAACCCGTGACTTTTTTAATTTAAGGATATTAGATGTCAAATGATTTAAGGTGGATGCTATCGTCTGATCAGCAATTCCCATACCAAGATGACAAGGCTATTAAGCTTTGGTTTGAGGTAATGAAATGGTTTAAGCCAGACGTAGTAGATATTCTCGGAGACACTGATGATCAAGCTTGCTACAGTAAATATACCGAAGGAAGATCTGCTGAATTTCTTAAAATGTATAAAGATCAAAACGGTGCAGCAATTGTTCCATTAATGCAACATGAAGCAAAAGGTGCTCGTGATTTTTTTGCACAAAATAGAAAAGTTGCTGGTAAAGACGCAGAACTATTTACTGCTTTAGGAAATCATGACGTTAGGATATTTAATTATATTGATGCTAAACTTCCTGATTATATTAAAACAGTTACGCCAGAGGCATTATGGAATTTAGATTCTTTAGGATATGATTATATTTATTATAATGAATTACCAAAGAAACGATACGGAGATATCCATGTACACCACGGACTATCTGTAGCAGATACTGGCGCAGTAAGAAAAGACATGAATGATTTGCAGGTTTCTTTAATTCGTGGACATTCTCACAGAATTGCTTCTCATTTTCAAACATATGAACTTCGCAATAAAGGTAAAGGCGAAACTATTCGTGGATATGAAATTGGACATATGTGTGATGAAAAGAGTGATGGAATGAAATATTCACAACATCATGATTGGCAAAAAGGATTTGCAATTGCCCATATTGAAAATGGTAAATGGCCCCATGTTCAAATTATTGAAATATCACCAGACTATTCTTGTGTAGTAGATGGAAAGGTATTTAAGGTTTAAAATGTGGTGCCGTAAATGTTCTGGTAGAGTTTTTGTAGATAGAGTTTTTTCACAAAAACTACATGTTGAATTATTCTGCATTATGTGTGGAAAACGATGGATGATAAATAAAGAAACGAATAGGTTTGGGCGATGGCTAGAAAAACGAGATCGGGAATACGCAAAAAATTTCTCTATTTCTTCTTAAATAATAAGCTACATAAAGTAATTAGATTATCTAGAGCAAGAGATGAACTTATTGCTTGGTCATACCCAGACAAAAAAAGAGTTTTGTATTCATATTCAGACGCACAAAAAAATATGGAAAATGCATATACCATTAAACAAGTAGGTGAAATTATTGGAAGGCATAAAGTTACTATAGAAGAATATATTTTACAGGGTAAAATAAAAGAGCCTCAAAAAGTATATCCAATAAGTAATCCAGAAAGCTCATGGTATAAATTTATGTTTAGTGAATCTAATATACTTGAATTACATGATTATATTTTAGAGGCTGGGTATACGAAAGATATTCCCTCAAAATCAGAATTAAAAGCTCTTCTCAAACATAATATGATATTATATACTAAGAGCTCTGAGGGCAACTTCATACCAGTATGGAAGGCGGAATAGTGTCAGGTAGACTTGTTATGTGTGATATATGTAACAAAGAAATTGAATTACGCTGGGGTATATTTGCACATGATACATTAAGTAGACATTTAAAGGCGGAACATAAATGACAACGGTAAAAGTAGATCTTTCATTTACTAGAAATCTAGGTAATTATGAAAGTATTAAAATAGGTATTGGAGTAGAAGATGAAGTTCGTTCTGGTGAAAATGTAGATGTAGCAACAGAACGTGTTTATAAATTTGTTGAAGATAAGCTAATTCAAAAAACACAAGAAGTAGAAGAAGAGTTGAAGCGTGGCAAACAATAAAGAACCCTATATTCTTTTAACAATATATCAAAATATGTATAAGGAAAAATATGGCAAAGTTCCTTCATTAAATAAATATAGAGAGAAGTGGGCTATGCAAGATGTTATAGATAGTGTAGGATTTGATCGTGCCAAAGAGTTAATTGAGTATTATTTTACTACTGGTAAATATGGTCATCCTATCCAGTTCTTCTTTTTTAATTTTGATAAAATTGATATAATGGAAAAAGAAATACAAAAAGATAAAAAGAATAGAAAAATTTTACAAGAAGCGACTAAACGATTAGTAGAGGGAGAAGAGTGAATACAGAATCAACACTAATATCTGCAGTATGTAAAAATAAGGATATCAGCACACTACTTGCAGATAACGTAGACGACTTATTCACATCTCATAGAGATATTTGGGAAGGCCTTAAGTCATATTATTATAAATTTAAAGCCGTACCAGAAGTAGGAGTTCTTCAAGAAAAGTTTAAAGATTTTGAACCAGACCTAAATGTTAAAGCAGAAACTGGATATTATTTAGATGTATTAAAAAATGAATATTTATCTGCTAGATTAAAAAGTATTATTTTACAAGGTGGCTCTGCATTAAAAGAAGATGCTGCATCAAGAGTGCTTGCCGACATGCAAAGCAAATTAGCAAGTCTTTCTAGATTTACAAATAATGTTAGAGACCTAGATGTAACAGATTTAGAGTCAGCAGAAAGACACTTTATGTCTGTCAAAGATAGATCTGCTGCTATGGGTGGAAGCCCAGGAATTAAAACTGGATTTCAAGCAATTGATACCGCCTATCCAACTGGTATGGCTCCAGGACATTTAATTGTTGCTATCGGATGGCCAGGAAAAGGTAAGACATGGTTTACTTCATATCTTGCATGTAAAGCTTGGGAGCAAGGATTTAAGCCTATGATTATTTCTCTTGAAATGTCACCAGAGAATATGCGTGATCGTATTTATACAATGCTTGGCTCTGGCTTATTTAAAGCAAGTGATTTATCAAAAGGTGATATTAATATTGATGATTTTAGATCATGGGGTACAAAGAAGTTTGAGAATAAAAATGGATTTATTCTTGTATCAAATGAAGGTGCAGGAGATGTAACTCCTGCAACAGTACAAGGAAAAATAGATCAACATAAACCTGATCTTGTTATATTAGACTACCATCAATTATTTAATGATAATAAGCGTAGTAATTCTGAAGTGGAAAGAAATAGAAATATTTCTCGTGAATTTAAATTACTTGCTGTATCAAATAATATTCCAATTATTGATATTACTGCAGCAACAGCAGACGATATATCGGATCAAGATAATCCGCCAATGATGTCTCAAGTTGCATGGTCTAAAGCTATTGAATACGACGCAGATATGGCAATGGCAATTCATAGATATCCTCAAACAAATTTAATTGAAGTTGTATCTAGAAAAAATAGACATGGACACGATTTTAATTTCCATTTAGATTGGGATATTAATAGAGGTATTATTAAGGAATTGTACGATTATGTACCACCACAATCCAATTAAAAGATTTCAAATAGAGGTGGAATTTAGAGACGACTCAGATATTATTAGATTAAAAAATCAATATGAGAATATGTTAGTTCATCAAATGAGAGATAAAGGCTACTCAAGAGTACTTGACATAGACACAGCATTTTCAGTAGAATTTACTGGTGAGACATGGAAGTTTTTAATGACTATTCATGGAGTCCATACAGGAAGGCGGAAGGCATGGGAATCCGAGGGAATAACACAAGGGAAGTTAATTCCACGCAATATGCGCCAAACCATATAAAGTCAGTTGTAAAGGAAATTGGTTTACGGATAATTAGTGAATCTAATAATAATTTAGTTATATATTGTCCATTTCATAATAATACTCATAGTCCAAGTTTTTATATTAGCGAAGATAATGGTGCATGGCTATGCTTTAATCCTGCTTGTGGAGAAACTGGAAATATAACACAGCTTGTAAAACGCATTACTGGTAAAAATGATTTTGAGGCTATAAGATTAATTACCGCAAAAGAATCTCAAGCCTTAGATAACTTTGATGAAGTCTTAAATCAAATGTTTGAAGACAAGCCAGACTTCATAGAATTTGATCAAAAGAAATTAGACGACTTGTCTTTAGAATTAGCTTTAAATAAAAATGCTAGAGATTATTTTGAATCTCGTGGAATTAATCATGACTCAATGACATATTTTAAATTAGGATATTCAGAGGCGCAAGGTATGGTTGTTGTCCCAGTGCATAGTCCAGATGGAATTCCAGTTGGGTTAGTTGGAAGATCTATATCAGAAAAAAGATTTAAAAATAGTACTAACCTTCCAAAAAATAAAACTATGTTTAATATACATAGAGCAAAAAGAATTGGCGATCAAGTCATCATTGCTGAATCTAGTTTTGATGCAATAAGAATTCATCAATCTGGGTTCCCTAATGTTGTTGCAACATTAGGAGGACATATTTCTACTGAAAATATTACATTACTAAATAGGTATTTTAATAAAATCATTATAATGACAGATGCAGATGAGGCTGGAAGACAACTAGGATTAGCAATATCTAGTAAATTAAAAAATAAAGACATCTTGTGGGCTTCTTATTCTTATGGTAAGATATATCCTCATGATGCAAAAGATGCAGGAGATCTAACAGAAGAAGAAATAAAGACTTGTATAAAAAATGCAGTTTCTGACATTGAATACAAATCTTGGAATTTATGATATAATAAAAGAACAGATAGATTTATACTATCAACTATAGAAAGAGGAAATAAAATGGGTCTTGTAAGAGGACTAAAAGATTTAAATAAAGTAATGGATAAGCCGCAATCATCTGGCGGCGACGGCACAAAAGCTCGTTGGTTAAAATTAGATGATTCACAAAGCGTTAAAATTAGATTTCTTCAAGAGTTAGATCCAGACTCACCACATTATAATGAAAAAAATAGCTTAGGGTTTATTGCTGTTGAGCATACAAATCCTAGAGACTATAAGCGTAAAGCCCTATGCACAATCGATGATCAAGGTAAATGCTGGGGCTGCGAACAACATCGTAAAGATTACAAGGCAGGATGGAAAGGTCGTTCTCGTCTTTACATCAATGTTCTTGTAGATGATGGTACCGAAGAGCCATACGTTGCCATCTTGTCTCAGGGAAGTAGCGGAAAGACTATTACCCCTACATTAATTGAATATGCTGGCGAAATGGGTAGCATTTCAAATTTGATGTGGCGCATTAAGCGTACAGGCACAAAGACAGACACCAGTTATACAGCAATCCCACTTGCCAAAGATGAAACACCATTTGATTCATCTGGATTAGAGTTGTATGAATTGGAAAAGGTTGCAGTTCGTGACCTACCCTATACAGAACAAGAAGCCTTCTTTAATGGTGAAGGCGGAGAAGAATCAACAAGCGCTACTGGTAGCGTAGAGTGGTAAATTAAATATCTAGGGGATGGCTATTGCCATCCCCTATTTTATTTAGTAGAATGCTTTTATGACAAACTTTGTTCATCTTCATGTACATAGCTATTATAGTTTAATGGACGGATTAAATTCACCATTAGCTCTAGCACAGGCAGCTAAAGATAATGGTCAAATAGCCTTATCTATTACAGATCATGGTACTTTAGCATCTCATAGAGAAATGCAATTAGCATGTAAAGAAGTAGGAATCAAACCAATTTTAGGTGTTGAAGCATATATATCCCCAACAGATAGATTTGATAGATCGTCAAAAACAGATAAAAGTATTCAAGCTTATAATCACATTATTTTACTTGCTAAAAATAAAAAGGGTTTAGAGAATATAAATATTCTTCAAGAACTTGCATGGAATGAAGGATTTTATCATAAGCCAAGAATTGATAGGGAGATATTAAAAGAATATGCGGAAGGTATTATTGTACTTAGTGGATGCCTTAATGGTCTTATTAGTAAATGCATTGAACGGCAGGAGTTCTCAGAAGCAAAACTTATACTCAAAGATTTTAAACAAACTTTTGGCGAAGATTTTTACATTGAGGTTCAAGCTCACAATCCAAAAGAAATAAATAATAAGTTACTAGAATTTGCAGATGAACTAGGAATAAAACCAGTAGCAACTTCAGATTCTCATTTTGCTAAAAAAGAGGATAAAGTTTTAACTGAGGCAATGCTTATTTTATCCACTTCTCCTAAATCTGACAAAGAGGCGGATTTTGAAATGTCTAGAAATATTAATAATATGATGGATAGATTTAATTACTTATATCCAGGTAGAAAAATGTCATTTGAGCATCAAAATTTATGGGTACAATCAAGAGAAGAAATAGAATCTGATTTTAATATATCTGAAATTAAACGAACAGACATTTATGAGAATACAATTGAAATTGCTAATAAAATTGAAGAATACGATTTTAACAGGGGTCTAGACCTACTACCAGTACCTAAGACCAATGCCGATGAAAAGCTTCGCCAGATGGCCTTAGAAGGCCTTAAAAGGCTATTCCTAGATCAGGATAAGACATACCTAGATAGAGTTGAAGAAGAATTATCTATAATTAAAGAAAAAGGATTTGCTTCATATTTCCTAGTAGTAGCAGATATGATTAATTGGGCTAAAGAAAATAATATTATGGTTGGTCCAGGCCGTGGTTCTGCAGCAGGCTCGTTAGTCTGCTATGCTTTAGGAATTACAGACGTGGATCCAATTAAATATGACCTACTATTTTTTCGATTCATTAACCCAGAACGTAATGATTTTCCTGATATTGATACTGACTTTGAAGATCGCCGTCGTAAAGAAGTCAAAGATTATTTAAAGAAGAAGTTTAAGCACGTTGCATCTATTTCTACATTTACTTATTTTAAAGATAAGGGTGTTGTTCGTGATGCTTCTCGTGTATTCATGGTTCCTTTACAAGATGTAAATCGTGCAATGAAATCAATTGATACATTTGAAGATTTTATGGAATCCCCAAATACAAAAGAATTTAGAACCAAGTACCCAGAAGTTGTATGGCTTGCTGAAAGATTGCGTGGAAAAATTAGAAGCGTAGGAGTACATGCCGCTGGAGTTGTTGTTGCAAAAGATGATTTAAGAAAATATGCTCCTATTGAATCTAGAGAAGATGCTAATGATAAAGTTTCTGGCAGAATTCCAGTTGTCGCTTATGATATGGACACAGTAGCAGATATAGGCTTAATTAAACTTGATGCTCTTGGATTAAAAACGCTTTCTGTTATTTCAGACACATTAAAAGCTATTAAAGATAGACATTCAAAGGACATTGATTTATCTAAATTAAATTTTGATGATCCTGAAGTATATAAAGTATTAAGTGAGGGATATACAAAAGGAGTATTCCAAGCTGAAGCTACACCGTATACAAATTTACTAATTAAAATGGGTGTAGATAAATTTGAAGATTTAGCAGCTTCAAATGCTTTAGTTCGTCCAGGAGCTATGAATACAGTTGGTGCTTCTTATATTAATAGAAAACATGGCAAAGAAACAGTAGAATATGTTCATGAAATCATGAAGCCTTTTACAGAAAATACATATGGTGTTATTATATATCAGGAACAAGTTATGCAGGCTTGTGTATATTTAGGAGGGATGTCTTGGTCAGAGGCTGATAAGGTCCGCAAGATTATTGGTAAGAAGAAAGATGCAAAAGAATTTGACCAGTTCAAGGATAAATTTATTGATGGGGCTTCAAAGCACATTTCTAAAAAGAAAGCCGAATCGTTATGGCATGACTTCGAGGCTCATGCAGGCTATTCTTTTAACCGTAGTCATGCTGTTGCTTACTCTATGCTTAGTTATTATACAGCTTGGCTTAAAAAGTATTACCCTCTTGAATTCATGTTTTCAATTCTTAAAAACGAAAATGACAAAGACGCCAGAACAGAATATTTAATTGAAGCAAAACGTTTAAATCTAAAAGTATTATTACCACATATAAATGAATCAGATGTCTATTTTTCATTACAAAAAGATGCAATTCAATTTGGCTTAGCAGAAATTAAATTTATATCAGACAGTATTGCAAATAAAATTATTGAAAAAAGACCATATAAAAGTTATGAAGATTTTGTTAAAACTGCTTCTGCAAAAGGTAGTGGTATTAATAGTAGGGCTGTATCTGCACTTAATGCAATTGGTGGAGCTGCTTTTGATGATAACACTAGAAAAGGTAATGAAAAAGATAATTATTATGAATATTTAGGTATCCCTGCATTTAACTTAGATTTACCTCCAAGAATTAAAGCACAGGCTAGACCAATTCAAGATTTTGATGATTTAGGATCATTTCCAATGTTTGGTATGGTAAAAAATATTAAACGTGGAACTGGTTGGGCAAGAGTAGAATTAGTGGATGAAACAGGATCTATTGGTTTATTTCATCACGAACAAACTCAAATTGAAGCAGGACAGATGTATTTTATTTTAGTAGGAGATAACCGTATTGCAAGATATATAAAAATTTCTGATATAGACCCAAGCGGATCTGATTTATTTGTTGATTATTTATATAGAAAAGAATACGATATGGCAGATGATGAAATGATGGTTATAAATTTTAATCCATATAAAACAAAAGCTGGAAAAACTATGGCTCATATTGTCATGACAGATAAAAATAAACAATTAACACGAGCAATTGCTTTCCCAGCTATGTATGCTAAAGTGCTTGCAAAAATGCGTGAAGGTATGATAAGTAAACCAGTCCTGTCTAAATTAGATGATGGAACTTTAATGATAAAGGAAATACTATGACAAAAACACCATCTGAAATATATCAAGCGATGAATGCCACTAATATTTTAGTAGCAATTTTAGAAACACAAAAACAAATTTCTATACCAATTGATATATTTTTAAATGCATCAAATGAAGCTAAAAATCTAAATGTTGAATATAATGAAGAATCTTCTTCTTTTATATTTGAATTGAGGGATAAAGTTGAGCAACAAAATAATAATGAGAATGTTGAATCAAATACAAATGAATAATTTAATAACTGATTATGGACTAGATGCTTTAGCAGCAGTACTACATGAATCAGCTAAAGAAAAAGGTTTTTGGGATGGAGAATATTCTCATGATAAGGTTGGAAATAAGCTTGCTTTAATTCATTCTGAAGTCACAGAAGTGCTAGAAGCAATAAGAAAAAGCAAGGGTTCAGAATACATTGTAGAAGAAATTGCTGACATTCTTATTAGAACACTTGATCTGTATGCTGCTATGAGGAATAACAATACTGTAGATCACAGCCTAGATGAAATACTTGATAAAAAAATAAATATAAATAAAGACAGGCCAAGACTTCACGGCAATCTGTTCTAAATGGTATAATGGTAGAAAGAGAAAAGATAAATAAATGACAATAGTATTAGAAGATGTATTAGCAAAACTAGACCCAAAAACAAGAGCAAGAGTTCAATCAGCACAAGAGGTTCAAGTTCACAAACAAGTTACACCAAGTATTGGATTAAATATGGCCTTACGTGGAGGACTTCCATATGGAAGACAAGTGCTTGTTTGGGGAAATAAATCTGCTGGAAAATCATCTTTCTGCTTACAAATGATTGCTATGGCGCAAAAAGAAGGAAAGACATGTGCCTGGATAGACGCAGAAGCTTCATATGATCCTAAATGGGCAGAGCAGTTAGGTGTAGACTCAGAAAAATTAATTTATTCGCCTGCTAAAACTGTTAATGATATGGTTGATGTTGCAACTAAACTAATGGAGGCGGATGTAGATTTAATTGTTGTTGATTCTATCTCGGCACTGTTACCAGCAATTTATTTTGAAAAAGATGGTAATGAATTAAAAGACTTACAAGATACAAAACAAATCGGCGCTGAAGCAAAGGATATGACCCACGCAGTCAAAATGTTAAATTATGCAAACAAAAATACATTACTTGTTCTTATCTCACAACAAAGAAACCAATTTGGCTCTATGCATGCCAGCCATATACCTACGGGAGGAATGGCAGTCAAATTCTTTTCCACCACAGTCATTAAGCTTTGGTCTTCCGAGGCTGAGGCTAATGCTATCAAGGCTGGCATTAAAGTTGGCGATAAAATTATTGAGCAAAGAGTTGGACGACCAGTTAACTGGATTGTTGATTACAGCAAAGTATCCCCACCAAATTTATCTGGACAATATGATTTCTACTATCAAGGAGAAGTAATTGGAGTAGATAGAGTAGGAGAAACTCTTGATGTTGCAGAGATGTGCGGAATTGTTGAAAAGGGCGGTGCTTGGTATACCGTTAATGGAGAAAGATTTCAAGGTCGTGCAAAAGCAGTTCAACATTTAAGAGATAACCCAGAAATAATTAATAAATTAATTGAGGAAATAAATGCCAAATCTTAATGAATTTTTTCACAAACCAGAAAAGTTACATAGTTCAGAATTGCAAAAAATATCTGGTTTAAAACCATGTTCAAAATGTAATGAAGATGCAGCAGAAGCATATTGGGATCCGCTTACTTTTATAATGTCATGGACTTGCCCACAAGGTCATTCAAATCAAATAAAGGTAAACGCATAATGTCAGAAAGATCTGAGGCTAAACGTGATGGAGCTAAACAACAAAAAAATAGCGGACGTGGTAATTATCAAAAGGGTGATGCCCAATGGAAAAATTTTGTTGTAGATTATAAAGAATACGAACGGTCAATTTCTATTACAGAAGCTATGTGGGCTAAAATATGTACAGATACTTTTAAAGTCAATAGAAATAAATACCCAGTACTCAAACTTATTCTTGGCTCGTCTAGTAAGAAAACTAGGTTAGCAGTAATTGAATGGTCTTTATTAGAACAATTAGTAGAAAGATGGGAGATAGACAATGTCTAGCGGAAAATATAAAAGACATGACGGATTTAATCCAATACAGATTAAAAATAACAGAATAGTTCGTCTTAGAAAAGACGGATCAATAAAAGCAGATCTAGGACCATACCCAAAGGATAAAAAAATAAAATGAAAGAAATTTTACTAACTACATTAACTGGCGCAGGAGTAGGAGCGGTTTTTTCCTTACTAAAGCTCCCTATACCAGCCCCACCAGTATTTGCTGGACTTATGGGAATTGTAGGGTTATGGATTGGATATGCAATTGTAACAAGGATTTTTTATGCGTAAAAAAATACTAATGCCAAAAGTTGTTGTTTATAGAGATATTATAAAAAATATAGACGACATTTTTAATTTAGTTAAAATTTCTAAAGAATCAAAAGGATCTTCTATAATACCTAAATGGGAAAACTGGAATCATGACGGATTCATGTCTACCCCAGATATATTTAATTTAGAAAATGTAAAATCTTTAAAAACAGAACAAGAAAAAAAAGAATATCTTTATCTTAATTATATATATAATTCATATTGGACTATATTAAAAGATTATATTTCTGATTGGAAATTGGTGGGAAGTTGGCCCTATGTAAAAGATTGGACTTTAAATAAAGATAATAAAGAACAACAACTACAGCTTACTAATCAAATTTTATTAACATATTCTGCTAATCCAAATGAAAGATTAGCTATGAATTATCATACTGATGAACATCAATTTAATTTAGATGCAAAAGGATCTCATTTATTTATAACAATTACCGTATATCTTAATGACGATTATGATGGTGGAGAATTATCTTTTTTAAATGAAGAATCAAATACTCTTATATATTATAAACCAAAGGCTGGAGACATTACTGTGTTCCCCAGCTTTTTGCCATTTTATCACGGGGTAGAGGCATTACATAAAAACGAAAAATATTTAATAAGAAATTTTATTACATGTGAATATGAAGGATCTGAAGAATGGAATAAGAATTTTGAATTACATGGAAAAGATACATGGGAAAAAATAGAAAAAGATAGAATTGAAAAAGAATGGAACGACTCTAAATACTATAGATTACCAGTATTTTTAGATGATGATGAAGAAAATGATTTAATTTTAAAAGCAGCACATGGAAAAAGAATATTATTTCCATTAACAAAAAAAGAAGCAAAAGAAAAATTTTTGATAAGGTGGGAAAATGAAAACTGATTTGAATACTCTTGAAATTATAAGCCAAATAACTGAATTTAATGATCTTCATGAATATATGAAGGACGACCATCTTGATAAAGCCATGGCTATTGTCATAAAAATGTTAATGTCCCCAGACATACCAGCAGCTAAAGCCCCTCATTTAATTATTGAACTGCAAGCAATGTCAGCAAAATTTGGTATACTTGCTGCATATTATACTACTGTAGGGAAAGACAAAGCAGGAACAGTAAACAATAATAAAAAGAATGTTTATTATTCGGTAAAGGAGTCCATAGACAAACTTGTAGATGCTCTCAAGTATGTCGTTAGATATAATGGCTAGAGAAATAGTAAATAATTTAAAATTTAAAAAATATAATGGCAAATTTAATATTGAAGAATTTTCTAAATTATTAGACGATGCTTATCTTGCTACAAAAAGACCAGATGGAGAAATGACTAAAAAATCATTTAGCCCCAGTAGCTTTGGTTATGGGCATGGAAATTGTCCAAGATATTGGTATATGGCATTTAGTGGTGCTACATTTATAGACAATAATGATGCAAAGGCAATTGCTAATATGGCACAAGGAACTCAAGCTCATGAAAGATTACAAAAGCTAATACAAAACCAATCCTCAGATCTATTTAAAACTAACTCAATGAAAGATGTAAAAACTGAAGTTGAAATAACTAATGAGTATCCACCTATTCGTGGATTTATAGATTTAGTAATTAATTGGGATGACGAAGAGGTTTTAGGTGAAATTAAAACTGCAAAGCAAGAGGTCTGGGACACAAGACAAGCAGAGATGTCCCCATCAGCAAATCATATGCTACAGCTTTTAACATATATGAAATTAAGAAATGTTAAAGAAGCATTTTTTCTATATGAAAATAAAAACACACAAGAAATATTGTTGATACCAGTACAATTAACAGAAAAAAATAAAAAAATTATTGAAGATTTGTTTGTTTGGCTTTGTGAAGTTTATGATAATTTTAAAGATGGTGGACTTCCAATGAGACCATTTACAAAAACTTCATATTCTTGCAAAGGATGTCCTATTAAAAAAGAATGCTGGTCTATTGAAACTGGCATGGTTCAAATTGAACCATACGAGGTTCCTGAACTATGATTTGTTTTAACTCAGAATGTGCTAAAGATTTTACCCCTAAGACTCATAATCAAAAGTATTGCTCAGATGAATGCTGCAGAATTGCCACAAATAGAAGAATTATGGAAAAGTATTATGAAAAAAAAGCTATTAAAAATGGAGCACCAAGAACCTGTAAATCTTGTAAAACTAAATTAAGTAGATATAATCAAAATAATATATGCTCAACATGTGAAAAAAATATAAGCTATGAAGGCAAAAAAATTCTTTGGAGTATTTTAGGTGACATTAGCTAATTTAGTTAAAACTAAAGCAAACAGAGTACTAGGCATAGATGCTTCAACTAACTCTGTTGCTTTTTGTTTGATGGAAAATGATAAACCTATTAAATGGGGAAAAATTAATTTTAGTGGTGCAGATATATATGAAAAAATCTATGATGCAAAAATTAAAATGCATTCAATGTTAAATGAATTAAAATCAGATTATATAGTAGTTGAAGGTGCAGTGCTTGTCAGATCAGCAGATGCTGTGATAAAATTATCTTATGTCTATGGCGTTGTTATTGCTGAGCTTATGTCTACTGGTGCTAAGGTTCTTACTATTAGTCCATCCGCTTGGCAGGCGTTTATTGGTAACAAAAATCCAACGAAAGATGAGAAATCTGCAATAAGATTAAAAAATCCAGGATACGCAGACTCTTGGTATAAAACACAATTAAGAAATATGCGTAAACAAAGAACTGTAGATTATTTTAATAATAAATATAATTTGCAATTAGATGATTTTGATGTAGCAGACTCTTTTGGAATAGCTTATTATTCAAATAATATACTAACAGAAAGGATATAAAATGAAAGATTTTTGGGAAAATATGTCGCTAGATTATGGGATTGAATACTTTACAGAACTTAATAAAGACACTGGATCTCATGTTCATTTAATGGGTGAAGGAAAAATTGCTTTAGATTTTGGTTGTGGCACTGGAAGAAATATAAATAAAATACTAGAAAAATTTGATACGGTTGTAGCTTATGATTTACCTAATATTTTAAATATAGCAAAAAATTTTAATCATGAATTTGATAAAGAAAAATGTAAATTTTTTTCAAACTGGGAAGAAGTGTCTAATCAAAAATTTGATTGTATATTAGCAGATTCTGTTTTTAATCATGTAGAAAAAAAAGAACTTTTAATTTACTTAGAAGATATGAAAAAAATGACTAATAAAATTATAGTTCATGGAAGAAGATTTATGGACGACGGAAATAGAGATTTGTTACCTATTTTTAATAAATATTTTAATGTAGAATTTATTAAATCTTATGGCTCCTCAGACCATCATGATACTATGTTAGCTATATTATATACTTAATTATATGAAATTATATCAAAGTAAAGATTGGCTATATCGTAGGTATATAGTGCAAAAGAAAACAATTACACAGATAGGAAAAGAATGTGGTGTTTCTGCTATGACAATACAGAGATATTTAGAACAGTTTGGATTAATTAAAAAACGATGAATATAGCATATAAATTATTCCACTTACCAAAAGATCATGATAGAAATAAATTAGTTGAAAATGCACATTCTATATTATTAAAAGAATTTAAAAGACTAGATAGCGATACAATTAAAATTTCATCATATGATGAGTATATTGAATTTAAAAATAAATATCCAGATTTTAATATTGATGTAAATGGATATAATTTAGATAATAAACAGGGTTGGCGGTACGGAGAAGTTGGTATATGGGCTAGTAACTGGTTAGCTTGGAAAACTTTTTTAAATTCAGAATATGATTATTTAATTTTATTAGAAGATGATATTGTGTTATATAACAATTTTACAGAACAACTTAACAAATATATTTCCTCTGCACCAAGTAATTTTGATGCCCTGCACATATTTTCACCAGACTCAGAGCTACATAAATATCAAATTGGCATGGATATATCAGAATTTATATGTTCATCATATCAAGATTGGTCCTGTGCCTGTTATGTTATTAACAAGGAAGGCGCAGCCAGAATGCTTAATCAGGCATCTAAGGGCATAAACCTTCCATTAGATTGGTTTATGTTTAGGCAAAAGCATGTATTTAATATATATACTATTAGACCACAAATAGAAAAAACATGTACAGTAGAGTCAATCGAATCTACATTTCAAACAAAAGAAGATAGGAAAATATTAAATGGGATTCTCTGATCCAACAAATAAACCATGGACTAAAGAAAAAATAATTGAATTAAATCCTACTACTGTATTAGATGTTGGTGCTGGGCAGGGCGTATATTTAAATTTAATTAGAGAAGGTCTTGGTGCTGGGGTAATTGTAAATGCTGTAGAAGTATGGCAAGAGTATATTAATCAATTTGATCTTGAAAATAAATACGATAAATTATTTGCAATGGATGTTAGAGATTTAAATAATTTTGCATATGATTTAATAATTCTTGGGGATGTATTAGAACATATGCCAGAACAAGCAGCAGTAGATCTTTGGGAAAAAATATCAAAGCAGGCAAAATATGCAATTATTTCTATTCCTATTATTCATTATCATCAAGATGCTATTAATGGAAACCCATACGAAGTACATGTTGAAGAAGATTGGAATACCGAAAGGGTCTTAAAAACATTTAAAGGAATTATAGAGTACAAAGAATTCCCAGTGACGGGAGTATTTATAGCAAAGTTTGATAATCAATGATTCCAAAAATTATCTGGCAGACCTATAAAGACCCATTTGATAAATTACAACCTTATATGGTTAATGCAATAAATACCTGGAAAAATTTAAATCCAGATTTTGAATATAGGTATATGGATGATGCACAAGCTTCAGAGTTTATATTAAATGAATACGGTAAAGAATGGCACGATTTATTTAACAGCTTTCCAGTAGGCGTAATGCGTGGAGATTTATGGCGGTATATGATTATTTATAAATATGGTGGAGTGTATGCCGATTTAGATACAGAATGTTTAAATCCAATAAATAATTGGTTAAATCAAGAATATGAAATGATTGTTTGTCCTGAAACAGATATTCATTTTTGTCAATGGACATTTGCAGCATCTGCTGGTAGTCCTATATTAAAATCAGTTTTAGATACAATAAAAGAAAAATTATTAAACCCAGAATATGGCTCACCACATTTTGTACATACACACACAGGTCCAGAAATATGGACTAAAGGGATATTAAAAGCTTTAAATATTCAGGTTGATAATTTAATTAATGATTACCTATTGTTAAATTCGTCAGACAATGCTAAACTATACAAGTTCCATTGTTATGGTGGAGAAAATTGGCGGATATTCCATTTTATTGACGTTAACCATATTTATGGAAGCCAAAAGTGGGATGATGGAAATTATGTTCAATGGATTGAGGATCCACTAGTGAAAGGTACAAGATGAGTCTAGAGCCAGTATTTGAAGATATAAAAGAATTTAGATGTGAAGATTTATATTTATTAACTGTAGGTACCGAAGCTGGACATGAAATTTGGAACACATGTCATGAAATTGCACATATGCTTATTAAGAAAAATATTGCTTATGGCAATTCAGCTCTTGACCCTGTGCGTATATTCTCAAAAGCGGGACCAAGAGAACAGCTTCATGTCCGTATAGATGATAAATTAAATAGACTTATGAAGGGTACAGATTACCCAGGAGATAATGATATTGATGATTTAATTGGATATTTAGTATTACTTAAAATAGCCAAGTCTAAATCGATTTAGTTTTAGTCAACTAAGATGGTATAATAATCATATATGGAAATTGAATTAGCTGATCATTTTGATCGCATGAATAAGGTTGTTGCCGAACTTTTAAAGGGCAATAATCCGACCCAGATTGCCTCTCTAACGGGCTTTAAAAGGTCTGAGGTAGTAGAACTCATAGATGAATGGAAAACCGTTGTATACAACGATACAGGGTCTAGAGAGAGGGCTAAAGAGGCTATCTCAGGAGCAGATCAACATTACTCTATGCTAATTAAAGAGGCATGGAAAACAGTAGAGGATGCAGACCAGGCAGGCCAACTAAATGTTAAAGCCAATGCTCTTAAATTAATTTCAGATATTGAAACAAAAAGAATTACTATGCTCAAAGAAGTGGGTCTTTTAGATAATGCAGAGCTTGCTTCACAAATAGCAGAGACAGAACATAAGCAAGAGATCCTAGTTAAAATATTAAAAGAAGTAACAGCTACATGTCCTAAATGCAAAATGGATGTGGCAAAAAGACTTTCTCAAATAACAGGCATAGTAGAACCAGTAATAATTGAATCAGAGGAATCTAGTGGATCTTAATTTTAGTGATTTAATTGATATATTAGATGGTGAAGAATTTGAAGAGCGTCCAGTAGACTTACGTACATTTGTAACCCATCCAGATTATTTGGGACTTCCTCCACTTTCAGAATATCAATATACTTTAATTGAAAAGTCATCTCAAATATATAAAGAATCAACTCTTATTAAATTATTTGGAGAACAAGAAGGCAAAAGAATATTTAAACAAACATGTAGTGAAGTTATTGCACAATTAGGAAAAGGTAGTGGAAAAGATTATTGTTCTACTATTTCTGTATCTTATATTGTTTACTTGCTTCTATGCTTAAAAGATCCAGCCACATATTATGGTAAACCTCCTGGAGATACTATAGATATTCTTAATATTGCTATTAACGCACAGCAGGCTAACAATGTTTTCTTTAAAGGATTTAAGACAAGAATAGAAAGAAGTCCATGGTTTGTTGGAAAATATGATCCCAAAGCTTCAGAGATTAGATTTGATAAAAATATTAACGTATACTCAGGACATTCAGAACGTGAAGCGTTTGAAGGATATAACGTTATAGCAGTTATTCTTGATGAGATTTCTGGATTTGCTACCGAAAATACAACTGGTCATGATCAAGCTAAAACTGCTGATGCAATATATGACATGTATCGTGGTTCCGTGGTTTCTCGTTTTCCAGACTATGGCAAAGTAATTTTACTTTCATTTCCTCGCTTTAAAAATGACCCTATCCAAAAATTCTATAATTCAGTTATTGCAGAAAAAGAGACTGTAATAAGAAATAAACTTTTAAAAATGGATAACGACCTACCAGATGGAACTACTGGAAATGAAATAACAGTTGAGTGGGAAGAAGACCATATAGTTTCATATAAAATTCCTAGAGTATATGCACTTAAAAGACCTACTTGGGAAATTAATCCAACAAAAAAAATAGAAGATTTTAAAATTGAATTTTATAAAAATATGCCAGATGCACTTGCACGTTTTGCCTGCATGCCTTCTGATGCTGTAGATGCGTTTTTTAAATCTCGTGAAAAAATTGAAAAAGCCTTTGCTAAGACATATATTGCCATTGATCAATTTGGCAGATTAGAAGAATGGTTCAAGCCAGAAGAAGATAAAAAATATTTTATACATGTAGATTTAGCTCAAAAGCATGACCACTGTGCGGTTTCATTGGCACATGTTGAAAAATGGGTAAATGTAAAAGTTACAGATACCTATTCTCAGCCAGCACCTATTGTAGTTGTGGATGCAGTAAGATATTGGACGCCAACACCAGATAAATCTGTGGACTTTACTGAAGTAAAAGATTATATTTTAGCAATTAAAACTAGAGGATTTAACATATCTTTATGTACATTTGATAGATGGAATTCTCATGATATGATGCAGCAATTAAAGTCATACGGAATCAATACAGAGACGCTCTCAGTTTCTAAAAAACACTATGACGATATGGCAATGATAGTTTTAGAAGAAAGATTATCTGGACCGTACATTCCATTATTGATAGATGAACTACTTCAATTAAAGATTATGAGAGATAAAGTTGATCACCCAAGAAAAGGCTCCAAAGACCTAGCAGATGCTGTATGTGGATCTATATATAATGCGATTAGCAATACTCGTCCTAATATAGATAATGAAATAAAAGTACATACATATGAATCAATGAGTTTTGAAGAAGAGCAAAAAGATGAAGTGTTTGTTCAAAATATGATAAGAGCTCCGAGAATGCCAGCAGATTTAAAAGAATCAATAGATAGGATGATGACAATATGAATATATATCAAGAAAAAGCAAAAGAGTGTAAGTGTTGTGGAAAGCATGTTCCCCTTCCAACTGTATTAAAAGAATATAATGGAATTATTGTTTGTCCTACAACTTTTTCTAATATAACAGAATATGCTAGAATATGGAATTCTATAGGAGGAAGACCTACAGGCAGTATTAGAAAACATTTTTCTGAATATGTTCAACAAATAGTTGAAAATAATTATAGGGAAAATAAATAAAGAAAGAAATATAATGACTAATATTCTTCAGAAATATGAAGAGTTTCACAATTATCATTTAATAAAAGTATCAAATCCTTTATTTATATATCAAATATATGACCCATGTCTAGATAAAGATTTTCCACTAACATATCATCTGCCATATTTACTAAGATTTAATGAAAAATCTAAAATGCATATAAATGGATCAACAATTTTAATAAATATAGATTATCCATATTTTCATAATGTTTTAGAAAATTTTTCAATTATATTAAATGCATATGAAAAAGATAATGATGTAACTGTAATTTTAAATTCAAATCAATGTAAAATTAATAAAAAAAATAATGATTTTATTGGAATGAATAATGAAGTATTATATGATAATGATAAAAATAGAATACATAACATATCTTATATTAAAAATTTTTTACTATATTTTAATATAAAATATATTTGTATAGATAGCAATGAAATAAAATCAATTTCTTCTGATGAATCTTTTCTTGGATTTTATATAACAAACTTAGTAGATGTTAGATTAAAAAGAGGGACACCCCCAGAATCTATATATGCAACTGCTAATGAGTACGGAAATCAAGTATATTGGACACAGATAACTCCGAATTTTGTTGATTACGACACCATGAAGTCTTTATGTAAAATTATCTACAGAAATCTTCCTAATATAAATACAATAAAAAATAAAAAGATATACATATCTAGAGCTAAAACACCTGGAAGAAATTTAAATATAGAAGAAGACATTGAAAATTATTTTAAAAAAAATAATTTTGAAATAATATATCTTGAAGAATATTCTTTTATAGATCAAATAAAAATTATTAAGCAATCAGAATATATTGTTACAAGACATGGAGCAGGACTAATTAATGTAATATTTGCTAATAAATATTCTAAGATTGTAGAACTTCATTTTTCGGAATTAGATAAACCTTATACTAGTCCACTACCATATAAAAATCTTGTTATAAATAATTTACATTATAATTCTTTAATAATTAATGGAACGGATAAGGATGATATATTAAATAATTTAGATATTCAATATAATTATTTAAACAATCAAATAATTAAAGGCGCTGAGTATTTTGATGCATTTTATCAAAAAAATGAAGGATTTATATATGAGTAATAAATGTTATATTTTTGATTTAGATGGAGTATTAGTAGATAGCAAAAAAATACATTATCTTGCGTTAAACGAAGCTTTGACAGAAATAGATAAAAGATACTACATATCAGAAGAAGAACAAAAAACAATATTTGAAGGGTTATCAACAAATCAAAAATTAAATATTTTAACTAAAAATAAAGGTTTACCAGAATATCTATATGACGATATATGGAAAAATAAACAAGAAAAAACAATAAAGTTTTTTGAACAATTGGAGAAAGATTATGATCTAATAGAAATTTTTCAAGAAATTAAAAAAAATAATATTTCAATAGCAGTTGCAAGTAATAGTATAAATAAAACACTAACGGCAGCTTTAAAATCTTTAGGTATATTTGATCTAATTGATTTTTATGCAAGTAATGAGCATGTTGCAAACGCTAAACCAGATCCAGAAATATATAATTTATGTATGCAAAAACTAGGAGCTACTCCTTCATCAACAACAATATTTGAAGATAGTTATGTTGGAAAGACTTCTGCTTTTTTATCTAAAGCCAGAGTTATATCTATTAAAAATAGAAAAGATTTAAATATTGAAAAAATTAAATTTGAAATATTAAATCAAAAAAAACCATTAAATATTTTAATTCCTATGGCTGGGGAAGGTAGTAGATTTAAATTAGCTGGTTACGAAAAACCAAAACCATTAATTAATATAGGTAATACTACAATGATAGATTTAGTAATTAAAAATATTAATTATAACGCTAATTATATTTTTATTATTAAAAAAGAAGATGAATTGCAATACGAAATATCTAATTATATTAAATCATTTTGTCCAAAATCTACTTTTATATTTCAAGATAAAAAATTAGAGGGTGCAGCCAAAAGTGTTTTACTTGCTAAAAATATTATAAATAATGATAACCCCTTAATTATAGCTAACTCAGATCAATATATAATTTGGAATAGCAATAAAACTATTAATAATTTTATCAATTCTGGAGTAGACGGTGGGATTTTAACATTTAAATCTAATGAAAAAAAATGGTCATTTGTAAAAAAGAATAAAAATAATTTCGTCTCAGCAGTGGCAGAGAAAAATATTATTAGTGATGAAGCTACATGTGGAATTTATTATTGGAAAAATGGTTCTGATTTTGTTAAATATGCAGAACAAATGATTCAAAAAAATATAAAAACAAATGGAGAATTTTATGTATGTCCAGTTTATAATGAAGCAATACAGGATGAAAAAATCATTATATCTGAGATGGTCTATGAAATGTGGGGACTCGGAACACCAGAAGATTTAAATTTTTATATAAAAGAAAATGAATTTTTTATTGACTAATTTTATATTATTATATAAAATTATATACTACTAGGCAACAGTAGCTTAGTTGGTTAAAGCCCCGAACTCATAATTCGGCAATCGTAGGTTCAAGTCCTACCTGTTGCACAAGGAGAAAAATGGAAGAGCAGTTTGATGATAGTTTATTTCAATACTATCTAGAAGTCGGAGCTATAGAGCTTGCTGGGATGGACCCAGACGGAGAAATGATTTTTAAAGTAACAGAATATGCAGAAGAAATTGCACCTGAATTATGGAATGCCCATAAAGAATATGTAGATAATGCATTATTAGAATTGTATAATTTAGACCTAATATCAGTTGAATACGATGAAAATTTAAATGCAACAATTAGTCTGACCCCAGAGGCAGAAAAGATAATAAAATCAAAAGGAATCAATCCTATTGATTAATGATATAATTAATACAGGAGGTAATTATGCCATATAATATTAGACAGGGTGCTGCAGGTTGTAAAGGTTTTGCAGTAGTAAATGATAAGGGTGAACTTAAGGGTTGTCATCCAAGCAAATCAAGAGCATTAGCTCATCAAAGAGCGCTATATGCAGCAACAGCCAATGAAGAAAAAATGAAAAACGAAAAAAAGAAAATTTATTAAAAAATAATATGTTTGAATATAGAGTAAAGCAGGTTACAAAGGTAGTTGACGGAGATACTATCGATGTTGATATTGATCTAGGATTCAGCATTTCTTATTCTCAAAGATTAAGACTAGCAGGCATAGACACACCAGAGTCCAGAACAACAGATAAATTTGAAAAATCTTTAGGATTAGAGTCAAAAGAATATCTTAAATATAAATTTAAAGATGCAAAAGATATTGTGGTAAAAACAGAAAAGCCAGATAGCTCAGAAAAATATGGAAGAATACTTGGATGGGTTTATCTTGATGGAAATACAAAATCTATTAATGAGCAGATGATTGAAGATGGATATGCTTGGGGATATATGGGAGAAACTAAGGTTAAAGACTTTGCAGCCCTAGCAGAAAAGAGAAAGAAAAGCGGTAAGTAATGCCAATATATGAATATGGTTGTATTACCTGTGAAACTTCTTTAGAAATTACTAGAGGATTTAATGATAAAGAGTCATTACCTCCTTGTCCAGCATGTGGATATTCTATGACAAGAATTTATAATTCAGTTGGAGTACAATTTAAAGGTACAGGATTTTATAAAACAGACAATCCAAAATAATGATATAATATATATGGGTCGCCAAATGGGGCCCATATAATAATTTATTCGCTTGAAGGAGGAATAAAATGGTAACACAATTTGCTATGGATCTTTTTAGAGATCCATTTTTTATTGGCTTTAATCGTGAGTTAGAAAGAATGGCTAATGTGCATAATATTG
>JACCDW011535447.1_pt1 | contig 109660 bp, 119 predicted proteins | sample 7449781 | NCBI WGS metagenome assembly JACCDW01 (sample SAMN15323449, study PRJNA562643) | freshwater metagenome | isolation source: river surface water | place: USA:Blue River Watershed | collected 2017-08-18 | reverse complement strand
GCAAGAGCTGCCATGATTTCTGCTTCGATATCGATACCTTGTTGAGCTTGTGCATCTTGTGCAGCTTCAAAAGTCCAGCGTGCGCTTAACTTACGAGTCTTAGCTTCAACAGTTTGTTTCAAGATCTGAATGCTCATGCGCTTACCAGCAGCACCTTCTAGGGCAGCGGTAGAAGCAGCCTTACCAGTGCCAGCAGCACCAGAATAGCTTTCAGCAATCTTGAATGGGCTTAGTGCCTCTTCACCAGCTGTAGCGTCACCTGTACCACTACCGTTGGTATCGCTATAGCGAACACGTAGAGTATGGATCTGTCCAACTGGGCCAGTCATTGGTTGTACACCGACCAACTCGTTAGCGATAACTGTTGGCATCACACGACGGATTACTGGAAGAATCACGCGGTTTAATGTTGCGACGTTGCCGGCAGAAGTAGCACCAGATGTAGCACTTTCTGCGAGATACTTACGTGTATTCTCCAATGTGCTAGCCATTACTGAACGCTTGGTGCCTTGTAGGCCTTCAAGAAGGGCCTCTTTGGTCTCTGCCCAACGGCTTGTTAGTAGTTCTGACATTATATTTTCTCCTAATTAATGTTTTAAATTCCAGCAAGACGACGAATGTCGAAAATGTTTTTGTCTTCTTTGCTGCTACTTACGCTGTTGGTTTCTTTATTGCCTGTTACTTCTTTTGCCTCTACAAGTGCCTGTTTCTTTTTTGGTGCTTCACCAGCAATTACGGCTGGTAGGTACTTTTCAAAACTAGATTTTAGTTTTGTTGTATGTACGCTTTCAAGTAATTCTGTCATAATAGCTTTCTGGTTTGGACCTAGAGGGGCTACTAATTCATTCATAATTTCTTGACGTTGCTTGCTCTCTGTAAGAGCTTTTACTTCTGCTACTTTGCTTTCTGCGATTAGTTTTGCTTCTGCTACAGCGTTTTTAGCCTCTGCAATTTCTAATTCTTTCATGTCTATGACCTTGAGCAATTTAGCTGTTTCTGATTTTTCGCTAAGGTAACTACTTTGATATTCGCTAGCAAATGCTTCAAATAGTTTACGACCAAAGTCGTTACGACGAGCACTTTCGATGTCTTCTTTGAGTTGACCAATCTCTTTAGTAAGAGTTTTTTCAACTGTAGTTTCAACGAGTTGTGCTGCACGTTTAATAAACTGTTCTTTCATTTTTGCTAGAGCATCACGTCCTTCACGAACTAAACGTACCTTGGTATTTGCAAGATCTTGTTTATCTGTATGGAACTCTGCAATTTCTTGAGCAAGAGCTTCAACTACAAAACGCTCTAATGTTTTGAATTTTGCAGCCATTTGTACTTGATCTTCGTGCAACTCTTTAACTTCTTTAGAAAGTTGACGAGTTACAAATTCTTGCATTAACTTAGCGTTGTTTTGCATTTTTACTGCATACTTAGCTTTCATTTCTGCTAGTTGATTACGATCTTCTACAAATTGTGCAATTTCTTCACGTAGTTGGTCACCCAACATACGATCAATAGCTTCAACCATAACTGACTTGTCATGTTCGTAGCGTTGAGCAAATTCTTCGCGTAGTTGTTGAGTAACTTGGTCACGGTTTTCTGTAACACGCTTTTCCCAAGCTTTCTCAATATCGGCTTTTACTTCTTCCGAAATCACATTATTCTCAAATAGATGTTTTAGTGCGTCCAACATGTGATTCTCCTCTTGTTATTGGAGCTTACCTATTATTGCTAATAGGCTCTCTTTGAGATATTTCTGCGCCCTAGGATCACCTTTGACCTCTTGCGCTATACGCAAGCTTCTATATCCACCACGAGTATTCATTAAATGTTCATAGATTGGTGTAGGATATGCACCCGGAGCACTGGGTTGAGCTACCACATCGACTGTGATAATCTCAAAATCAGACACTTGTCCGGAACCATCCTCTCGAACGTTTCCGGACCCGCGGCTTGAAACTCCTAACTTCACGCCACTTTTCAACATTGCTTCCACAAGTTGTCCCATAGGTGTAGGTAGAATTTTTAATTTACCATAACCGTCTGCGCCATCCATCCACATTTCTGTGATCATATGGCTTACACGATCAAGGTTAATTCTTAGGTCATCTGGATGATCAACTTCGCCTAAAACTGAATAGCCACCTGCGATTTGATCGTTCAGGGTCTTGACAGCCCTGGCAATCTCTTGTACAGGATAAACACGCTGATTCTGATTCCTTTTGTCGCCTTGGATGAAAATTCCCTTCATATGAAGGGATTTTCCGCCGTCTGGACCTTCGGATTCTACGACCACTTTCGCTTGGTCGAAACTCAGGTTTTCACGAAGATAATTCATCAATTATACCTGCTTACTTTGCTCTTCCGGGAGCACCGTTGAGCGGACTTCCTGCGCTTTTATCGCCGTCATCTCCGCCTTTTGGAGTAGCTTGCTTCTTAAGATGCTTAACTCCAGCCTTACCGCCAGGAACATTTACGTTACCTGCGTTGTCTTCTTTTGTTGATGGATTAGCTAGACCGCCTTTTGTGCCGCCTGTTGTGCTTTCGCCACCTTTTACCATATTAGCTGTTGTGCCGCCCATGTCGTTCTTACCAGCTACAATACTCTTGGCATTTGCACCGTTGTCACCGTGCTTTGGGTTGCCAACTTTTTCTACATATTCACGCATAAATGCGTCAACATCACCTTCCATCTTTGGCTCATCTTCAAGATCCATACCCATGTCGTCACCGCCCATGTCGTCCATTCCGCCCATGTCGTCACCGCCTTCGTCGGACATTAATGCTTCAAATTCAGAGCGTAGTTCGTCAAGTGCATCTTCTAGATCAACAACACGGTCTTCTAGATCGCCTTCTCCTTCTGAACCTTCTTCTTCGTCGCCCATTTCAGCGTCGATGTCATCAACAAAATCGTCGCCAGCGTCACCGCCTACGTCACCTTTGTCTTCGTCGTCGCCTTCAGCAAAGCCAAAACTCTCGTCCACTTCTTCATCATCTTCTTCGTCTTTGGCTTCATCTAATTCTTCATCGTCTTCTTCTTTAGATTCGTCCATTTCTTCTTCGTCTTCTTCCTCGTTTACTTGGAAATCTTCTGCAAGAATTTCTTCGTAAATTTCACGAGATTTTTCAACTACTAGTTGATGGAAAAGCTCTTTGGCTTTGTCACTTTCTTCATTAATAAGATGTTCGAGCATCTGCTCGAACTTATTTCGATCAGTCATGTTTGGTCTCCTATAGGTTGCAAGGCTGTCAAATATATTTACACTTAATTGTAATAATAGGGGTTAAATGGCCTATTTTTAGCGAATTTTAGACCATGTTTCTTGTAATTTTTTAAATTCGTTAATATGCATGTGTCTAAAATTATGTTGTTCCCATGATGGGGTATAATATGTGTTGTCAACTACTCTGTAAAATTTAATTTTTGGATTTGATTTTACTACACTTTCTGTTTGTCTTTCCCAATTACCGTAGTATGTTGCAGGTTGATCAGATTTTTTATAATTATCTGTATCTGCATAAACATTATTAACAAGTCCGTTAATACCGGTAAAATCAAATCCAAAAATAAAAATTTCACTCACTTCATGTTTAGTTGCTAAAAATAATGCAGTAGGTCCTGAGCTCCATCCTAAACTGGGTTCAAAGAACTTTAATCCGTTAATACTTTTATATCTAATATTAGGATTTGTCCAAACTTCGTGTCCTAACTGATATCTAGCACTGGCAATTTCTATAATCATTTTACTGTCTACTGCTATCAAATAATCAGGTTCAAATTCTCGATAGATGGCATTACAGCCGTAGACATTGCCATAAGGTCTTAGATCATTGGGGTTTATAAGCAGACGACTACGTCCGTTTCCTAAAACAAAACTTCGCATAAACTAATTTATGCAGCTGGTTGTGCAGGAGTCATATACATTGATTGAACTAATTCAAGTTCTTTTTCTTGTTCAAGTATATGTGCTTCACTTGCTTTACGAAGTTCGTTTAGTTGGCCTAAAGTTAAGCGAGTTTTACGTGTATCTTTTCTTTTTATTGCTGTAAAATCTCGTGAGGGAGAGTTCTGTAAGTTATTAGATACAGACTTCATGTCTTTGTCAGCGTAAAATAGTTCACGTAAAATCATATTAAATATTTATGCTGCCGGGGGAGTTGTTGGTGCAGTTGGTGCAGTCGGAGTCGGTGAAGCTGCCATAGTAGCATCTCCCATATCTGGAGGTGCTGTTTCATCTGCAAGGTTTCCAAGATCACTTTCAATACCTGCTTGACTAATTCCTGCTGAACGCATTTCTCCAGAACTATCTGTTGGAATAGCTTGGCTCTTACCATTTTCTTCTGCCCATAGACGTTCGTTTTCTGCCATTTCTTCGTCTGTTAATCCCAAGAAACGTTTCATAGCAAATCGTTTACTCATATGAGGAACTTGCAATAGTTGTTGGAATTGAGGTACACGCTGTCCATCAAGTTCTGCTTGACGATATGTAGCAAAGTTTTGCGGAGGTTGGAACTGTAATTCAAACATACTTGAATCAATGTTAACACCTCGATCATACAAGTATAATTTAAATTCTTGATCAAATACTTCTTGCATTAAGCTTTGTAAGCGTTGGCAATAGTTGTTAAAACGTAGTTCTTGAATATATGCTGTGCCAACACGCCCATCGTTATACTGCGCTTGACTATCATCTGCACCGGTTGGCAGATAGCTACTTGGAATTCTTAATCCACGGAATAACTTGTTAGTAAAGTATTTTAAATCATCAATCTCGCCAAGATTCGTCCCTCCAGGTAGAGTTTCAACCTTACTTCCTCTTCCTTCAGCGGTTTGGGGGAAGAAATAATCTTCGTTGATAGATAGCGGGTTATACGCTGAATCAATAACGTTAGTACCACCGCCAGTAGCACTTGGTAATCTGCGCTGGTTAATTTCATTTTTTACCCTTTCAACAAAGCTCATGGCCAAGTGACTTGGCATGTTACCTACGTCAACATAAAACACTCTGCGTTCAGGTGCTCGCTGTACACGATAGATAATGATAGCATCTTCAAGTAATTCTTTTTGTTTGAATACTTTAAAAATATTTTCTAACAAGCTGTTACCAAATGGATAGTTGTTGTCTAATCCTTCTGATAAACTTAGATGTACTACATGTTTTGCTTCAATGGCTACTTCATTTTGATTGTTACTAAACCTTGTTCCTGGACTAATAGGATAAGCACTAGCATTTCCTCTGGCAGCGGCACCTCCAGCAGCATAAGCAGTGCCTCTGTTGTTAGTATTCATCGTGTTAGGATTGATTGTAGTAACAACTAAGTCTTGAAAGTTTGGATTTAAATCTCTAATTACATATTGTTCAGGCGATTTACCTTCGCTTTCATTGACAATAATCTTTGTAATTTTGCCCGGATCAATATACATCCATTTTTTATTTTCTGGATCTCTAATAAAAAATGCATCACCGTATTTGAATGCATTGCGAACTATTCTAAAAATTCTTGTTTCAAATTTTTGTAGTTTGCACCATTGCTGTAAGTATTCTCTAAGAATAGCAATTTCTGAATTTGTAGCTTTTGTTTTATAAAATAAAGTAAAAGGTGTATGATTTTCTTTATTTTTTTGACTGCAAAATTCTGCAATAATATCTAGAGCAGCATTAACTTCACTGTCCATATCCATTGTATCATACTGAAGATAACGTTCAATACGATTTGGAGCACCAGTATAAACATCTGGTAAAAAGCTAGAATAATTTGCGCGAGCTGGTCCCGGGCGAGATGAATTAGCCCCTATTGGACTATATGTACCTGGGGTGTTTTCAACTGTTACCGGTGTAAAAAATTTCTTCCAACTCATGCTTTGGCTCTCTCATAAAGGTTATTACTACCGGCTTTAGCCGACCTAGCAATAGATGCATATCCTTGCTCAGACGTTGTAATTAATTGACCTACTTTACTATTTAACGCATTTAACGCTTGAACAACATCATCAAGAGTATTTTTGCTTCCTCCTCCGGCGCCAGCTGTTGGTCTTGAATCACTACTAGAAGTTGGTTTAGCTGCTGTTTCTGCACCAACTGGAGTATATTCTTCCCCAGTTTCTGGATTAATTGCTTTTCCGGGACTAGCTTGTTTAGCTACTGGTTTATCTGGAACCGCTGACGCAGTAGACTTAGGTTTTGGTATTGGCATACCAGTTGGACTAAGTGTAAAACTATTGATATCTATTTTTCTTCCGGGCTGTTGAGCGGCTGTTGGAGCAGTTGATGATACAAGATCGTTCATTGCACTTTGTTTAGCCATAGCACCTTCTAGATCACCAAATTCATCATAAGGTTGTGATTGTGCATACTTCATAGCACCTTCAAGATCGCCAAACTCAGTGTCAATGTCCTGGCTTGCTTTTGCCATAGCACCTTCTAGATCACCAAATTCAGTATCTGGGTACATGCGTTCGGATGCTGATTTCATTGCTCCTGCAAGGTCACCAAACTCGGTGTCAACATCTTGTGCAACTCGGCTCATAGCACCTTCTAAATCACCAAACTCAGTATCAACGTCTTGTACGACTCGACTCATGGCACCTTCTAGATCACCAAACTCAGTGTCAACATCTTTTGCAACTTGAGCCATAGCACCTTCTAGATCACCAAACTCGGTGTCCGGATACATTCTTTCAGTTGCTGATTTTATTGCTCCTGCAAGATCTCCAAACTCAGTGTCAACGTCTTTTGCAACTCGAGCCATAGCACCTTCAAGGTCGCCAAACTCGGTGTCAACAGCCATTTGCTTTGCTATTGCTTCATCTAAGCCTGCAAACTCATCAAATGGTAGTTGTTTAGCAATTGCTTCATCTAAGCCAGCAAATTCATCAAATGGCAATTGTTTAGCTATGAATTCATCTAAGCCAGCAAATTCATCAAATGGCAATTGTTTAGCAATTGCCCCTTCAAGATCGCCGAACTCATCGAATGGCATTTGTTTAGCTATGAATTCGTCAAGTCCTTTAAACTCATCAAAGGGCATTTGTTTTGCTATAGCCTCATCTAGTCCTTTAAACTCGTCATATGCTTCTTCAACTTTTTTAGCACTAGTTTTTGTCAACGAACCAAAACTAATGTTAAAATTTTTAAATGTTTTTTCAAACGGTGCCGTAAATTCAGTTAAGTCTGGAATTTTTATTGAACTAGTAAGACTACTTAAAGAAGTACTAATACTTTTAGATATATTTCCTAAATCGATTCCTGCGCCGCCAATGCCTCCCCCGCTTGTTAAATTAGGTATTGATGCTTTTGATAACATTCCTGTCATTCCTGACATTGATGATTCTACAACTTTCTTTAGATCATCAGGTCGCATGACACTTTCCATGCCGTGCAATTCTACAAGTGTACCTTCTCCAAAGTTTTCAAATAGTTTACCCGTAGCACCTAAACTACCAAAGTTTCTTCGAGGAGGTTGAGTACCTTGTCCTTGTTGTTGGGTAGGGGCAGGTGTAGCTGGAATTCCTGCTAATTTATTAATTTGATCAGCAGCAGCTGAAGCAGCTTTTCCTAAAGTAGCAAGAGGACCTGCTGCATCTCTTGCCCCAGAGAAACCTTTTTCAAGTTGTTTTTCAATACCTTGCACAAACATTTCTTGTGTGCCAACTTTAGTAGCACCTAACGCACCATCTGCAAGTTTAGCCAGGGCAGGGTTTACTTTTTCATTTAATGGTACAACTAATTTGTTGTACATTGCACTTTCAACATCCCCTGCTCTTGCACCTAAATTTACAATAGCTCGTGTACTTGCACTAACATCTTCGCCTCGTTTGTTTTCACCCTTTTGGCTTTTTTCTGCTTCTTCTCGTTGTAATTTTTGAGCTTTAGCTAAATCATCTTTATTTCTAAGATCTAAATTATTTGCAGCAGCAACAGCTTCGAGTCCTCGTTGGTAATCCATTTGAGCACTCATACTATCTCTAAATGTTTTTCCAACAGCTCCCGACGTTTCGCCCATTGAAGCCATTAATAGCACTTGCTTATTTTGCATGTCATTATTAAAGGCTGCTCGAGCTTGTATCTGTGCATCGTTAGCTTGGCGTTCTCTTTCAGCACCTTCCATCTGTGTATTAGCACTAACTTGGGCTGCTCTCATCGTGCCTTTAGACTGTTCGCTCATTAAAGATGCTTGCTGAGCAGCTTCCTTGCTGAGAATCTGTCCGGTTGCAAACACTTCTTTGAACATTTGACCTTGGCCGCGCATCTGCGCCTCGGCAAGCTGTGCTCTAGCGTTCTTTTCAAATTCTGCTCGCTTGGCAGGGTCATCAATCTCCATCATTTTAGATCTTAGAGCAGCTTCAAATGCCATGTCTGCGTTATTTTTACGCATCTGAGCCATTTGCTCTTCTCTAGTCTTGCCAGTAAGCTTGGCCATTAGATCCATTTCACGAGCAAGTGCAGTAGCATTTTCAGTTAACGCTTTGCTTCTTTCATCTTCGTTTTGAAATTGTGATCTTGAAGATACATTAGTTAAAGCTAAAATTTCATTTAGGTCTTTGTTTGTGTAACCCATCTGACGCAATTGATCAGTTACTGGACCTAATTCATCAAACATACGTTTACTAGCTTTAGCAAACGCTTCTGCACCTCTTGAAACATCACCACCAAATCCAGTCATTGATGCTGAATTTTCTCTAATAACTCCGGCAAATTCGCCGATATCTAATCTGGCTCCGGCGGCAGCAGCACGCATTCCTACTACATCATTGCTAAAACTTGCACCAGTTTTACTTAGATCTCTCCATACGTTTAGATTGTCTTGTATAGTTTGCGACAAACTGGTGTATGTATTTTGTGCGTGTCTAACAGCAGTGTTTAAGTCTTGGAATCCGCCAACACTTTGTTTAATACCGTCATTTAGACCACCAAAATTTGCACCACCAGGTTGGCCAGCAGTAGGTCCAATGTTTCCTTTTGAACCAACAGCTCGATTTAATTTTTTAAGTTCTTCTAAGACTTGTTCTTCTGTAGTATTAGCCATTATTTTTCCTGGTGAAATCTGCGTATATAAATACCTGTATTATATTTATCGGATAAAATATGACAGGAAATAACCCGTTACAAAAGTTTTTTAGACAACCAAAGATCTATATTTCGTTGCCTAGCAAAGGTATCTATTACGAACCCGGCACGTTACAAGGAGATTGGAGTAACGTTCCAGTTTTTGCTATGAGCGGTATGGATGAAATCATCATGAAGACTCCAGATGCGCTGTTTAGCGGAGAAGCCACTGCTAGAGTTATTGAAAGCTGTTGTCCTTATATTAAAAATGCCAAAGTAATGCCAACTATCGATATTGATGCATTATTAGTTGCTATTAGAATTGCAACATTTGGCGAAAAAATGACCGTAGGACAAAATTGCAAACACTGCAATGCTGAAAACGAGTATGAAGTTGAGTTAGGAAAACTTCTTGAATACTTTAATGGTTTAAAGTATGTTAGCCAGATTCAAATAGCAGAAGGATTGGTTATTAATGTTAGACCGTTACAGTATGAAGAAATGACATACTTTAGTATTGAAAATTTTAAATTACAAAAGATGTTGTACCAAACTGGTGATTTGCCGGAAGAATCTAGACAAAAACAAATTGATGAAATTTATAAAACTTTGTCTGAATTACAACTTCAATTGTTTTTAACTTCTATTGAAAATGTTCAAGTTGACGGTACAGTAGTAACTGAAAAAGCTTTTATTGAAGAATACTTGCGTAATACAGACAGAGAAAATTACAAAGTAATCAAAGAAAAGTTAGAAAAAAACAAAGAAGAATGGAATATTCCTCCGCAACCAGTGCAATGTTCTGACTGCGGAAAAGAAAATTCTATAACTGTTGCTATTGATCAAAGCAATTTTTTCGCATAAGGCTCTTGTTCCTCTCCGCAGATGAGATTGAACACACTGTAAAAAATCTAGAACAAGACGCCAAAAATTTAAAAGACGAAATATTTAGAATTAGTTGGTATATGCGAGGCGGAGTTGACAGTAAAGACTTATTTTATCTGTACTCTTACGAAGATAGAATGATCCTCAATCATATTATCAAAGAAAACATTGACGCTACTAAGAAAAGCGGAATGAATTTTCTTTAACTAGGTGTAAATCTAAGTTTAGCCATTAGATCTTGAGGATATTGCTTTTTAGGATCTAATGGTATTCCTTGTAAAGGATGCGGACGATTATTATCTAGCGCATGTCTTACTTCAATGCCTAACTTAGGCGCTAGCCAAAATCCTCTATCACTTCTTAAATAACCATCTGCTGTTGTTGCAGGGACTCCGCCAATAAATTTTACATTGGCTAATCGCTGTGCTTCAGCATCTTGTGTTGCTTTGTCCGGTGCTGTTGCTGAAAATGGAGACTTGGCAGCATCAGGTACACCTAATGGAATTCCAGTTTTTTCAGAAATGTAAGCTAAACCTTCGTCTAAAAGTTTTACTAATGTGTCTAAAGACCAGTTCATAGCCCAGCCTAGTCCCGCTTTTGCTACTAATCCAGCAGAATAAATTAGTAAACCAAACGGTAGTTGTTTAAGAAACTCTATACCCGATTCTGTACTAAACCAAGCTGTAAGAGCAGCTTTGACTGCGGTCATTTTTGCACCAGCACCACCTAGACCTGCTAGCCATCCTGCAATTTTAAAAGGTGCTCCTAGTACTTGTCCAAGTAAACCAAAGTTGCCTGCTATTTCTCCGACACCACTAATTAATCTACCGCCTATACCTAAGCCAACCATTTGTAAGGCAGCTTCACCTAATAGATCTTGACGCAGTAGTTGGCCTTGTTCTTTAGCTTCTTCAAGCGTCATGCCTTTGAAAATATTATCTTCAGAGATAGGTTTACCTAGTTTTTCAGCATCTCTAATCTCAACAAAGTCATCTTCAATAGCTGTTATTTGGATCATGTAATTGAACCATATAGCAGTTGCACCTAATAGTCTAAGTAATGCTCCTAATTTTGCGTTAGCAGATAAGGCAGCACGGGCTGTTTGAGCCACAGTTGCTGAGGCAGCAGCTCTTTTGGCTAACATCTCAGTTCTTTGTTTGCCAGATAGACCTTTAATACTGTATTTGCCTCTAGCAGTTCGTTTGGCAGCTACTTCTGCATAACGCTTGTTAATTTTACTTCTTAGCCATTTGCCGCCGCGAGTTTTAGCAGCTTTAGGAACTAGTTTAGCTACGCCTGCACGACCTAGCTTTAAAAATCCAGGAGTAAACAACAAAACAGCATCTATGAATAGTTCTTCCCATTCTTCATCTGTAATTTTTTCAGGATCCTCGTTATATTTCTTGATAAAATTATAGATATCATAGGCACTCCATGCAGCTATACCCAATGATATAGCAGTCAGAATGCTTCCTAAACCAACACCTGCTATTAGAGGAAGTGCTTCATTTAGTTGTTTTTTCTCGAGAACTTCATAAACTTTCATAGTTTTGTATTTATTGAAAGAAGAACTTACGTTCTTCAGTTCTTCGCTATCGCTCGAACTATTTCTTTTTCTTAATTAACACGAAGTGTTTTAAATATTATCTAGATTGTGTAGTCACACTTAGCCCGTTAGGGCTAAAAATGAACATTATCTGAGTTGCTTAATGTCACACAGCGTTAGGACTACAAGCATTTCTGCTAGCATAGGCGGTTGTCCGGTACCTATTCATCCCGTCTTATCACAACGGCAGTCTACAAATATACGCTATCATAATTGCAGACGTTAGGGAGTTACCCTTCTTTTAGCCTTTTAAAATTATTTTAAACAGCAAAACCGGTTGTATGTAGGCATATCCGATCATCGTCCTGTAAAGGATAGTTGCTGAGTACTCACAACGGCGAGAGATTTCCTTACCCTGCGACATCACCAGGGATTCGGGTGCCCGAAATTAGCCGGCACTTGCTTTAACCGTTTAGTTGTTTGCCTTTGATGTGTGAGCCGTGGACTCTGACTTGAATGTGCCCGTTGTAGTAATCGTCTGATTCTAATACACGCCTTGAGAATTGTTCTCTTGCCTCTATGTAACTACATTCTGCTTTGGTTTTGCAATAATAAAGTATTTCTCTGCGGAAATTTTCTGCGCCTAGTTGTTGTACATCTGCATTAAGTTGATCGTTAGAGCCGTAATAGTCCTTCCAATCGCTTTCAATCTTGCCTCTAATTTTCTTTTTCTTCTTTTTGCCGTTTTTAAGTTTAACTGTTTTGTAAGTTGTTTTTGCAAATTTGGCTAATTTTTTGCCTATGTACATGCGGCCTGTGACAAGGTTAGTAATAATATAAACGAAGCCTATGTATTCTTCTGATATTTCTTCTATTATTTGATCGTGATGATACCATGTCATCAACTATGTATTATCTTGAGCCTGTTCATTGACCGCCTTTTGAGCGGCCCTGTATTTTGGTGATTTAATTTTTGGTTTTGCCTTGCGTATTTCTAAAATCTCTTCTCTCATTTCGAGAGCGATGCGCCTAATTTCATATAAATGTTTTCTTAATCTTATGCCTGATGCATGACTGTGAGTTCGCGACCAATCTTGATTTTCTTCAAAATACTTTCTAAATTCAGTCATTAACTCTTGATGCAGTTTGTCTGTCATTCTACAACTTCTAAATCATTGGCATAACTTGTAAAGCCATTTTCTTTAATGACTTTTAAAACATTGTTAACTCTGCCAATTAATTCATCTTTATGACTAATCAAATAAATGTTCTTTTTACGTTCTCTAGCCATCTTCTTTAACACAGCCAAAGCATTTTCAACCCCTGCTGCATCAAGGCCATTATCGATTAGTTCGTCGATGAACAATAAATTAATATTTTGATACAAGCTTTCCCAAACATCTCTAAATGCCCAGCTTAATCCTAGTATCAATCTATTTCTTTCACCTCTACTTAAATTATCAAAATCTAAATCTTGACCAAGTTGTGTAATTTCAACAGTAAGATCGTTTAAGAAATTTACTTGATGCGGCAAACCCATGCGATCAAGATAGTACGTTAATCTGTTATTAAGATATGCTAAGTTTTGATCTATAATCTTTTTTCTTACAAAGCTATCTTTATTTGTTAACAATCTTAGTAAAAATTCTTGATGTTCTTTGAGTACAGTAAGTTCGTTTACGCTATCCCAACTAATTTCTTGTATAGCAGTGTTACGCAATTCATCAATTTGCTCTTGGTACGGATCAACTTCTTCACTGCGCTTAATTAAAGCAGCTTCTAAGGTTGTTAAATTATTCTGATGTTTTAATGCTTCTTCTAAAGTATCATAAAATGTTTTAGGTCTGCCATTAATGTCGCCAATTTCTGCTAGTTCAGCGTTGACCTTAGCTAGTCCTTCCTGCACACTTTCTAAATAACGACTAGATTCGTTGACGCTTTTTTCAGCCAATGCTTTCATTTCGTCGTGTTTATGGTCTTGAAGTTGTTGTTCACAAGCTGGACACTTATGATTTTCAAGTGCTTCGATTTCTGCTTTAAACTTTTTCCAATTTTTTTCTGCTTGGCTAACAGCAGTTTCTAAAGTTGCCTTTTCTTTATTAAGACTTTTGATCTTTGCAGACAGCTCGTCGTAGGCTTTTAACTTAGCATGTTGTTCAATTTCTTTGTCAATGTCTACATTTTTTAATTCTAAAATAGAATTAGCTATTTTTTCTAAGTCACCTGCTTGTTGTTTAAGCCAAGCTGATTGTTTTGTTTGCAAACTGTTAATGCTAATTTCAATTTTTTCGTTAGATTTTTTAGCAGCTTCTATATTTGCACTTTCTTGTTGAATTTTTTCTTTAACTACTCGAATTTGTTCTTTAAGAGCTTCTGCTTTTTCACTTAGAATAGTAATTCCTAGCAACTGTTCAATGATTTCTCTTTGCTCATTTGCTTTCATGCTTAAAAACGGAACAGTATAGGTATTAAGAGCAACTATGTTTTGAAACATAGTATGGCTCATACCTAACAAGTTATCAATATCCTTTTGCGTTTCCCGCATGTCGCCCTGACTATCATCGGCATCATCAGTGCTTTGTTCTTTTTCGTTTACATAGAATTGCATAATAGACGGCTTGCGTCCTCTTTCAATCCTATAATGAACACCACTTTTTTCAAAAGTCAATGTGACTAACATATTTTTGTTGTTAATTTTGTTAATCAGATTATCTTTTTTGATGCTAGTAAGTGCTTGACCAAACAATGCATAACTTAGTGCGTTGACAATTGTAGTTTTACCCGTACCGTTTCGGGAACCGCTGTCATCACCACCTTGGTCTAGATTTTCTCCTAATACCAAAGTTAGCTGTTCTCGACCAAAATCAACAGCCTGGGTTTGATTACCCACACTCATAAAATTCTTAACAGTTAATTCTTTTAGTTTAATCATAAATTGTTATAGATATTGAGCAATACTTTAGAATCAAAAGTACCGTTTTGTATACTGAGTATTTGATTGCTGACAATTTCGTCAATGCTTTCAAATGCTTTGACATCAATGTCGCTAGAAATCTCTATATCTTTCTTTTCTGGTATAAGAGTTAATTCTCTAATGTCATAACTAGACATAAACTTTTCTTTGATAAAATTAGCTTCTTCGTAGCTAATATCAATGTCTAAACTAACACGAAGATGCATCTTTGAATGTAGCATCTTATCTGCATTATCGATGAGTTCGCTAAGTTTAACAGTTCTAAACTTAGGGCATTCGTTCCAATTGATATACCATGGATCTTGACCCCATTCTAAAATCATCATTCCTCGATCGTCGTCCCATGCATCGGCGTAGTTATGCGGAAATGCATTACCAATATACGCCATATTTTTCTTTTGCTGGCGTTTATGGAAGTGTCCGCTAAATCCTAATTCATATTGATCAAAGTGCTCAAGTTGTATTTCTCCATAATCTGGCATTTGAACCATGGCATTCATCATAAATTGAGGCAATTCAAAATGACCAAAAATATATCGACTGTCTTTTTTGCTAATAGATTTCCATTCTTCGCCAACTAACCAAGGACACATAGTTACACCGTCTACAGTCATAGGCTTGTGAACAATGGTAATTCCTGGAATGTATTTTCCAAACTCTACAGAATGGATATCACGCTTGTCTTTGTAATATAAATCGTGATTACCTGGAAAGAAAAAGAATTGATCAAAGGCCTTGCCAAGCTTTTCTAGTGCTCGTAGGCTGTAATCCATAGTGGTAATATTAAGACTGTTGCGATTGTGATGCCAATCACCTAAGAACATTCCAGTATCACAGCCGTGAAATTTTGCTTGTTTAATAAACCAATCTACAAATTCTTCGCAGTCTTGATTATGTATTTGGCTATTTGATTTTAATCCGAAGTGTATGTCTGTAAAACAAGCTACTTTTTTAAATAAATCCATTATTTTTTTCTCTCCAGCATCCTAGTATATGATCTGTTTTGGTTACGGTCAATCGTAAGAATCTTCATTTCGTTTTACCGCCGCGGCGTGCTCGCCTTCTCCCATTCTAGTATAACTTGGGTTCATGCCGTTCATTTCAAGTAAATCATCTCGAATAACTTGATTTCGTTTTTCTATGTTGATGATTCGAACAAAGCTGTTAGTAACGGCAGCAGTAAAATAAGCAAACGGATTGTCTGATTTACTCTCATCGAACTGTAGGCCAATTTGTGTAAGCTGTAAAATAGCCTGTCCTCGCATTTCGTCGTTGTAAGTGTAACCTCTAACGTTTCCGCGAGTGGCATATCTTTCACACAATTTAATATACATTTTTGCTAATGTATTTGTAATTTGACCATGATCTTTTGAAAACTTACCCTTGTCAAGAGGACCGCGCCAATGACTTTTCCCAACACATACTAGGATATCGCTTTCGTCAAATTTCCAGTGCTGGAATGGCGGAAAATTTACTTTGTCTCGATGATCTGCTACAGTTTTTGGGTTCTTTTTTCGTGTGCTGTTTAACGGAATATGATCAAAAGTCATAATCCTAAAAACTAAATCTTGCTTATTGATTTTTTTATAATCAATTTCGCATTCGCTGGCTTTAACCTTTTCTCCAGCGGCTTTTCTTTGTTCGTACAATGCTTGACTTTGTCTTTTTGCCCTATTTCGTTTGGCTTCTGCAATTGTTCGAATATTGATTTTTTCAATACTTGGAAGAATAATGTCATACCGATGAAATTCGGGCTGAACAAAACTACAGTAAGTATTTTTACTTTTGTGTATTTCTTCTAGTAAGTCTTTATTGTTTAAGTAGTTGATTTTAGTCATAGTCATGCCTTATATTATAAACTACGTGCTTTATTTTGTCAACTAAATAATATGACAAAAGGAGTATTTGAATGCCAAACTTCGATTCATTTACCGGATCAATCGGTAATGTTGCAGCATCAGTTGGTTCAGTAGCTAGCCAAGCAGTTGGTGTTGTTGGCACGGTTGCCGGCACGGCAGCAAGAATGTCGGGAGCCATCAATAATTTATCTTCTGCAGCCGCATCTATATCTGCATTACGAAGTATAAATCTTCCTCCAGGGGGCAATCCGGTTGCTCGATTAGCCGCAGGCGCTGCCCTTTTTAACGGAGCAATTGGACAAGCCGCAGGCGCGGTTGGTAGAATTGCTGGTGCATTTGGCGCCCTTGCTGGCGGAGGTGGCGGAGGCGGTGGCGGAGGAGACTGGCGTGCTACAATTACAGGGTTTGGAGAAAAATTAATTTTTCCTTATACTCCAACTATTGCTATCAATGGCGGTGCAAATTATGAAGAAGTTGCGATCACGCATCAGAACTACAGCTTTTTTGCATATCAAAATTCTAAAGCAGAAACGATAACAATTTCTGCACCCTGGTTCAATGAAGATGCAGTACAAGGAATGGAATGGGTTAAAGCAGTAAACTTTCTAAGAAAACATGTAAAAATGTTTCCTGACGGAAATCCTCCTTTCATCTGTAAGTTTGATGCCTATGGCGATCATGTGTTTAATTCAATACCTGTTCTTATAAGAACTTTCTCTGTTGACTTACCTAGCAGTGTTGATTATATTGCAGCTGGATCGGATCATGTTCCTATTAAGAGTAATTTTAGTGTGCAATTACAACCAGTGTATAGCAGAGAAGAAATTAAAGGATTTAGTTTATCTCAAATTCATAACGGGAAGTGGGTATAATGTCTTCATATATTGCAACTTATAAATCTACTAGTCCTTGGAAAACAACACCCAAAGTACAAGGTTACTTAGGGTTTTTAGAAATAAGACCAATTCCGGCCGACGGCGATGACTTTCTTTATACAATTGAAAGTCAATATACACATAGACCCGATTTACTTGCATATGATTTATATAAGACTCCAAAATTATGGTGGGTCTTTATGCAAAGAAATTTAGATAGGATACAAGACCCTATCTATGATTTTGTACCAGGCCTTCAAATTTACATTCCTAAAGGCGAACAGTTAGTTGAAGCATTAGGACTATAATATGCCATTTGCAACATTTAGCACACAAGTTCAACAAGCAGTAACAGCAGTACAAGGAGTTACAACTTCAATAACACAGGCAACAACTGGTGTTGGAAGATCTGCATCTGATGTCAGAAATGCTGCCGTCAGCGGAGTTACAAATGTAGGAACAGGAATAGTCAGTGCTTTACCCGGCGTTGCCGCAGGCATTGGATCAGCAGCAGGTGCAATAGCCGCAGTTGGTGCCATTACAGGAAATAGTCGATTGGCCTCTGCTGCTACTAATGTTGCTGTTACTGCAACAGCGGCAGTGGGTGCAATAGCGGCTATAGGTCAAATTGCACAATCAGTTAGTTCAATTGCCGGAATGATTGCCGGCAACTCTGGAGGAGCAACTTCCAGTGGAGGAGGTGGCGGAGGTGGCGGCGGCGGAGGTTCAAATCCTCTACATGCATTTGCTACTTACACTTACATGTTTAGATTGTCTTGTTTGAGTGACGGAGAAGCCAACGGCGGCGCCCGAGGTATGAATGTTGGACAAACAATTATTAATATGCCTAATGGGCAAGGTGCTCCATACGTAACCTATATAGATAATGTTAGGATATCCGGAGTTGTAGGCATGGACCAGATGTCCGGCAATTCTAATGCAATGAGCATATCATTTACAGTAATCGAACCCCATAGTATGGGAAAATTTTGGGAAGCTGTACAGATGCAAGCTGAAGCAGCTGGTCATAAAAATTATGCTACAGCACCTTATCAGCTTGCTATTAGATTCTTAGGTCATGCCAGCCATGATGCACCATTTATCACAGTGCCAAATACCGATAAATTCATTCATATGAAAATTTTAGATATGCAAATGAAAGTTACAAAACGAGGCACAGAATATGAAATCAATGCTTATCCTTGGAATGAAGGAGGTATGTCAAGAACCTTTAATGAATTAAAAACAGATTTAACTATCCAGTGTGATCAAGGTGGCCCATTTAAAGTAAAAGACTTATTAAAATTTGCTGAAAAGAGCATGAAAAAAGTTTTAAATGACAAACTTAAAGATGACAAGACTCGAAAGCAAACAGTAACAAACGCACATGAAATAGAAATTTGTTTTCCTCCTCCTCCTGGAGACACCGACAGTGACGGCAACGAAATTGGCGAAGCTGATCTAGGATTAAATCAATATAACAGAGCAGACACTCCTTTTGCAAAAGACGGTGCAACTTATGAAAACGGTGTGTTCAAAAGAGGAAATTTATCTATTAATGTAAAAAACGGAGACTACAAATTTGCCAAAGGTGCTACAGTACAGGATGTTATTAACCAAGTACTATTGTCTAGTGATTATGCTAGAAAGGCATTAGAAAATGCAGGAACATGGGTAAATTGGTGGCGTGTTGAAACTAGGTATCACAACATATCTAGTGAAGATAGTAAAACAGGTGAAAAAGCTAAAAAAGTAATTTTTAGAGTAGTACCTTACAAAGTTGATGCTGCTAAGTTTTTCCCTCCAAACACTAAAACTGCTGATCCTCCCCCAGTTCGTGATTTATACTGGTTGTATAAAGGAAAGAATCACGATATATTAGATTGGAATATTGATTACAAGTTAGCATTTTATCGAGCACATAATGCAGATGGCGGCGCAAACTCTGACGATAAAAATTTGGCAAATAGATCTAGTAATGCAGCACCGGTAAGATCGGGAAATAAACCTCCAGATACAGAACCAAGCGGACAAACAGGTCCAGAAGTTGTTAGACGAGATGCTAATCAGTCTATGACTGGTTTGTTTGGGGGTGCTTCTTTTGATGATGCCGCAACTGTTGCAGCAAGGCAGTTCCATGATATAATTACTAAATCTTATGATATGTTAAATCTTGAATTAACAATCTTAGGAGATCCGTTCTTGCTTGGCGACAGCGGCATGGGCAATTTCTATGTTACTGACGGAAGTTGCATGCCATGGCACGAAGGCGAGCAATATTTGAAACTTACATTTAGAATGCCAGAAGATCTTAATACTGATTCTGGTCTTTATGATTTTGGCGGAGACGGAAAACCCGTTAGAGAATTTAGCGGGTATTATAAAATACAATCAGTTGATAGCAGTTTTGTAAGAGGAAAGTTTACACAAAAGCTTCAACTAATCAAGAAAGTCGGTATCGTCGATGCCGGCGGCGGCCAGTTCCCAGAAAAAGAACCAATGCCAGACAGTCAAGAAATTTACGTTCCTTAAAAGAGTACTATGCCACAAGAAGAAAGAAAAGGCGCCAATCATTCAACCCCAAATCCGGGACCATTTTTGGCCAAAGTTGTCAGTCACCTTGATCCATCATATATGGGTTCTTTAGAAGTTCAGCTATTACACGAGTCAGGAAATGACGAAGATAGAGAAGGCCAACTTCGAGTTGTTAAACATTTAAATCCTTTCTATGGAACTACTAGTTTAGAATTCGTAGGCGAAAGTCCAGATACACATGACGAAACACAAAAAGCCTACGGCATGTGGTTTGTTCCTCCAGACATTGGCACTATTGTAGCTTGTATTTTTATCAACGGTGATACACGTAAAGGTTATTGGTTTGGCTGTGTACAAGATGAAGACATGGATTTTTCTGTACCAGGTTATGCAGCAACAGAGTATGCTGTTGATGATAGTAGAAAAACTGATAAAGAAAAACAACGTGTTCCTGTAAGTGAATATAATAAAATAATTCACCCAGAAGTACAAAGCGATACTACCAAAAAACTAAAACCTGAACACCCAATTGCTAAAGCGTTAGAAGATCAGGGATTGCTCAAAGATGACATACGAGGTATTACAACATCAAGCGGTCGTCGAGAAGTACCGTCTATGGTTTTTGGAATATCAACTCCCGGACCAACAGATAAATCGGGTAAGCAAGGCAAAGTAGGTAAACATGAACACAAGGTTGCTGCTGCTTTTGTGAGTCGATTAGGTGGCAGCAGTTTTGTTATGGACGACGGTGACGATAAATGGGAACGTAAAACAAAACCAACTGACGGCCCGCCGGAGTATGCAAGTGTTGAAGCAGGAGAAACTGCACTAAGAGATAGACCTCATAATGAATTAATTCGTTTAAGAACACGAACTGGTCATCAAATATTATTACACAATAGTGAAGATTTAATTTACATTGGTAATAGTCGAGGAACAGCCTGGATAGAATTAACCAGCGATGGAAAAATTGATATTTTTGCCGATGATAGCATCAGTGTTAGGACAAAGCAAGATTTTAATTTTTATTGTGATAGAGATTTTAATTTAGAAGTTGGACGCAATTTTAATGTTAAAGTACACGGAGAGCATCATACAGAGGTTCTAAAAGATAATGTATTAATTGTTGGCCAAGATCAAAAAATACATATTAAAAATAGAAAAGATGAAACTGTTGACGAAGAATATAGACAGACAGTAAACGGCGAAGTTAAAAAATATTACGCACAAGACTATACTCATAACGTTGATGGACGCCTTGATTTTAAAGTAGCTAAAGGTGTAAGTTTTAGTGGAGGCAATGGTCCTACTGGCCCCCAATTTGCCCCATTCAAACCTAAAAGTGAAGATCCTGCTGATCCTTGCTCAAATGATCCAAGTAGTACAAGTCCAGTCCAAGATGTAAATGGACCGACCCCCGATAGAATTGATATTAAAATTTACAAAGATATGCGTATTGAGCATATTGGCGTTAATGTTGATCATACAGTTGATGGCTATGTAAAATTAAAAGTTAAAGGTGCCGTAGACGTTAACACTAACTCAACTTGGAAACAGACTTCTGCAGGGGATATAGATATAAAATCTGGCGGACATATTTTTAATACATCTGCCGGAACTAACGAAACTAAAGCCGGCGGAAATATCATCGAAACAGCGCCAAATATTCACATGAACGGCCCTACAGCAGGAACTGCTCCAACAGCAGCGATTGCGGTATTACCCGAAGAAGCTAGAACTTCGGCCAAGGGTAGTATACCTTTGTCCTTATCTGTAACTACACTTCCTGATTTACCTAAGCAAGACGGATGGCAAGAAATAGAACCATTAGACCTTATCATGCGTAGAGCACCAACATATGAGCCTTATCCGCATCATGAAAATTTAGGCCCAACTGATGTTAAACCTGAAAAGACAGATAGGGACATTGAAGTTAGATATAAAGAACCAAAAGAATTTAAAGAACCATTAACCGGATGGAGACAGTACAGTACGTCTACAGACACTTTTAGAAAGACTTAAATACTATCATGTCAGCACTAGGACGTCTTTACGACAAAATAAACATTCAAGGCAACAACGAAACTCAAGTTGCTCCAAAGTCTAAAACTTACAAAGGTTTTAGTACAGTTTCTCCATCTGCTGAAAGTTTTGCTCTTTACGATCTGTTTTTAATAAAACAAGATTTGTTAAATCATTTTCATATCCGTCTAGGAGAAAAACTAGAAAATCCTGAATTTGGAACAATAATTTGGGACGTCTTGTTTGATCCATTAACAGATGAACTAAAAGAAATGATTACTAAAAATGTTGAAACAATAGTAAATTATGATCCAAGAATAAGAGCTGATCAAATCATAGTAACTGCCTATGAAACAGGTATACAAATAGAATGTGTACTGGTTTATTTCCCATACAATATACAAGAATTTATTCAATTTAAATTTGATCAAGCAAACGGTTTAATTGCTTAACAACATTAAATACTCACTTAATTAAGTACGCTAAATACTGAATACTTGGGAAGGCGTATGTCAACAACCGATAGACAAAATAGACTGCTAGTGGCAGAAGACTGGAAACGTATCTATCAAAGTTTCCGTAATGCAGATTTTCAAAGTTACGACTTTGAAAATTTACGCAGAGTAATGGTAGCTTATATTAGGGAAAATTATCCTGAAGATTTCAACGACTATATTGAATCTAGCGAATACCTTGCTCTAATTGATCTTATAGCATTTTTAGGCCAAAGCCTAGCCTTCCGTATAGATCTTAATGCTAGAGATAACTTTTTAGAACTTTCTGAGCGCAGAGAAAGCGTTCTAAGATTGGCCCAGCTTTTGAGCTATAATGCTAAAAGAAATATTGCTGCCAGCGGATTACTAAAATTTGTTACAGTAAACACTAGTCAAGTTGTCTACGATAGTAACGGTAAAAACCTTTCTGGTCAGACAATCCAATGGAATGATCCTAGTAACCCCAATTGGTACGACCAGTTTATTAAAGTTATAAACGCAGCACTTCCTGCTACTAGACAATTTGGTAATCCTGATGACAAGGGTATAATTTACGGTATACCTACAGAACAATATCGATTCCAAGCTAGCAATACTGATGTACCTGTTTATTCTTTTACCAAGTCTGTAGACGGTAGAAATTTACAATTTGAAATAGTATCAAGTACATTTAAAGATCAGACTTATATCTATGAAGAGCCCCCAGCCGTTGGCAACCGCATGGCATTTTTATATCGAAATGACGGAAAAGGTAATGGCAGTGCAAACACTGGATTCTTTGTACATTTTAGACAAGGTATTTTAAGTCAAGGTACGTTTACCATTGACCAACCGAGTACTAATGAGATAATCGATATTAATGCTTTTAATATTAATAATGATGATGTATGGTTGTATAAACTTGATAGTCAAAATTTAGAATCAGAATATTGGGCAAAAATTTCTGCCCTTGAAGGCAACAATACAATTTACAATAGTTTAAAGAAAAACATTAGAAACATTTATACTGTAATTTCTAGAACTAATGATGCAGTTAGCTTAGGATTTAGTGATGGTGTGTTTGGTACCCTTCCAAGAGGAACATTTAGGATCTATTATAGACAAAGTGCTGGTGTAAAGTACACAATTAATCCTAGAGACATTAGAAACGTTACAATTGATATTCCTTATGTTTCAAATTTAAATCAGTTTGAAACTTTGTCAGTAACTGTTAGTTTGACAAGTTCTGTAGCTAATGCTGCTGAAACAGAGTCTAATGATTCAATTAAAGCTAATGCACCTGCTACATACTATACTCAGAATAGAATGATTACTGGAGAGGATTATAATATTAGTCCTTTAAGTGTTAATCAACAAATAATAAAAATTAAATCTGTTAATAGAACATCAAGCGGTATTAGTAGATATTTTGATTTAGTAGATCCTACTGGAAAATATTCAAAAACAAACTTGTTTGCTGATGATGGAGTTTTGTTTAGAGAAGAATATAACGATAGCTTTCGATTTGCATATGTAACAAAAACAGATATTGAATCTGTAATTTATAACGAAGTGCTAGAAGTATTGCGATCTAAACAACTAAGAGATTTTTATTATTCAAAATTTAATAGAATTGCTACGGAATCTTTAAGTGTAAAATGGATAAGTGTTACACAAGAAACAAATCAATGTACTGGATTTATTTCTGACGCTACACCTGGAGCACCTTTGACTCCTTATAAAACTGGCACATATACCAGTACGCTTTTACGTTTCGTAACTCCTGGATCTTTAGTACAATTTGAAGTACCAGATCCGGCTACACAATATTTTGATTTGTCTGATAACAATGCTATCAAAACTATTGCACCTGGACAATTAAAGCCATTTAATTCTTCAAGTACATTATGGTGCAAAGTTGTTTCAGTATACGGTGACGGAACAAATAATCTTACAGGAGTATTATCGGACGGTACTGGTCCTGTTGTGTTAAACGATATCATTCCTGCAAATTCAATAGTTAAACAGCTTATTCCAGCATTTAGAGCAACATTAGATACAAATACTATTAGCACTATGATTGATTTAGTGTTTTCTAATAAGCCGTTTGGATTAAGATACGACATTGAATCAAGATCTTGGAAGATTGTATTTGAAGTAAATCTTGATACCGCAAATAATTTTAGTTTAGGTAAACAAGGTGACATTTCTAACCAACAACTTGATGCTAGTTGGTTAATTTTGTTTACTACTGATACAGAATTTTATACTGTTAAGTCTAGACTTTTAAGATATATCTTTGAAAGTGATAAGCAATTAAGATTTTATTTTGATGCCAGTGATAAAATTTATGACACAAGATCTAATATTGTTGTAAAAGACAAGATTAAATTTTTAAGTATAAACATAGAACCAGATCAGACTATCCCGTTTACAATGAATAAAGATTGGGAAATAACAGAAGAGTTTAGAGGCATTGACGGATACGTTGATACTAAAAAAATACAATTAACTTTTTCTGATACAGACGATGACAGTATTGTAGATAACCCAAATTTATTTGAAGAAATTGTTAGCCCTTCTGTAAATGTTACTACCAAGTACATTGTTCAAGAACTATATCAAATTTCTCAAAATCAAGAAGATTACCGATGGGTAGATAATTCGAGCAATATTGTAATAATATCTAACAGTCAGTCAAATATTACAAATACAAATTTGTATAACGATGGCCAGTATTTTTATTTTATAGATACTGATACAGTCAAAAAATTGAATAAAACTACCGGAACTTTTGAAGTAAGTTTAGACTATAAAGTCTACCAGGGCCGAGATAATATTAAATTCCAATATATTCATAATGCCGATTATGAATCTCGAATTGATCCAGGTTTAACAAACTTAATTGACGTTTTTGTTTTAACAAAAGATTATGACGAAGATTTTAGACAATGGTTAACAGATAGTATAGAAGAAGAACCTTTGCCTCCAAGCACAGATTTTCTTTACAATATGCTGTCTAACGATCTTAATAAAATCAAATCAGTTAGTGATGAAATCATTTATCATCCAGTAAAGTACAAGGTATTGTTTGGAATTAAAGCAAGTATTGATTTACAAGCAGCTTTCAAAGTAGTTAAAAATCCAGAAGTTGTTATAAGTGACAATGATATTAAGGCCAAGGTTCTTTCTGCTATGAATGAATTTTTTGCCTTGGAAAACTGGGATTTTGGAGATAACTTTTATTTTACAGAATTATCAACTTATGTTATGAATAGATTGGCACCTAATATTACAAACTTTTTAATTGTACCTAAACAAGCCAATCTTACATTTGGTAGTTTATTTGAGATTAAAGCTGAAAAAGATCAAATTTTTATTAACGGTGCAACAGTTGACGATATTGAAATTATTTCTGCTGTAACAGCAAGTAGAATTAAAAGCGTAGGCAGCATCAACTATACAGTGACAACAACAAGCCAACAAAGTATTACTAGTGCAGGGAATAACTAATGGACACTCAAAACGAATCAGGTCTTCCTATTTCTAATAACGATAAAAGAAAAACATCAGATCTTTTACCGCGTTTTTTTAGAACAGACTCTAATAAAAAGTTTTTATCGGCCACTTTAGATCAATTAGTACAACCTGGTACAGTTAAAAAAATCTCTGGGTATGTTGGAAGGCGCAATGCTAAATCAGCTACTGCAAACGATGTGTATATTTCTGCAACAGATTTAGATCGTCAAAATTATCAATTAGAACCATCAGCAGTTATTAAAGATCTATTAGGCAATGTAGATTTTTATAAAGATTATATCGATCATATTAATCATATTGAAACAAATGGCGGCATTGTTAACAATCACGAGCGTCTAAACAAAGAAGAATTTTATAGCTGGAATCCTCATATTGATTGGGATAAGTTTGTTAATTTTCAACAATACTACTGGCTACCATACGGCCCTGATCCAATTGAAGTTCAAGGACAGCAACAAGCAATAGAAAGTTCATATACTGTAACTGCGGTAGATGAAGGTGACAATTATGCTTACCTGTTTAGCCCAGATGGGTTAACTAGAAATCCAATACTTACATTGTATAGAGGCCAAACATATAACTTTGTTATTGATGCACCTAACAATCCTTTTACTATAAAAACGCAACGAACAGCCGGCCAATTAGACAAGTATACAGACGGTGTATCAGCTTCTGGAGTTACTAACGGTGTAATTACCTTCACAGTGTTGTCTAGTGCTCCTGATGTTTTATATTATGTAAGTGAGTCGGATGCTAACACTGGCGGCGCTTTTGAAATTAAAGACATAGATGAAAATTCTTTTTTAGATATTGGTGCTGATATTTTAGGAAAGAAAACATATACTTTAAGCAATGGAATTCCTTTAACAAATGGAATGAAAGTATCTTTTGCAGGACGAGTTACTCCAGAAATATACAATGAGGGATATTGGTATGTTGAAGGAGTTGGAACTGCTATTAAATTAGTTAACGAGACTGATTTAGAAATCATTAGTGGCTATACCGAAGAGCGTGCTTTATTATTTGATGACGAACCTTTTGATAGATCTCCATTTAGTACGTTAACATCATTTCCGAGAGATAAAGATTATGTTATAATTAATCGCTCAAGCCTTGACAGGAATCAATGGTCGAGATACAATCGTTGGTTCCATCAAGATGTTATCATTGCGGCAGCTCAGGCTAAAGGATCAATTCCTGATTTTGATCAAACTCAGCGTGCTATTAGACCTATTATTGAATTTAATGAAGGACTAAAACTTTTTAATTTTGGACATAAAGCCAAGAAAAATGTTGATGTAATTGACACTTTTACTACAGATGTGTTTTCAACAATTGAAGGCAGTTTAGGTTATAATGTTGACGGTGTTTCTTTAAATGACGGTATGAGAGTACTGTTTACTGCTGATACAGATAGATACGTTAATGGTAAAATTTTTAAAGTTAATTTTATCACAATAACTCAACCTGGCAGGCAAATTGATGTAAATGCTTTTTCAGGCGTTGATCCAGTAAACGATATTATTTCTTTTACACAAGACCATGGTCTTGTCACAGGCAACCGTGTTACATATCTTATCAACGGTAATGATGCTATTGACGGTTTAGTTAACCGAGATATCTATTATGTGTCTGTGATAAATTCAACACAAATTAGATTATTCAAAGATAAAAATTTTATTAATAAGGCAGACATTTTTTCCGTAGGATCTGGAATCCATAAGCTAGAAGTATTTGCCGGTCTTAGAAGACAAATTAATCTAGTTGAAGATACAGATGCTGAACCAATTGAGTTTGAAACTGTTTTAGTAAAACTCGGTACAGTAAACCAAGGAAAAATGTTTTGGTATAACGGTACATCTTGGGTTTTAGGACAATACAAACAGTTTACTAATCAATCTCCTCTTTTTGATATTTTTGATGAAAATGAAAAAAGTTACGGAGACGTTGCTGTTTATGACGGATCAAGTTTTACTGGATCTAAAATATTTTCTTATAAGACAGGTAGCGGAGCTTCAGATAAAGAATTAGGATTTCCTCTTTCTTATCAAAATATTAATAATACCGGAGATATTGTTTTTGAGTTTAATTTATTAAAAGATATCTTTAATTATAAAAATGAAACAACGGTACTATCTAAATCTACAGACATTGGTTATGTTAGAAAAATTTATGACTTAGATAGATTTGAATATCTTAACGGCTGGACAAAATCTTCAATTCAAAATAGTCAAGGTATTGTTCGGGTCTTTAAAGAAGAATCGAGATTATTACCTGACGGCAGAACAGAATTAATTGTAAATGATTTTCCTATCGATGTTTACGATTTTAAAGATCAACTTGACGATTTAGAAGTTAAAGTTTATGTAAACGGTCTTAGAAAAAATAGAAATACATTTGAAGTTTATGATGGTGTAATAAGAAAGCATGTAAAGTTTTTAGACGGTGATGTAGCATTAACTGATATTGTTACATTAAAATGTTTTTCTAAGCAACCTAAAAACGAAAAAGGGTATTATGAAATACCTGTAAGCTTACAGAACAATCCTCAAAATAATAATGTTTTAGAATTTACATTAGGACAAGTTATTGATCATGTGAATTCTATTGTAGAAAATTTGCCAGGATTTGAAGGAGAGTTCCCGGGCAATAACAATATTAGAAATCTTGGAAATATTACTCCTTACGGCACAAGATTTATACAACATACTGGACCTTTAAATTTTAGTTTATATCACCTTGGTTCTAAAGTTGGAAATGCCTTCAAAGCATTAAGTGCCGCAAACAACGATTACGGAAAGTTCAAAAGAGCATTTATAACTTTTGCTTCAGAATCTGGAATTGATACAGATCCAAAGCGACATGTTGATTTTATTTTAGAAACTTTGTTTAAAGATAAAACAAAGACACAAACATATCATCTTTCTGACATGTTTGGATGTTCGGGCGATCGTCGTTTAGAATATACAGTTTTAGACCCAAGGGTAAAAACTTATCCTTTAACACAAGCTTTTAATCTTAATAATCTTTCAAATAGAGCAGTGTATGTTTACCTAAACGGTACTCAACTTCTACATGGAAGAGATTACGTATTTGGTGATGATGTATTTTTTACTATTTTAGATACTGTTCTTTTAAATGAAGATGATATCATCGAAGCATATGAATATGATTCGACAGACGGTGCATACTGTCCTGCAACACCTACAAAGCTAGGTTTATATCCATTGTATGAACCTAAAGTTTACATTGATGATACGTACCTGACCCCAACAAAGGTCATACAAGGACACGACGGTAGCATTACTATTGCATTTGATGATTATCGAGACGACCTAATTCTTGAATTAGAAATGAGGATCTTTAATAATATTAAAGTTAAGTATGACCCTCAAATATTTGATGTACATAATTTTATTCCAGGGTATTCAAGAACTACACCGTATTCTAAACAAGAAGTAGATCAAATTATTAGTCAGTTCTTTTATAATTGGACTGCAAATATACCTCAAGACTTTACAAAACAAGACAACGAATTGTGGAGTAGATTAAATCCATTTACTTGGAATTACAGAGACAATTTTCTACCAGATAACAGTGAAACACCAGCTTTCTGGAGAGGCATCTACAAATGGGTATTAGATACAGATAGACCTCATACACATCCTTGGGAATGTCTTGGTTTTAGTATTAAACCTAAATGGTGGGACACTGTATACGGTATTGCACCATACACAAGTAACAACTACGTTTTATGGAATGATATTAAAGATGGTATTGTACGTGAGCCTGGTTATCCAATAAGAGTTAGATCAAATTTTGCAAAAACTATTTTAGAAAAAGGTTTCCCAGTTACAGAAACGGGAGCCTTGCAAGATCCTTATAATGCCGGATATACTCAAGGGTTTATCAAAGAAACACCCGAAGGCTATTATACATTTGGAGATATAGGACCGGTAGAGTCAGCTTGGCGTCGCAGTAGTTATTATCCATTTGCAATAATTCATGCAGCATTGTTAATGCAACCAAATTCTGTATTAGGTAGAACTTTAGATAGAAGCAGAATTGTAAAAAATAAAAACGATCAGCTAGTATATAAAGACACACAATTAAGAGTTAGATTAAAAGATTTAAAAATACCTTCAACAAGTTTTAGTTCTACTAGAGTTTTAACTTCTGGAATTGTGAACTGGATTGTTGATTATTTGACATCAGAAACATCTGAATTGTATAACAATTATGTTAGCGATTTAGCCAGACTAGAGATGCAAATAGGATCAAAAGTTGGCGGCTTTACTACTAAAGAAAAGTTTAGATTAATATTAGACAGTAAAAATATTGCTAGTTCGGGAGGAGTTTTTATTCCTCAAGAAAATTATTCAGTAATTGCAAATACTTCTAGTCCAATCAAAAAATTAAATTATAGCGGTGTTGCTATTACAAAATATCCTGACGGATATGAAGTAAGAGGATATAATGTAGACACACCATATTTTGTCTATCATCCTTATAATTTAACTGGCCGAACAATTAATGTTGGCGGCATATCTGAAAGTTTTGTTAATTGGGCGCAGAACAGATATTATTCTGCAGGTAAACTTGTAAGATCTAATAATCAATATTATAGAGTTAAAGTAAGTCATCAAAGCGGAGATACATTCGACAGTTCTTACTATACTAAAGTTCCAGAACTTCCAATGACTGGCGGTCGAGATGCTGAATTAAGAAAGAGTTTTGATACATCAGTAGAGCTTACAATAGGCTACGGTACAAAATTTCCTACAGTTCAAGAAGTAGTAGATTTTTTACAAGGATATGGTTCTTATTTAGAATCTCAAGGATTTGTATTTGACGAATTTAATCAAAGTCTTAAAAATGTCGATAATTGGGAAGCATCGATTAAAGAATTTATGTTCTGGACTACACAGAATTGGGGATCAGGTTCTATTATTTCTCTAAGTCCTGCTGCTAATAAATTAGTCCTTAAAACTTCATATTCTGTAGTTAATGACATTAGAGATAGATTTTTTGAATACAAAATATTTAGAGTTGACGGTCAAAAATTAGACGACGAATTTGTAGTTACATTTAGAGATGAGAATGAATTTGTTCTTACTAGTAAAAATACAAATCATGGAATTTACGGAGCAACTCTTTACCTAGTTCAAAAAGAACATGTTGTTTTATTAGATAACAAAACATTGTTTAATGATATAATTTATGATCAAGAACCAGGATACAGACAAGAGCGTATTAAAGTTATTGGATATGTATCTGCTAAATGGAGCGGCGGCTATAATGCTCCTGGATTTGTTTTTGACGAAGCTAGAATTTCTGCATGGCAACCTTGGTCTGATTATAACATCGGAGATATAGTAAAATATAAAGAGTATTATTACACTGCTAGTAGATTTATTCCTGGTACAGAAGTGTTTGAATCATCTGACTGGATTCTCTTAGAAGAAGAACCTAAGTCACAACTTCTGCCAAACTGGGAATACAAAATATTACAATTTGCTGATTTTTATAGTCTAGACAGTGATAACTTTGATGCCGGCCAGCAAAAGATGGCACAGCATTTGATAGGCTATCAAAAGCGTCAATACCTTGAAAATATTATTAATGACGATGTAAGCCAGTATAAGTTTTATCAAGGTATGATTATCGAAAAAGGTACACAAAATGTTTTTAATAAACTTTTTGACGTGCTTAGTGCTGATAATCAAGAAAGTTTAACCTTTAATGAAGAATGGGCAATTCGTGTAGGAAATTACGGAGCAATTGATTCTTACAAAGAGGTTGAATTTAAATTAGATGAATCGCACTTCAGATTAAATCCTCAGCCGTTTGAGCTTGTAGATTTAATAGATCCAAATAAAGTAGATTTTGTTATTAGACAACTACCTACTGATGTGTATATTAAACCTCTCGGTTATACTAATGACATATGGAATACTACCGGAACTAAAGACTTTTTAAGATCTGCAGGTTATGTTAGGTATGAAGATGTAAAACTTAATATTGATTCTTTAGATGATATTCTTAACGAAGATATTACAGATTTTAAAGAAGGCGATTATGTTTGGTGTGCATTTGAAGGACGTGATTGGAATGTGTATAGGTTTACAAAAGCCAAATTTACAGTTGAAACAATTAATTATGCCTCTAATGTACTAACAATAAAGACAGATTTAATTCCAGAAGTTGAGCCAGGTGATATTATTGGAATTGAAAACGTAGAATCAATTAAAGGTTTCTATAAAGTTTCTTCAGTAAGTTTAAGAGAAATTAAGATTAATGTTACAATTAAGAATTGGCAAGATCCGTTTGAAGACAGTTCGAGAATATTAGTCTATGAATTATCACAATCTAGGATCGACAATGTTGATAATGCCAATGACATTCTTCCTAAAGTAATTAAAAAGAACGAATTATTCTGGGCCGACGACAACGGCAATTCAAAATATTCAGTTTATAAAAATTTAAATGTATTCAAGAAAAATACTGTAGCAATTCCTCAGCCTGCTCCTAACGCACAATACGGATTAAATGTAGCAATTAATCCTGCAGGACAATTTGCATTTGTTACTACGTCAGAATCGAGAATTGTTGTATATGTAAAACTTGATTATTCGTCTAACTGGGTAGCAGCATCAGAATTGCTACCTCGTTCATCAACGTCAAGCTTGATAGGCATGAATTTTGGAAACTACGTTTCATTTGATGATGAAGAAAATATTGCAGCAGTATCATCATATACGGCCTCAAATGTTAATTCTAGCGTATTTACAAATCAAGGTTATGTAGGAATTTATTATAAATCAACAACAGTATCTTGGGATGTATCAGATATAATTGTTAGTCAAGCCCCTGCATCGGATGAAAAGTTTGGATGGAAAACAGCATTTGCTCGAGTAAATGGTGCTAAGGTATTAGCTGTTAGTGCAGTCGAATCTAACAAACGAGGAAAAGTTTATTTCTATCGATACGACGATGAAACAAGTCCTAATGGTTGGTATAACTTTGCTACGCCATTAACAGGAACAGCAGCTGATGACTTGTTTGGATATAATATTGAATTTTCAAAAGATGGTTCTATATTTGTTGCTAGTGCTCCGGGAGCAAACAGTAATTCTGGAGCAGTGTACATCTATAAATTAGTATCTGGAAATTATATTTTAGATAAAACTATAAATTCTTCAACTAGTTTCTCTAACACAAATGCAACAATTCAAGTTAGTGACCAATTTGGTTTATCAATTTCTTTGGCTAAAGCCAACAATACATTAATTGTTGGAGCACCGTCTAGCAACACACTTGACATAAATTCTGGTAAAGTCTATGTCTTTAGCGGACAATCTTTTGATTTACAACAACTTATTTTTAGCTCACAAAAAGAAGAATCTGAAAAGTTTGGTCAAAAGGTAAAAGTCTTAGACGAAAACAATTTATTAATTTTTTCAAGCAATGGCGATTCTGAAATTGAAACAACATTTGATTATTATTCAGAGCTTTTAGAAAATTCAGCTGCGCTGTACGGTTCTAAGTATGTTAATAATCCCGAGTCTGTAGTTCAAGAAAGTTCGACAATTTTTGACAACGGTACATTTAGAATCGTTGATATAAAAGTTGATGCCGGTAGAGTTGATGTCTTTGAAAAGATCAATAATAATTTTATATTTGCAGAAACATTGTATTCTGCTATTGATAATGATGAAACTGATTTGTTTGGAAATTCAATAGCTGCAAATAACAATCATGTTATTATTAGCGCACCAAATGAAACAGGAACTTATACTAAAGAAGGCAGACTATACGCATATTCTAAGTATCCAGGCACTACGGCTTGGACAGTTTATCATGAAGAAGTAGCTAGACCTAATATTGAAAGAATTAAAAAAATATACTTGTATTCTAGAAAAAACAATCAAATAGCCAGTTACTTAGATATTGTTGATCCGTTGCAAGGAAAAATTCCAGGCCCAGCTGAGCAAGAATTAAGTTATAAAACGTTTTTTGATCCAGCAGTCTATGCAGTAGGAACCGAATCACTGAACATAGATGAAGGATTGCAATGGTCAAGCAAACAAGTTGGCACACTTTGGTGGGATTTAACAAGAGCTAAATTCTTAGAAAATGGCGCCGGTGATGTTGTTTACAGAAACACAACATGGAATCGTTTATACGAAACTGCATCTATTGATGTCTACGAATGGGTCGAATCTAAATATAAACCATCTGAGTGGGATGAGATAGCTGACAGTGATAAGGGTAGTGTTTTATCAATCACTGGCAAATCAAAATATGGCAATTCTGCATACTGTATAAAGAAAAAGTATGATAAAATTTCAAAGACTTTTTCTAATCTATATTACTACTGGGTTAAGAATCCTACAGTAATACCAAATCATCCTAATAGAACGCTTTCTGCTTATAATGTCTCTAGGTTAATTTCAGATCCTGTATCTGAAGGGTATAGTTGTTTTATTCCAACAGGAAGTAATTCATTCAGTGTGGCAAATATTGAAAGGATTATAAGCGCAGATGATTATAATTTATTAGTTCAATATTGGAATGTAGAACAAGAACATGTTGAAACAAATGCACACAGTCAATGGAAAATATTAAGCGAACATGAAAATACAATAATTCCTCCTGAGATTGAAAAGAAGTGGATACACAGTTTAATTGGAAAAGATGAAAACGATAGGCCTGTTCCTGATATCAAATTGCCTTTTAAACAAAGATACGGTATAAATTTTAGACCTAGACAAAGCATGTTCTTTAATAGAGTCGAAGCTTTAAAACAATATGTTGAAAGAGTTAATGCTGTATTACTAACTAGATTGATTGCAGACGACTACGACCTTTCTGATTTACTACAATTTAACAATCCTCCTTCTCCGATGTCTGGAGTCTGGGATGTTCAAATTGATACTGATCCAGAGTTAAGATTTGTTGGAACAGCTACACTGATTACAGCAGAATTAGAACCTATTATTGAAAATGGAAGAATAACTGGCGCTTACATTCTTAATCCGGGAAATGGATATGTCAACGCCCCTTATGTGGAAATTTCTAAAACTGGCAGGGGAGCAATTGTAAAAACAATTATTAATCAAGCAGGGCAAGTTACTGGTGTTAGTGTAATAGAAAAAGGTGAAGGCTATAAATCTAATACTACTCTTAGTGTAAGGCCGTTTACTGTGTTAGTTAATAGTGATAGTAATACGTTTAACAAATGGAGCACATATCACTGGAATAGTGCAGGTTTATCTTGGGATAGATTAAAAGGTCAATCATACGATGTTAGAAAATATTGGGGTTATGTTGACTGGTATGCAACAGGTTACAATCAGTTTACTCAAGTTAATCATGTTGTAAACAATACCTATGAATTGGCTGTTTTAGATTCTAAAATAAATGATATTGTTAAAGTAAACAATGTCGGTGCCGGCGGCTGGTTGTTACTAAAGAAATATAATAATATTTCGACTATTGATTATACACAAAATTATACAGTTATTGGTAGAAATAACGGAACAATTAAATTTAATTCAAATCTTTACGATTTTATAGATATTGGATTTGATAGTTCATTGTTTGATTCAAACATTTATGATAATTTGGCCGAAACAGAACTCAAAATTATAATTGATACTATTAGAAATAAAATATTCGTAGATGAATTGCGTGTTGAATATTTAAAATTATTCTTTGCTTCTCTACGATATATTTTACATGAACAAGTTTTTGTTGACTGGATAATGAAAACTAGCTTTGTAAAAGCAACTCATAATGTTGGAAACTTAAAACAAAAAGTCAATTATAATAGCGATAATTTAGAAAATTACGAAGACTATGTAAAAGAAGTTAAACCGTATAGAACTCAAATAAGAGAGTATGTAAGTTCTTATTCTAGCATGGACACTTCAAAAGCTTCTGTAACAGACTTTGATATTTTACCAGTCATTGACGAAACATTTAATGTTGTTCCAATGTCTATTAGATCAGATGGCGAAGGAAATTTTGTATACGAAGATTCACAACTACTAACATATCCTTGGAAGCATTGGTATGATAATGTTGGTTTTACTATTATTAATATTGAATTGGTAGATGGCGGTGAAGGATACATTGACAATCCTGTAGTTAGAATTGAAGGAGGCTACGGCGAAGGCGCTGAAGCTAAAGCTTACATAGCCAATGGCAAAGTTAACAGATTGCAACTTATTAAAGGTGGCACTGGTTACTTAAAAGCTCCAACAATAGTAATTGACGGTGGATTGAGAGCCGACGGAACACCGGCTAAGGCTGTGGCTATAATTGAATCAGAAGTAGTTCGATCAAATAAAATTTCTATAAAGTTTGACCGAATTACAAGAAATTATTACATAACCGAAATTGAAGAAATTGAAACATTCACAGGAACTGGTTCTAAACTACAATTTGTACTTAAATTTAGTCCTGATCCAACAGTTGGAAACAGTAGCGTTACAGTAAATGGCATAGATGTCCTTAGAGAAGATTATATATTGTCTACTAAAAAATCTACATCTAAGGGTTATACTAGTTATTCAGGACTACTAACTTTAAATGCACCTCCCGAAATTGGAGCAGCAGTTGTTGTAACGTATAAAAAGAATTTTAATCACTTATCAGCAGCTGATAGAATTAATTTTTATTACAATCCTGTAAGTGGTATGTACGGTAAAGATCTAGCTCAATTAATGACAGGTATTGATTATGGCGGAGTTAACATAACAGGATTAGGATTTAATGTAAGCGGAGGCTGGGACAGCTTGCCTTGGTTTACTGATAGTTGGGATGGGTTTGATGCATCCTTTGACGATTATATTGTAATAGCAGGGGATAGCAGTTATACATACACTTTACCGTTTACTCCTAATTTAGGAGAAAAGATCAATGTTTATGTTAATGGTACTAGAATCGATGATCCTTACTTTAATTTGTACGACGGAAGCACAGTACAACTAAACGGAAGAACAGTAGCCCCTGTCGGCACAGTAATGACAACTATTATTGGTGACGGAGTAACTAAAACATTTAGTCTACCTAACTTAACAAATAATCCTCAATTAGATATCGATGCTGGCGACAAAATTATATTCCGTCGTCAGACTAGCGATGGAAGTATAGCACCTCTCCCAGGTGAATACGACACACAGCTTACTGGCGGAGATTTAACTTATTCAACAGCAACAGGTTTAGCACCGGACGATATTATTTTAGATGGTGATAAATTTGTAACACCAATGACAAGTTATGCACCTGAAGAAGTAGTTCCGGGACAAATTACAGATACACTTGCTATTAAAGTTTATCAGTTGCCCACATCTGCTTCTTCAAAAGTTTCTTATTTAAATTATATCTCTAACGGAGTTGACACAGAGTTTGATTTGCCGCAGATACCTGCAAATAAACCAAGTGTGTTTGTCAAAGTTAATGATTTAATTTTATATCAAGATACAGATTACACTATTAATTGGCCGTTGAGAAAGATCACATTAACAACAGTAGTCCCAGCTGGACAAATTGTAAGTGTAATAACTATGGGAGTTGCCGGACAAGAAATATTGGATACAAATTATTTTGTTGCAGACGGCAGTACTCTTGAATATGTAACTGATGCATCTTATATTGAAGACATGGGGTCAATTGTTTTACTAAACGGTGAAGCAGTAAACCATGTATTGTTTAGAACCGATGAAGGGTATGATTCTCCAGGCAAGGTTGGTATTAGATTTTCAGAAGGATTTCAATCTGGAGATTTAATTACATACATGCTGTCAGCTAATAATAATCAAACTGCATCTGTAACTAGAATGCAAGAAATTATTGGAGACGGATCAACAGTTGCATTTAATCTTGAAAATCCGATTGGGACATTAGATCCGTTGAATAATAATTGTTTTGTTTTAGTTGACAATTCATTCTTCTGGCCAGGGTCATCTGAATATTTTAATTTGAATAATGGGATATTAGAATACCAGTTAAGCAAATATAAAGTTCTTCGATATGCCTCTGACCCAGCTACATTTGAAGTTTATTTAGACGGTGTAAAATTAACTTACGGAAGCCAATATATATTTGACGCATCTGTGTTTAGTGTGATTCTTAAAGATGCTGTTTACAAAGAAGGTGCTCGTTTAACAGTTACTAATTATTTCCATTCACAATATAGAATAATTAATAATCAAATTATCTTTAAGGTTGCCCCAGGTAATGGTGCAAAAGCAAGAATCTATTCTTTCTATAATCATGATGTAAGACAGATTGAAAGAAGTTTAGAATTTATACATTTTGATTACTTGTTGGATGCAGCCTCTTTCGAATATTTCCAATTGAATGATCTAAAAGGTGGTTCGTTTAAGCTTCCTAAAATGGTTGCTTCAGATGATTACGTTTGGGTCATAAGAGATTCAAAGATGCTTACACATAGCGTTGATTATTACTTAGATAGCGATCTAAAAACTATTAAATTAAAAGATCCTATGGAAAGGATGCCTAGTGATTATCAAATTGATGTAATTATTTTAAGCGATAAAACTGTTAATCATAGTTGGGGTTACATGCAATTTAAAGACATGCTTAACCGAACACATTATAAGAGAATTAGTAAAGTTAAAACAACACGACTTTCTAAAGATTTATTGCAAACTGATAGAGAAATTCACGTTGTTGACGGATCAAAATTAAGTCCAGGAAACCCTGCTCTTAATCTTCCTGGTATAATTGAAATTAACGGTGAGCGTATTGAATATTATGTTAAGAATGGTAATGTGTTAAGTCAATTACGTAGGGGAACATTAGGTACAGGCGTTCCTACGGCACATAGAGTTAGAAGCAATGTGATTGACATTGGACATTCAGAAACTATTCCGTATGTCGATCGTCAAATAGTTGACACCGCCGTGGGCGATGGAAGCACAAATGTAATTCCGTTAAACTACACACCAAGAAAAACTTCTGTTAATTGGTATACAGAATCTATTCCTACAAGTCATGGAAGATCAGACGAACTTGAAGTGTTTGTCGGCGGTTATAGGTTAAAGAAAACTAGCTATAAACTATTTGAAGAGTCCAACGGATATCCTTATAGCCCGGAAGGTGACAGTGAATACGAAGCTGAGTTTAGTGTTAATGGAACTTCAAATGCTATAAGAATTACTGCTGATGTTCCTGAAAACACAAAAGTTGTTGTAGTTAAACGTCAAGGACAATTATGGACTCCTGAAGGCGCTGATTTAACCTATCACAACGGTGATATAGCTAGATTTATTAGAAATACAGAGGCAATTTTCTCGCAATATTTAACTGATAAATATCAATATGTACTAGCCGGCGATGACGGTGTAACTATATTAACCGAAGGCGGCGAACCATTGGAGCTTGATTAAAATGGCAAGAATTTCAGATTTATCTAGAACAGAAGTACCAGCAGAGAGAGATGTTGTTCCAATTAGTGACGGCATTATTACTAAAAAAATTACATTTGGTGATTTACGTCGAAATATTGTAACTCAAGCATCTACTACTACACTGGGGGCTGTCAGAGTAGGAAATGGATTATCTATCAGTGATACTGGAGTTCTTTCTGTAAGAAATTTTAGCGGTTATGTTTTACCTCCTGCAACAGTAGATACATTGGGAGGAATTAGAGTAGGCGCAGGCCTATCTATGAGTGAAACAAGCGTTCTTAGTGTAGATTATCAGTTGCCAAAAGCTACGCCAACTGTACTTGGTGGAGTAAAAGTTGGAACAGGTGTGACTGTAAATGCAGACGGTGTTTTATCTGTTACTACTTCAAATATTGCAGGAGGTGCATTAGGATCTGTGCCATATCAATTATCATCTAGTAATACTACATTATTACCTGGAAATATCACTACAGTAAAGAAATTTTTAGCACAAACTGGTACAGGAACTTCGTCTACAGCACCGTATTGGACTACGGTCTATAATTTTTTACCAGTGGCTCAAAATTCTGGTACAGTCGTAAACATTAATGTTGCTACAGGTGTTTTGCCTGTAGAAAGAAGAGATGGCGTTACTATAAACGTCACATTATTTTCGTAAGGAACCCTAAAAATGGCAACTAGATATCCTTTAGTTTTAAACGGATCACAAATACAAGAATTGCAAGATGGAGACTCTCTTGCTGGCGCAGCCTCTACGTCAGACTCGCTTTTAGTTTCTGGGATTGCTAGAGCAGCATCAATCCCAGCAATAGCAAATACTATTCCAGCAAGAGATGGATCTGCTGACATTTTTGCTAATGTTTTTAGAGGAGTAGCTACTAGTGCTCAATATGCTGACGTTGCAGAAAAATATGAATCTGATACACCTTATGATCCAGCAACTGTGGTTGTGTTTGGTGGTGAAAAAGAAATTACAGTAACTAAAGCTCGAGGAGACACACGAGTAGCTGGTGTTATTTCTGAGTATCCTGCTTATATTATGAATAGTTTATCTGAAGGTCAAGCAGTTGCACTTAGAGGAAAAGTACCAGTTAAAGTAGTTGGATCAGTACAAAAAGGTGATTTACTAATTACCGGAGAATTAGAAGGTCATGCAGAAGTAGCATCCGGTAATTTTTCTCCTAATGCAGTATTTGCCAAAAGTCTTGAAAACAAAGAAACAACTGAACCTGGTACAGTCTGGGCAGTAATTTTATAATATACATACTTTATAATAGTAGGTAAATAAGCTAAAGAGATTAAAATATGCAAGGAAAAGACTTATCAGGCATCCATATAGAAGGCCATATAAAAATTTGGTACCCCGAAACTGGGGAAATCGCCATCAATAAAAGAAATGCAATTCATTATGAAAATATGAGTATCTCTTTAGCTGAGAGTATTGCTAATGCTGGTCAAGGATTTATATATGAAATGGCATTTGGAAATGGCGGAACAACTATTGATCCCACTGGAATAATTACCTACTTAACACCAAACAGTACAGGAACAAATGCAAGTTTGTATAATGAAACTTATTCTAAGGTAGTTGATGATAGGTCTAGCGTTAACGTAGATCCTATTAGGAATAAAATAGAAACAAGACATGTTACTGGTACAAATTACACAGATGTTTTTGTAACTTGTTTATTAGATTACGGTGAGCCAGGAACTCAAGATGCATTTGATAATGCTACTAATGCAGACGGAACATTTATTTTTGACGAATTAGGATTAAAATCTTATAGTGCATCTGGTACTAGTAGATTATTAACTCATGTAATTTTTCACCCTGTGCAAAAATCTTTAAACAGACTAATTCAAATTGATTATACAGTACGTATTCAGAGTTTAACTGGTTTAAGTGAGGTACAATAATGTCTTATGAAATAGATCGCACAGATAAAATTAATTACGGTAGTATAACTGTTGCTGATCAGTCTGTAAATCAAGAAACTAGTTTAAGCTTTGTTGGAAAAAACTATACTGGCTATGCAAGAAGTATTGCAGAAAATTTTTTACACCTCTTAGAAAATTTTGCAGCAGCATCAGCACCAACTAACCCATTAATTGGTCAGCTTTGGTATGATACAAATATTACTTCAAATCCTCCTCAGCCTCAATTAAAAGTATGGGATGGTACCAAGTGGGTGGCTGCTGGTAACATTACTAAGAAAACAGTTAAACCTACAACAGCAGTAATTGGGGATTTATGGGTAGATACAGCTAATCAACAATTATATCTATGGTCCGGGTCTAGTTGGATTCTAGTTGGACCTCAATTTAGTGAAGGCGCACAAGCCGGCCCGATTGTTGAATCAATTTTTGATACTTTAAATATTACCCATACTATTATTAAATTTGTTGTATCGGGTGAAGTAGTTGGCATTTTTAGTAAAGATACATTTATTCCTAAAGTTGTAATATCTGGTTTTGATTCTATTAAGCAAGGTCTTAATATATCAACAAAAGATTTTGACGGCGACGGAGTTATCGGAAATAAATTGTGGGGCGAAGCTGACAGAGCTGCAAAATTAGTAGTTTCTGGATACCCAGAAGGTCTTGATGCTAACAATTTTTTAAGAGGCGATGTTGCCAGTTTAACAAATTATGGATTAAGTATTAGAAATAATTCAGGATTGGTAGTCGGATCAGATTTAAATGCTTCTCTTACAACATCTGGCGGCAGTGTAGTTCTTGCTAATAAAACAGATGGCGGCAGTATATACTTACGAACTACCTCTAGCAATGCATCTATAGATACAGTTACAGTTACGGGACCATCAGTTGGTATTAATAATACTAATCCAACACAAGCACTTGATGTTGTAGGCAAAATAAAAGTTAGCGCAGGCATTATTGTAACAGACACTACAGAGTCAACAAATTTATCTAATGGAAGTATAGTAACACCTGGCGGTGCCGCAGTAGCTAAAAATTTAAGAGTCGGTGGTGATTTATTTGTTTCTGGTCTTACTGCAACTGGAGGTATAGTTCCTAATACAAACAATAGTTCTGACATTGGAACTAATGGTTCTAGATATAGAAGAATCTATGCTAATACAGTTGGAAACCCAGATTTAACAACTCAATTTATTGGTGAATTCTCTGGAGCATTTAATGGATCAGTTACTGGTACAGCAGTTAAACTAGCAAGTGCAACTAACTTTAGTTTAACAGGCGATGTTTCTAGTAATACAATTGCATTTAATGGTGACAATGGCGGTGTTGCTACATTTACTACAACATTAGCTTCAAACGTTATTACAAATAAAACTGAAGTTTTTGATAGTTTAACTTCGGATGAATTAATAGTTCACAGAGTTGGAATTGGTTTAAGAAAATTATCAAAGTCTACATTCTTATCTAATGTTGCTTTAGTACCAATTGGATCAATTGTATCTTATGCTGGTTTAACTCCTCCTCCGGGTTATCTATTATGTGACGGTGCTGAAATCCAAATTGCAGTTTATCCTGAATTATATTCAGTAATTGGTAACACTTACAAAGGTCCAGATCCTTATTTGGGTCTAGCTACTTTTAGGTTACCTGATCTTAGAGGACGTTTTGCACTAGGTGCTGATAATATGAATAATGGAATTCAGGTTCCTCTAGCTCCTTCGGGCGCAACATTTGGCACAACTACAAGAGATAAAGACGGAAATCCTGCATTTACAGCTAATCGTGTAACTTCAGTAACAGCTGACGAAATTGGTTTAGGTAACGGAACACAAGATAAAGAAATTTTAGTAAGTAATTTACCTCAGCATACACACAATCTAACAGGTGCAAATGGTACTCAGTTCTATGCTGTTACTGATGATGTTACAGGATCGGGAAGTATTACAGATTCTGACGCTGTAGGTAGAACAGTTCAGATGTCATCAGGTTTTTCTCGACTACTAGTTAATGCCGGAGAAGTAGATGCAGGAACAGTCGATGTTCCGTTGGACGTTATGAACCCATACATAACAATAAATTACATAATTTACACTGGCAGGATTTTATAATGACCTATAAAATTAATAAAACTGATGGCTCACTATTAGCTGAAGTAGTTGACAGCACTATTGACCAAACAGCTTGCGATCTTACATTAGTTGGTAAGAATGTTGCAGGCTATGGTGAGTTTATAAATGAAAACTTTGTTAAATTATTAGAAAATTTTGCCAGCACATCTGAGCCTAATAATCCTATAATGGGTCAAATTTGGTTTGATAGTGCTCAAAATAGAATAAAAGTTTATGACGGAAATGGATTTAGAATTGGCAGCGGCCCAATAGTTACTGGTAATCAGCCTCAAAATCTAGTTCAAGGCGACCTGTGGATTGACAGTGCAGAAAATCAATTATACTTTTATGATGGAACAGACTTACAATTAGCTGGTCCTATATTTAAAGATAGTCAAGGATTGTCAGGATTTACTGTTGAATCTATATATGATTCTGCTGGTGCTCTAAGAACAGTTGTATATCTTTGGGTAGCGCAAACGTTATTAGGTATTTTTAGTAAGTATACTTTTGATTTTCAACCAAAAGTAGCTATTCCTGGATTTACAGGAGTTATAAAACCTGGTTTTAATGCCGGAAATTTAGCAGGCATGAAGTTTCACGTTAGGTCAACATCAACAGATGCAATAGTTAATTCCTTAGGGCAGTTTAAAACAGCTGACGATTTCATGTCAACAACAGGTAATACTAACACTAACGGTACAATTACTGTTGTAAATTCTTTGCCTTTTAGGTTAGGACCAAGTCAAAATTATGAAATAAGTGCTGATATTGCTTCGTTTAAAATTACTAGTAATAACGTTGGGCAAGATTATGCAATTAGAATTAAAAATAGCGGCGGTGTAACAAAAGATGCTATTACAGTTAAAAGTTTAACAGAAAGAGTAGGAATATTACAACCTGCACCTCAATACACTTTAGATGTAAACGGTAGTTTTAACGCATCTTATTCTATGAAATTACCAATTCACACTAATGCTACAAGAGACGCTAAAACATCAGAAAACGGCGAATTAATTTACAATTCAGACACTGATAAAGTACAAGCTTACGCTAACGGAGCATGGGTTGATTTACATTAAGTTTGAAATAAATATGATAGTTAAGGGGTATATGTAATGCCATACAGTATTGATAGATGGAACGGTACAACGCTGACAGTAGTAGAAGATGGTACGCTTGATAGTTCAGTAGATCTCAAGCTTATCGGAAAAAATTACGCTGGTTACGGCGAAGTCCAGAACGAAAATTTCGTGCATTTGCTAGAAAATTTTGCTGGTACAAGTGCCCCACCTCGTCCGATTAGCGGACAAATTTGGTTCGATTCTTCAACTAATAAGTTGAAATTTTATGATGGTTCAAAATGGAGAACAAGCGGCGGCGCCGAAATTAGCGGAACAGCTCCTACAGGTTTAAGCGTAGGTGATTTTTGGTTTGATACAGCTAACGATCAATTATATGCATGGAACGGGTTGTCTTTTATATTAATTGGTCCAGAAACAGCAGCTGGTCTTGGCATCACACAAATGAAGTCACGCTCTGTAAGAGATACAGGCGGAATACTTCACGCTATTATTGAAGCAATTGTTGATAATGAAACAGTTTTTATTGTTAGTGCAGATGAGTTTACATTAGATTCAGCTTTAAATCCTATTGTTGGATTTAATGTAATTAAGAAAGGTACAACTTTTATTAATACAGGCACTGACGGAGTTACAACTTCAACCCATAGAGTATGGGGAACTGCTAGTAACGCACTTAAAACAGACCAACTTAAAGTAGATGGGTCTTATCGTAGTGCTGCAACTACTGCAACAGGTAATACTGTAGCTGCCCGTGACGGCGCCGGCGACTTATTTGCAAACGTATTTCAGGGTGTTGCAAGTTCTGCAAAATACGCTGACTTGGCAGAAAAATATCTAGCAGATGCAGAATATGATGTTGGAACAGTTATAGTAGTTGGCGGCGAAAAAGAAGTCACTTCTAGCAGCTGGGGTGACCTAGCAATTGGTGTAATTAGTGCTGCCCCTGCATATGTTATGAATAGTGATTTAGAAAATGGTGCAGTTGTAGCCCTTAAAGGTCGAGTACCAGTAAAAGTTGTTGGATCAGTTAAGAAGGGTGATAGATTAATTGCTGCAAATGGAGGCTGTGCAACCGTTGGTGTACCGCATTCAAACGGTGTGTTTGCTGTTGCTTTAGAAACTAACAATGATACAGGCACTAAACTAGTAGAAGCGGTTATATTATAAGGACAGATCATGGCAGCAGGTGTAGGTCAACTAATACAAAACACAGATTACAATTCAATCAGAGCAACTGTTGATTCTGTAATGGGAAAAAATACCAACGGATACGGACAAACGTTGGCATCATCAGATGCTAGTGTTGGTGGCCTTATTAGTGCTACATCTTGGTTAAATCTTAGAACTGATTTAGTTAAGGCAAGACAGCATCAAATTGGCAGCGCAGTTGGTACAGGAGCTGCTTCAGACGGAAGAAATTTATTAGTACCAGCAAGCGGTTCTTTAATTACTGAAGCTTTAAGAGCACAGTTTGCTAGTATGGCAGCTACAGTTGTATCAAGCAGATATGATGTAGACACTGACAATGCTGGCGGCCAACTTTCTCTTGAAACATTAATTACAGGTACCCGATCTACAGCATGGAACGGAACTCTTACACACTCTGTAACTGTTACAGGTGCAACATCAGGCGATGGTTCAGCAGCTAATCTTAGATATTTCTTTAATGCTGGCGGATCCCTAAGAATTTCAGCAAGTATAACAACTGGTACATCTAAAAATAATGCGTGGAATACCATGTTTACTCAAATGGGTACTTTCATTATGGGCCGTACTAGTACATCTTACACTGGTTCAAGTGCTACTAGTTACAGTGTGGGATTTGAAACACTTTCAACATCGAATCAGCTTATTGGCGAAAAGTTAGCCCCGGCAGGTGCCTATGCAGAAAATAGATACTATATCTATGCTAGAAAAAGTGCAGACAATTCTCAAATAATTTTTCAAATTGAATTTAGAGACAACGATGCAGGCGATCCATATTTTGACGAAGATGTGCAGCCTACATTAAACAGTGTCGTTGCTCAAAATCGTCCTTCTGGATCTAACGTCTCAGTTCCTACTCCTACTGCCGCGCAGTCAGGATTATAATACCATATTATCCTTTTAAGATAATTACTGTACTACTACAGTAATTCTCTGAGGTTATTATGGACGAAAGAATCGAAAAAGCATTTCAAACCGCCAACTACATGGCTACCCTTTCTAATTTAAGAAAGGTAGCAATTGAAGAATTAAATCAAAATTTAATTTATTATTTTCAAGGCGCTACATTTACTATAGATCGAAGTTTAATTTCTTTTGTAAAGATTTTAATCGATTCTGGACAGAATGATTTTGTATTGTTAGATGATAACAGCATACCTGTTAAAATTGAAGATTTGAGAGATTTCTTTCTTAAAATTTTAACTGTCTATGGTGAAGAAACTAACAAGTATCTAATCAAATACAGCGAATTAAAAACCAAGAGAAAAGTTGAGGCATTAATAGAGCTATGACTTGCGGTGCATTAATTTTCGCTCAAAATAATTCAGAAATTGATTATAATAAATTGGCAGTATTTGCTGCCTTGAGAATTGAGCGTTACCTTAACATCCCTGTATCTATTGTAACGGACAGTAAAGAATGGTTATTAAAAAGTCAACCGTCTGCTAAATTATTGTTTGATAGAATTATATCTTTAAATTCAGATACTATTCAAACTAAAAAGTTCTTCGACGGAACACTAACTTCTAAAGTATTAACATGGAAAAATCTTAGTAGGTCAGATTGCTATGATTTATCTCCTTATGATGAGACACTAGTAATTGATTCTGATTATCTAATATCTAGTAAAAATCTTTCTAAAATTTGGAAAAGCAAGCATGATTTTTTAATTTATAAAGATAGCTTTGATCTAGCTCAGTGGAGAGATATTAGATCTTTTAATTATATAAATCAACTATCAATTCCATTTTATTGGGCTACTGCTTTTTATTTTAAAAAGACACAGTATACTAGAGCATTTTTTAATATTGTAAAACATATTAGAGAAAATTATGCTTACTATCGAGTACTTTATAATATTGACTCTACTGTTTTTAGAAATGACTTTGCTTTTAGTATTGCTTTAAGTATTATGGGTGATGAATTTGCTGGACCGCTACCTGGAAAAATGAATTATGTTTTAGATAGAGATTTACTAATTGACATCAACGGCGACTCTATGCAATTTTTAGTAGAAAAAAAGAACTATGCTGGAGAATATATTGCAACTAAAACTGACGGTCTTGATGTTCATGTTATGAACAAATACAGTATTACTCGAATAATAGATGAAAATGAATAAAGGTTTTTTAGTTTTAGCACAAAATAGTGATGTAGATTATCTACGTCAGGCATACGCATTGGCGTTAAGTATTAAAAAGACACAACCAAAAATTAATAATATCAGTTTAGTAACTGACGACGAAGTTCCTGAAGAATACAAATCAGTCTTTGACAAAATAATCCCTATTCCATTCGGGGACCATGCTAAAGATTCAACTTGGAAAGTTGAAAATAGATGGAAATTGTATCACGCTACTCCTTACCAAGAAACTATAGTGTTAGATGTTGACATGTTATTTTTAGACAATATGGAAAATCTTTGGAATTTTGTCAAAGATAGAAACATGTTTTTTACAAGCCGTGTTACAGATTACAAAGGTCGAACTGTTACTGATACAGTATATAGAAAAACTTTTATTGAAAATGAACTGCCAAATCTTTATTCGGGGTTGTTTTACTTTAAAAAGTCTGACGAAAGTCTTAAATTTTTTAAAGTTTTAGAATTTATAACTTATAATTGGGAACGTGTTTATTATGAGCTTACACCAAAGCAAACACAAAAATTTTATAGTATGGATGTTAGTGTTGCGATTACAGCTAAAATCTTAGGTATTGATAACGAAATAATTCATAAAAATTCCCCGTTTACATTTACACATATGAAACCCGGAATACAAGGTTGGGATCCAGTACCTGAATCTTATCTAAAACAATCCCATATAAATTTTAATAATAATTTTGAGCTTTATTTGAATAATTTCAAGCAAACTGGAATTTTTCATTATGTTGAAGATCAATTTCTTACTGATAAGATTGTGAGTCAATTAAATGTATAAACCAGAAGAAGACGTTGTTCCTTATGAACTAATAGAACAAGCACTGATGCTTAGTAGGATTCCTCCTACATATAAAGTTTATTTTGACAAAGAAAACGGAAATATTTTATCAATTTCAAACGAAGAAATTTCAGATTTTGCAACGTCAATCGAAATTGATTATTCACTAATTAAAGAATTTTTTAATTGCAAAAAAAATATTAAAGATTATAAAGTAATCTTTATTGATCATACTACTCCAACAATTGTAAGAAAAGAAACACAAGATGTTGATTTAATCATTATCGAAGAAGTACATGAAGTTGATGATTGGGATAGTATGTTTACTATTGAGAATTATGTACTTTTAAAAAAATGGGGTTTTCAACTTAGACCCGATCAACGAAAAGTTTTTAAAAATCATAATTTAAACACCTTTGTTGAAATTTTTATTGTTGATAAAAATTATGATTATAATTTAATTCGATCATTTAAAATCCCATTGTCGGAAGTTATTCATAATGATAAATTTTTTGTTCCTTATGTAGTAGAAAAAGAATCAGAAAATAATAAAATTATGATTAAGAAATTTTTTGCATCAACAGGATATCAGGTATTATATGACCCAGAAAGTTAAAATTTTAGATTACGATATTATCTATCTCAGCTATGACGAACCTAATGCTGAAAAAAATTATGCAGACTTACTAACAAAAGTTCCGTGGGCAAAACGTGTACATGGTGTTAAAGGTAGTGATGAAGCACACAAAGCTTGCGCTCGACTAAGTGAAACTGATCGATTTGTTACAGTTGACGGTGACAACATGGTTCGAGAAGATTTCTTAAACCAAGAAGTAGATTTTGATGAGCATAAAGATCTATCTAAATGTGTTATAAGTTGGGCTGGTTATAATATAGTTAACGGTTTAATGTACGGCAACGGCGGATTAAAACTGTGGCCAAAAGAATATGTTCTTAACATGCGTACACATGAAAACGCACCTGCCGATGATCCCAATGCACAGGTAGATTTTTGTTGGGATGCAGAGTACATACAGATGAATTCTTGTTATAGCGATGTTTACAATAATGCTAGTCCATTTCAAGCATGGCGAGCAGGATTCCGTGAAGGTGTTAAGATGAGCTTAGATAGGGGCATTAAAACTCCTAACAAACAATTTAAAAAAGAAATTCATTGGAAAAATTTGCAAAGACTTTTAGTTTGGCTCAATGTTGGTAGAGATTCGGAAAACGGAGAATGGGCCATCCTTGGAGCAAGACAAGGATGCTACATGACTAATTGCACAAATTGGGATTATATACAAGTTCGAGACTTTGATTATCTAACAGAATTTTGGAATACTGAAGTAAAAGACATTGAAGATATAGATTCAAAAATAGACTTTTACGGAAAAGAATTACGTAACGCAATGGATCTTGAAATAGCTCATTTAGATCAGTATGCAAGTAAATTTTTTAAATCTGTACATATACAGCAGTATAGAACAGGTTATGGATTTTTGGAGAAAGAATGAAAGACCTAGTTTTTTACTATAGAAAAAAAAGTAGTGAAAATCGTTTACTTATCGAAAAGATAAACGAAGTTTATCCTCATGCTAAATTTAAATTAGTATCCGGTAGTATCTTTAAGCTGATCGAACAATCAGCTAAGGAATCTAAAACAGATTTTTGTTGGCTTATAGAGTTAGAAACTCTTGGATGGGAAGAATTAATATCATATAATGTTGAAACATGGGATAAAGATTATTTGCATATTTTTGAATCAAAAACTGCAAAAGTTTATCTTGTTCCTAAGCATATTAAATTTGATAAAAAGAATAACGATTTTCCTGATAAAAAATTTATTAAAACTGATAGCATCAAATCCCCTCCGTATGATGTATTTTTTATCTGTTATGATGAAAACAATTCTGCTAAAAATTTAAGATACATTAAAGAAAAAAGATCTGATGTTAAAGTCATAAGTGGAATTAAAGGAATCTTTAATGCACACAGAGAAGCAGCACTGCAATCTACTACAGAATTTTTCTGGGTAGTAGATGCAGATGCAACAGTGATCGATGCTTTTGATTTTGAATATAAAGTTTCTGAATACGACTTTGATGTAGTTCATATTTGGAAAAGTTATAATCCAATTAACGAATTAGAGTATGGCCACGGCGGCGTAAAACTTTTACCTAAACACATTATTTTAAATGCTGACGAAGACACTACAGTTGACATTACAACAAGTTTAACAGATAAAATTAAAGTTATTGATGAAATGTCAAACATTAATAATTTTGCAACGAATCCATTTAACACATGGCGTTCTGCATTTAGAGAATGTGTAAAATTAGCCTCAGCTATTATTGAAAGAACCAGCCAGGAAGAAATTAATCAACGACTTGATGCTTGGATGAATAAAGGCGGAAATAGACCGTTTGGAGAATATGCTAAAGGCGGTGCCAGTGCTGGAAAGTGGTACGGTGAAACATACAAAGGCGACAAGTATGCATTGGCCAAAATCAATGACTATACATGGTTAAGGGAAGAGTTTGAAGAACATATCAAACTCTTCCCTCCGGAGTCATTTAAAGATCAAGAAGAAATAAAATCAGAAGTTAACGGGAACACTGAAGCAATTACTGAAGCACAAGCTTTGGCAATTTCTTGATGTTCTTTTTGAGTACCGTTACCGCTACGTAGTTCAATAAAATGAACCCAACTACGTAGCGTTCCGTTCATATAAATTTTACTTTCGATGTTACCTTCCGGTAATACTGCTCTAGCCTGCTCTTTAGCAATGCCATTAGCTACAGCCCATGTGTATGTTTCTCTAGCCAAATCAATAAGTTCTAATTGACGCTCATGCCATTCGCGCTCAATAGCTGTATGATCTTCATTAGTTCGATCAATTTCGATACTATTTTGTCTGTTCTTTAAATCTTGTAGTCTAGCTTCTCTAGTCACAAATGCAAGATCTTTTGTTGGATCTGCATAACGTTGGCTAAATTCTTGAAAGCTAAAACTACGATGACGCAAGATTTGTCGAGCAATATCTCTGGTCGTAGTAATCTCAATACACGCACTAACCATTTCTAAAGGCGACCAATGTTTGTGTTTGACCAAATATCTAATCAATTTTTCTGATGTTTCTGTGTTTAATTGATTACTAGGATTTGATACTCTTGCACAATATGCAATAAGTTCTTGAGCATCCGAAATCCCTAAATTTGAAAATTCTTCTGTGGGCTGGCTGTATGATAAAAGTTTGACATTCATAATTTTAATTCCGATCCGTTGGTGTGTCCAATATTACCTTTGACAAAACTATTAAAGGCAATACTTACTCTAGTCTTTTTTTGTAAGTTAGGTTTTACATAATGGTAAAGAGTACTAGGAAAAATAATTAAACTATTATTTTCGACTGGTATACTCCATTCCATAGCATTAAAAATTGTAAACTCTTTAGGAATAAAATTCAACAAAAACGGCGGCTGCATTCTGTTAAATGTAATCAAAGGAACAGTATCTTCAACGTCGATGTAATAAACGCCGGAAAATATACTGTTACTGTGATTGTGTATTATATGTTGTTGATTAGTATCTGTAGAATTTAACCAACTGTTAGTGATGTAAAAATTATGATCATCTATATGCAATAAAGACTTAGCATATTGATTTATAATTTCTTCTAGTGTTAATTTAAATGAACTAAGGCGAGGTTCGTCAAGTATGTGTGTGTTTGTAGATACGCGATTACCAAGTGTTTGGTCACACATTTCCAATTCGTTTAAACATTGTAACTCTTCGTAAACTAATTGTCGAATATTTACTTTGTAAATTGGTATTGGAAATAAAGCATGTAACTCGCCATTCATTATTTTAATTTTTTTCTTTTCAGGAACTTATTAGTTACCTTCATCATGTCTTTTTTAATTTTGACAGTATCTAGTTTAAAGTCAACATTTTCAATTTCGGTTTCGTAATTTTCTAACATTTGCTTTAAATTAGATTCAAAAGAATCCCAATTGGCCGTTACCTGTTTATGATTAACTTTTATTTCCCAAACTTTTTTGTTTTTAAAGTTTACAGTTATAGATTCTAAATATTGTATAGGTACAACATTTAGAGTAATTTCTCCAAAAACTTCCGGCCAGTGTTGTATGATTTCGTCGGGAAACTTTTTCCCTGGACTCACGTTGCTACTGCGGTTTTCTTTTTAGTAGGTACTAATTGTTCAGCACGTCTGCGTAAATCAGCCGCTTGTTTAGCAAGTTTATCTGCTTGACTGCGATAGTATTTTGCCTCAGACTCTGGAGAATCAAAACTTGTTAATTCTTCGTTAACAGATGAACTTGTTGTTTTTCCTTCGTCGATATCTGGAGTTGCTAGAGGAACATTTTGAACCTTGGCAATTTCTTGAACTTCGGCAGCTTCTTTAGGATTACCACGCATAGCCAAATCTTGTACACTAACACCTGTTTGTTCTGCTATCATTTGATTTAGGTCAGATAACAGAATAGTCATTTGCATGTTTGGTAACATTTCAACTTGGTCTGTTGGAACTTTTGCTAAAAGACCTTTTACGTGCAAACTAGGTAACATCGTGCTACCGTCAGAAAATATTGAACGTGCTAGTACTTCACTAAATTCATTGGCACTTTGAGCAGCGGGTGATTCAACTAAACTAATGAGTTGATCGTGATAGTCTGGTTCGAGACTTTCTGTTTGAATAATTAAACAGTTAAATGCATCATTAGGTAGTGTTCTAAATACTACTAGACATCTACGTCCTGTATTTTTAATTCTTCCTACGTGTTTTAAATTTACTGCCATAATTAGGCTCCTTGCTTAGGTTGCTTTGAGACTGATTCTAAAAATGTAGCAAGTTTAGTATATGTCTGTCCTACTAGTATCATTTCGTTTGGTTTAAATGAACCTCGTTGGGCAGCAATATCGATAATCATCTTCATAGCGGCTAAGTCGTTTAATGTTAATTCTGCAGATTCTTGAGCAGCAGGTTGTTGCCCAGTTTCTTGTACGGTTTCTTCAGTCATATGATCTCCTTAAGTAGATTAAGTATGCATATAGTTATCTTTTAGTTGAGCTCGGTACAGGCAAGTTTGAAGAAGCTTAATTCTTTTTCTTGTTCGAATCCAATTTTAGTTACAAAAACAATTGTATTATCTATTAGATCTATACCTTGACCAATATAGTACCTATGATTTAGATTATTGTAAATCCAGTTATCTATTCTTTTAAGATAGCTTGGATTAAATTTCGATATGCTAGTGTAATGAAAATGGTGTGCAGGAAATGATACTTTTCTAATTCCAAGAGTATTTAATTTATTAACTTTACCGTTTTTTAATGCCATTATTTGTGACCTATAATCATGTATCGTGTGTAAGGATTAGTTTCAAAATTAAAATGCTTAGTGCCTTCAAATAAAATTACACTTAGTTGATATTTCTTTTTAAAGTCGTCTAGGTCTTTAGGACAGTTTACATGATCCTCAATTTTAAGATCATTGCCTTGAAGTACACATAACATGCCTTCGTGAATATTATCAAACCATTCGTTATTGGAAAAATGTTCTGTAGAAGTGTTTACAACACAATTTGTATTGTCATCAAAAGTAAGCTCGTTGGCGTCTTTAGGCATTGCCCTAAATTGCCATTCGTGACTCCATGTGTTATTAACAGTATTGGCCACCGAACACGCACCCGCATCTAAATCATAGCTACGACACCATTCTACTTGTTGACGACCTCTAACTTTAAGTATAAAATGAAAAAGCCCATACCAACCTCCTAGCATAGAAATGCGTAGAATGTTAGTATGAGCTGATACTTTTTCTAATTCTTCAACTGCCCAAATTTTACTTTCGATTTGACCGGTTGAAAATGCATCACTATCAATTTTTAAATTCATAGTAAGCATGAGCGCCAAATGGCGGAACAATTGTATCATTACCGTGAATTACAAAAAATGTGTCACAGTAATTTTCGTCACCCCAGCTACCGAAAGGATAACCGTCTGTAAACATGATAAACTTTTTAGGATTAATATCATGTTCTTTCATGTAGTCCCAGTTACACATAAACTCGGTACCACCACCGCCCATTATTTCATATTCCATAATGTCGTCACCGTAGCCATCGAAATCTTGTTCGTTATACACTCGGGTATCAAAGCACCAAAGTTTAATCTTGTAGTCCTTGTATTCATCCATAATACCCTTGACTTCACTAATGAAATCTTTGGCTTGGTCATCACCAATTGAACCAGACATGTCAATACCAATACAGATATCAATAGTCTCGTCAAAATTAGTACCAGGAAGAATAGCACTCATATGCCATGCCTTGCGATTAGGACGCATAAAGGTATAGTCATTTTTAATAGTGCTTTGGATTTGTTGACGCAGAATTTCACGCCAATTCATCTTGGGCTCTGTAAGCTCTTTGATCATGCGTTGAATTTCTGCAGGCGTATTTCCCGCACCCGCTGCCTGAGCAGCCTGCATCATTTGTTCTTTGATCTCGTCACGGATTTTCTTCAAGTCTTCTTTGCTGTACTGCGGACGACCGCCTTGCCCATCTTTTTCCCAGTCAACGTGTTCATCCAACAATTGCCCCAAAGCAGACAATTCTTGCTCGTCCATGTCGTCGTAGATTTCGTCGTAGATCTGTTCGGTACTCTTACCGTAGTGCTTGGTATCATGAAAGATTTTAATCTTAGGAGGAACTTCACCAATCTTGTCACGAACTAATGTGCCGTTAACACTATAGTCTGCCGCGGCATTCCAAATGTTTCTATTTCGGCCTTCTACTCGCATCATGTGCTCATAGACGTTATGTAGGATTTCGTGTGCTACAACAAACTCAACCTGCTTGGTAGTCAAGTCTTTAAAAAATTCTCGGCTGTAAAAAAGATGGCGACCATCTGTTGCCGCAGTAGAGCACCAATCTGTAGCGTCTACAATTTTAAGACGAGTAGCCATGTTGCCAAAAAACGGATGGCGAAGCAATAGTCCAACACGGGCTACAATAATCTTGTCTACAATAGGATCTAAATGGCTCATAATTTGCTCCTGTTTATATAGTATATATTATAACAGGGTCCGAAGACCCTGTCAATTGGCTCATTTACCAAATTACTTCTTTTCGGTAGCTGCCGCAATGTACTTGCCATATTTGGCATGGAAGTCATCAAAGCACTTAATCTCATCTGGATCCAACGGCAATTGATATTGGGTAAGTGCAAGTTTGGTACCCATAACAACCAATTCTGTTTCAAAGTTATTCATCATAAACTCAAAGAAACAGTTGACTTGATCGTTCCAATCTTTGGCATTCTTATCCGAAGCATCCTTGAGCTCATAGCACAGGCTAACAGTCAAAGAGTACATGGCGCTGATCTCTTTAGTGTCCATTTTCTTAACCTTACCCTTGAGGATATCGGTGGGGTTAGGCAATTTGGACGCAACCTTGCGGTGTGCCATAAACTTAATAGCCAAACCTTCGCCAACTGCACCAGCAGTCAGATCGGTAAGGGTGTCTTCGTTCTCATCGTCATCAAACAACAGCTCAGATACAAAAGTCCAAGAACGAGGAGTAGCAAAGGCACGTGAAGCACTCTTAGGATCAAAGTCATACAAGTCTTTCTTGGCAAAAGTAAGGAAACCAACAACGTCCTTGTGAATACGATTGTCTACAGCCCATTGGAACCAATCTTCCCAATCAACTTTCATTTCCAAGTGAACGAAGCGGTTAGCCAACGGAGCAGGCATACGATAAGTTACACCTTTGTCAGTTTCACGGTTACCTGCGGCAACAATGAGTACATTGTCAGGCAAACGGTAAGTGCCGACACGACGATTCAAAACCAACTGATAAGCCGCTGCCTGAACAGCAGGAGCCGCAGAGTTCATTTCATCCATGAACAGAATGATTTTGTCATGCTCTGCTGCCATAATAGCATCAGGCAATTCAATAGGAGGGGCCCAAACCATTTTGCTCTCGTTAGAGTCAAAGTATGGGATACCTTTAATGTCGGTAGGCTCCCAAAGGCTCAAACGAATATCAATTACATGAGCATTGAGTTCTTCACCCATCTGCTTAACAATATCCGATTTACCAATACCTGGGGGGCCCCAAAGGAACAACGGACGATTGGCTTTGAATGCACGACGAAGGCTATTCTTAGCTGCCTTAGGGCCAACAGTACGGGTGGAAATCTCGCTCATAAAAACTCCTGTGTTGAAAAAAGTTAGGTTGAAATAACGCTGTCTATGTATCTATTATAGTATCAACAGACTTAGTTGTCAACAACTTTTTAAGAGTTTTCTTCGTTTTGGCTATCTTGTTTATTCATAGCCTTAACAAGTCCATATTTTCGAATGTCGTCAGAAAACAACATTAGCTCAAAACTCTTGCGTTCTGAAAATACTGTAATACTTTGGTTGGTTAAGTAATATGGACTGTCCATAGTCCTATCAAAAAATATGATAGTTTGGGGACTCAAATCAATTGGTTCGGTAAAAGGAATTTCGTAACTTTGAAGATCAAGTTCTTTAACCAAAAACTCAAAACCTTCTTCGCTCAATCTTAATCCTCCTACATCTTTTGAACGATGACTTTGCCACCATTTGAATAAATGTAATTTTACATTAGCTGGATCAATTGAACGGTCTTTTTGTTGGAGGAAGATTTTGGTATAAGTTTCTTTTGATATCATTTAATAATTTCGCCACTTGTTAACTTAACTACAGCAAAATCTGTAGTATTGAACATTTGGTTAAGTTTTTTGGCTAAATTACGTGCATGACCTGGATTTGAAAAACTAACCTTTTTATACTTAGGTCCAGGATAGCTAGTCACTGCACTAGATGATTTTAAATTAAAAGGTTCGCCTTTGTAGAAAACAGCCCAAATGGCATCTGCTTCTAGTATTTGTTCACATTTATAATTTTTCTTATTAATGTGTTCTAACAATATTTTTGGCTTTGGTCTGCTCATTTATGCGTCCTATTATCTACGCATATATTTATCACTTTGACCCGAAGCCGCCCCCGTCCATGCTAACAGTTATGCTAGATCCTGTACTTGACTCTAGCTTTTTAAGTATGCTATCGTAATCTTCAAGTAATTTAGCACTGACTTCTCCTAAACAATATGCCAATGCTTTAGCAGTTTTAATATCCATTTTAATCTCTTTTTGTTGTGAGAGATCAGCGGCCTTTACCTGCTGTAAGAATTGTTGTATAGGATTAGTATTAATCGGATTTGGCATTGCTAAGTACCTGTTTCATTTCGAGTTCATTTTTAAACGGTCCTTTGTAGGGATAGCGTTCGATGGTAATTAGTTTGGGACAAAAGCTTTTAACCCAACCCTTATCAAATTTAATTGTATAATATCCAGCACAATAAAGACTTTTACTAGCTGAGCTTTTTGTGAACAGGGGAAGTTTTCGTTGAATGTTAAACAACGGGTTATAAGGTTTACAACTAGTTGGATATCCGTAAACGTCTCTAGTATCGTCTACAGTAATTTTAACTTTTTCTGTAATTTGAAAAAAGTCTTTACCAAAAGTTTTAATTAGCTCGTCTTTTTTAGCAAAATATGTTTCGCCCTGTTTACTGCTTAACATATACTTGTTGCCTTCTTTTTTATGTAGAATTGCAACCTTTTCGCCTTCTTCTTCTACAATCCAAAACTTTCCATCTACAATAGGTTTGGCTTTTAGATTCATTTTACATACCTCGCTTGAAACGGATCAGCATACGTTTGAATACTGTCCATAATTTTTTTCATATCGTACAATTGACAAAACTTCATCAACCGAATGCCAACTTGACTAATGTTTTTAGGATTGTCAGTAGCCTGTGCAATTGTTGCACGAATTGTTTCTTTAATGTTTTCTGGTTGTGCCTTAAGGTCAACTAATTGCCGATTGCGCTCATAGTCATCTAGCACACGATGTTCGATACCATTATGGTCAACCCAACGCTGAAGCATGAGATTGTTCCAATTATAGCCTTTGCTATTTCTGTCAGCATAAGCTTCCATAAGGCCTACTTTGTTTTTAGTGCCTTTAGTACGTACACCGGGATAGGCACTAAAGACGTTGTCGCTAGTGTCACCTCTCATACATTTCTCAAAAAGTAACCATTCTGGGTCTGGAGCACCCACAGGCTCTTTAGTTTTCTTATCAATAACAGATTTACCTTTTTTATCAAAGATACCTTCGTGCGTAGTTAGTGTTTCCAATACTCCATTATACTGACTAACATTAGGGGCAATAAGCTGATGAAAATCACTGTCGGTACTGATAATAAAATGATTGTCATTTGGATGAGCCTCAATAAACCCTGCAATAAGATCGTCTGCTTCTAGTGTTTGATTATGTAAAACTGTAGAATTAGTTTTTTCAATAATGAATTCTTTAAACTTGTCAAAAGTTTCCCAGAACAGTTTATCTTCTTCTTGCTCACGAGGAGTCATAGCCGCACGAGTTTCTGCACGATTAGCCTTATAAGGCTTATAAAAGTCTTTGCGCCAGCTACGACCTTCTAAACAGAATACCACATGATCGCCTTGAAAATCTTGCCAGACTTTTTTGACACTGTTAAAAGTAATATGCAAAGCCATGCCGAGCTTAGTATCTGCGTCACCACGGATTACATGCCTTGCACGGAAAAATGTATTAGCAGTATCAACTAAAATATAGTTCATGAAACCTCTGATTGGTTTTTGTTTATCGGAATTACATTAATATAGCCTGCACCTCGAGAAGGATCTAACCCCTCATCAGATAACATATTTTTGACAATGTCTCTAAACCAGCGATCTACAATCTCTTCTTCAGGATCACCATCAAAACCATAACCGGCTTGTTTCAATTGTACAATAAAATACTCGTTCCAGTCAAGTTCAAAAAAACCATTTCGAATATTATCTTTATTAACATGGGTGTCCAAAACAGCAATCCAAGGTTCTCCTTTGGCAGTAGCTCGTTCTTTTGGAGTCATCTTAGCTATTGCTTCTTCCTTAATGGCTTCTTCAGCAGCCTTTTTAGCTACTGATACCTTAGCCTCTGCTTCGTCAATTTTTCGTTTGGTTTCGGCTAATGCCGCTTCCATTTCGGTGATTCCAAATACTTTTTTAAGAAAGTTTTTCATTAAGTACCCCATTCATTTTTAAATAGCGGAACTTGCAATCTATCACTATAGCGTAAGCCATTCTTCATTGCTAAGTCTGCAACTCTACGATTGTTCAAGGCATAGACACTTTCTACACCTCCTACTGGCATCAGATAAACATGTCCAGTAAATCCTGCTTTGCGATATGCACCGATAGCACATTCAGCATCTGCAAAGTCTTGTTCTGTAGCAATGACAAACTTTAAATAAACTGTGCCATAATCTTCGTACTCAACTACAATCTCTGGACAGATAGCATCTTCCCACTTTTCTCCACTACATGGAAGTTTAGCACTTACACTAAAAGTAATTTCACGCCAAAAGTCTTTATTGTGATGTGACTTCCATGTATGCAAGTAACTGGCAAACTCTGGTGTAAGTTTTTGAGTACCGTTTGTTTCAAAAGTAATTTCTTTTAACTCTTGCATCTTAGGATGATCTAACAAGTTTGGATATGCACGTTGCCAACCTAACAGTGGCTCACCTCCTGTAATTACAAGGTGCTCGTCTCTCCATTCTTTGTACGGGAGCATTTCACAGATGCTCTCCGCAATGCTATCTGTTGTAAGTACTGGTGAAAGGTCTTTGAACCTAGGATCCCAACTAGCATAACTATCACAACCGGTATGAACAAGAGGTAAATCTTTATATTGCTTAAACTCTGAAACACGATTTGCAATAACGTTTCGTTCATTTGATTTCTCTCCTCTAGGCATACCAAAACCATCACAGGTAAAATTACAGCCAAATACACGTAAGAATACGGAAGGTACACCCATGTATCTTCCTTCTCCTTGAATACTGTAAAATAATTCACTTACTTTTAATTTACTCATTGTTTTAAAATTTCCATAGTAGCAATTTTGGAAATGCGTTCTCCAAAATCTTGATCGTTAGTAATAATATAAGTTTGATGGAAGTTACGATCTTTGTGTCGATCGTATTGTCTAAATTCAACAATCTTTCCGCCTACAGCAGAATAAACTTTAAAATTAAGAATAGGGTCATCACCTAAACTCTCACTATCTACGCTAACAAGTTGTCTACCTATTTTAGCATTAGATTCTTCAATTTCGCGACCTTCATGGGTCCAGCGCCACAACATTTTTTTAAACCACTTCATCATAAGGCTCCACATTTTCTTCTAAAATAGCACTATCACCGTAACCGTTAGCATCGACTAGATCAATTTTTACAGGTCCTAGTATAGCAACATGATCGTCTTCAACTTCCCAATTATGATCACCGTCATAAATCCAGGCAGTACCCCAACGTCCATCTTCATCTTCTTTTTCACCTCTAAGTATAGCTTCAATATCTGCTTTTTCTTCTTCGGTAAATCCGTCACTAAAGTTTACATAAACAGAAATAAGGTCGTCAAGCTCACAGCCCCAACCAACTTGCGGGTTACAATGTACACGATCTGTTTCAAATTTCCAAACAGGTTCGTCTTCTGGCCGGAAACCGTAGCCCCATCTCCATACTTCTGTAACATCAAATCCGCGAATAGTACCATCAGGAAGCTGTTCAAATACATCAACAAAGTATTCGACACTTTTCTTTTCTAAAGGTGTAATGCGATATAGCTTTTCCATTACTCTTCCTCAACAAAGTCTATCACGTTACCATCCTCATCTGCACAAATAATACGAACAGTATCTCCGGCTTCGTTGCAAATTTCAATAGGCCCCCAGATCCAAACTTCTGTTTCGTCTAGCATCCACGGATCATCACATTCTTCAAGAGCGTAGTAGCCTTCTTCTTCCATTAGTTCTTCAAGCCTCTGGATTTCATCCTCATCCATATCATCGGGCCATTCTGTTCCGCCCCAGCATCCGCCGTCAAACAGCTCAACTAGCTCACAACTTTCGATGTTATTGAAACAGCAGTTATTCATGTCAATACTGTCTAACTTTCCATCTCCACCTGGAACGTAGTCAAATTCAAACTCTGGAGGATTATCGTCGCTAGTTTCTACAGTGTATTCTGCAAAGCGAAATCCATTAGTACGAACCATTGTACCGTGCTTAGGATGAGTCCAGATTTCTCTTTCCTCGCAAGATTTTTTATAATGTGTTTTAACAGTCCAGAATGCCATAATTATGTCTTTGCCTTTCTAGTGCGTTTGGGTTTTTCTTCTGTTTTATTCTCAACACTAGCAATAGCTTCTCGGACATCACGTTGTAGCGCATCCCAGTCTGTTACAAACTCTACACGACCGTCTTCATATTCTGTTCTAGTACTGTGACTGCCTTGAATAACTTTTGGCCATACTTCGTTAGTTTCTTCTTTCTTTTTACGTGCCATTTTAAATTCCTTTAACGAGGTGCAAATTCTTGTTGCATTTTGATATTATCAAAAAATTCTTTCTTTGTGCCTGCATCATCTTTAAACGCACCACGAAGAACTGTAGTTTGTGTCAAACTGCTATGTGCCATAATACCACGATTCTCACAGCATCCATGTGTTGCTTGAATATAAACACCTAGATCTTTGGCTCCTGTGGCCTTTTCGATCTCCCTAGCAATGTCATTACAAAGTTCCTCCTGGAGAGTACCTCGTCGGGCGCACCATTGGGCAATACGTGTATATTTTGAGAGGCCAATAAGTTTTTCAGCAGCCAGCAAGCCAATATAAGCAACACCAACCACAGGTTGGTGATGATGGCTACACATACTGCGAAGCTCACTACGAACAACCAGCATACCTTCGTAACGGTCCTTCGAGTCATTTGGAAAACATGTTGCGTCTGGTGATGGATCATATCTACCTGCCATTATTTCATTAAAGTACATCTTGGCCAACCTACGTGCTGTGCCCTTACTGTTGGGATCAGTATCTCGATCAATGAGCAAACGATCAAGCACTAGTTCAAATGCTTCTGTAGCTTCATCAATTAGTTGATCTTTATATTCTTCGGTAACATAATCGCTAATGTTATCACCTGCCCAAAAGCGTTTACCTTCTCTTTTCATTTTGAAACGAAGTACATCTGCTAGGTATGCTTCTTCGTAACCTTTGTCGTCTATATTATTAAATGATACGGGTTCTGTCAATTCTATTTCTCCGAGTTATTGTCGAGGATGACTATTGTATATTGTACAGGATTATTTAGGTTTTTGCAACCTAAATAGTATATTTTTCTTAATTGCGGACTTCAATACGCTCAATTGTACACCTAATTTATTAGAGTATTTCATTAGGGCATCAGTGTCTTTGGGAAAGCAATGTCCGCCAAATCCATAAAATCCATCCGGACCCGGAACTTGCAAATGACTTTCGCCTAGTCGTTTATCAGTTAACAAAAGCGGAATTATTGCATTCCAGTTATATCCGTGAGTAGCGGCAAGTTCCGCCATTTCATTCATGAACACAACTTTACTAGCCAAGAAACTGTTTATGATATATTTGGCTAAAGCTGCCTCACCGATAGATGCAAACACTACTTGTTTTAAAGGTTGGGCTGCTCGTAAAATACGTTCTGCTTCTCGCTGGTATGCTAGAACTCTGCCGCCAATTATAGCATGTTGGCTATTAAGAAAATCTCTACGTGCATCTTTTGCTGTTAAAAATTCAGGAACGTGTACAAGATTCGGATATACTTCTTGCATACGCTCATAAAATTTCGGCGGCGCAGTAGTTTTGCTTATGATAACATTTTTATAATCTTTAAGAAAATACAATACAGAATTTAATATACTAGTATCACACTCACCATTTTCTTTTGCAGGACTAGGCACACAGACAAAGATAGCCTCGCAATTTAATAAATCTTGATAGGTGCTTGTAGATAATTTAGGATCAATATCAACAACTTTAACATTAAAATTTCGATCTATATAAGCATCGTGTATAGCAGAGCCTACAAATCCTAGACCAACAATTCCTATAGTAGGCATGTCAAACATAGTAAATTGATTGTTCATATCATAGGTTTAGATGAACGTAATTTCCTGCATTCCTGCTTGACCTCAACAGGAATATCGGGATGCCATTCAGCCATGCCGCAGTCGATAATTTTCCAGCGTTCTTCGGGCATAGGAATAAAGGACAAAATAATTATCCAAACTAATGTAGCTACAATGGCACCAATAAAATATTTCATAGACGTTCACTTAGCAGTATTTCACATAACTGCCGATCTTTTTTTGTTTTAAACTTAAACACCATGTAATCTACATGGGGACTGTACATGTATCGATGACCTGGTAATCCAAAGACTTCTAATACTAATGCACAAGTTTCATTCCACCATATTGTACTATGATCATCGTGCCAGTTAACTTGTACATGGTGTGAGAATTCATCGGTCGTCGTCAAAGTCAACTCGCTCATGATCTTCAATCCACTGTAATTTAGTTAAGCGAGCAATTTCGTCTTTAAGCATAAGTTTACGTTTTTTCATTTCTGAAATTTGCTCATCGGTATAGTTACCTTCGGAGATTTGCTTATCTAGTAAGCGATGACTTTCTTCAAGTGTTTGAATTCTGCTTCTGTACACGATAGTTTCCTTTCTCTGGTATAACGTGTCTAACACCACCTCTTGGATCAGCCATGTCGCCTGTTCGTCGAGGAATCATATGAATATGGGGATACATTACGGTTTGACCCGCAGCTTCCCCAACATTTTGTCCGACATTAAAAGCGTCCCAACGTTCTGCTTCGACGCCCTCGTAACCCCATTTGTATGCTGCCTTGTAGCATGCCATGACGTTATCGAACTTTTCTTGGGTAGGCACAAATAACAAATGCCCTTGGGTAACTGGATAAGCGTCTCTGAAGATCCAGAAGTCTGCTGATCTAAATTCAATTTCTGACCACGGTGCTCTTTTTTCATCTAATGCCCTTTCTAAATCTGTAATCATTTAGTCCACCATTCTTCCCAGGGAAAATCAACCCATACATCATTTTCAGCCTTATTGATTTCCATACCAACAAAGTCCATTTTTACTGCACAGTCACTGGCTAAGTTATCTATAAGAACTGCAAATTTTACATTGTTATTCCAAACCCATTTCCAGTCTTCATCATCAGGTAAACAACTAGCAGGCCAGTCTTTCATAATCCAATTAAACGTAGCACCTGTATCGTTGATGTCGTCTACAATAAGAATATTTTTGTAAGGGGATTCCGGCATTTCCAATAAATCTGCGGCTGCATCTAATACTGCACCAACATCGTTCTCGTCTGCTACAAATCGTTCTTGTTTAGGATAACCTAATGCATCTTCTGCCATACCGCAGTCGCTAACACATTCGCCACCGTCACGAAGACTAACTTGCAAAGGTTTCATAGGAACACCAAGGTAATGACTAATCATGACGGCAGGAATCAATCCGCCACGACTAATTCCTACTACATAATTGGGTTTCCAACCTGTAAGAGTAATGTCTCTGCAAATACCTTGCACTAGTTTTTCTAGTTTGTTTTGATCGATAATTAATTTATTCATTGCCTTTTAATGACTCCCACATTCTAGCCTTACTTAATTCTTTAATGTATTCGTCATACATTTTTTTAAGTTTAGGATACTTAGATTCTAGTTTAACATCTCTTTCCGGGATGTGCAAGACTTTTTCAATTGTATCTAACCGTTCTTCTAAGTCTCGACCGTTTAATACCATCCGACCTTTAACTTCTAATTCTGCTGGATTATTTCTGGCAACCATTACACTGTCGTGTATACTAGTAGTAGTATTAGTCCAACTAGTACCATTAATTCCGCCGCTGGTTAAAAACTGTCCAGCACTACCAGTAGCAGAAGTACTAATTTGATATGTTGGTAGATTTACGCCAGTTAAAGTATTCGCCATGTTGAATCCATTTGTCTTTAACTAAAAACCCCCATTCGCGTTTATGAGGACCTGGCATAAACAAGGTCCAGCAATCTACGCCGGGATCTAGCTCAATTCGGTGATAACTGTTAGCACTACAAGTACGGAAACTGCCCGGCCCACGCCATTTGGCAATTTCTCCTATCTTTTTTCCGTGACTGTCAAATTGTGGAATCCATTCCCAATAGCCACCTTTGAGAATCAGTGTAGCATAAGGCCACGGATGGTCATGTACATCGTCTGGATCACTCTTTAAAAATTTATGTAAGAATACATTAAACGGAAAACGTGTGCGATCTTTTAGAAAGACGTAATATCTTTCTAAATAAGGTTCGTTATCAACACGATCCATGATAATTCTTTTACGTCCACGACGTTCTAAGAATTGAAAGAATTTATTTTTTAGGAGTTGGATTATCATAGTCATCCTTTACCATTTCATAAAAAACTTTAAAATTATCAAAAGCAATTCTAAGACCAGGATATTTGTTACACATATCTTGTACTCGATCCCAGTTAGGAAATGAGTCTTTCCATTCTTCAGGAATATTGAAAATAAAATTACTACTATCTAAACTAGTTAAGGTAATGTTATCAGTAGCGGCCATGGTACTAATTGTATAAGTGGAAGGCGTTGGATTTATTGTTATAGTACCGTAATCGTATGTAGAATTATAAGTTGAACCGGCTGTAGTAATTATATAGTCAGTACTGCTAGCACCAGTGCCCGATAAATCAATAGTACATTCTTTTAGCAAATCTTCAATTTGTTTGCTATCAAATGTTAAATTTTCTAACGAGTTCTTTGGCAGAGAAGAATTGCTCATGTAAGGCCTCCGTTTGTTTGTGTAGCACTGGAAGCCTTGTCTTATAGAATTCCATATGCTCTATAATTGTTTTAACAACTTGGGGTCTGTGTGTGTCATATGCTTCATAACTTTCTGTCCATTCGCTAGGATATTTGAAAGTGTCAAAATACATTTCTTTGTAAGATAATCTATCTGGCACCATTGGTATTGCATCTACAATAGCACCTTCATAACAACTAATACCAAGTGTTTCTTGTAAGTTAGCACTAAAAACAATTTTAGCCTCACCTAAGAGATTATGGTATTCGTTTTTAGTTAGCTGTTGATCTTGACAAACAATAAATTCATATTGCGGTAAATGATGTTTGAGATCTCTAAAAATCTCAACTTGTTTTTCTGGAGCAATACGATGAGGGAACAAGATAAGATCACGTTTAGGCATTCCCTTATAAGGACTAAGAATATTTTTTAAATACTCCATAGGCCAGCCTGTACGTATAATTTTACCGCTATCTAACAGATCTTTGAAATCTTCTTCGAACCAGGGATTCTCTGAAGGATATCCGTCTTCTAACAGATTTTCTACAAACATTTTAATATGAAAATCTGTAGCAAAATAGTTATGATCTATACAATGAAAGAATGACTTTTCGGCATGTCTAACCCATCTAGCACGACCAATAAGTCGACCTAAAAAGTCTTGAGGATCATAACTACCCGCATGCCATAGAGCATGAATCTTGACAGGAATGCCAAGAAGCTCGCTCATGTATTTTAAGTTTATGATACCAGGATGCCAAGCATCAGTAAACAGAAAATGATCGCCAGGCTTAACTGCTCCGGATGTAAATAGACGGCTAAATTCCTCAACTTGACGAGACTTGTATATATTAGTCCCGCCAAAATTGAGAAAGGCACCAGGAGTAGTGGCACTAGGAATATCTTCAGGACCAGAGATAACTTGAATCTCATGTCCTGCCCTTTTAAGAATTTTGGGTACATGTTCTTTCCATTGTGCTGTATAACGAGTTTCAACAGCTTCTAAATCAACTAGATAAATCATCAATTATACCGTTGATTATTTCCGCTACGATTGTATTCGCCTCGGGGCTTGCGTTCGCCATTCCAAGGCTTACGGGGTCTAGTACTATGGAAGTATCTATTCCAGATTTCACTTTGCCTATTGTATAAATTGGCTTCGTTAAATTCACACATTTCAAACCGACAAAAATCTCGGAATGAATCCAAATCGTCAAAGATTTTAACAATATCGGGACGATTAGCAAAGTAATCAAGATTTTTATAATTCTTAGACATAATAGCCTCTTTTAATACTTAATAAATGAACCATTTTCTCCGTCTTCGGAGACCTCAATCCAAATCTCACGACCCGGATACTTTGTTGAAATAGTGTCGTACAATTCGTCCGACATCATTTCACAACTCTTGTAGTCTAGCGTCAGTGTACTTTCGTTGTAAAGCTTTTCGAGCCAACGCTTAAACTGAATAAACTCAATATCTCTATCATTGTGTGTGACACTAATCCAAACACGGAAGTGAAAGATATGACGATGAGGATGCCCAAGGAAGCTAACATCGTATTCGTCACCAGTTGCTAGATTGGGATCTGTTAATGCCGCAGGATATTTGTGAATACCTTCTTTGCGGAAAGTAACCCAAATCATTTTTGTAGGGCGAACGTCTTGTCTGATAATCATTTGATTAATGCCTCTGCTAGTTGCGCCATTTCTTTATGATCCATAAAGAATTCATAAGTTGACTCGTTGTCAATATTACCGTCTCGGTCTTTAGTGCATTGAATAAAATGCACAGCATACAATCCTTTAGGACTTATGCTTTCCCATTTTTTAACACGGAGTTGAAATCCTGGAGTATCTTTAATGATTACTTCTTTCATTTTACAATCTCGTCATTTTTATATTGTGACCAGTCTGTGAACTTACTACGATCCATTAGTGTATGTAGACTGTGGGACCATACACCGGGATTAGTTGCCTTAAAATCTTTATCATCGATTTTAAGCATTGTATTATAATTCCAAAGTTTTACATAAGGAATTGGCACTCTTATTTGAGGAATGAAATTTGAATGTTCATTTAATCCGCCATCGTGAAATTCTTCTACTGCTGATAGCGGAATATCAAGACTGCATAGATACCCTTGTCGTAAGAAATGTTCGATCATTCCTTCCCAACGACCCCAATCATCTGGATCACTAACTGTTGGATTAAAACTGTGATTAGCACCAAAAAAGATATGCTCAATATGTTTTGACTTATCTTCATAGCTATTAAAGTCATCTAGCCAATCTTGAATTTCAAGGATAGGCTGTACACCAGTAACAAACAAAGTACGCATACCAAACGCAGGCGTATGTTCTACTTCTGTGCCAACAAAGAATGTAATATCTTCCTTAACACCGTCTGTGTAATCACGCTTCATTGTTTTTGCTTTCTTCGTATTGTTTGAATAAACGGGTTACGGGTTCCATGCGTTCTTGAAATACATGGGGCGATGCTTCGGAGACCTGCTGTAAATCCCATTCATTAGGAAAATGTCGCAAAATGCTATAAGCTTCTCCTCGAACCTTTTTTGGTACACGAGGATAGTCCTTGGTATTATGAGCAAGATCTTGTAAAAATCTTTTGGCCCACATTACTGAACGATAGCGTTCATCTGGCAATGTCATTTTTCTTTTACCTGTGATTCTAGCTGGTCTAATTTGGATTCTTCCTCATCAGTGAATTCATCACTGTGCTCAGATTGTACAGTCTCTGATTCTACTTCGTCAAACAAATTGGCAAACATTGTGCTAGCATTGACAGTTTTCTTTCCAGTCGCACCTCGAGTACCGATAATACTCATCCAAAAACGACTGTATTCTTCAACTACTGCATCAGCAGTTCCTCTATCACTGGTTGCAAAAATAGCTTCAACAATATCTTTAAAAAATAATCGATCAAAACGTTCTTGTACTAACATACTGGGAATTCGTCCTGCATCATATTGTCGATTGGCCTCTTGAACAGCGTTGCAGTGCATCCAAACATTATGCCCCATCATGATAGCATAACTAAAACTATCCCAACTGGTCTTGCCTTCTTTACCAATCTTATTTAGGTCGCCCGGTTTGTAGATACAAATATCCTTTATTTGTACCTGATCAATAATTGGGCTAGATTCAAAATTGCTGAATATCCCATCTTGAACTACTGCGTCTTTAAAGAGTCTTGTATCTGTAGCGTACTTTTTGTCGTCGGCACTAGATTGCATACGATAAACCCATTTAGTACGATCTTCAGTTTCTGTTTGAATGTAAATCTGTCCATTAGCAGTTGCTAAGAACGGACTAGCACAGTCAAAGCTAATAGTAAAGTTCTCATTGTGATACTTACGAACAGCACGTTGAATATCTGTAAGTAGTACAGCCCATTCTAACTTACTGGTTCCTAAGAAGTGCATCCAGTCATGCTGCCCTTTTTCAAGTAAGCCGTCAAATCTTAATGCTACTAAACGCTTTAATACAAGATGGATGTCACACATATTTTGACCACCCATACCCCAACCGTTAAATGCACGGTTACCGTAAATCTTTGTATCGCAATACTTCTTCATGCGATCATACCAATCATCTGCGTCAGCGTGATTTTCACCTTGAAGAACGTTTAAGAATTTGCAATTACCATTACGGTTATTAATAAACCAATCGTTATTAATGTATGTACCTTGTACTGCTTCAGCATAACTGTTAATACCAGTTGCAACACGACCTGCAGGACTACGAGCAACCCAAGCAGGAATATCAAGAATCATACCATAGTCCATTAGCGTGTCCATCCAAGTTAACACTTGTTCACGCTTTTTCTGAGCCTTTGGACAATTGGGGTCTTTCCAATCAGCGGGCCATACACCTTTACCAATCTGAAACCCACCCGAATCGCCTAGTACCCAACTTGTACTACGATCCCTATTACGGAACATGTCTTCGCTTTCGTCCGGCTTAGTAAGATCTAAGTTAGCATGTCCTGCAGAATATAGGCAATGATCATAATAAAATGCACCTTTATCTGGTTCAAGATAATTTAGACTCTCTACTCCGTTGGTAAAACTTGCAGGAATACGTGCAGGGTCTACATAATTTCCATAGCGTTGCTTACCTATGAAAGTTGAGTAAAATCCTGACGTAGCTGGTAAAAACCATGCATAATCGTTTTGTGTTGATGTTAAATCTCTATTCATTCTTGTCTAACCCATATTTCGTAGTATGGATCATATGCCCATCCTTTGGGAGGATTTAAAGGATCAAATCTTTCTGGATGGGACAACGGATCTGGTGTAGGCATATATCGTTGTTTATATTGTAATTTTATTTTATCTTGTATCGATGGGTCTTTGTACTCGTGAGCATATATGCCTTCGATATATTGATCATACTCGATATTATTAAAAAATTTCTTAAGAAGTTCTATCATTTTACATTATCCAATTTTGGTTTGTAAAACACTTTGGCCAATGGCACAGCAACTACAGTACTAATTAGGCTCATAATGACCACAGCGGCAAACATATTGACACTGATAATACCTGCTGTCAATAACATTGTAACCAAAAAGATTTCCATCAACCCCTTAGTTTGTAACAAGGCCGTTTTAAGACAAACAACTCTTATGCCTTGATCTCTGTAGGCTAACCAAACTCCTACAAACTTAGTTACAATAGCTACAATAAACATGCCCACAGCGCCTAATAAAATTGTAGACAAGTCTAAAGTCCAAGATGTTTTTAATCCGGTCCAAATAAAGAACACAGGCATTAACCAAAACATCTGCTGTGTAGCCATACCTTCATTCCATTTGATAGTATGCCTTGGTGTAATCATACCTGCAAAGAACGCACCTAGTACATAGTGTAATCCTGCCCAATAACTAAAAGCAGCCATGCTTAAGGCTAATGCAACAGTTAAAGTGGGATAAGATTGCTCACCAGCAAACTCTAATATTTTCGGCCAGATATAATATAGTGCAAACAATACAGCAAAGAAAATAGATGCATTAATAGCTAATTTTCCCATACTGACAACGACTGCTATAGTTAGCCATAAGACCAAGTCGTCAAATGTTACTAGTGCCAATAACTTACGGAAGGTTGGGGTATTATAAATTCCTAAATTCTGACAGGCAACAACTAGCATAGGCATTGCTGTAATACAGGTTGCAACACCCATAGTCCAAGCATACTTCCAAAATGGCACATCGGGATTGTGCCAGACTGGATCGTTGAAGAACAGCATAAAAGATACGCTAGCAAGTATAATTGGAACTAGGATTACATTAAATGCTTGACTCCAAATAGCGTTGCCTTGCTCAGTAATAACTTCTTTAGGCTTTAATTCTATGCCGGCAATAAAGGCAAATATGCTAATGGCCAATATCTGTATAGCATCTAAGCCTGTTCTAATAGGTTGTGTAAAAACAGTAGTCCAAAGCTCGGGCCAACTTGCACCAAACGCACTAGGACCGAGACAAATGCCAAAGGCAATCTGCGCCATCGGCAATGGTATCCACTTTTCTAAACGTGTAATTTTTAATAGCAGCCATGGCACAAAAACCATAACTGCTATAATGAATAGTAAATTAGACATTACTTACTTTGCGCTGGCAAAATGTAGTTGTATTCTGCAAGACCACTATCAACAGTAATCATCATAGCACCTGCATCTGCAATCTTCATTGTCTTGTCCCCGTCTAAGTTAAGAATACTTTGAACTTGTGCAACAGGCCATGCCCATGTTTGCTTGAGCTTGCCTTTTACATCAGACTGAAACACAAAGCTACCTGCGTGTGTCGAAGCATCTCCGAAACCAAACACTAAGTTACCGTCTTCGGTCTTTACTTGGAAATTATTTTCTTCTGAATGCGCTGCCGCTTGTAACTTTAATCTAGTAACAGAAGCTACGCTAGGTTCAAAATCTACATCCCAGCTGGCGCCTTTAAATTTTACAGTTTTTAACTTTTCATTAATAATTTCTGTATTCATAAAACGATAGTCGTTAACAAAGTCTCCTGACTCGTTTTCAAAGTGTAAGCTAGTAGGAACATCTGCCCCGTTTCTACTAGAAACAATGACATCAATTTTAGCTTTTTCTTTGTATTCTGGATTTTTTAAGTGTAAGTTAAGCTTGTCTAAGTTTGGCATTCCAAATATAGCATTTTTAAATTCGCTAACTGGATTTTTAGTTTTTGCAGTTAAAATAACTGACCGGTCCTCGGCCATACTTTCTATTGTAGTAGAATCAGTCTCACCTGTAATTTTGATCAAGGGCAAGAATCCGAGACTGTGTGTATGTGCTACGATATCTGTTAAAATGTCTTTCATGTTAATTTCCTTTTTGTTAGTATAGAGGTATTTAGGTTAAAAGTCAAATAGTTTATTAAAAGTATTTGTCTGTTCGGTTGATCGAATATCCCAATTGAGTACACCAATTAGATTTTCCAGTTTATTATCAATAATAGTAGATTCCATTTCTTCATGATCAAATGGAAGTTCCTTAAACCATTTAGGTAAACGTAGTTCATCTACTGGATAAGCTACACTGGTAAATCCTAAAGGGTTATCTTTGAGCTTGCACACAATGACTTTGGCACCGTCTGTAATGCTCATTGAATACTTGTCATCATACATACGTTTGAGGGTGTTCCAATTAATTGAAGCTCGAACATGGCCTGGCATATTAGCCTTGCCTTGACGTTCTTCTTTCTTTTGATACTCTGTAATATTGTTAGCACGTTTGGGACTACCTTTTTCCCAACCTGGCCTAGCTTTGAATTCTGTTCTAAATTCTGTAATCATATCTAGAACTTCTTCTTCAGTAGCACCTACAAGCACACGTTCTAATACATCACTTAAAAAGTTCTGTATGAATTCTGGTGTATCTGAACGCTTAAGATCTAAGCCCATGGCCTTGATCTTGCCTGGCTTGCCTTCTACGTCTTGACGCTTGCCTTCTTTATCATAGTAAAGAACAGCATAACGCTTTTTAGTAATAAACAAACTTTTTGAACCAACAATTTCTCGACCAGCTTTAATAACTTCCCCTCGTGTCTTTGGACAGTGGAAAGCATCTAACATAAACTGCGGAAATGTGTTATTAACTTCTTCGCCTATTTGGTCATATAACTGTATTACAGTTTCTTTTGACCAAGGAATATGACCTGCTTCAATTTCTTTCTTTAGTGTTTTGTAAGCACTAAAATAGCATGAGTCCGTATCTCCATAGATAATAGCTTTACCTACGTGATTATATTCACCGGCAATGATTTCATTTACCTTCGATGCCATATGCTTGGCAATTGCACGACCAGTTAAAGTAGTGCTCTGGCCAATGCGCTTATCAAAGAATCTACAGCCGGGATTAAGAATAGCACCATACAACGAGTTAAGGTTAATCTTTTTAACTAACTGACGCTTGTCCCAATATTCTTCTTCAATCTTGTTACCTGCTTTGATTGCTTCTTTGAGCTTGGCCTGCATTTCCTTACGTTCAGCGTACCAACGTTTTAACAAGCCAGGAATAATACCTTCTTTCTCATAGGTAAAGATAGTGCCATTAGCACTGAGCATAAAGTGTTGATTGCTTTCAAAAATAAGTTTATAAACTTCGGCGGCACTTAGTATATCGACAGCACCATCTTCCCAATCAATGGTAATCTCTGTGCCAATTTCTTGATTCATTACTGCTTCGTATTCTAAACTACCAAACTTGCCTTCCCATGCAGCCGCAAAGCTTTTACCTTTTGACATTTGCTCATCAATATATTCTTTAGTTGCTGTCTGACGTAACTGTCCAACAATAGTTTCTGGACCCATGTTTAAGGCACGAATAGCTGACGGATATAGTGAGTTAATGTCTAGCGAACCAACCCAGTCTTGTAGACCTTCTTTAGGATAGGCAACATAAGCACCAGCTGCCTGATTATCAGCATCGTCATCTCTCTTGGGCCGATTAGGTACTTGCATGCCTCTACGATGACATTCGTTAATAATGGCCTGCTCAGTAACTGCCACAGCACCCATTGTAGTCTGTAGAAGCACTGTGCATTCGTGTGCTAGTTTGTTACTTAGATCTAAGAACTTGAGCTTTTGATCCAGTTTGTTGAGCAGGGCACAGTCTTGCCTGTTGTATTCAATGAACTTGCGGAAGTCATTGTTGTACAGCTGATCCAATGTACCTTCGTAGACTGTTTTACTTTCTCCGATTTCCATTTCGCCGATAGCATCCAGTCGATAGGTGTGACGTTCTTCATATGTGTATTTTCTATAAAGTTCAAGACTATCTAAATGAACCCGGCCGTGAAGGTCATATGTAGTTGCTGTTTTGCCAAACTTCTCATACTCACGCTTTTTGGGATATTGATCCCATAGACATAATCTGCGTGTGTCGTCCTTGCTCAACACTTTAGTGATACGGTTAACAGTATACGGCATATCGAAGCCTTCACTGTTCCAACCACTTAGGATATCAGCATCTTGAATTAGATTCAAGAAAGTGTCTAACATGTCTGCTTCGTTGTCAAAGATGTGTGTGTTAGGAAATTCTTTAACTTGTTCTTGTGCTTGCTCGATAGTCATACCTTTGGGAGGCACAGCAAGACAAATAAGAGTATCAAGCCATTGCAGGTGAACGGCAATTGCAGTAATTGGCATAAATGCATCATCTGGTGATGCGTAACCACGTTCTGGATCAAAGTCCACCTCAATATCCCAAAAAGCTACATTGAGTTTTGGTGCTTCTGCGTTTAGATAATTTTCACTTAGTGTTACAAAGATCGGATTAATATCCGCTTCGTATAATTTTTTGTTTGAGTTGATAGCCATTTCCTTGCGGAAGTCTTTGCTATTCTTGCATACAACTCTTGAGAGAGGTTCACCGTGAATTGATTGGTACTTACCTCGGGGATCTGGATAGTAAAACGTATAACGTACAGGAAACTCTTTGAATACTCTTTGTCCCTTTTCGTTACGTTCAACTACCTTAACAATATCAGCATCACGCTGAAAGAAAGCGTCTACGTACAAATTTTATCTCCTATGCAATTTTAGGCTTGCAAATACCTACTGTGCGGTTTATGGCCCGCCTACCTTCTATTATATACTTATCAGTCTAATTAATGCAACTGTATCGATTGCGACTAGCAACAAATAATTAGCCACCATGCCAGTTGAACGCCTTGTCCAAGCTGACCAACAAAAGATAGCACATTGAGTTATGAACAACGGATAGAGAATTAAGAAAGGAGGTGTTGGTACAGTTAATGCCATAGTTAATGAGCAAGCAATACTCATTACCCATGCAGAGATTTCTAGCACGAACCTTAAAGGCCATTCTCGAAAATCTCTGCGGGCCCAATCATATATTCCCGTGATTGTATTTGTTATTTGATCCATTAGTCCTTAGGCAAACGATTAGTGACGCCTAAAATCATTTCAATTTCGTTCCAATCATTTTCATGATCTTTCCAATTATCTTTATGTGCAATAGTAATTGCTTTGTTGATAATACTTGGTTTAATTTCCAATTCCTCTGCTACTGCTTTAACAGTTTCTTTGAGGCCTTCTTTGAGATCCTCAATTTCACGTAAAACAGTACTGCCTTCGTTAATAAGACGTTCGAGCTTGGCCTTTTCTTCTGGCCCATACATTCTTGTTGACATATATTTTTCCTTATTGTGTGCTAATTACAAAGTTTCCTGATAAACTTATACGATATTCATCAGATGAGTAAAATGGATATACTTGGTGAGTTAATTTTGAAGGAAATATAACAAGGGTATTCTCCCATGTTTTATCCGCCCCAATTTTGTAAGGTTGAACGGTTCCTAAAGTTGTTGTATATTGAAACTCAAAACAGCCGTTGACAGGATCTAAGGATTCTCTTCCCGGACCAGCATTTATTTCATCTTGCATTAGATACGGAACTTCGATCCATATTACCCAAGAATAAATTCCTGCATGATCATGTATAGGATTAAATTCACCCTTGCGTTGAAAATTAACCCACGGGTCATTCATCTTCATGGGCATATCTCTGTCTAGCAATTTTACGTACTTGTTGTAGCCAAAATGTTTGTCATAATCTGAAAGAAACGGAAAAATTAATTTTTCTAAATAGTCTCTTGATTTTGGCAAACGATATTCTTGTTTAATATTACCAGCAAGGCTGTCGTTGGCTTTTATAGCCAAATCAAAGTTTGATTTAATTTCTCCTATTTCTTGTTTTACCGGAGCAAGTTGTTCTTCGGTTAATTTAGTAGAAATATATCCTTGATTTGGAAAATGGTTAATGTAAATGTCTTGCATAGGTGCAGTATACAGTTCTTTTAGTTGCTTGTCAACAACATATAATAATTTATCAACCAAACAGATTGATATTGTTCTAATTTGGTGTTACACTAATAAAGTGTTCAACTTATTTCTAATTTTATCATGAAAAAGTTAATTTTTGGATTGACTGTACTAACAGCCAGCGTTGCTTACGCCCAATGGGAAAATCCAAATGCTCCTTTTTCTACAAAGGATAATGAAGTAGAAACTATGCTCATCACCTGGAAACCAGTTGATAATGTGCAACAAGTTTGCGAGAGCGAATACAAACGTAGAGGCTTTGGCGGATTTAATTATAAAATTGATGCTTGTTCATTTTGGAATTTTACAACTAGAACCTGCACCATTTACACAAAGAAAAGCCCTACATTGCATGATGTAGGGCATGAGATTCGCCACTGCTACCAGGGCAATTATCACTGATTATTCTTCAGGATTAGGAATACCGCCGGCAATTTCTGGGCGAAGTTTTAAGTGACGATCAATAAGTGCATCTAGTTCACTATTTTGACCTTTAAGCTTCATCATGTCGGCTGCTAGTAAACCTAGTTCTTCTTCCTCTTTAGGAGTAAGACCGGTAGTTGGTTTTGTTCCAGCCCCGGCGGCTGGTTTAGTGCCAGCTCCTGTAGCAGGTTTAGTTGCTGCCCCTGGAGGAGGAGCAGCAGGTTTTTCGCCAGGCCTAGTTGCTAAGTAAGTTGCTCCTGCACCTGCAGCAGCAGCACCAGCAGCAGTCTTGCCTGGATTCCTAGCAATTGCAGCGCCTGTTTGTTGAGGTAAGTTTTGTCCGCTTGGTAAATTAGTTGATCTTGGATTGCTTACTCCAGTTTTAAACTGTTGAAACCCTTTACCGATACCTTTAAAAAAATCGCCTATACCTTCATCGGCTACTTGCGGTTGTGAAGGCGCCTGTTCTAATTGAGCAAGACGGCTCATAAGTTCTGAAATTTTTTGTGATTCTGACATTTTGTTTTCCTCGTTATCTTCTGCCATTTTAACATCTGGAAATTGTTTCATAGCCGCTTGAGTTTGCGGACCCATTTTTCCGTCTGCTGCAATTTTAGCACCTTTGGCAATTAACTGTTGCTGTAGTGCAAATACTTTTGGATTTCCTCCAGGAGGTACCGATACTGCGGGTCGTGCTGTTGCCTGCCGTGTTGATTGTTGATCTTTGGCAGCAGCCGCAGTTTGTTCTTGTTCGTCAGGAAAATAGCTTCCTGTTCTTTGTTTATCTCTTAGAGCGTTTAATCCTGTTGACCCTAATCCGCCTACTAATCCACCTACTCCAGGAATAAGACTAGCGGCTGCACCAACACCTGATATAGCTGCACCTGTAAGGTCGCCTTGTTTATATCTATTATAAGCATCTTGAGCACCTAGTGCTGCACCAACTCCTGGAATAATATACCTACCAATTCCTTTACTAGCTGCCTGTGCCACAGGAGCCGCCGCGGCGTTTTCGTTAAGAATCTCTTGATTCTCTAATATGCGAATTTTATTAAGAGATTCTGTAACTAGACGATCCATTTATATACCTTTAATTAGTGCAAGGATTTGATCGTCACGTAGTGTCATACTTTCAGCAGCCGGTGTTGAACTTATTTGTCCCTGATCTTGTGTATCATATGCTGGACTATTTGCTCCCATACTTGCTGATGGGACTTTTGGTCCCCCGGCAGCTGGTTTAGTTGCAGCACCTGTAGCAGGTTTAGTTGCAGCACCTGTAGCAGGTTTCTTAGCTGGAGCTGCCGCAGGAGCCTTACCACCTTCTAATTTGTCTAGCAGTTCTTTATAACGATTTAGAACTGTGGGATTAATACCGCCCTTTGCTGGTTCAGCTGCTGGTTCAGCAGGTTTAGTTGCTGCCCCTGCGCTTGGATCAGTTTCATTCCAACCTGCTAATGCTGCATTGTTAGCAGCAATTTCTGCATCTGTCGGGCCGCTCGCCGCCTGTTGCGCTGCCACGGCTGCATCAACACCAGTAACATCATCTTGAGCTCCCGGAGCGCCTGTTGGTGCAGCTGGTTTAGTACCAGCACCGCCTGCTGGCTGTTGCCCTAAGCTTTGTAAATTTCCACCGCTACCTGTTTTTATTGGATTTCCAGAGCCATCTACTACATTTGCCATAGCAGGGTTTTTACCCATCCAAGGTCCGTCTCTTTCTTGATCCCATCCATCTGGAGGTAATTCACCGCTAGCCTGTCTTGCTCTGTAATCGGCAGCATTTTTCTTAAAATAATCAGCAACACCACTAAAAGGATTTTCTTCTAGATTAAATTCTTTTAATAAAGCTTGAGCAATACCGCTTTGAAAATTCATTTCGTCAAGGTCTTTTTTCTTTTCTTTGTCGGCTTCTTTGTCAGCCTTGACACTTTGATGTCCTTGAACTTGTGTAGCAGGATGCTTTTTGCCACTTTTATCAGTCCAAGATGTTTCTTTTTTCTTAGCATCGGGACGATCTTCACTTTCAGTAAGAACTTGCTTACTTTCAATTTGATCCATCTTTGCTATTAGAGCTTTTAAATCCATTTTAATGTCCCCAAAATCTTATTATATATTTATTCGTGCTCACTTTGTAGTAAGGGTAGCGAATCCTACTAACCGGCAGCAGCCGCCTGACGCCTTAGATTACCGATGAACGGTAACGGTCCTAAGGTGTGTTCTTAAGCAGCACCTCCGCCAACTAGTTTATTTCTTAAACCTTTTTGACTTTTTTCTTTTGATCCCAACACGGTGCCTTTTACATCTACTTTATCTGTACCTTTTAACTGACCTGCTGGCCCTTTTTTCTGTACAGATTCTTTGGGCACACAGTTGGGAACTGTGCGACCGCCTTTTTTCTTTGTACCTACAGGTTTGTAGCCTTTCCAGCATGGATTATCTTTAGGATCTTTTAGTCCTTCAGTTAGGTCAAACCCTAGTTTAGTAGCAATTTCTTCATTGCTAAATCCTAAACGAGCCATTTCCGCAATATCTCTGTAAGTATATTGTTCTTGTTGACTTGCTGGTAAAATATAAACTCTACCTCCAGCAATAATACCAGTAGCATTGCCTATACTGCGTATACCTAACATACCATACGGAATAGCAATACGTTGACCTCCACGTGGTCTTGGATCATTTGGTCCTAACATAAACGCTGGCAGTGCTTCACCGTTGACAGTAACAGTCATGTTATCTGTTCGTAGACCGTCAACTTTTTCTGCTTTTGGTAAATCAGCACCTGCCATAGGAGCAGGGCCTGCAGGCGCCGCAGGTACTTCTGGTTTTGCAGGCGCCGCAGGGTCTGGTGTAGTAGGTTTAAATCCGCCTGTAACTTGACCGTCTGGACCAATAGTAACACGTTCGACTACACGTTTAGCTAATTTGCCAGCAAGCTCTTTATGGCGTTGTTCTGCTTCTAACAATTCTTCTTGAACGCTTTTAAAATACTTGCCAATCATGCTAGGTTTAGCATCTTCTTTTACATTTAATACTGGACTAGTAATTGTTTTTTTCTTTTCAGCAGACTGCATGGCCATTGATTCGGCTGTAGTTAAACGATTTAGAGGGCCTTTGCCCTCTACAATCTGCATAAATTTTTTCATGTCATTAGAGCCTTCTGCAGGCTTCTTCGATGAAGCACCGTCAACGGCCTGTAGAATTTTCTTCATGTCCATGTTATTTGGCCTTTTTCTTAGCTATAGCAATGGCAGCTTGTTGTTTAAGATTCTTAGAACCTTCTTTTAATCGACCGTCTTTTTCTGCACTCTTTAACATTGCTACACGATCTGAATAACCTTTAACACCAGGTTTGATATCTTTGGCCGCTTTCTTTTCGCCTGCTGTAGGATTCTTAACGTGCTTCATTGTAGTCTTTTCTTGATGACTGGCCTCATACATACTACCACATTCTTTTAGACCATGCACTGGACAGCTCTTACCTTTCGGTGTATGATTACACTTAGCTTCTTCTTTAACAGCTTTATCTTTAACAGCTTTTTTCATCGGCTCTTTCTTATCGCCGTCTTTATCCATGTCTAAAAAATCTGGTTTGGCAGCTTCTTCCATCTTCTTGCCAAACTTTTCTCCGCCCTTCATGCCCCAAGTGTTACCGCTGTGCTTAGGTAGTTTAATGTCGTTGGCTTTATCTGCTTTCTTTTCAGCAGCAGATTTTTGTTTAACTGTGCTAGGTGCCTCTCCGTGCTCGTCGTCTTTGTAATCTGTGCGCTTGTGAACTACACCAGTTTTAGTTTTAGTCAACTCGCCAGTAGCTGTTTTCTTAGTATCACCGACTTTCATATCTTCTTTTACTTTTTTACCAGCACGTAATTTTGCAAAGTCGCTTTTCTCTAACTTACCATCTTTATCTGCATCTAACTTCTTTTGACCGCCCTTGAGTTCTTCCTTCATTGCAGGATTTGTTGGACCTGGAGTTTGAGGACTCCAACGCTTACCTTTGTTAGGACCTGATGTAACAATCGGATATTGTCCGTCTTTACCTTTTGGAGGAGGAGCAGTCGCACCATCTGGATTCATTGGTGCCATGCCTTCTTCTAAATCTTTTTCTTTTTTCTTAACTTCGGCTTTGGCTTTTGCAGCCATCTCTTTAGCTTCAACTAACTTTTGTTGGAAAGAGCGACGAATAGTTTCAGAATACATATCTGCATTTTCAACAGCATCGCCGTATTCATTAACCTTCATTTCGTATTCCATATAATGATATACGCTGGCAATGTAATCAGCTGCCTTGGTAATTTTAGCTTGTACCCAGCCTTCTAATTCTTGATTTTCGCCGATCATTTTAAATAGCTTGAAACTATATTGTGCTAGTTTAAATAAATCAGCACGAGCCATTTTTGCTTCGTGATCGTCTGGTCTTTTCATTAAGTCGTGATGCATTTGAGAATTCTCCGATTTCTAATATTTATCGTTTTATAATACTGCCGCCCGTTAATAAGTTGGCATTTGTATCCAGGGCATTTGGCGGTAAACCGTTTTTAGCTTTCTTTTGTTTTTGCGGTTTATTAGGATAAACTGGGCCTACACTAACATTTCCGGCGCTTGTAGCACCTGATGTAGCTGTTTCTTTAATAATATCTCTTACTTTCATAGTTCTAAAGGTTTACTTCTAAAATATTCTGGGTAAGACTTGTTAAAATAGCGCATAATTACACCAGCTACTTCGTGAGCTTGATTTTCTTCTGGGCTACCTGTTTCCCCGCTTTCGGGACCTAGTCTATTTTCTAATAATTGTTTAAAATGTACTAATTCGTGTGCTAATGTTCTTAATATATCAATAGGATGACGATTAGCCATACCTAATTCTATAGCTACATTACCATTGTCAAAACGACCAAATGTTGGTTGCTGCTCATCGTCAACTTGCATTACTAGTTTAATTTTAGGTAACTTGTTGATTTTTAATACACTCATGGCAATAGGAAAGAACTTTTCAAAAATTGAAAAGTCAAATTTATCTTCTACACTTTCGTTAGCTTTTTTCTTACCCGCTTTCATATTGGCCATCCAATGTGCTAGTTGTCCTTTACGTCCACCTTGCTTGGCAACTTTGCGTAGTGTGCTTACACTGGCTTTAGTAGGTACGCCGTGACGCTTGGCGTCACCTTTGTCTTGAGGATTGCGACCATCTGCAAAGTTTTCACCTACACCACCATCTGCACTAGAACCTCCGTCTCCGCTATAGCCGGGATAATATCCGTACAATCCATACGGCCCAGGCCCATATGCTGCATGACGAATTTTACGCTTACGTTTCTTAGCTTCTCCTACATTAAATGTTGGATCAACTTTTTGTCGAGGCATACCCTTAGGCTGATTAGGATCAATAGGATCAATATCAGTTGTTGTAAGTCCTGTCTTTTTTAATGCATCAATGTACTTGTGTTCTTCTTCTTCGCTACCAAACGAAAAGATAGTACTTGGTGGTCCTTGGCCGAAGTCGTGTTTACCAAGACCCTTCATATTACTAATGTGTTGTCCTAGTTTGTACCAATCGTAAACATCATCGACATCTACACGAACAGTACCTGCAGGCATAGTGGGCTTTGTCTCCGGCCCCGGTGGGGTATCATTAGGATGATAGTCCTCTTTTTTCCATCTTTCGGATAAAAGCTCACGTAGTAACATTATTAAGCCTCAAATACATCTAAACATTGATTCCAGTGCTTAATACGATCTTCAAGACCAATTGTTCCGCCGTTGATCTTTTTACTTAGTAAAACAATATCACCTTGATCGCAAATAGGATTTAGTACATTCTTATACCAGAACCAGCAGGCAGTAATAATAGCATACTCTGGTGTACGTACAAGATCGGGATTATCTGCTAGTGTTGTATCGCCAAATAAGTCTTTACTGCACTGTGTATAATTTGCACGACCTGTAATTTGTAAAATACCTCGACCGCGAAACTTCCAACCATCTCCGCTTTGTTCGTTTCCATTAGCCATACGATTAGCATAAATTCTGTTAGCAATCATTTCTGGTTTACGTTCATATTGCTTGGCTAGTTCGTCTGTGGGAAAATATTTTCCAAATAATCCCCGTAGGCCTTTTGCTCCATAGTTTAAATTTTCTGTAAGGATAGTAAAATCTAAACTTTCATGTTGGCACTGTGCAACAAATCCTGCAACACGGGCAGGAGTTGTAATTCCAAATTGAGGTAAGTATTGACACATAGCGTTGTACCATAATTCTGGTTCACGATTTTTGTGAATACATGCTTTTAATTTGTCTAGAGTAAACTCAAATTCAAAACTCATCTTTTGCTCCTAATTCCGGGTCCTAAAGGTTTTTCACCTGTAAACTTAGGCAAGCTAAACCATAGTTGAAACCATTCTGGTGTTCCTGGCCTAATGTCATGTTTCTTTTGTAGCTCGCCCTTTTCATTGCCGGTTAAACTAATGTTACTACCGCCATACGGATCTGTAGGGTCATACTTGACATAACCCTTAAATTCATTAATTCCAGCTAAACGTTTTAGTTGTCCTAGTTCATCCATTCTTTAAACTGGATCTTAACATCCATCCGTGCTTACGATGTGCATCCATGCGTCCTGCAATAAAATCACTAAACCCGTATTCTTGTTCTGCTTCACTAGCTTGAAAAACTAATTTTAAAATTTTAATAATTTTTTCATTGTCTTCTAATAGTTCTGCAACCATAGCTTCTTTAGCTAAGATATTTGTTTCATCTTCAATTTGTGTTAGCATACTAAATCTAGTAAAGCTTCCTGGAACATAGGTTCCTAAGCTACGAATTTTTTCTGCAAAGTCGTCAATACTTTCATACACTTCTTCGTAGACCTTGCCAAATAAATCGTGATATTCTAAAAAGTCACTACCTTCAACGTTCCAATGAAAATTATGTGCTTTTAAATAAAAACTAAATGTACTGGCAAATGCCACTTTAGCTGCTTTGTGTAGTTCTTCCATTTTATACCAACCTAAATGCTTTTAAATTTTTACGAGGTGTATTTTTGTTTACATCAACAGTTGTATTTTGTTTTGTAATAATACCTACACCTGCTGCCTCTTCGTTGGCAGGTTCGTGTTTTTTCATATCGTTAGCAAATTGTTTTTTAGTAGCTTTAACTATTCCGCTAAATCTTTTGTTAGCTCTTTCATAGTCGCCTTCTTTATCTGCACGGCTAGCATCAACCCCGGCTGCTTTTTTATAACGACTTAATAATTCGTTAGATAATTCGTTAAGCTCAGGTTCTTTTATTTTTTTCTTTGCAGCTTTAGCTTTTTCTTTTTCTGCATAAGGATTTAAATATTGTGCAACAAGGTCAAAGAAACTTTGTCCTGCTACTGGAGTATCTGCATCGACTCCAGCTGCATCTGCAAATGCTTCCCTATCTCCTGCTTGTACTGCTGTTCGTAATGCTGTAGCAGAGCTTAGACGAGGAGTTGGTTGTGTATTAATAGCAGAAAAATTATAAAACCCATGCGGTCCTTCTACACCGTTATATTGATTAAGGGCCTTGCTAACCCATTCTTCATCAGTGTAAACATTTAATACTACATCGCCATATTTTTTATAAACAGCACTGGCCATAGTAAGCCAACTTTGTTCTGGCATTATATGACCTTTGATTTCTGGATAAATTGTTTTCATTGCTTCAATTTTGACATCGTACGGCAATGGATCTTTTGGACCTTGTGTTGATTGGTTAGTACCTACAAACCAAGCGTCGTTTTCGCTGGCCATTTCCCATGCCGCACGATGACCTTTATGTGGAGGATTGAATCTTCCAAAGATTATCCCTACACTACGCTGTCTAGCTTCAAACAGTTCTCGTAATCTCATGATCTTTCTCTGCTTTTTTATTTTTTTCGTCTTCGTAGAACTGTCTTTCTTCACCTGACAACTTCTCGCAAATTTCTTTTAAATCAAATTCGCTTAATGATTCCTCTAGTCCTTCAACAGGAAAACTATTCTTATAACATTCGAATGCATGTTTAACAATAGGAATAAATGCCTTGGCGCTTACAGAGCGTCCGGCATCGCAATGACGATTAAATTTTTGCATGAAAGGATGGTAATCCTGTCTATAAAATTTAGGATCATTACGCATGAAAAAGATTAAATCGTCGTGAAGATCAAAATCTTCACGCTTCATGTTAGGATTATATAATTCAAATATGTGCATATTACCAAGCCCTACAAGACCAATAGCGTGCCTTCCAACGCGGACCTGGGTTGGCACAATTATGACGGGCTCTAAAGCTCTTACGTCTACCAGGGATGTGTTTTTTAATACTTAACTTTTTATCGCCAAAGTTTACTTTGACAACTTTACCGTTTGGCTTACGAACATAGACTTTAGACTTTTTAACATCACCGGACATGGGCTTTCCTAATGGAACTTTGCGTCCTTGATATTCAGCTTCGTCTAGTCTGCAACCGTATGATTCTAATATTTCTAATGCGCCTGCATCTGCTGCTAAAATAATGCTGTCGTCCCAGCTCTCTATAACATAAGTTTCTAAGGCAACATCTTCTGCTAGCTCTAGTACAAAGTCATCACCGGACTCGACCTCTTCATTAGTTGCGGCTAATTCAGCTTCTTCGATATATTCTAAAAGTGTTTTAGTCATAAAAAATCCCTCTTACGATATTTATCGCAAAAGGGATCTTTGGATTAACCTTTTTAATTAGACTTTAACACAGTTACTAACAGCTTGAATGTTAGAACCTAAAAATACTTTTACTAAAGTTAGGTTTTTTTCGCCTTTAACGTAGAAATAATACCCCCCAAAGCTATAATCTCTAGTTAGTTCTTTAATAGCCTTTTTAGATATCTTAATGTTGGGATTATTTTTAGTCCAGTTTACAAAACTTTCAAAACTGTTGTTAGTTCTGCCCATTGTAACTTTATAGTCGAAGTCTAACTTTTTAACAATAACCGAGTCTTCATTTAGCAATGATTCTGTATTAGGTGCAGGCAAGCATACAAATTTAACCTTACTTACATCTATTTTAGACAATTTTAAAATATTATCATCGGTATTTGTATACACATTTAGGAATGGATTTTCTACTCTAAGAGTATAATCATCCATTGTTCCTAATGTAGTTAAAATTTTAATAGCAAAGTCTATATCGTTTTTTGTCAGTTTACCTTGTTGTACTTGAGCATGATTAGCCAACAGCTTAACATGTGCCAGATTGTTTCCTCTAAACCATTTGGCAACTTTACTAAGCAGTACTATTTTATATTTGTACTTGTTATGAAACAGCTTAGTTGTAGCTTTGGTTTGTATCGATATCGGTAATTTCATTTTCAACAGGTTTTACTTTAGTCTTAACTGCAAGAACAATGGCATCATTGAAACAGTCAATTGTGAGGCTTCCACCTCCCTTTAAGTCTCCAAAAAGCATTAACTTAGCAAGCGGACGTTTGATTTCCTTGTCAATGGTTCGCTGTAAAGGTCTAGCACCCATTTTCTTATCAAAGCCTTCTTTGATAAGTTTATCAATAGCACTGTCTGTAATCTTAATTTTAATGCCTTTTTCTTTGACTTGGTTCTTAACTTCTAACATAAATTTGCCTACAATTTTGATCATAGTTTCTTTAGTTAGCTTGCCAAATGTTACTACACCGTCTAATCTATTACGGAATTCCGGTGAAAAGAACTTCTTCAATTCTTTATCTTCGTACTCGCGTTCTTGAGTACCAAAACCAATTCTATTCTTTTCGCTTTCTTGTGCGCCAGCATTAGTAGTAAGTATTAAGATAATGTTGCGACAGTCTGCACGTTTACCGTTTGAACCAGTAATAAATCCGTTATCCATCATTTGCAAAAGAACTGTACTTACATCTGGATGTGATTTTTCAACCTCGTCTAGGAGTAAGACACAATTTGGACTTTCTTGAATCTGTGTAATCAACAAGCCGGCATTTTCTTCAAAGCCTACATAACCCGGCGGGCTACCGATGAGCTTTGATACACTGTGTTTTTCTTGATATTCACTCATGTCAAAGCGTACAAGTTTAACACCTAAGTGTTTGGCTAGTGCCTTAGCTGTTTCAGTCTTACCAGTACCCGTTGGTCCCATGAATACAAAGCTACCAATCGGTTTGTTTTCACTCTTTAGTCCAGCTTGTGCAACAAGAATTTTATCAACAATTTCAGTAATTGCTGTGTCTTGTCCGTAGACTTCAGTTCTTATATTTTCTTCTAAGCTAGACAAGTTATTGCTTTCTTGTTCTGCAATTTGTTCATTAGGCATATTAACCATCTTGCTTAATTCAAATTGAATTGAGCTTTCGTTAACAATACGTTCATCAACTAACTTTAAATTAAATCTTGAACAAGCACAGTCAATTAGGTCAATAGCTTTATCTGGAAGCTTCTTGTCTGCTTGATACTTAACACTGAGTTTAACAGCGGCCTTAATAGCATCTTCTGTGATCTTAACCTTATGATGTTGTTCGTAATATTTCTTAACACCTTTAAGAATTTGAATGGCCATTTCGGGAGTAGGCTCATCAATAGTTACACGTTGGAATCGACGCATTAGCGCACGATCCTTTTCAAAGTACTTGCGATACTCTTCCCAAGTAGTTGATGCAATAACTTTGATATTACCTTTGCTTAGAGCAGGCTTCATCATGTTAGCAAGGTCATTACTGCTACTTTGTCCTCCGGCACCTGCACCGCTGATCATATGTGCTTCATCAATGAACAAGACTGTTTTACCTTTTTTACCTAATGCCTTAAGTACAAGTTTAAAACGTTCTTCAAAGTCTCCACGGTACTTTGAACCTGCAAGCATAGCACTAATGTCTAAGTTAAACACAGTATATTCTTTGAGAAATTCAGGAACAGCACCATTAACAATATTATGTGCTAGACCTTCTGCGATTGCAGTTTTACCTACACCTGGATCACCAACAAGGATAACGTTTGACTTAGATCGTCTGCCCAAAGAAAGTGCAATATTTTCTAATTCTTCGATGCGCCCAATAACAGGATCAATTTTATTTTTCTTAACTTCTTCGTTTAAGTTAGTAGTAAACGCACGTAATGCACGTTCGCTTTGACCGTCTCTTGGTTCCTCTTCTTCGTCTTCGCTGATTTCCGAATTAAGATACTCGGCAAATTTGTCTTTATCGATTTCAGCTTGTTGAATGTAGTAGTTAGCATATGACTTCTTTTCGCTCATCATAGCTAAAAATACATCAGTTGATTCGATCTTTTGACGTCCATTAAATAACACTTGAGTAAACGCACGATTAAGCACACGTTCAACTGCTTGAGTCTTTCTTGGTTTAATATCTGGATCTTGATTTACAATCTCGTCACATTTATTTTTTAAGTACAATTCTAAGTTCTTTTTAAGAAAATCTGCATCGGCCCCATAGCCAGAAACACATTTGTGAAAACTTTCTTCGCACAACATAGCAAAGAGCAAATGCTCGATGGTAAGATATTCGTGTTTAAGACGTTTGGCAACGTCGATGGCTTTTTCAAATACTAGTTGTAGTTCGGTGCTTGGTTCTACCATTTAATTTTCTCTGTCGTTTGATTGCTAAATCTAATTTTAATTTACTAATATTGTCTGTAAAACAGACTCCGTTAAGATGATCAAATTCGTGTAAAAAACATCTTGCATCTATATCATCAAACCTTATTATACATTCTTTACCTTCTCTGTCAAAGAATTCGGCAACTACATGTTCGGGTCGCTTAACTGGTAATAAAAGATTTGGAAAACTAAGACAACCTTCATAGTCTTGTTTGAGTTCTTCGCTTACAGCAATTATTTTAGGATTAAAAACAGCAAAAGGCATAAAGACACCTTTGAGATTTTCTGTTTTTATAACAAAAACTCGAGCATCGATGCCAACTTGACTAGCAGCCAATCCTCTGCCGTTATAGCTAATCATTGCTTCGACCATCTGCTCTTCTAGTTTAGCAGGATCTACAATTGGATTAGAAAAGTCAAATTCTTGTAATTCTTTTTTTAAAATCTCATTAGGATAATGAACTAATTGCAGCATAAATTTTTTCTAATTCTTTCTTCAATGTTGCATCAGATACTGACGGGATTTCTACATCAATGATAACAAACAGGCTTCCGGGTCGTCCTGAGTTAATATCTCTAAATCCTCGGCCACCGCTTGAAAATTCTGCACCAGGTTGTATGCCTGGTCTAAGATTGAGGCTCATTTTATGCCCGTCGATGCATTCAACTTCTTTAGTACATCCGGTCATAGCTTCTAAAACATTTATGCTTAACCTAGTATAAACATCGTTGCCCCTGCGTTCCCATTTAGGATCAGCTTCAACCATTACGGTTACATTTAAATCACCTCGAGCTAGGTTAGGAATGCTATCATCGCCTAAACCTCCATAACGAATTGTTTGCCCGCTTTGTACTCCTGCTGGAATATCAATAACTACATTTTGAGGTTTACCCGATGGCGTATTAAATCTTGCTTCAATTTGAGTACCAGTATAACTTTGCTTGAAAGTTATTTTAACTCGAATAGACAGATCTCTGTTTTTTCGCCTTTGATTAAAACCGGCAAAGCCTTGACCAAAAGCAAAATTAAACATTTCTCCAATGTCATGAAATCCGGGACCCATATTAGCCCCATGAGAGAAAGGATTAAATCCTTTCTGTTGGGCATCGTACTGCTGTCGTTTTTGGGGATCGCCTAATGTATCGTAGGCTTGTGAAATTTCTTGAAATTTCTTTGTGTCGCCGCCACGGTCAGGATGATTTTTCATGGCTAGCTTTTTATAAGCTGCCTTTATTTCATCCTGACTTGCGTTTTCATTTACACCTAAAATCGTATAGTAGTCCATAGTGCTATTATATAGCAAGACTCCTTAAAGGTCAATCTAATTCTGGATGATCGTCCTCTAATGGCGGTCTACTTGGTTGGGGCGGAGCCATCATAGGAACTGCCGGTTGATCCGACGCCATACCAAAGCCTGCGGCCGCTCCTATTGCTGCTCCGCCCACTGCTGCCGCAGGCGCATTAAAATTTCCTGGTTGTCTTGGCGTACTACCAAACCCTCCTGGCTGTGACCCAAAACTAGGTGTTGATCCTGCATTACCAAACGAACTTGGTGCTCCGAATCCTCCTGTCGAAGGTGCGCCAAATGCTGGAGTGTTGCTCGCAAATCCTGTTCCTGGTGTTTGTATTCCGCCATTATTTGCTCCTCCTAGCTTTTCCTGTGTACGACCCCATGCTGCTAGTCCTAGCACTGCACCCATGGCAATGTGGAATAGTCCAGCACCTTGCAGTGTTAAAGGATTCCATTGTGTAATAGGACTATGAGTTAATGTTTGTAGCAAACTCCATAGGATTGGAAATATTACCATGTCCATAGTACAGACTACCATGTACATCCATCCCATCATTGGACGCCATTTGCTGTTCATCCAATCTTCTTTTTTCTTTTCGCTTTCGCTTTTAACTTCTTCCGCCATTGTTCGCTCCTAATATAAATTTATAAACCGCTAGCACCAACTGTGGCCCATTCGCGAGCACCGCTTGGTAATGTCTGTTCACAGGCCAACTGTGCTACTAATGTTGTTACAATACCAGCAACAACTGCGGCACAACTTTGTGGAACAATCATAGCACCTGCTGCCTTGTCGATACTCTTGGCTAGAGTAAAGGCAATAGCATCTGTTAAAATCTGCTTGTTCTTGTTGCCAATAGCTTTTTGTATATCTTTAGACATCCAAATCAATTCAACAAATGCTTTGGCAGTTAAGTCACAGGCTGTGCCCAATGCGGCCGCGCCAACTGTTTCTTTAGCACTTAGATAAAGAATAGCTGTAGAGCTTAATGGTGCTGTTGCCGCAGTTGTTGTAGCTTGGCTGCTTGGCTCTGGGCGATATAGCAAAGCAGCAAAGATGGTACCTAGTGCAATACTAACACCAATTTGGCAATAGTTTTCTTCCACCCACTCGGCAATAAGTTCACCTGCCTCTTGTAACTCATAAACACCTTTTTCAAGTATTTGACCAGTTAGTTTAGCACCTGCTTCAACGTCTGCCATAGCAGCTTCTGCCACCTTGGCACTAGCCATTGCAGCTTTAGTTGTTTCTGTGTAGGCTTTAACAGCATCACTAACTACTGTCTTTTGAATATTACTAACTGTGTCTTTGGCAAGATTCTCTGCATCTTTGGTTAGTTTACCACTTGTATCAACAATAGTCTTACCGGCTACATTTACAGCTTTGGTAGTTTCTTTTACAACAGTATTAACTACCGGAGTTACAGCTTGTTGAACAGGTTGAACCACAGCTTTGTTAATATCATTGCCGACTTTTTTCCAACTTGATTTTTTAAATGGATTAAATCCCATGATTTACCTTTCTATTAGAACCACAAATATAAACCATTAAGGCTTAAAATTAATCCTGCACCTGCTACTACAAAGCTGCCGTAGAACAAAGGCATACTTACAGCAAGAATACTAGCACTTAGTAAAACAATGCTTAGTTGATAAGCAGTTGAAGCATAGCCAATCCATGGTGAGCGTTTCTTAGCTTCGTCACGTTCTGTTTCTAGTGCTTTGGCTTTAACTAAAATTTCTTCTTTGTCTGCTTTCATGCGAGCAGCTTCTGCTTCAAACTTGGCTTTGTTTTCTGGAATTTTAGCTTCAACGGCCGACGTAGTATAAAGAACTTCGCGAATATTTTTAGCTTGATACCAAGACCACTGATTGTTAGCACTAATAGTATTATTAAGCACAGTAGAACTTAACTTACCACCATACCATGCATTCACAGCTAATAGCAAAGCAAAAATGTTAATGACTAAACCAGCTTTGTCTTTGATTTTTGCTTCGCGCTCTGAACGACTACCAACTGGAGGTTTAGGAGCATTAGGATCCTTAGCCTCTTTTGTAAAAAAACGTAACATTGTATCTACTGCGCTCATTTTCGCTCCTTTTAAAAATTATACACAACTACCGTTAACTAAGGTCTTACCTGCAGGACAAGTTAGATTGTTATTTGTTGTAGTTGTTGTAGTTGTTACATTAGGCTGTAAATTTGGAATTGTATTGCTTAATGTTTGAATACTGTTATTAGCCGCTGTCGATACGCTAGTAATAGCAGTATTAGCATTGTTACTAATTGTTGTAGCTGCTGTTAATCCGTTAGCACCTGTTGTAACAATGCCATTCATACCGTTAGCAGCAGTTGTAACAATACCGGTGATGCCAGCAGTAGCAACATTCTGTGTTGCTGTTAAACCATTGGCGGCAGTAGTTGTTACTGCGGTTAGGCCGCTATTGGCAATTGCTGTATTGCTAGTTGCCATATTACTATTCATAGTAGCAAACGTTGCATTAGTACTTTGTGCAACAGCAGCTTGATTATTGCTTTGTGTAATTGCTACTTGACGGTTAGCATTGATGCCATACAAGTTAGTTAAGCTAGGTAATAAAACACTAGTCCATTGTAAAGCACGGTCTCCTATTGATATAGGAGCATTAACCTGTTGTTGTACACGAGGTCCTGTCCCCCCACTGCCCATGTTTAGGCTCATAACGGCTGCAACTTTGGCAGCACTGTCGCCTTGCTTGGCGATTTCAGCTAGAGCAGCATACCTAGCAGTTTCTGCCATGGCATTTGCTTGTGCAATTTTTTGTTGGGTTTCTGCATACAAAGCATAATCGTTTGTAGCACATCCTGTTAACGCAAGGGCTCCTACTAGAGCAAGTAATTTAACTTTCATAGCGTGTCCTTTCATAATCTACGCTTATTTAACTGATTCGTATATTTTTCTCTGCTCTTCGTACCAACGATTCCAGCCTTCGTTTTTTAATGAGCATTCATAATATAGTTGATAGTTTTTCACTATTGCTTTGAGTAAATCTGTAATTGCTACTTGATTACCTTCAAGCGTTATTAGATCGGGACATTTTTCTTTTAACTCTGGAACAGCTTCTGGAAAATTAGGTTTTACAGGAACTGATTTTTGAAAAATGCTGCACCCCGAAAGTGTCAATGTAAAAAGGATGATAGACCATTTCATTTCTTATCTCCTTTTGCGCCCATTGTTGCAGCTTTGTTATGTTCCTCTATGATAATAGCAGGAACCGGGCAATTTTTAATAGCGTCTTCAAGTTCTTTTTGTTTAGCTAAGAACTTGTTGCGTTCTTCTTGACTCATATCTTTGGTGATTTCTACAGTGTCACCTTTGACAATACGATCGATATATTGTATTTGCTTTTCGCCTTTTTCTTTGACTACTTTAGTTTTTTCTACAATTTGAGTTTGTATTTCTACGTTTTTATTTTGTGCTTGTTCTTCTGCTAGCTTGACCTTAGCTTCCATTTCGGCTACTTTAGCACGCCAAGCCATTTCCATGTCATAACCGCCGCGTAGCCATACACCTAGTACAACTAAAACAACACCAACTGGTTTTAGTATACGGGCATATGTTCCATAAAACGGAATCCATTTACCTAACCATCCTGCTACAATTCCAGTAATACCTACAGCAATAATGATCCAGTAGATAAGACTTAGAATTTCGCTAGGTATAAAACTTAGCATCCATTGAATTTGCCACATTATAATTTCTCCAGTGCTAGAGCATATCCTTCATTTTCAAAAATATAAGTGTTTGATATCTTAGTAATGTTATAGTTTCCTATATACTTTGTATAAAAAAGTACTTCGCTAACATCTTTAGATTCTAGCATTATAGGACCTTTGATATTTTCGTAGACTTCTTGAGTTTTACCAAAGTTCTTAATACGCATACGCAATGGTTCTGCATATTTTCTTTGAAATACTAAATCTTCATTGTCAACAGATACAGTTTCTAAAAAACTTCTTCCAAAAAAGTTACTAAAATTATTAAGATGATTTTCCTGTATAGTTACTTCGTAGTCATTCTTAGATTTAGGTATTTTGCTATCTAGGTTTTCTCTCGTAGCTTCCATACTGTCAAAGCTCTTGTAATATCTAAATTTAAAGTCGTTGATTTCTGCTAGATTAGAAACACCATTTAACAATTCTAAGATTTGTTCGGGAATTCTTTTGTTTCTTTCAATTTCAACAAATACTTTGTATTTGCCATCACTGAGTTCTCCAGGACTAATGTCAGCATCTAATACAAAATCATAACCGTTTTCTACAAATTCTACAAGATCATTAGCAGGGTTTTGACTGTTAACAGTAAAGCTTAACACTACAATGTCTTTATCTTCACCCATCTTTGAAGCATAGCTGTCTACTTCAAAAATATTATCAACAAGAAATCTTAAATCTCCGGATAATAATCCTTCATTAAGCTGTGGCATTTGGAGCTCCTCCTGGTGCAGCAGGTGTAGCTGGCGCCGCCGGCGCAGTAGGTGCAGCCATAGCTGCTTGTTCAGCAGCCTGCGGAGGCGCAGTATCTACACGTTCATTCCTAATGCCCATATTTTCTTTCATCTTAGTCATGTAACCATTGTAAGTATCTTCGACTAGTTTTTTAGGCATCATTATTTCTACAATCCATATAGGCGTTTGGTCTAATTTGCCTTTACGTGTACCGGGTCGAAAATCGTCTGGACTTTCTATTTTTCTTGGTTCTAGTAAATGACTCTTTTCGTATTTGATTTTGCAACCATAATCTAAAAGTCGTTTAGCAGCCATTGGATCAGGCATTTTATCTCTAGGCCACATGAAACTAGCACTAACCCAGTGCCTGTCTACTTTGGGCCCTGATGCTAGTTCACCGTCTCTCCAGTTCTTGTATACATACATATTCATCTCATCTAACACACGCTCAAAATCTTTGAGGGTAGAAAGTGCAGAATTCGAACTGTAGATAGATTCTACATTTTTAATAACTTCTAGTATATCGCGCATTTTTTGTTTTCCAGATATCTATATACTTATTTAGCTGGCAAAAACTTTATGTTATAGGTTTAATTTGTGCTCAAATATGTAAATAAAAATGTAGGACCTCTGTAGTTATCGAGGCGGTCACTACATGTCCTGCTTTACTAAAAGTGGGAGATAACCTTAATGAGTAAAAACCGAGTGAAAAAACGTTTTACTTCAGATGTGAACGTAATTGATTTTCATGCACATATACCTGCTAAAAAGCAGCGTGTCAATTTGTTACCACGTAACAAGCACCAAGAAGCTTACCTTTTTAAACTACATGATGACAGCAAAAACATACTTTTTGCTATTGGACCAGCTGGAACGGGTAAAACTCTCTTGGCAGTGCAAATGGGAATAAAACTTTATCAAGAAGGTAAAGTTGATAAAATTATAGTCACAAGACCCGCCGTTTCCGTAGATGAAGACCTTGGATTCTTACCTGGTACGCTAAATGAAAAAATGGCTCCATGGACAAGACCTATTTTTGATGTGTTAGGAGAATACTATCAGCAGAAAGACATAGAAAACATGCTCTATGAAGGAGTAATTGAAATAAGCCCACTTGCATATATGCGCGGCCGCACATTTAAAAATGCCTATGTTATAGCGGACGAAATGCAAAATGCTACACAGAATCAAATGAAAATGTTACTAACAAGACTAGGTGAAAATTCAAAGATGGTAGTAACAGGAGATCTTAACCAAGCCGACCGCCTAAAAGATAACGGCTTAGTTGACTTTATTGACAAAATCAAAGGTCACCGGTTAGATCATATTGATGCAGTGTATTTTGATAGCTGTGATATCGAAAGACATGAAGCTGTAAAGGAGGTACTTGATATTTACGGTGATGATTAATAAAAAGGGTGCATAAGCACCCTTTATAATTTTAAATTAGCAGAATATTCTGCTTCTCCAAATGTACCTCTAACAAAGGTATTAAACCCTAGTATGATCCGGTCAGAATCGGACTTGTTTTCTTCTACGCTATGATTTACCCAACTTGGAAAAATTAATATTTGTCCAGTTGTTACAGTGTATCTCCAAGTACCAGAATTAAAGATATTATATGAATTTAAATCGTAGCTAAAGTCAAAATTATTTCTTAAACTTGATTTATGATGTAGTATGATATCTCCGCAGTCTGGCTCTGCTTGTAGATATAAAACACCCGACACAATGCTGTTGGGATGAAAATGTACATGATGACTTTCACTCGGCCTTGATCTAGCTACCCAACTATTTGTTATATAAAATTCTTGCTTACAATCTAACGTATTTTTTATATAAGTGTTTAAATGTTCTTCGCAAATTTTCCTGCATCGAGCCAGCTCTTGACAATTTAGAAGTTGTACATCTTTAGAAACACTATTTGTTTTTGCCTGCATTAGTTCAAGATTAGATAAGAAATCTATCTCTTGAAAAAATTCATTATGACCTGTTGAACTTTGATATACAGGAACACTAAACAACGGAGTTATTTCAGCTTGCATCAATTTGTAAAACTTCTACGCCTGACTTTTTAAGGAATTCGATTCCCGCATCATCGCGATAGTTTTGATTAAAATAAACACGACGAATGCCTGACTGATAAATGAGCTTGGCACAGTCGAGACAAGGACTGTGAGTAACAAATAGATCAGCCCCAAGACCACTGTTACTAGACTTCGCCAATTTTGCAATAGCATTTGATTCAGCATGTAGCACCTCCGGTTTAGTTTTTAGGCGGTATCTGTATTCTTCTTCGGCTTCTTCGTTGTATTCGACATGCGGCCAACGCTCATAAATCTCCTCAGGATCAAGCCAACCGCCGGCATCACGATCCATCCATTCCTTATCCTCACAGTTGTTGTCCCAACCTGCAGGCATACCATTGTAGCCGTAGCTGATTACAGTATCTTCCTTGACTATGACCGCCCCAACATGCAGTCTACGGGCATGGCTAAGCTCGGCACATCGTTTAGCCCAGTCCATGTATAAGTCAATAAACTTTTGTTTCATAGATGACTTAATCTAATTAAGGTTGCCGCAAGGTTAATTTCCGGATCACTGACCAGTGTGTGATCAACAAGACCTTGCTTGATAATAAGAATAGCTTTTTCTTGCTTCGATTCGTCTCCAAAAATGGCAATGTTATCGTAGAGCCATCTATAAACTTCTTCCATCTCCTCTGGGCGAGCCTGTGAGCAGACGAGTTTACGTGCTTCTGAGATTTTACCTTTTTTGAATAACTCAACCATTTCAATTTTGTAGTCGGCTTCACTTGCATCTCCTTTTTCTGGAGTGTGCAATCGGCCATCCAGACTGTTCATTTGTACCATATTGATACATTTACGCAAGTCTGGGTAAGTAGCTTTAACAAATGTATCTAATGTATCTAATTCAAACTCAATATTTTCTTCTACAAGAATAGTAGCTACACGAGCAGTAAATTCATTTACATCAACTCGCTCGACATGAAATCCTTGGCAACGACTGTGCAGTGCTGGAATAATTCTGTTAGGATAATTGCAAGTAAGAATAAATCTAGCGGTACTATGATATTCTTCCATAACACCGCGTAAGATAGCCTGTGCGTTAGGAGTAAGGTAATCTGCTTCATCTAACAGCACAATCTTGAAATCGCCAAACGGAATCATACGCACAAAGTTTGTAATTTTGTCACGAATTGTTTCGGCGTTATTTTCTCGACTGGCATTAATTTCCATAATGTCAAGATCGTTGATTTCTAACTCATTAAACAAAACTTTTGCTAATGTAGTTTTACCAATACCGGCATTACCGCTTAACAATAAATGAGGAATGGATTTTTCGCTAATCCATCTTTCAATCTGTTGCTTTTGATGTGCGTCTCTAAACACATAATTATCTACTCGTTTGGGACGGTATTTTTCAACCCATAGTTCTTTCATTTTTTACCTTTGAAGATGGTTTTAATTGAATTAAACAAATTTAAAAATCTCATGCTATGCGGATTAATATAAGGAGGATGCAAAGGGCACCGACCTTGTTGAAAATCACAAGCGGGACTATAATCTTTTTTGCAAACGTTACATCTCATGTGTTCGCCTCATAAGTTTTTCTGCTTCGGCATCAATTACACGTTGTCTTAATTCTGTGCTTGAAAAGGTATGTTCTCTTTTATTAAAATAAAATTTAATACCTTTACTAATACATTCTTGTCGACCAGTAAATGCCTTGTGTTCATACTCGTCACCTAGTATTCTAACATCAATAGGGTAACTAAGCAATATATCTACTAGGTCTTTTTCTGTAGCATAGACTACAATTTCATCAACATATTTGCAGGCCTGTAGTTGTACATAGCGTTCAAATATGCTTTGAACAGGTTTATTCTTTTCTTTACGATCAATTGTTGGATCAGTTTGTAGTCCTACAATTAGGTAATCGCAAACAGACCTTGCTTCTTTAAGCATAATAATATGACCTGCATGAAAAAGGTCAAATGTTGAACAGGTGAATCCAGTAGTCATACAATATTATACAGATTAAAAAAGGGCTTTGTCAAGCCCTTTGAGTTATTTGTGCAAGTACGGTAATAGATTCGGCGGCTTCCATCCGTCGGGTTTGAGGACCTTACCATCTTCACGCTTTCGAACCTTTCCGGTCTCTTCATCAATTTTGGCAAAATTGGTACGCATAACTTCATTCCACGCACCTTCGCCGTCGGCGCCCATGCTGTGAATAGCACCAATAGTAACAACAAGAATGTCAACTAGTGCATCTAATTGTTCTTCTTGATTTTTAGCAGTCCATAGTTCATCAACTTCTTCTGCTATAAGTTTTTTGTAAAGTCCAAATTGAGGAGCGTTTACTTCACATACAGTTTGGTCGCAAGCAACCATAAATTTAGCTTGATCTTTAAATGGATTTGTCATTCTGGTAAGTAAATATCGTTTGGTTTTTCTTGTGATTTAATTAAAATGTCCTTGTTGTCAACTCTTCGAACGGTAACAGTATCACCGTTTTCATTTTCAACAGTCATTCCTCTAGTCCAGCGACCGTGATCTATATAAATCCAGTCACCGACCTCGACATCTTTTTGCTCTGGACCAATAGCCCAGACACGACCCCATCGAGGTTTAATACCACCAGTCTTGCCGTTTTGATTAGGAAGATAAATGCCGGAAGTAGTTTTTACTTCATCAAAATCCATATCGGCAACAAGAACATGATCTCTAATAGGACGTAGTTTGCCTTTGATTAACCCAATACTCATTTTTTCCTCTTACTTACGTAATTCTGCACTATCAGTATGATATTCTGTACTAGCATCTTCACGCTTGCGAATAATTGTTCCACCTGGGCCCAATTCGTCCCCACGAGCATTCATTCTAGCATTACCTACTGCTAACACAGTTTCATTTCTAATGCGTAATTTGTCAAGGTCAATATCTTTGCCTTGCATAGTTTTGTAAGTTTTAGTTGGTGCTGGTTTCATTGCCATAGCCATCTCCTTTGATTATATTTGTACTTATCTCAAAAATTCCTGCCAGTCTAATTTATATTTAATAGGGTCAATTTTATGTACTCCTATTAAGTATAAAACATAACTGGATACTGAGCTGCCTCTTCCTACGCCCCATAAAATATTATTTGATCTACATGTATCTACAAAATATTTGAGCCAACGCAGTAAATTTAGCATATTTCTTGCTCTAAATTCTTGAAGCTCATCTATAAGACGCTGATAATTTTCTTTTGGACAAACATGTACCAAATACCCTTCGATATCTAAATTTTTATATTCATCGGGCATGAACCAATTATTTTGATTTTGACTGTCAAACTCTTTTTGATCTATATTTGAGTCGTTATAGATTGCTAAGTTTAAGAATTCTTTAAATTGATTTATTTCTGTGCTATTTTCTACAAAAATAGATGTAGGAATGGAATGTCCTTTATACAAGGCATTAAACAAATCTTTTTCGTTAAAGATAGGATTTCCTAGATGATCAAGTTTCATCTAGTAATTTTACTTGACATTTATTAATTTGTCAAGCTCAGGCGACTTGTTTTGGTGTTGTTGCCAAAGTTTAGCTTGCCTATGTCTTAGTTCTTCTCTATAAAGATCTAAAAACAAACTAATTTGGTTTTGTATAGCAGGATTACGGGTTTGCCAATATTTTTTACTCAACTCTTGAATACGAGCATCAATCTCGCCTTCTTTAAGTTTACTAAAATCTTCAGCTAAAGGATGTATCATGGTAATGTGAACTCGCCTACTAGTTTGACAAAAACAGTATTGCCGCCATTGATAGTCCAAGCTTCAAACATATATCGAATAGAATTATTTGAACTTAGATTAAACGGCAAGGTTAAAGAGTTTTCTGGAACAACAGTTCCGCTAGTCGTATTAAAATCTAAGTCTCTAGCTGTTCCGTCGCTTTTAACATCTAAATAAATTTTTGCAAATTTATCAGTTGCAGGCCATTGGCTAAATGTTAGTGTAATGTCACCGGCAACTGTATAAACAAAATATTGACTTTCTCTTACATCAATAAATTCGTTAGTGGGTGTAGATCCGTTACTAAGTACTGCCCCGTAAATTTGTCTTATTTCGGCGTTTTCTAAAACTTTACCGTTTAAGTTATTATCTTCGTCTAGTTTAGGAGTACGTGTATTGAGCCCAGTTAAAGCACTAACTACGTTGGTCATACCGGTTTTGATATGATCAAAGTTATCTCTAAATCCTTGGCTGTTATTATCTTTACCTGCAACTGGAAAACTTTCATCTATTTGTCCAGCTGCGGTATTTGCAGCAGTAATGTCTGTTGAAATTGTCATGTTATGCTTGTCCTATCATTCTCAAATACTATATATTTATCGTTGCTGTAACCCTCTACAGAATCGATTATGTATCTATCAATTACATAGTCAAGTTGTCTAAAATCGAAATTTTTATTCTTAATATTAAGTAAAATATCGTCACCTCGACCAGGCTTGCAATAACATAACGGAATAGCTGGGATCCAATCAATTTCGTTAAGTGTACCGTCTTGAATAGTACGCATCCAAAGCGGCAAATAGTCACGATCTCTTAGACCAATTGATTTAATACGCTCTCTCCAAAGTCTTACACTTACTGGAAAACGCTTAGTTGTAAACGGGTCATCAGCAAACACATTGTTAGAATCTACGCTTACAGCAAATGGATCCGCAGGATTCCAAAAATATGTATCTTGATTAAACGGCCCATTATAATATTGATTATTTTGATCTACTGTAATCGCTCTTTTACTAGCAGAAGTTGTTATTCTTAAGGGTAGTTTATCTTTGCCCTTCTCAAGTTTATCAATAACTTCTAGATAAATTACTTCGTAAACTACATCATTAGTGCCTCTTATTTTGGCCTGAGCTTTTTTAACTTCGCCGAATGCAAATTTTTTAGGTTTATGATTTCTACCTATAGCACTAACAACCTTACCAGCATCAACAGTTTCAATACCAGCATAGACTAACATCTTAAGCTCAGATTGAATTCCAAAGTTTGGGTCATTTGGTCTATATATTGCTGTAATATCAAATACATTACTATCTGTAATAAAAGATCTAAAGGTATTTCTTTGATCTAATTTTAAGAATGGCTTAACATACATATTACTATACAATCGATCATTAGGTGTGTCTATCTTTAAAGTAAATGTTTTGCTTATAGCACTGTAACCTAAAATATCTCTAGCTTGTACAGTAAACACAAATTCTCTATCTATTGTAGTAGTAGAAGCATCAAGGATAAAATCTCCCTGATCAATAGTAGTTAATCCATCATTTGACAGTGTTGAATATTGATTTACCTTGCCGGTTATTTCGCCGTCTAAGTTTAAAGTTAATCCTGGTGGAAGTTCCCCTGCTGTTTTAACATATAGAATTACAGAATCCTTAACAGTTGAAACTGCCGATACAAACAATGTGCTTATGTAGTTGGCGCCAATTGAACCTAGGTTTGATGGGCTTACCCAGTTCATTATACTGTCAATTTCACCTATTGTAGTTACATAGAAAGTTCTTTTTGAACTAGCTATTTCTCCTCTATCTCCATATCTAGTTGCAGTTATAGTAAATGAATAATCTAAAGTAATAGCCGGCTGATAAGGAACAACGCCAAAGACTTCGCTAGTACCTTGATCAAATTGCATTCCTGGAGGAAGTACGCTAGGAGTACCAATTTCAATTAATCTCTTATTATCTAACAACACTTCAAGTGCGGGGAATACAGTTAAAACATATTCTGTGCTAGATACTGTTTGAACATTTACAATGTTATAAACAGTATTTGTTGCATTAGCAATGTAATCGACTAACCAAATTTTATTATTAACTACCGGTGTTCCGGTTGCATTTCTAATTCTTATAAGATTCTTACCAACTTTATTTTCGTTGGGAGATGTTGTAAAAGTCTGAGCACTGACTTTAGGATTAACAGGATCCAGCCTATATGTAATCTGACCAAGGTTAATTGATTCGTATGTATCTAGTTTAAATGTAAGATAATTATTGGCCCTTCTTACACCTAGATTATTAGGAGTTACCCATATAGGTGCTCTTACATAGGTCCCGTCAACAGTAAAGGTTCCATTGCCTGTGCTTATTGCCACATTGTCGGCACGGAAATAATCATCACCAACTACAAAGATTTTAAACTTTCTAGTCGAATGTGTGTCACCGTCAGTTACAGTAACTAAAAATTCGTAGTATCTGTTTAGTTTTTTGGGTATTACCGAGTCTGTGCTATAATCATACAAGGTAGTTTCATATAAAAAGCTATCGTATCCGTTACTTGATCGGTATCCAAAATCATATGCTACAGAATCAAAGAATCCCATGTCATATGATCCATTACCTGAAGTTTCCGGTATGGCCAATGCTGGTTGTACCCAGCCTACAATTCTACCTGTTTTTGTTAATATTAAACCTGGAGGTAATTGACCTCCGTTTTTTGGTTGAAAGAAACTTAGTGTTTGTCCTGCGGCAGTGTCAAAATCTGTTACTTGTAATTGAAAATCAATGTAAGAGCTATCTAGAACAAAGAACTGATCATTAGGACCTATTGGTAGAGAACCGGCCTGTGTGTCCCATCGAGGCTCGTCCGGGCCTTCTATAGTCCAAAAAAATGTTCTATCTGAAATTTTATTATCGTATGTTGCTCGAACAACAAATCGAAAGTCTGTTGTCCTTGGAACTTCGAACGGTGTACCTACAATGCTGTCATTTTCTAAACGTAATCCGTCTGGTAGTTTTCCAGCAATGATTTTAAAGTCTAAGTTTGTACTGTCGTCAAAGCCCGACGAATATGTAACAGGCAATTGTTGATTAACTATCGACCTTTCTTGTACAGTATTAAATCTATACCCCGAAGGCTGAGTCCAAATACTTAGTTCCATTAATACGTCCTTCTAAGTCTAGGTCTAGGATAAAGAGCTCCTGTCTCCGGTCTTAGACTATTTGTAACGCTAGGATATGCTGTCCCAGTTACTGGTCTTTCTATTTTGTAATATAGGAATAAATTTGGTGCTGCTTGTAAATCTTGACCGTCTGCAGGACCACCGTTGCTTTCATATACTTGATTTGATTTAGCAATGGCCTGTATGTATTGTTTTGCTTGATATTGATTCCAGTGCGGATATTTTTCTAAAGCACAAGCAATAACGCCGCAGACTTGGGGACTAGCCATACTAGTTCCGGAAAGTTTACCTACAAGTCCGCCTCCTCTAGGGTCGCTAATTCCGCCAGTGTATGAACTTATAATATATGTACCAGGTGCCCAAATATCAACACCTGGACCGCAATCGCTATAAAGAACTTTTTGGTCTGTTGATATAGTATCAATTGAACCTACACAAATAGCTGGTAATTCAAAAACACCGTCTGCTGCTGTGTCATTAGCAGTTGGGCTAGTACCTCGCATATAATAATAAGGTTGTGCAACACTACCTGGATATCTGTTAGCCATTTCAAAAGTATTGTTCCAATCTAGTCCACCTGGCACATCGTGTTTCCAACGTCCGTTTCCAGCAGCACCTACTTGTATAATTCCTTCTGCATAAGCATCTTCTAAATCTGTATCTAATGCAGTAACTCTTACAGGTATACGTTGTCCGGAAATAAATCCCCAATCATTTAATTGATTAGTGGTAAAACCGCTACTAGTTGTTTTTCTATTATTAACACCTAGTTGTAGATCAATTTGTGTAGCGTTGTCTTCGTAAAACACCCATTCGCAAACCATACCTGGATTACCTAGTGTTCCAGATGTTGATGCATTACCTTCTAATCTAACTCGATATGTTCTAGTTGGTGCTGTTCCTTCTACTCCGTAGTAGATTCTTTGTACAGAATTATCCGCACAACTCCACATAATTTTTGGTAAATTTGGATTTGATGGACCTAGACCTGTGTAATTAGTAGATCCTCCACCAAATGTTACGTAGTGATTAGTACCGACATAAATTGTGTTATAGCTTGTACCTAAAAATTGTATATTAAAGGGCAAGGTCAATGTCCAATAACCGTCGTCATTATTACCAACAGTTGGCGTAGTAGAACTGGCTAACGAAGCTGCTCCAATTAAATTTGGTGTAATAGAAGAAACAGTGGCTGATGCAGCTTGACTTTCTGTTTCAACAGTTAAGCTCATAGCAGTGGCAAACTGTGCGCCAGGCGGTGCCGTAGACACTGTATTGAAGATTATTGTATACACTTCATTGTTGACAAGACTGTACGTTTCTCTAATATCTATTTCTACAGTTCCGCCGTTTGAATTGCTAACAGGTCCTGCAGAAAATCTAGTAACTTCAGTACTAGAACTATCATAAATTATAATTTCACCTTCGATACTGATTAAACCAGAAACAACGTCAATAGCAACGTTATGTATTAGATCAAGATCGGCCGGTCCATCAACAGTAATGGTATAACTTGCATCAGGGGCAGATAATTGTGTCAAATATGCCTGCTGTCCTGTTTGTGACCAGCTTGGAGGTTTTGATACAATAAAACCTGAAGGAGGTGTGTACGGTCCAGTTGTTGAAATACTATTACCAAAATTTTCTTCCCCTAGCAATGTAGCTAGTCGTTGGTTAGATGTACAAACACCACTATAACCAGTATAGGTAGTTGCTCCGGGAGTTGGAGTATAACGTATTCCTCTATAAGTAACTGCGGTAATATCACTAAACGACCACTCACCTGGGAATATACTCATACCCCAACTGTTGTTAACAATGGTAGGATTCTTACGTCCTGTAGAGGGATTTACTGATTTTGTTCTATGAAACTCTCTTACATAATCCATTACATAGGGAAATGTATAATTTGATTCGTCGCCAGCTGCATAATAAATGTTATAAATGTTTGCACCTCTAGCCCAACCTTGTGTATTTCCTGCTACTGTGCCAGCTACGTGTGTTGAATGACTCCCAGTACCATATGAATAAGTTCCTGCCGACGTTCCCTTGACTGCGGGGTTATGTTGAAACCAATTGTATTGGACAGTTCGAGTTCCGCCAGTGCCGTCGGCATTTCTAGCATACTCTGGGTGATTCCAGACAATACCATTTTCGTCGCAAATAACAACATCAACGTTGCGTCCAATTTGTGAAAGAGTAATAGTTCCTGTTTGGCTCGGTGTACCAGTACCAGTTCCTTCGTAACCAGTACCACCCCATCCTGTTCGTTGTTGACCTTCTGTGCATCTTAGCAATGCCCAGTTTTTCATAGTATTACTTGTTGAACCTGATTTGTCCCAACCGCTGCTAGTTTGTTGTATGTTATTAGTAACATCTATACTATTTTCAAATTGCTCGTCCGATGTTACAACATCTTCTTCTTCGTAATTGAGACCGGGTTTAATGCCTAAAAGATGGGGTGCTAGTTCGACACTTATGATTCTAGGGTCTTTGGCTAGTTCTAGTGCTTCCCATTCTGCTAAAAGATAATGAGTATTTCTGCTCATTGGTTTTCGATGAACACAATGAACAGCACGATCTAATTCAACAGTTGGGGGACTCTTTCCTTGACTTTCAATTTCGTCATAGATTACATCAAGGTCTGCAAAGTCCTTAACCGTAACAATGTATTCTTGCTTGCGAATGTAATCTACTATAGACATAATATTAAGCCTCTAATTGCACTAGTGTACATGTAATTGAAATATTAGCAGTTGAACCTGATTTGTTTGTAACTGCACAGGCAATATCTGTTGTCACTGGACTTTCGTCGTTCCAACCAAATACACCTGGACTCATTAAAATAGTCTGTGAGCCTGTTGTAACTATTTCTGCAATTACACCTGCTCCTGGTGCAGGGTCAACTCCTTCTGCTCTGCTAGCATCTGCTGTTCTTGCAGCAGCCGAAACGTACAATCTAATCCAGGCAGCATGAGTACTTTCAATTTTAAGTAAAGAATATGTTTTAAATCCTGTAATTGATACGCTGGCAGTAGCAGCATCGGCTATGTTGCCAGTTGAACCAGATGCTGTAGTTCTTGCAATATATCCAGGTGCATTAGTCCATGATAGTGAACCTGCACCGTCTGTGCTTAGAACTTGACCAGCTGTACCTAAAGATGCAGGCCATCCTGAACCATCTATGTACACCCTTCCGTTGGCATTGGCAGTTAAGAATAAATTAGCATTCGAATTAACTGTGCTTAGACCAGACTGAGAAAGTCTTATATCGCCGATGTCAATAGTATTGTTTGTTGGAACAACAATGTTAGTTGAAGTTAATGCTCCTAAACGATCGAGCCTTAGTGTGCCATCAGCTCGTATTTCAGCACGTAATTTAATACCTGCTAGACCTGATCCAACACCATCATGTAAGAAAAATTGTAACTTACCAGGTACTTTTCCTGTACTAGGTGTACCGTCAACACCGGCAGTAATCGTTGCTGCGGCAATTCTGTTGGTACCTTCCCATCCAAAAAATGCAACATCTCCTAAATCATCTCCGTTTAATACTGAAGTAGGTGATAGAGCTGTACCTCTTGTTCTATAAAATGCAAAATTTACAGCATCCGCAGTAGCATGATGTTGTGCAAATGTAAATCCACTACCAAATGTTCCAGAGTAACTGTTTCTTGTAATATAAACATTACCGTCAACTAGTGTTGAATTATTACCAAAGCTGGTAAATGTAGTTGAAGTAATGTTTAACTCGCCTGTTTTTTCTACATTTCCAGTTGGAGTAACTTCAAAGGCACCGTTTATAATAACATGCCCTGAACCGTTAGCATCAATATTTAAAATAGCATTAGAGTTTGTTGTGCTTAAACCGCTTTGAGAAAGGCTGACATCACCAATTTGAACACTGTTATTAGTAGGTAGTGTAATAGATGTTCCAGATAATGCACTTAACTTGTCAATTTTAAATTCGCCGTCGGCTCGCATTTCAGCACGTAATTTGATACCTAATAGGCCTGATCCAACACCATCATGTAAGAAAAATTGTAACTTACCAGGTATTTTGCCTGTACTAGGAACCCCATCTACTCCAGCAGTAATACTAGCTGCTGATATACGTGATGTACCTTCCCATCCAAAAAATGCAATGTCGGCTATGTCGTCATTGTTTTGTACAGCAGTTGGAGAAGCACCGGTTCCTCTTGTTCTATAAAAGCTAAAATTAACTGCATCAGGAGTAGCATGGTGCTGTGCAAAAGTAAATCCATTGCCGAATAAACCTGAGTAACTGTTTCTTGAAACATAGATGTTACCATCAACTAGTGTTGAATTATTACCAAAGCTGGTAAATGTAGTTGAGCTAATATTAATCTCTCCAGTCTTGGTAATATTGCCAGCTTCATTAATTCTTAAATTGCCGTGAAGAACAACATCTCCAGTTCCGTTGGGATTAATGTCTATGTCTGCATTATTGGCAGAAACAATAGCATAACCGTTTGTATCTAATGCTCCGCCTAATTGAGGACTAGTATCATTAACAATGTCACTAATGCCTCCACCGCCTGAAATAATATTTCCACCAGCAGTAGATCCGTCACCAACATAGACTAATTTAGTATCGGTAGTATAAAGTAGTTCGCCTTCAGCAGGAGTAACAGATGTCCTTTGTGCTGCGGTTCCTCTACGAATTTGTAATGCCATTATATTCTCCTAATTCTTTTAAAATGTTCCGCCGTCGATGTTAAATCCTGCCGGTGAAGTAAATGTTCCAAAATTGACTCCTACTTGATCTAATAAAAAACTGATAGGGTCAGTGAATGTTTGCTGAAATTCTCCAAAGTCAAAAACATTGCTAACAGGAGAACTTATAGTTACTTCTCCTAGTCCGTTTGTTGGATTAATAGTTATATTTGAGCCTGCTATGATTCTACTTACGCCTGCTGTAATAGTTTGCGGAGCCCAGTTAGTGCCATTCCATGCAAGAGCTTGTCCATTAGTAGGACTAGTAGTTACTGTGTCTACATCGGCTAAGGCATTTATACTTGATGTAGTATATACGCCATTAGTAACAGTGCCAGCATTACCACTAACATTACCACTAACATTACCAGTAACATTGCCTAAAACAGGACCGGTATGTGTTCCACTACTATTTCCGGTTAAATTACCAGCAACATTTCCTAGAACACCGCCGGTGTGAAAACCAAATGTATCACCAGTAACATTGCCTAAAACAGGACCGGTATGTGTTCCATTACTGTCACCGGTTAAATTACCTGTAACATTACCGTCAACATCTCCGGTGTGTAAACCAAATGTATCACCAGTAACATTACCAGTAACATTTCCTATTACAAGGCCAGTATGTGTACCAAATGTATCACCGTTGTACTCTGTAGAACTTAGCGTAATAGTATCTGCGTTAGTTCTAGTTACAGTAATATTTGTAGTAGAAGCAAATTTAATTTTGTCAATGCCGCCACTAGTATCATTTAAACTAATACTAGCACCGCCAGTTTCGGCAACAGCAGTAATGTCATAATACTTGACCAAAGGCTGCGGGCTAGCTTCGACCCAGCTAGTATTGTAGTAAACATACAAGCGGCCCTCAACTGTGCTCCACCATAATTCACCTTGCTCTACGCCAGATGTAGGAGGAACAGACCCTATATTAGCACCAAAAACGGTACTGTAAAGTTCTGCTAAATTTTGATTAACTTTATGAAACGCAGTACGTAGATCGTCGCCAGTACTGTCATTAGCATAGGTTCCTAAATTAACAAGTTGAAATGCCATATAATCCGCTCTCTTTAGTATATTTACCGTTTAATTAATCCCAGCTGCCGCCGCTCTGCTGCCAAGCACCGTCTGTAAATATCAATGTACAGAATGCACCGCTATCAAAATAACTAGCATTAGCACTATTAAATATTCTAAATGGAAATAATAATCCGTCAGTACCGGCAGAACCATCAATTCTGTAGTTGGCTACATCGACATTCACATCACTAGGAACTGTTCCAGATTGCGGAACAAGATACACGATCTGCCCTTCAACACCGTTGGCCAATGAGTAGACACCGTCTGTGAGTTTGTTAACAGATTTAGTTAGGTCTATAGCGGTTCCCTGTACAATGTTAGTCAATGTGGCCACAGTTAAAACT
>JACCDW010513262.1_pt1 | contig 110130 bp, 101 predicted proteins | sample 7449781 | NCBI WGS metagenome assembly JACCDW01 (sample SAMN15323449, study PRJNA562643) | freshwater metagenome | isolation source: river surface water | place: USA:Blue River Watershed | collected 2017-08-18 | reverse complement strand
GGTTGTACCGTTTTATACGGTTGTACCGTTTTATACGGTTGTACCGTTTTATACGGTTGTACCGTTTTATACGGTTGTACCGTTTTATACGGTTGTACCGTTTTATACGGTCTAAACTTTTTGTTAGAAAACTATTAGACCGCAAATGTTCTGTGCTTCAGGAAAAACAATTACAGTGGGTGATCCTGATTTAACAAAGCCTGCAATGAAACTGGAGGCCCTGGTTCCCCGTAGTGAGCGACCCAATATCTTACTAGCCAGTGCACGTATTACTGAGGGGAGCATCTTCACTAATGGTCTTTTCCAGAACATCTACTTTATTTATAAATTGGCCGATATTATTGGCTACAACCCCTACTTTCTTTTTAATGATAAGGATAAGCCCACAGAGCTACCAACCTTTATGGAAGGTATGAGGGTAGTGACATTGGAGGAGATTGTTAAGCAGCCACTGCGCCTTCATGCCTATATTGAAATTGGGATGTCTATTGACCCATCATTGCGCCGATTTTTAAAGATGCTTGGTGCGAAGGCTATTAAAATATATTTAGGAAACATCCTGAATATTGATATTGAGACCCCTACATATTACCATAATATGCATTTTGCTCATCATGTTGTTGGCGAGATGGATGAGATCTGGGTCTCTCCACATTATGAGATGCACCGAGAATATGCTGCGGTTCTGAATCATGTACCTATAGAGAAGAGCAAAATAGCGGCATATGTTTGGGACCCCTATTTCTTAACTAAGGGGGGCTTAAAGGCCCCTAAATGGAAGCCGAAGAGCGACGGTGAGGTAGATACTATTATGATTATGGAACCTAATATTAGTTTTCAGAAAAGTTCTATGATTCCCCTTCTCATGCTCGAGGCCTTCTCTCGAGCGAACCCTGGTTGGAAATTCAAGGCGGTGGTGGTAAACGGTGAGCGCCTGCGACAGATTCCTTATTCTCTTTTCTGTTTTCTCTCGAGACTCGAGATCTTTAGAAAGGGGTTTGTTGAATTAGTTGGTCGTATGGATATGCATACTGTTATGGATAAATACCCATCATGTATTCCTATTTGTCATCATTTCAACAATGAATACAATTATATGATATTTGAGTATTTGTATGCTGGATTTCCAGTAATTCATAATGCTGCCTCATGGTCAGATGCAGGGTATTATTATAGCGAGGAGTCTATTGAGGAGGGTGTGAAGGCTCTTGTAAAGGTGTTACAAGGGCATGCTGATAATCTTAATACTTTTATGGCTACAGGGAAGGTGATTATTGACCGTCACTCTATCTGGAATCCGAAGGTGCAAGAGGCATGGAAAACACTTTTGGGTTAAGGAGATACTTAGTGTTGTTGATAGATGAGGATTTACATATCTGCATATATCCAGTTCTCTATTTTTAGTAGTGGACATCATATCTGCGCTGTGCAGTTTGCACATGAGTTGAAGAAACTTGGACATGATGTATCATTAGTAAATATCCTTGATAATAATGCAACATGGTTTGATGATTGTAAAAGTATTGCATTGCCTGTTGTACAGCGCAATACTAAAGAGAAAGCCGATCTTTTAATTGATGTTATTGGTTGTACAACGGCGGAGGAGCGAAAGGCATTGGCACATAAAACAGTGTTATTTATTCGTCAGCCCCCGCTGCATCAGGAGCTGGAGAATGTGGTTTATCCTGCAGCTACAATTAAGCGCTGCTATGATGGTATCAGTGAAATCTGGACCTATGATTTCTATGGGCGCAATGACTACGTGATGTTGGGGATTTTGGGTCGTTGTCCAGTGAGAACCTTGCCATTTATATGGTCTCCTATTATTGTTGATGCCTATTGCAGAGAGTCACAGGTGCCGCCCTGGTTTATAACTGCAAAAACTACGGAAAATAAGAATATCTATATTTGTGAGACAAATGTCAATAATCGGAGTAACTGTACAATCCCTTTAATTGTTTTACGTGAATATCTGAAGAGGGAGGGAGCGGCGGCTATTAATTCGGTCCATGTATTAAATTCAAAGCAGTTGACTGAGCGCCGGTTTTTCATGGAAAATATCTTAAAACATATTGATATTCAGCCACAGCCACTTTTAGAGGGGCGTAGTCGTCTTCCTGATTGGTGTCTGAATCCCTGTCCTTATATTGTTGCGCATGAGCGTTTCCAGCCTGTGCGTTGGGCCTATCTTGATGCGGCCTATATGGGCATTCCTATGGTGCATAACTCTGAGTTATTGAAACTGTTTGGTGGTGAGTTGAGCAAATATTATTATGCAAATAATGAGGTGAAGGCGGCAGCTGATAAACTAGATGAGCTTTTCCGCTCGGCACATAATGAATATACAGAGGAGGCTCTTCAGCGTACACGTTATGTATTGATTAATGGTTTATCAATTAAGCGTGAGGGCACTGAAAGGGTTTGGACCAAGGCATTAAATGAGGTGGGAGCAGCGGTTCCTATTTTACCACCATTAGATGAGAAACTTCTGGTGCAGCCAATCAATTGTGCTGCAGTAGAGCCATCTGCAGCGTCAGCGGTTGCTCCAGACCCACCTAATATCTTTAGGGTACAGTTTGTGGGAATGTGGGAGAATTTCCAGCCTGATTACAATTTCTTCACGCTTATGCTTGCTGCATATTTCAAAGGGGCGGGTGCTTTAGAGGTACAGGTGATTGGATGTGGACCCGAATATCTTGGTGAGCCGACTTTACGAGTGCTTGGTCCATTTGGTTGTAATCAGCCAGTACGTATGGGTGCACCAACAGTTTTTACTACATCTGAGAATAATCCACCTTTACCCGATGAGATCTGCCGACAGAACAATATTAAGCTACAATTAGGGTTTAGCCAAAAAGCGGTGGGGCCAAATTATATGCGGCTACCTTTATGGTTGATGTCAATAAACTGGTTCGGTGCTGATAATGATCGTTTGGTGAACCCCAGGATAATGCCACTAGAGGCATGTATTAAGTCGCATAAAAAACTGGACCGTGACCGGTTCTGTGCATTTGTAGTAACTAATCCAAATAATCAGAAGCGGAATGATGCACTAGATCTTTTTAACTCTATTGGTAGGGTGGATAGTGCTGGTCGTTATAAAAATAATGTTGGCAGTGATATCTTTGCTGGCTTGGGTGGCGGTGGTGGTGAAGAGAAAAAGGTACAGTTTTTGGAGAACTATCGCTGGAATATTACGTATGAAAATAGTATGGGTGAGGGCTATGTTACTGAAAAGTTGTTCCATGCTAAGGTGGCTGGTTGTATCCCTATCTATTGGGGTTCAGAAGCGGTAAAGGATGATTTTGATGAGCGGGGATTTATTAATGCAACAAATATGACAGATGAGCAGCTTTTAGAGAGAGTGCGTTGGTTAGAGTCCGATGAGGGTGCTGCAGAGAGGAGAGCAATGGCGCAGGTTCCGTTGTTTTCTGAGGATAAGGTGGAGAGTTTGAGAAAACATTTGGCGGCAGTTGCAAATGCAATGGTTCAGTGCACTGATTTTAAGATTAAACCTGTGTCTGGGCCGTCTGTTATTGGTATAAAGAGCAGTGGAGAAATAGTTCCTAGAAAACTCTATGGCCGTTCCTATTGAGGATTTTAATTACATGTTTTGCACCTATGCATCTGCAAAATTCCTTCCATCTCTCCAGATCTGGTTGCGTACCACCTGTATTATGGCAAGTGGATTCCCTGATGGGAAGGCTAAGGTGCGTGTATATTTAGGGGCCGATATCTCTGACTCAGTTGAGAATTCACTAAAGGAGCATTTTTCTGATGTTATTTTTATGCGTTTGCCGAAGGAGAGGCACGAGGGGGCATTTGATGATTACTGGGCTAATGAGCATTATGCCTGGAAAATCTGGATCTACAATTATCTTGCTAATGAAGCGGAGTTGAAGGGGAATATGATTCTCTATTATGATGCAGGCATTGTTATGACAAAGCTTCCTTTTGCAATGTTGGACCAGGCAGCGGCCACTGGGCTCTCCTTTATTAAGGATACTACGCAGCAGAATAAGAACTGGTTTTCCAACTCTTTCAAGAATATTTTGAATCCAACGGAGGCAGAGTTGGAGGAGAATCAGATATTGGCGGGTATCTGTGCAATGGTTGGTGGTGCAGCAAAGGCCTGTGAGGTGTTTGGGCAGGCTTTTGAGCTTTCAAAGAATCGTAGTGTAATTGCAGGTGCAAAATGGGCCGGCATGCACCCTAATGGTCAACCATTTGGGCATCGTCATGACCAGGCGATTCTCTCTCTTCTTCGTTTACGTCATAATGTTATGACGGTAGATATTGATGATATTGTTACTCATGATTCTCTGCGTCGTGCTAAGATGCAGGGTAAGAGTTTCTACATTCATCGTGGTATCTTCAAATTAAATCAGGATGTTTTACCTGGTGTTGCGGATGCCTATGTAATTAATCTGGAGCGTCGTGCGGACCGTTATGAGACCTTTATGAAGAATCATGGGGCTTTTGCGAAGAAGGTACAGAATCATATTGCAGTTGATGGGCGTAAACTCAAGCTTACTCCAGTGCTTGCCCGTCTCCTGCGTCCTAATGATTTCTTTTGGAAGAAGGCTGTTGCTGGCTGTGCATTAAGTCATCTCTCGCTTTGGCTGCAACTATTAAATGAGCCTGCAGAGACGAAGTCATATCTGATTCTGGAGGATGATGTTAAACTGACCCCTGGATGGGATAAGCAGTTTGCGAAGTTACCGCCCCCTGAAGACTATGATGTACTTTATTTGGGTGGTATTTTGCCCCCTAATAAGGCTGGGTTTGAACTTGTAAAGGAGCAGGTTTCTCCTGGTTGGTGTCGTGTTGCATTAAATCAGAATTTTGGTCAGAGCACCCCTAATCGCTATTTTCATTTCTGTAACTATGCATATGTGTTATCTAGATCTGGTGCAAAGAAGATTATGGATATTATTAAGGAGCGTGATGGTTTCTTTACTAGTGGAGACCATATGATTTGTAATCATGGTGATAAGCTGAACATCTATTTCCCTGACCCTCTGCTTGCTGGTTGCACACAGGAGGGGGATCCAGCCTATGACAATTCTAAGTTCAATAATTTTGACAGAATTGATACATTTGATAGTGATTTGTGGACAAATGATGAGCGTTGGTCGATTGAGGAGGTTCGTACAAAAACTGCTTTATCTGCAGCAAACGATCTAAATATTCATGAGGCGGTAAAGGATGCATATATTCAGATGACTATGGTGGAGGTGCCTGAAGCAGTACCTGTTCAGGCTAAGGTTGAATCACCTACTGTTACGGTGTATATGATTAATGCGGATGCTGATGCAAAAAGCAAACTGTTAGAGGCTGAATGGCTTGATGAACTGTTTGGAAAGGAGATTGTTATTAAGAGGATGCCTGACAACCCTGATGGGTTTACTAAGGGTGAGGAGCCTATTGTGCTTGTAAGTCGGCAGGATCTGAATACCTGGTTAAATGTTTTCCATCATTTTAAGACTGAAGGGCGTAAATGGGCGGCAATACATTTAAGTGATGAGTTTGGGACGGATAATATCAATTGGTATCCTGATGCAAAGTGGGTTATTCGTACATATTATCGCCCTGACCCTGCTGCAAATACCCCTAAGATTATTACTATACCTTTAGGGTATGCAATGGGTGGTAAGCGTTTGGAGGGGGCTGTGCCTGTAAATCGTAAGTGGACCTGGTCGTTCCATGGTACCAAATGGTTTGGTCGTGCGGAGAAGTTGGCGGCATTTTCTCAGGTCCCTGGTGGTAACTATAAGATCTATGATAGCTGGAATGACCCTGGGCAGCTGAAGATGGACGAGTACAAGTCACTGTTACGTGATAGTTATATGGTGCCTATTTTCAGGGGTAATCATTTTGAGACCTTCCGTTTATATGAGGCATTAGAGGCTGGAGCTGTACCTATTGTGATTCGTGAAGAGGGGGATAAGAACTTCTGGGACTGGCTTACTTATAAGTTGCCACTTCTGAATTTGGCTACTGTGGGGGATGCTGTTAAGGCGGCGACCTTCTTTACGAATCAATGGGGGCATGGTGAGAAATATAAGAACCTACTTTTGAACGCATGGGATGATTGGAAGGCGCAGCTGAAGGTAAATATCAGGAAACTGATAGTGGTCTAAGGGATTACTATTATAAGTGTTTAGAAATGTCGAGTACAGGAATGGCTGAGGATTATTTGAATACTCTTCAAAATTTAATTGGGTCTTATAATATGGCATCAGCTGCTGCACCAGCACCTGCGCCAGCACCTATGGCTACGCCAATACCTGCAACTAGTGTAGCTCCTAAACCCGCTAATACAGGACCAGTAAATGATGTTAATGACTATTTAGCTAATCTACAAAAGATGTTTACAAATACATCTATAACACCTGTTCCTGTGCCTATTCCAACTCCTGTTGCAGCTCCTGCGGCTATTCCAACTCCTGTTGCAGCGCCTACTCCTGTTGCAGCTCCTACACCAGGGGTTGTTGATGTGAATGATTACCTTGCAAGTCTGCAGAATATTTTGACGAAGCCTCAAGCTAAGCCTGCAGCAGCGGTAGAGGAATACAAGGGACGTAAACTGAAGTTCATGTTGGTTAGTACACATTGCAACCAGGTGACAGGTTATAGTAAGGTTTCTTATAATCTGATTCAGCAATTGGCTGCGGTCCCTTGGTTACAGCTCTACCATTATGGGTTTCAGAAGCTGGTGAATAAGCCAGCGGATATCTCTCGTGCATATCCTCCAAATGTAGAGGTGATTGATGCTGTTTCGCTTGAGAAGCCACTTGTACAGGGCTTTGGGTATGCCCAGCTGCCGACTGAGATTGATCGTGTGAAGCCAGATGTCGTTATGATTTACAATGATATGGCTGTTATTACACAGTTCATGGAGGCAATTAAGCGCTCTAATATTAAGCGTGATTTCCAAACCTGGTTCTATGTCGACCAGGTCTATAACTGTCAGCTCGGGATGTTCCTTGATGTTATTAATCGTGAGGCGGACCGTGTATTTACCTTTACACAGGGTTGGCGTGACTGTTTGAAGGGCCAGGGTATTCATCGGCCGATTGATGTAATTGCGCATGGATTTGATGATAAGATGTTTACTGTTGTTCCTAAATCTGTGGCTCGTCGTCGTCTGAATATCCCTGAGGACCTGTTTTTGATTTTGAGTATTAATCGTAATCAGCCTAGGAAGCGTTATGATATTTTGATTATGGCATTTGTTGAGCTGATTGTTAAGTATCCTAATAAGCCAATTGCTTTGATGTGCGTCTGTGATAGGGGTGAGAAGGGGGGGTGGCCTATTTTCGAGATCTTTGCTCGAGAGTTGAAGTTGCGTGGAATGGACCCTCAGCAGTTTGGCAATCGTCTAATGGTGACTAACCGTGACATGGATTTCAAGGATGAGGAGATTAACACCTTCTACAATGCAGCGGATATCTCAGTCTCTGCAGCAGATGGCGAGGGCTTCGGTCTCTGTACCTTTGAGTCAATGGGTGTAGGGTGCCCACAGGTTGTGCCTGCTCTTGGGGGCTACAAGGAGTATTGTAATGCGGATAATTCAGTGATGGTAAAGCCTAAGGGGCGTTACTATCTACCGTTATTGTTCTGTCCTGTGGGTGGTGAGGCCGAGTTTGTTGACCCTCATGATTTGTGTCTTGGAATGGAGGAGTATCTGAATGACTCTGAACTACGAGTGAAACATAGTTCTGCTGCTCGTAATACAGTACTGAAATATAGTTGGGGGTCGGTTGTTGAGACACTTATTAAGCGTCTGAAGGCTAAGCATGATGAGAATAATTAGCGGCGTCTGTGCGTATAACGTCTATTGCGTCTATTACGCCTATTATTTCTCACTGTAACTGGTCTAAATGCAATACGATTTATTTTATTATTTGTAATTGAATTTTCTTTTATTGATTTATGTCTTTCGCTAGGTTGAAAACGATGGCTAATAATAGAACTGCTATTAGATATTATTTCATCTTCAATATTAGAATTCGAACGTGACTGTGGTTTAAAACGATAGCTAATAGTTCCACCTCTTCTTCTTCTATATTTTACCATTATTCCTACTTATGCCAACGTTTTTTTGCACATTGTGTCTTCCACCATTTTGTGGCGCTTTTAGAGGCCTTTTTAGCATCACGCACTAAATCACTATCAGTTGTGTAGTGTGTTTTTCCGCATAATAGGAAGGAGTGTGCTCGAGCATACCCCCACTGCTGCTCTGTTGCTCCGGGACGATGACCTGTACGCCATGCTCCCATACCACGATTATAGCTCTCTTTTATATATTTTAATGGTACCCCTGTCGCCTTAGCTTTTTGCTCGAGAGAAGTACTATTAGGGAATAGTTTACGCCATTGTTCAGTGTAACTTGATGTCTTCTTCGCTCGAGCGGGGATCTCGAGATCGGTTTTGAAGGGCCGGTAGGCCGCAGGATTCTTCCAGTGGAGCTTAACGCCTCTGGCGATCTCTTTTACTCTTCTCGAGCGTGCCGCTCTCGAGAGCCCCTTGAAATATTTCTCAGGTAGGAAGAGTTTTTTAGTTTTCCTAGTCATATAATATAACTACTAATAGTAAGGAAATGAAAACCCGGCGCAATAACTGTTCTTCAAGGAGAGGTTGTGGATGTGGAAACCAACTGTTTGGTAAGATTGGTGGCCTGCGCAGGCAGGGAGGGGGGCTGGGTGGTTACAAGCCAACTAAAAAGAATCTCGAAACACTCAAACGCTGGCGTAGAGGGGAAAGTATCGGATTTACCGCTACAAGCTCATTAAAAGCTAAGGGCCTGATACCACGTACAAGTAAGGCCCTTAAAGGTAAAAAGGTTGTTAGTGCAAAGTATAAAGGAGGTGGTTGTGGGTGCAGTCAACGGACCGTTCTACCCTATAACATGACAATGCGCCTGTAAGATTGATTAAAATATAGACACTACAAGTAATTGTGGATGCTCGGTCATATTCTATTGTTCTGGCCCGCATTAGCCGGTATATTCATTATAACAATTATTACAGTATCATTATGGTTATCTATTAATTATCCTGCTGCACAGCAAATTGTTTTGGCCACCCTTTTATTGGCCATTTTACGTTGTCTATCGAGCACAACCTATACAAGTCCAAACAACTGGTGGATGAGAGCGGCATTACGGGATGCATTCCCTACATTGAAGGAGGCTGGTTGGCGAATAATAGACCGATCAAACTTCAATCATCAGCAGCAGGCCATCTATGTCTGGTATCCTCATAGTCATTTAGCCATGGTACCTTTCGGTCTATTTTGCGGCGAGATGGGGTCAAATACCTTTAAAAGACCTGTAGCGGTCTGTTGTGCATCATATCTATTCAATACTCCGGCGCTAAGGGAGATTGGAATTGCTGGTGGCCTTGTAAATGCTGATATGGAGAACCTTAAGGGTACATTGAGACAAGGTACCTCACTCTGTATAATTCCTGGTGGTATTCGTGAAATGAAGGAGACAAAGGCAAACAGTATGAGGTTAATTGATGGTCGCCGTGGATTTATGAGACTGGCTGCGACTACTGGACTACCTATTATACCAATCATCTGTTACGGTGAAAATGAGATGTTTGAGAGAGAAGATGGACCAGTGCCAACAATGAATTCAATCATGAAATGGTTCAATACACCATTAAGGGAAAACCCGGTTCGTATATATGTTGGCGAACCTTTTACAGTAAAGAGTTTGAAAACGGTTGAGCGGCGGTGGAAGATGCATATCGAGCGCCTCTACTCTTTCACGAAGCCGCCCCATTACAATGAGAGCGTTGAATGGATAGTTAAAAAGAGAGGGCAGAGAGATAGATAAATGCAGGATGTTACAGTATCAGTACCTATATTAACAGTTGGTCCTGGGTCATTCGATCCAGACACCATCCTTAAAAGTCGTATGGGCTATGCAGCCAATGACTGTATCAAGGCACTTGAGACTGCGCTCTCTGACCCATCCACAACAAGTATGGGGCGGGCACTACATTTCAGTGCCGACATGGTTTGTAGTGGAGGCTACAACATGTGGCGTAAATTCTGTTATGAATATGCATTTGACCATATTGGTCTCGCATCTTTAAGAGTTTTTCATTACCTTAATGGTCGGTTCAGAGAGCTGGATTCGGCTTGGGATAAGATGCCTTCTGAGGACTTTTACGGGAGTGAAGAGATACAACGGAAGATTGGTGAAGTGGTCTTAGTTTTACAGGCCAGTCCCAGAGCGGGGAAATTAAAGTGGCCTGCGGTTGGTAAAGAGACACATAGGAATCCAACATGGCTCTCGAGTACACGGCGAGCACCTGACAGTTCAGCGGTCCAGAAGGTCTGGTCTCGTGGTACCGATATGAATGAGTTGTTCGTGGCAGGAAATGAACTGTTATATGCTTGTGGTGAAGGGGCGCTTGAGCGTGCACTATTCTGGTTGAAATGGGTTATCGAGGAGGATGCACTTATTAAGAAGGAGCTTGGTGGTGGACTAACAACAAATGATCACGGTGTTAATGGTGGGAAAAAGGCAAAGGCGTCACCGGTTCATTTCCTCTTCAAATGCTGTTTGGAGAAATACAAAGAGATGGCTGCCAAGGGACTTTTACGAATGAATGAGGAGGCACAGGCTCTGGCAACCCTATATATGAGTGCTCCGCCGTCATTATTAACTGGGCGTCGTAAGCTGGATATTGTAATTATATTATTACAGGTGTTGTGTGAAGTTCCAAAATGGAAGGTGCCGGCTGCTGGGCCTGTTGTGAAGGACCCGGTTGTATTGGGTAGGGCAGTGGCTCAGGTACCGGCTTTTTTCAAGGAGGTGTTAAGCCGTCCTGCACCGACAAAAACAATTAAGAAGCAGCCAAAGCCGAAGGTAAAGAAAGGGTCGGAGTTGGGGTCAACAGATAGTAAATTGGCTTTAATGGATAAGGTGGCTAATAGTTTCTATGGTATGTAAATATTGTTTACTATTAATATAATGTCTAATCCTTCTCAGGCTGCTCCACCTAGTGCATTGCCAATGTTTACTAAAAGCACAAATCAATATAGTATTGCTAATTTTTTTCCTCGTAGAAACACCACGGGTATGCGTGCTTATTTTCAACAACAGGCTAATGCTACAACATCTCTTGACCCAGCCGTGATTAGAGCCGCTGCAATTGCAAAGTCAACAGGTGGTCCAATGAAAAAGGGTGGTAAGCGTACTAGAAGAGCTGTTAGTCGCAGACGGCGTTCATCCAGAAGAAAGCATTAAATATATTAGAATGGATATTGAAAAGTTTGTAAGAGCCTCAAAACAGTTGCTAAAGGTAACAAAAAAAGATAGAGAAATTGATACAATAAATGTGATATTAGTTGCATTACATATACGAAATATGTATTACATGGACCTTGATAATGTATATTTTACATCAGCCCCTGAAAAATATCAAACAGCATTTCTGAAGTTATGTGAAATAGCCAATTTGAGTTTGTTATTATTTGATAATGGTAGATGGATGGTGCATAATGATAAAGTTAATAATAAACAATTAGGAAGTCATAAAGGTATTGGCAAGGCGCTTGATTTCCCCTGTAGTGAAAAAGCAATGGATATTAAGAATGATAAACAACAATTAGGTGTTGATTTTAGAATTATAACTGAAATAGGTGATATAGTTGTTACATCTTTTTGGTGTCATAAAAAGGAGAAGCAAAATGTTATACAATGGATAAATAAGAAGAGAGATGGACTTATAATGTTAAAATCATTAAATATTTTTAAGAAATTGCAGCCCTATCTTGAATTTGATTTTAAAGAAAAGTATATTTTACAAATATAGTTAGTATATGGGTCCTCTATTGATATATCAAGATGAGAATAAGGCAATTTTAGATTATGATGGGTTAATGCATGTGCGACGTTTCACAAAGTTGCCAAAACTTTTCATGGATATAATGCCAGAGGCGAAGGCAATTCATTATAGTTGTTATTGTATTTATGTTAAGGAATATATGCCCGATAAAGAGGATTTTCCAGATTTTGAGATTAAATACTCTTTTGCACCTGTAAATGAAGCAATAGTTAATTTATTTAAAATAATGAAGTTTGATGTGCCTACTATTCTTGTTGTTAAATATGAAGAATAATATATCCCGATAAATAGAAGAGCGTAATGAGTGCAACATTTATAAAGATTTTTAATAGTATAAATGATACATCTTATAAAACAGTTACTGCTATTTTCGATGCTGAAAATAAAAAACGGATAGATGAGGCGTTTAACGTTCAGGCCGTTAGTGCTGGTCTGAGAAACATGGCAATTATGTCCAATCATTTACGGGGCTGGAATGGTGCTCCCTTTGGTCTACATGTAGAGACTGTGCCAGGATTTCGTGCAGCTACATTTATTGCAAACAAGAAGGCATTAAGTGAAGCAACCTTTAAGAATATATTAGCAGACTACAATGAACAGATGCATGTGAAGCGCCTTGAGATCTCTGAAGCACCTGTTACGGCAACTATTAACAAACATTTAGGATATCTCTTCCCATACCCTAAAGATGGTGGGGATGGCGTCTTAAGAACAGTTATGCATATTCCTGGTAAAACAGAGCTTGAGTCTGATGGATATGGTCCACAGATGTTGAACTTTACTCCAAAGCTTGGATTAACAATTAAGGGGGTCCAGGATAAATGGAATAAGTTGGCTAAGGCTATTCACGAAGATTTTAGTGTGGAGTTCCGCCTTATTGTGTTTTAAATTTGGATTAGTAATATATTAGTAAATAAATGGAGCAGATATTTACTAATATTTATGAGAAATGTATATGGGGTGATAATAAGGCTGGTGAATATAAAGGTAGCTCTGGTCCTGGTAGTGCACTAAACTATAATAAGGATACTTATATCCCTTTTTTACGTAATTTTATTAAAAGTAGTAGCATTAAAACTGTGGTTGATCTTGGCTGTGGGGATTTCCGTTGTGGGTCTGCAACCTATGATGATTTAGATGTGGTTTACACCGGCTATGATGCATACAATAAAGTGGTTGAGAATAATATTGCTACGCATGGCGCTAGTAATAAATACAGGTTTATTCATCTAGATTTTTGTAATAAGAATGAAGAGATTGTTGGTGGGGACCTCTGTATTTTGAAAGATGTTTTACAGCATTGGCCATTGAGTGACATTTACCGGTTCATGGATTGGCTTGTAGCATCAGGGAAATTTAAATATGTATTAATTGTCAACTGTTCTTATCAAAAGCAGGATGAGACTGATGTTAAGGCAGGTGGATTTAGAAGTCTCAGTTGCGATTTCCTACCATTAAAGAAGTATAATCCTGTTAAAATGTTGCAATATAATACCAAGGAGGTATCTATTATAACACTCTAAATGTATTAAGATATATCTTTCTGACGGAAAAAATGAATGCTTTGGCCTGCTATCGAGGACAGTAAGCCAAAGAATGATGAACGTTGTTAAGATTAAGCGTAAGCAAGCCACTGAGGAGGATGTATCTGTCCGTATTAAGAAACTCGAGAAGGCCAAGGACGAATATTACAACACTGGTAAGGCCATCATGACCGATGCAGAATACGATGCCGAGGAGACTATTGTTGCTCGAGAGGCCCCTGATGCAGCGGTGTTGAAGGCTGTTGGCTCGGCGCCTAGGGAGGCTACTGTTAAGTTGCCTTTCCCTCTGCCTTCTCTCCAGAAAATTAAGCCTGGTGAAAAGGAGTATGATCGTTGGATGGCTAAGCAGAAGGGATTACTCCTCTGGTCTGTTAAGTTGGACGGTATCTCTGCGCTCTGGCATGAGGGTCGTCTCTATAATCGTGGGGATGGCCTTGAGGGTACTGAGATTACACGGTTTAGTAAGCTCATTAAGGGTCTAGTAAAGGCGGCGCCATGGCCTGTGCGTGGTGAGATTATTATTCGCCGTGCTGAGGCCCCTGAGGAGGCCAAGCTGATTCGTAGCTGGGTCAATGGTGCTCTTCACAGGAAGCCTAATGAGATGCAGGCCCCAGCGGGTCTGATGCGCTTTGTGGCCTATCGTATTGTGGGGAGTGATTTGCCGATGGCCGACCAGTTCAAGGCTATGAAGGCCGCCGGCTTTGAACTACCTGAAAATGGTACTGTTGAGGTCGGGCAGGATACCTTGACAGAGCTGACTGAATGGTATCAGCAGCGGCGTGCGGTTGGCCCCTATGATATTGATGGTCTGGTTGTGACATCTGCTACTAAGAGGCCTGAGAGCCAGTTGACAGCAGCAAAGCCCTCGGATATTATGGCCTTCAAGATGGCACTGGATGAGCAGCAGACTGAGACCACTGTTAAGGAGGTGGAATGGAATCTGAGCCGCAACGGGGTACTGGTGCCTCGGGTTATTATTGAACCAGTGGTGATTGGTGGAGCAACAATTAGCAAGGTGACAGGGCATAATGCCAAATTCATCTGTGATGAGGGTATTGGTCCAGGAGCGGGCGTTGTGATTATCCGCTCTGGTGATGTGATTCCAATTATTGATTCTGTAACAGAGCCAGTTGAGCCTGTGATGCCGGCCTGTGATTATGTCTGGGACTCAGTACATGTAAAGGCTGTGGATGGTGCAGGTGATCCTGCAGCTCAGCTACTCCATGCCTTCAAGGTTCTGGAACTAAAGGGGGCGGGACCAGCAATTGCTGCGAAGTTGGTTGAGGGTGAGCTAGATACTATCTTTAAGGTACATGCAGCTAAGGAGTCAGCAGTGGCTAGTCTGATTGGTAATAGTAGTGCAGCGAAGCTAAAGGCGGGTTTAGCTGAGGCGATTATGAGTGCAACTATGGTACAGCGTATTAAGACCTGTCCTGGTCTACCTGCTGGCTTAGGTACCAGTCGCTTCCAGGCATTTGTGGATGCAGGTGCAGACTTTGATGGTGAGATGCCAGAGGGGTTCGGTTCGGTTACATGGGCACTAATGAAGGGTGCTAAGGCAACTATTATGGAGTGGCTTGCACAGTTCCCGTCTAATGTGCCACGTCCGGCTGCCAAGGCAGTAACTGATAAGGGGTCTATCTGTTTGACGGGGTTCCGTGATGCTGCATGGCAGAAGGAGCTGGAGGCCGCTGGATGGACTGTGAAGGCGACTGTGAGTAAGGGGCTAAAATATCTGGTTGTCCCTTCGGTGCCATTTGCTAGTACGAAGGTTGATGCCGCAGAGAAGTATGGTATTCCTGTGGTTGCCCGTGATGCGTTTGTGGTATAATAATTAGGGTTATAAAATAGATGAATACACCTATTGATAAAGGTCCACCAGGTTTTGCTGCTCTTAAATCTTTTTCTTTACAAAGTGTTCTTAGCTGGATTCTTATTATAGGCTTGGTAGCTGTTATTATTTATATAATATATCTAATTGTTTCTATGTTATATAAAAACTATATGTGGTCAAAGGATCATGTAGCAAATCGTGAAAATAATTATAGAATTATCCAAGAGCGGATAAAACTCTATGAATCTATGTATATTTCAAATACTGACCGGTTGACTGCATTACAGGCTGAGACAAAAGGACTTTTAGCTAAGATAAGAGGGCAGGGAGCGCCGTCTGCTAATGATGCAGATTCCTTAAAAATTGCTGGTTTGGCGGCAGATGAGCGTGCATTAATTAATTTCTCTGTTTTGACATGTGATAATGCTGGGTACATAGGACCTTTAAGAGATGGTGTCTACTCTGAGGATAATGCTGTGCGTATTGCTGTTCGTGCAGGCGCACGTGCCTTTGTTCTAAGAATTGATATGGTGGATGCAACTACGGACCCGGTTTTAGTGACCAGAAATATTGGCGGTGATAAGATAAGTAATAATACTGGTAGTATTAAGAAGGTGATTGATGCAATTGCCGAGACTGTACCTAGTGGTCCATTAGCAGAGCCGACTATAATTGTTCTATTTTTCAATCGTATACCTGGTGGCAATGCCTATACACCTCAGGCACAGGCCTTCATGCAGAAGGTGGCAATTAGTTTGGGTGCATTGAAGAATAGACATTTAGGGATGACACCGCAGGGGGATTTCAGACGCCAAGGGCTGGCTGATAAACTCTTTTTGTTTGACCGTAACATGTTTGACGGTAAGTTCATTATATTAACAAATGTTGATACAAAGGTATTTAGGGAGAAGAAGGTACCTCCAACTGAGGATTTAGATTTATGGACACATGCCCGTTTATATGCAGATACAACCGAGAAGATTGGTATTACAGAGGTGCCACAAAACAGTAAGATGGTAACACCTCGTCTTGAAACCCCAATCTATTTTACAAATATTCCGGATGAGCGTCTACCTACAGCAACTGCTCGTACAAAGGTGGAATGGACTATGGCAATTGACCCCTATCCCTCAACTGCCCCTCCTAAGAAGGAGATGTTGGCCAATGTATTAGATAAAATAGGTGTTGCATCGGTTCCATTGAATCTCTTTGATGATGATACTAAGGGGCTTTTAGAGGGACCACTGGCTAACGAGTTTTACGGTAAAGTGAGCTGGAGACCAAAGGTTGCTGGTCTACGTTACAAGAGGCCTGCGCCAATCCAGCTTGCATCTCCAAATAAGCAGTTGGATGCAAGGGGTGGATTATTACCAATACCCAAAGTATAAATATAATATTATACTAATTAGATTGCGATATGTCACTGACATATAGGAAACTAATTAAATTAGATGAGCAGCTTGAAAAGATAGACCAGTTTGCTGACGAGGCCCAGGAACGTATTGATTTTGAGTCGGCCCATGATGAACAGATATTAGCTGGCATTAAGGTGGTTGAGGATTTTCTGCGTGCTACTGGTCGTGTCTGTTACGGTGGCACAGCTATGAATGTACAGTTACCAAAAAAATACAAATTCTATGACCCAGATACAAGTATTCCTGATTACGATTTCCTTACCCCTAATGGTGAACAGGATGTGAAGAATCTTGAGAATAGATTGAGAAATGCTGGATTCACGGATATTGGGTCACGTCCAGGGGTGCATGAAGGTACAACAAAGCTCTATCTTAATTTTATACCTATTGCTGATATTACTGAAATAGATAGTAAGCTTTATGGACTTTTTAAGAAACATGCGATTGAGCATGATGGTATAACCTTTATGGATACAAATTCTCTACGTATGATGATGTATTTAGAGTTGAGTAGACCTAGAGGTGAGGTTAGTCGTTGGCACAAGGTGTTTGAGCGTCTGAAACTTCTGGAGCATGCAGATATACCTCGTAACTGTAAGCCCCCTACAATTAAGAAGACCAGGATACCGTTGCCTATCTATCGTATTCTCTTTTACTATGCATTGAATAATAATCGTGTTATGGCGGGTGCTTCTGTATTGAATATCTATAAGCAGAGTCTTAAAAATAAGGTGACTGGTGACTGGTTGTTCTCTGCAAACCTACCTTTAGTAATATATTCACCAAATCTTAATAATGATTTATCAGACATTAAGCAGCTACTGGGGAATTATACTATTAAGGTTACAGAGGTGGATTCTGTTGGTGATTTTATTCCTCGCTCTCTTGTGTTAGAGCATGAAAGTAAGCCGATACTGTTAATGGTGGAGGAGACTGCTTGTCATGGTTACAATACATTGCCGATGTCATCCAATAAGATGGTAAAAATCGCCAGTTTAGATACAATTATAACCCTGTATTTGAGTTTGATGTTGGCAAATAGGCCTATTATTCGTCGTGTTTTCCCGCAGTCTATATTATGTATGGCGCAAACTGCTATGGATATAAGTAGTTATATGAGGCGACAGGGTAAGGGGCAGTTCCCTTTTATTTCACTAGATTGCACGGGACATCAGGTGGGTTTGCCGACACTTTTAAAGGAGAGATTTAAAAGAATACGGGGCATGAAGAGGACTAGAAATGGTAATAGCTCATATAAGAGGACTAAAACACGTCGTACTAAACGTAGTTAACGTATTAAAAATGCGTAGTTTGGATTGAAATCAGTAAATCCATTTATGAGGGCTGTTTCGGGGCTTTGACCCGATGCAATCTTACCGAATGTTCCTCCTCCCCCTGCTTCAACCTGAGACTGCAGATCCCGTAATTTTTTATACGTGATCTCCAGCTTCTGAAGAACGGTGTCAATCGTAGAGTCTTTTATTTTACGTTTTCTTGCTTCACTTACATAATATAGACTGCTTATTTGTTCAGGGGTTATTTTTAGGGATTCAACCTTATTTTTTGTGCAACAATCAGGCATATCTGGATTGGTGGAAAAGCCCTCCATCTTGGGTGGCGGTGATTCTGAAAAAACATCGCCCGTTTTAAAGGTTTCACCAGTAGAGCCACGGGCCTTTTCCGTCTTTTTCCCCATCTCTTCACGTTCAGCCTGTTCTTTTTTACTACCACCTGTAGGGGTTGATTTACCTAGTGTTGCAACATAATCGTAGAGCTGTTTACCTTTGGTATCTAGATATTCACCAGTAGAGACATATTGACTTGTCTCTTTTGGAAGAAGCATGTATGCAACGTATAGGCGGTTAATTTCGGGGGCACTGGTAAAGGTTTTTATGAAATCCTGAACACTTTTAACGTAAGGGAGTTTGATAATCTTACCGGGTGCCTCATTTTGCATGTCCTGCTCTATTTTTGGTTTTGCTGCCTCTACATCACTGGGCTTCTCGGCCTTACTACTTGCAGAGGTCTTAACAAAATATTCATAGTGTGGCAGCATTTTATCAATTAACGCTAATTCCTCTTGTAGATTAGCTCTAATTGTTGGCAGGGCCTGCTCTAAGGAGACTGGTGGTTGATTGGGGTCTGCAAAATGTTCTTTTATTTTTGAGGAATATACTGAAATGTAATAAATCAAACCCAAAATTATAAGGGCAATTAATATCATAACTTCAACATTATCATAAAAATCTACAAATGACTCAAGTTGTTTGAGCATAACTACTAGTATGGGAGTTTACAGAGTGCGACCAAAGTACTCCTCCATAAACTCATTCATGGACTTGGTACCCATAGAGGAGTTGCATGGTGCACAGATAGGTCGGAGATTGTTAATAGTAGAGTCCCCACCCTTTGCTTCAGAAAGTACATGTCCACAGTGCCAGTTGGTGTGTGAAATCTTCTCTTCACGGCAGCATAGACATTTAGCGGCTGTGATATCAGCACCGATATACTTGTTCCAAACCAGTGTACGAATAGCCTTAGGAATCTTCTTACGCTTAACATGTAGGGGCTCTTCCTGGGACTCTGCGGGTGCGACACTAACTATCTCCTTTAGAGTCTCTGGAGGTTCCTCTTTGGTCTTCTTCGCACGTCCCGTCTTTTTAGGGGTCTCCTCGGGTTTACTAGGGGATGGCTCTTCGACTTTTACAGGTAGGGTGTCATCAGCCTTGGTTGCAGGTTCCTCCTTAGTTTTCTTTGGGCGACCTGTCTTCTTTGGCTCCTCTTCAGCCTTTACTGGTACTGGTTCTGGTTCTGGTTCTGGTGCAGAGGAGGAGCCACTTTTAATAAGGGACCACTGCCGTCCAATCTCTGTAGTAATCTCCTGGGGTGTCCAAGTAGGATTTTTTGACTTAATCATAGGGTGAACAATTTTGAAGAAATCATTATAACTATTACTTTTAGGGGTATCAGATGACTCAGATGACTCAGGTGGCTCTGGATCATCTGATGCCCTAATAGTTACTTTAATTGACTTCTTTGATTCCTTATCCTCTTCAATAATTGAATTAATAATTGTTTCATCAAATAGTTTGTTAACTATATACCTAATTGACTCAAGTTTGTCAAGAATAGGATGAAGTCCTCGTACACGCTGTTTCTTAATCTGTGTTGCAATTGTCAGAAGTGTATCTTGAGTAAGAGGCTCCTTTCTTTCAATATCAACTAACTCTTGCATCCACTTGATAGCTGTCTTAATAGTTACTTGGTATGATTCTATGGCTGACATTTTGGCTTACAAAAAATAGTGAACTTGAAAATTGTCAAATTTTTACGATTATGAAAAAATATATGGACTTTTTGGTTATTTTATTTTGCTTTATAGTCCTTTCATTTAATCTCTGCTTTACTTGCTCAGCTTAGGTGCAGTAGGCTTCTTCTTAGTGAGTGTAGGCTTCTTGCTAGGGATGACGGGGGCATCAACCTCCTCCCCATCCACGTCTACATCCGCAAATGCATCATCTGTAGGAGCCGTTACTGTAGCAGGTGCAGGGGCCGGCTTCTTAGTAGCACTCATCATTGCAGTAGCAGCAGACTCCATCTCATCATCGTCCTCTACATGATGAGAGGATGAGGAAGAGGCCTTTGAGGGACGGATGAAGGCGTTATCGGCAAGAGAGCCACCAGTGGTAGAGTGGACAATCACCTGTACAGCCCGCATGGTAAGACCGAACTTACCGTTAGCAAACCAGACACCACCACACTCACTGATTACTGTAACCTTTGAGCCACGAGTAATGAGCTTCTGAGGGTCACCATTCATCTTATTATTATCTCCATCAAAGACCGCAACCGTGAAGTTGTTGGCCTTATCACGACGGAGCTTGAGCTTCTGAGTAGGAGGGTAGGGCTTAGGCATCCCAGTAACCTTGTCAATGGGGGCAGGCTTAATCAGAGGGGAGTAGTTGTCCTCAATGATATCTGCAGTAGCCTTGGGCTTATTGAGCCATTCCACCTTATTCTTGAGTCCCTCGGCCTTCATGTGGTCATCAATCGCCTGAAGCATATTGTAGTACTCGGCAACCTCACCCTCCTGGTCATAGCCGGCCAGTGAGAGGTCAATGCTGTAGTCACCCGTAACAGGTGCACCAGGAGCGGCATCCTTAGCAGAGTAAGGAGCAGAGATTCCATATGGGGCGGTCATCTCCCATGCTGATTGGATATAGAACTTTCCACCATTGTAGCTAACGTATGCGGATTTGGCGCCAGAATCTAGGATACGGACCTTAGAGAAGGTGAGCTTAGTGATATCGAAATTGTCGGCAGTGATAGGCGTAACGGAGGACATTTGTTGTGGCTTGTAATCTGACCTTCTGACCTAGGGGCCGGCGGGGGCTCAAATTTTATCGATACCTACCGCAAAAAATTTTTTTCTCGTAGTTTTTAATACATTTATGGTATACTAATTAATATCACTATATATAACTATAATTATATTAAGTATAGTGATATAATGCCATTTTTTTATAAATAGAATTCAAATCTAGGCTGATTATGGAACACATCTGTTAGCCATGGGTAGGCCTCTGCTGCTTCATTACATACATGTACAAGAGCTGTTAAAACATATAGGGCTCCAGTGCCTCTATCAGTACGTTCTTTTGCACTTGTAATGAGGGTTTTAATAGCATGAAGATTCTCTTTCTGTGCTGTTAAAGTACTTGTAGGTGACTGATTTCTTCCTCCAGGGCGTATTAGCATAGTTGTGGGTGCTTGTCCATCAAAAATCTCCAGATTTTTATTACGCCCTAGGATAGCTTTGTGTTGTTGTTTACTCAACTGTGACCAGATATGAGAGAGGATGCGGCGAAACTCATAGTGACCATGAGAATCTAATTGTAGGAACCAGTCTGCACTAGTATTGTATCCTAATGCATCCATTGTTACAAAGGCCTCTGCTACATTCATAGTCCATTGTGCTTGTGGGTCAATAGGGCCTTTATCATGTAATAGACTGTAATGGTGTATTTTTAACCATGATAATCTACTATTAAGGGATTTGAGTGCTATACTATGAATGGGTAGTTGGGTATAGGGGTTTTTAAAACTATTGGGGGTCTTTTGTTTTAGACTATACAGTGAGCGGATATCAAACAACCAGTAATGAGAGGATTCATCGTAATATGACCATCTATATACATGAGGAATATTAGGGAGTTCATCAAAACTTAGTAATTCTTGTCTATTTGTTGCTAAATTGATCTCGAGTGCAGCAAGACCTTTACGCATGGTGCAGAGGGATCGCCAGAGTCGCTGGATCCGGCCGGCAGCCTGTTCGCTCGAAGCCCCTCTCGAGTGTGCTCTCGAGTGGTCTGTACTAATTTTTACTGATTTTTTACCTATTTTTCTGTGATTATTGTTTGATACCCCTACTATTTTTTGTTGCTTTGTAGCCATTTATTTAGTCGGAGATAAGAATTACTATTACAAAATAAAGATAAACTTCAAAACACCCCTGTATTATAGGGGTTGCATTTCCCTTTTTCAAAAAAAAAATCTAACCACCTGGTTTGTGCAGGGTCATTGTACCCCTTTATTTAAGCCTATTTTTTGCACGCACAGCCAAAAATTGATATTGAATCCGGCACCTTCTGATCACCAGTGCGTTAAAAGATGAACACGAATACCTCTGCTACTAACACGAACAACATGTCTACTGCTGCTCCTAAGGCCAAGCGCTCCGTTGCTAAGAAGAACGATGTCACTGTTGAGGTTGCTGTTGCGGCCGCCCCTGCCCCTAAGGTTGCCAAGGCCCCCAAGGCCAAGGCTGTAGAGGCCCCTGCCGCAGTTACGGCTGTGCCTACCCCTGCTCCTGAGGCCTCTGCCCCTAAGGCGGCTGCCCCCGTCACCACGGTTGAGGAGGAGGTCAAGCGTCTCACTGCCGAGATTGACAACATGGGTAATGCCCTCAAGGCTGCCCGTCTTGCCCTCAAGGCCATTGAGAAGCGTCATGCTGCTGAGCTCAAGGAGGCCAAGAAGCGTAAGCGTGTGAAGAAGGAGGCTGGTGAGAACAAGGAGCCCCGTCCCTCTGTCTTCACCACCCCTGTTCTCCTCAAGGACACGCTCGCCACTTTCCTCGGCAAGCCCAAGGGTACCATGATGTCTCCTGCTGATGTCACCAAGGCCGTCAAGGTCTACATCGATGAGCACAAGCTCAAGGGTGAGAAGCACGAGATTAAGCCTGATGCCAAGATGTGCTCTGTCCTTGGTATCGGTGCCGGCGAGACCCTTACCTACAAGAATATCCAGCGTTACCTCTACCAGCTCTACGTCAAGAAGGAGAAGGCTACTGCCTAAATATCTCCAATTGACCTGAGTTAACTTGGGCTATTCATAAAAAATAATAAATAGGATGTTATACATCCACCAATTATTTTTATTTTGTTATTTTCTCTCCTAATTGTAGAAAACATGGGCGCTGGACAATCTACACCTGAAGGTGAACGTAAAAATAACTCGGGTATACCTGCCGCAACCCCTAACGCACCCCCTAACGCACCCCCTGCTAATTCCTCTCAGGCCCCTATTGCGGGTGGCCGTCGTAAACGCAGTCACAGACGTCGCCGTCATAGAGGGGGCGCCGATTCAGGCTCTGGATCCGAGGCCCCTAAGCCTGCGGCCCCTGTGGCATCTGGATCCATGGCTGGTGGTCGCCGCCGTCGTTCTCGTCGTAACTCCCGACGCAATTAAATATTATACGGCATAATTCAACTTTAATACAAACACATAATATGCGTTTATATTAAAATGGGTAATATTTTTTCTAATGGTTTTGAATTACCAAATATGGGGTCATTTATGAGCAGTGGTAATGTTGCAAATGCAGCAACAACCCTTATGAATGTAGGCTCTAATAATAAGCGAACTGTACCTACTGCTATTAATACTAAAAAGGTAAATAATTCAGGTAATAATATGAATCTCAATAATTTTAATATAAATAATATGGCTGGTAATAACATGGCTGGTAACGCTGCTCCAGGTAATAATAGTGCAGCAGTTGTTGGTGGCCGTCGCCGAAAGTCTCGTTCAAGAGGCAATCGTCTCCGTCGCAAAGGCTCTAGACGCTCTCAGCGGAAATAAAGAGTTTTTCAGGTGCCCCTAAACTAAGACTATTAGATACTTTACCCATAATATCCCATAATAACCCGTATTTGCGCCATACATTCTCCTTACCGACTGTATAGCGCCAAGCATATGCGACAGGACTATTAACCATATGTTTCTGTCGAAGCCGTCTGTTCTGAGCCAATGACCACCCTAACTGTATGTTCCATGCCTTCTCTGGGTCCAGGCCATGTTTCCGTGCCATAAACATGCTATAAAATATCTCGGCCCAGGCCTCACATTCTGCCTCCACTAAAGGTAAGGCCTTCTTATGGTCATCCAAACAACTTGCATGCTGCATCTCATGTATAAGTACTCGTAAAGCATCCTCCTCCCTGTAAATAACAATAGTATTAGGCTTACAACTCATACAGTATCCACCATTAATATGTTTGGCCTCTACTGGTCTACCCACCGCAGGAAAAAGGCGCCGTCCAGGATGTGTAAACCAGAAAACAGTGTAAGGGTGCTGCGCAGTAGCCAATACCGCCGCCATATCCCTAATTGTCTCCATGGGACCATCGCCCTTAACATACAGCGTAGACCCACTTAATAAATACTTCTTTAAGTCCCCCGATAATAATCGAAAATTATCTCCATCAAAAGAGCTGGGTTCAGTCGCCTTCTCTTTTACCAGTGCTATATCATGGGCTGTTACAGGTAACTCCTTAATTGTTGCTTTACCTATAATAGAATCGTAAACCACTTTTAGCAGTGCAATTGCAGCCATCTAATCATTACGTAGAACCTTTACAATATCTAGTAATATATATTCCCATAAAAGTGGAATACGATAAGAGGGTATAATCTGCCATCCTCCACCCCCTTCAGCAAAGGTTAAAATGCGGTAAATGGCTATTTTTTTATGGGTTGGAAGGCTACTCTCTTTAATGGCGCCAACCCAGTATTCAATCATTTCGCACCAACGTAAGTTACGTTGTAAGCAGAAATATATCCATTGTCTTATAGCCGGAATATCAGCAGTGGTCCATGCCTTTGTGTTCCATGTCTCGAGAGTACGCTTGAACCAGAGTTCCCAGCCTGGCTTGGGGCTGACTGTTGGATTTTGAGCTCGAATATTTTGGTAAAGATGATTTGTTTTATTATTTACCCCTATCTCGAGAAAATGGTCAGCCAATCGTAAAGGTAGAGGATAATTACTTGTAAGGAAGATACGGAGGGAGGAGCTGTACTGCTCGAGCTTCTCTTGTAAATATATTATGCTCTCTTCACTCAATAAATGTGCATGATAAAATACGAAGAAATGATAATTACTTTTGGAAAGTACGTATGAACTACCCGTAAAATTCTTAAAAATCGTGTAAATATAGTTTTTATCTTGCAATGACATACGAGCTATATCATATCCCTGATGAATAGCCGAGACCTCAAATGGAAATGATTTACCATCTGGTGCTGCTCCACCCTCCTCCTGAGTCTGCGTTGCTGTTGTTGATGGACCATCATCATCATCATCACTGTCATCTGCAGTAGTACCGTTAGTGCTGCTAACTGTATTTAGGAGTTTACCCATAAGATATTTACGTTTAATTTGGAAAGGTATACCTTCAGAAGTAGCATATTTACGAAGATACTGTAATAGAGCGGTGCGCTTGCCCACTCCATGGTCTCCAACAAAACAGAGATTGACTACCATTACTTGAAACTAGATTATGGTGCTTAAATTGGAAGCGCACTTATTTTCAGAATGGATTTCGCCATCCCATCACAACTTTTAGAGGTTAATAATATTCACATGAACACCTTCCAGAAAAGAGGTAACTATCCTGCAATGGCCTCACTGCATTATAAAACAAGTACACTTGCATTGAAGCACTGCACAATTTTAACACCACCATTAACAATTGATGAATGGAACCCAGTTAAGGGTCGCCTGAGACTGAACTGCAATGATTATCTGGGATTTAAGACTAAGATAACAACTATTCAGGAGTTTTTGGTGAACACAATTTATGTTCATCAGCAACTTTTAATGAATAAAACCGATTTGACCTATGATGATATAAATAACGCTTTCAAACGGTTATATGACCGTGATTTCCTTAACTGTTATATCTCAACTCATCATCTCTTCCCACTTTATGAGAATTCGGAGCGGGTATTGATGGAGAACTTTAACAGTGTTTTACAACCAGGTAAGAAGATATACCTTATTCTACAGTTAAGTGGTGTATCGCATCTGGCGACTAATATGAATACCTTTAGAATACAGCATCAGATTCTGGGGGCCTACATTGTTAATTAAAGTTTCTTTTCAATAAGTGTTATACAAAGACTCAAAGAGGCAATGCCAATAGCAAAGATGGCTGCCGTAATTGCAGTAAATACAACATACTGTGGGTAGCGACTGAAATAGATGGCTAAACCAATACCAAAGCATATTAGGGAAATTAAGATTGGTACAAGAGATATCCCTACATATTTGCGTATCTCGGAGTTTGTATCAGGGCTGCCGACATTGTAGCCCATTAGAATAACTGTAATAAACTGGAGGAGGAAGCCAGTTATTATGAGAACATATGGGGCAATATTACTCATTGTACGCTTGGCTTTTGATGAAAAACTCTCTGGTGCAGCTGCGTCAGACATATCTAATTGTTGATTTATAATTTATGGGGATTTTCAAACAGGCTTACCTGTTTCAAACAGGCAGACCTGTTTCAAACAGGCTTACCTGTCATAGCACCTGGTGCTCTAGGATCCTTTAATCCAAACATCTTTACCGAGCCTAAATATTTATCAACTGTTCGTAATCCACTTACATTAACACCTTTAGATACAATATCAATTGCCTGCTCCGACGGTGTTATAAATATAATTACAATTAAGAATAATATAGAGGCTCCCAGCATAATTGGATATAAAATATTATATAGACGACTACCACTCATAATAGGTTTTACATCTTGAATTGTATTTACAGTTGTCGACATCCTTCTATATTAATAGTAGAATGAGGAGAACTAGAAAAAACCATAAATTAATTAAAATAGGTGGTGGAACACGGTCACAGCGTGGTCTACATTATAAAAAACCCAGAAACATACCTTATGAAAAGGTCTTGGGTAAGAAGGGGTGTAAGCCTGGTGCCACCGGTTCAGAAGGTAGTTGCCTCCCTACTAATGAAATCAGTAAGATAGCTAATGGTGCCACCAGTTTGAAGGAGGCCTGCAGCAAACTGAAATGTGGGCGGATCACTGATGGTGGACTACTGGAGCGCCTATCTGAGACTGAGCGTAATAGATTATTAGGGGCCTATTTCCGTCCCTTAGTACCGGAAGAATGGAAAAAAGACCCCGACGCCTGGTTGGACAATTTTACTATTGAGGCATTATTGAAACAGTATCAGGAGATTGACCCTTCATTTATGACACTAGGGGCAGTGCCAATAGATTTTGCTGCACCGAGCCCTAATGATAAATCTAAATGCCTGTTGCCAGAGTTTTGTAAACTGAATCTGGAGGAGCTGCGAGCAAAAGGTAAGCGGTCTGTTGGCATGGTTTTCAATCTGGACCCACATTTCAAAGACGGAAGTCACTGGGTTGCATTATTTTTGGATGTTAACAAACCCGGTTGCTATTATTTTGACTCTTATGGAATGAAGCCTCCAAAACAGATTAAACTGTTAATGGAGACACTCTGGTCACAAGACAAACGTATGGAACTAGGCTATAATGGTAGACGTTTCCAGTATAGTCAGAGTGAATGCGGTATGTACAGCGCATTTTTCATTATTTGTATGCATTATGGTATCCCTTTCCAGCAATTTGTAAAGCACCGTGTTACAGATGATGTAATGTTGTTCTTACGGTCATGGCTCTTCTTTGACATGGCGGCCTAGAATGCGCCCATATAAGCATCAGGACTTAGTAACTATTAAAGTAGAATGGATCCTAGAAACCAGTTTTTTTCTGGCAACAATAAAACACTTCTTTACAATCATTTGATTAAGGATTGTCAAGCAAAGACCCGTAAGGAATTAAATGATAAACAGCTTGCACGTTTGGAGAAAACTCTGTCACATTATATGCGAGAGGTCAGCAGCAAGCAGCCTGGCCCAGTCCCTATCATGAATCGTGAGGTAATTAAAATAACAACAATGGACTTTACAACATATCTTAATGGTCCACCTCCTCCGGCTCCTCAACGTAGAGCAACTGGTGTTGGTGGTACCAGTATTGACCAGGTTGTTGTCCCCCCTAGAGGTCAGGCTGCAACTGTTGTATTTGAAGATACAGGTAAGGCCCTTGAGCAACTACAGAAGGATCGTGCAACCAGTCAGGGTCCTCCACCCCAGATACCAGATTTCCGTATTACTACAGAGTCTGAAGATGGACCGAGTCCCATGGAGCTTTATGAGATGGCAAAGAAGGCACGGGAGCGTGAGGCCCTCATACAGTCTCAGATGACTCCACCTCCAAGGAATGATATACTGGGTCCGCCTGAACCTCTTGAAACAAAGAGAGTAGAGCCACCAATATCAATACCACCCAGAGTTGCAATACCTTTAGTGGATGCTCCTGCACAACCATCAGCAATGCAACATACATTAGTAAAGGCGGATGAAAAGGTGCAGTACAAGGAGCTGGAGCACAACCTATTTGTAAATTCTCTGGATCGTGACTGGACCAAAGACTCAATTCTCAATATGAATCGCTACAATTTCACAGTGAATTTTGACCCCTCTGCTGCATCACAGTCTCAGAATCTAACCCCTTTCGCCCAGAAGCGTTTCCGTAATATTGTTCGTATTCAGCTTATTAAAACTATTCTAAGCCGTGAAACCCTGGATGTACTTTTAACAAAGACCGATGGCTCAACCTATGCTACAACAAGCCAGACAAATGTATTGAGTTTCCCCTCTGTAAATGTGCGTATTGCTGAGTTAGATGGCAACAATTATGGTACAAACTCACGAATTGATGATAGCTTTGGTCTAGTGCATTACGATGCACAATGGGTTTCAGATCCTGCAGGGGCCAGTTCACTACCTTCTACAGGCTTGGCAACAAGTAATGGATATGCTAGTTTAATTCCAAAATTCTTAAACTGCGAGCGTGTCTATGAGCCTACACCCTTAGCAACTCTACAGAAGCTCTCAATACGTCTAGAGAGGCCCACAAGCGCAACATTATTAAGTGATGTCTCTGATGTTATTAAGGTTGCTGGTGTTGTTCTATCGAGTGGAACAGGTACAAGTATCTATAATGGTACTCTGAGCAGCTACTCCCCCTACATCTTTATTCGTACTGATAAATATTTCAGTAAATTTATGTGGGAAGCTGGTGATAGAGTTATTTTTAAGGGTGTAAATGCAACCTTAGCAGGGGGTGAAACAGCGGCCACAATAGCCTCTGTAAATGCTGTTGAGGAGTGGCTAAATCGTGAGGAGGGACATTTAGTTGTTGCTATTGGGTACACAACTGATACATCGCTGCCAATTTCAGTAACTGATGGTGCAAATACAGTTGGATATGCAAACTATATAATTATACAAAATCGTTTTACCGACCCTACAATTAGCGGGTCAACTGTCCCCTATAATTTTGGCACTGAATCAGATATAAATACTGCATTTAATAGTGCAACTGCATTTGCTGGCAATGGTATAAATTCCTCACATCAAGTGCAGCTGGTTTTCAAGATTATAACACGTGAATATGATGCAACAACGAAATTGCGTCCCGGTAATCTATAAACACTTTTGAAATATACATATATATTAGGCATGATTAAGCTTAATATTTATGTATTAGGTCTTATTTTTCTTCTAATAATTGGAGCAATATATATTTATAAAAGATGGGTTAAATACAATTATGATGAGATAGATATTGAAGAGGATATTGATAAAGCATTTGAAGAGGGCTACGAGGATTTTGAAGAGGAGTTTGCGGAGATTGACGATGGTCCATTAATTGAGGGATTTGCTAAAAAGAAGAGAAGAAAATGGTTGAAACGGATCTGGAAAGGTTTGAAAATAGCGGGTTCATTAACACCACTTGGTTTATTATCCAAAGGTGGTAGAAAACTAGTTAAAAAGGCATATAAAAGTAAATATGGCCAGCGTTTGAAGCGGAAACTATCAGAAAAGGCAAAAGAGAAGGCAAAAGAGAAGATTATGGCTTATCTTGAAAAGAAGGTAAAGGAGCATCCTAAAATTCAACCAGTGATAGAAACTCTTAAAAAGGATTGGGTTGCTCAGGTTGCACAAAAAATCAGAGAGAATCCTGCATTAATTACAACTTTCTCACTTTTAGCGACTAACCAGGCATTTAAGGCCTATTCTGAAAATGCGGCGGGGGTCGCACAGAACCAGAAAGAGATGGTTGAGGCTAGACTGCGTAGTGACCCAAGAATACAAGAGGCTATGACTCTTTTTCAGCAACAGCCAGAGTTACGTGAAAGAATAAAGGAACTGATGCAGTACCCGGTTGTTAAAGATGTTGCCGATGAACTGGCATCTAATAATGGTATCATTCGTAAAACTAAAAATGTTATTCGGATAATACGTGATTGGTTACGCTCATTACGTAGAAGAGGAGAAACATCGGTGGATGAAGATAATATTCAGGTTGACACAGAAGATCTTGGGAGTGGGATTGATGAATTTGAAAAGCAACCTGACGTGAAAAACCCTTTACCACAAATTAATCACGATGATTTTGAGGGATATAGGAATTATAGTAATAGAGAATGGAATACTCAATTTACATCAATTAACCCTAAGCATGCCTGGGATGTAAATACTGAAATAAATATATAAATTGATTGTAGATGTCGGATTATAATGTTCTAGATTTTGGTTCATTACAGAGACGGGCAAACCCGATTTTTAACCTTATGAAGCCTGGTGAGGTCCCTTATTTTGAGGCTCCCGGAAAGGTTGATAATGATATTAAGCGGGCAACACAGACTCAATGGATTCGTGGCGATACTGGACGTGATGCATATAATGTGAAAGCCGCTCCTAACAGGAATGGTGTTCCTGAAACCAAATCTCGTCTTTTCCAGGCCGTTGAGGTCTGTGAAGCTGTAAAAGACGTAGATTGTAATAAGTTTAAGGATCCTGCTTTTGCAAACACATGTTTAATGACCCATGAGTTGGGTAAAGATAGTCAGGGTAATCCTCATAAAGGTGGATTAGTGCATTTTGGTGAAGATAAGGAGGACCAGCTGAACTATGCACGTAGCAGAGGAAGAGCTCCGGCCTGGAAAGCAACACTAGGTGAGGCAGCTATTGGTAAGGTCTCAACCGACTATCAAAGTTGTATTAATCTTGATGAAAAGCTGAAATGTGAAAGAGGCAAGAGTTATGAACTCCCCAACTGTGCCCAATGTATGAATGGACAAGGTGTTTGGACACGTGTTGCTCCAGATACAGAGAAGGCAGAGGGTGAATTGGTTCTTGTTGGAACAGGAAATATCTCTGTTACAATCCCTGGTAAGTCAACTAAGACAGGAACATTATCTGAAACAACCCCATTTACTGTTACACTTCCCGTCGATGCTGAGGGTTCACAAATCTACATTCGTGTTGGTACCCAGAATGCCATGACCAGTAGCGTCAATCAAGGTAGTCAAAATAAGATTGCCGGTTATTTAAAAGGCCCTATTGCAAATGGCGGTGAAAGTAAGCTTGATCTAACATTTATTGTACAAAATGATATGGAGTCTGGTGCTAGACCCCGTTTTATAGGATATACTGCAGTTAACGGGTTTTCTGTTAACTATTTACGCCCTGCAAGAGGGAGAGACTCCATGAATCTTGCAATTTACATCCCTTTTACCTATATTGCATCAAACGAAGAGGCAAGTATTATGTGTCCTGGTGGACCTTATCAGACAAAGGCGGCAAGTGGCAATAAACTCTGGCAAGACCCATGCAAAGATGGTCCAGGCAAATATTCATTGGATTGTTTGAAGCAGCGTTTCACAGATGGTGGTTGTGTCTCTGATACTGGTGGTGTTGGCGACCTGTATCCTACAACAGAAGAGAAGGCTCAGAAACTCCGTTATGATTCTGCAGGTAATGCCAGAACCGCTGCCCAAATCACTGATTTTGTCTATCAGATGTCGATTGATGCAAGAACCGGTATGCAAAATGGACAGAAGCTCTCTCTCATGGACTGGGATAAACTCTCTCGTGACTGTTATGGTAAACCTATCGCCAATCCCTGCTCTGGTGATGACCAGGTAAATGGTCCTCTAAGCACTGAGTGTATCCAGTATCTCTTTAATAATCGCATGGGACCTGGGCGGGCCGACACAATTGGCCCTACATACAGCGAGGGCACTCCAGCGGAGAGCTTATATGATCAGGGTCGTTACTGTACCAAAGAGGGAACTGCAAGTCCTTACAATGACAATATTATACAGCAGCTCCAGCAGACCGGTAAGGGTGTTGCACAGGTTCAGCAGTATTTCGACCAGATTCAACAGCGTGCTCTTAATAATACATTAACAGATACTGAGAGACAGGAGGCTGTAAAACAATGTTATGGCATTAATTTTGCTGCGGAACCAGTAATAGCCAATGATCCTGTTGCTATTGTTGCTGGTGCTAACACTAAGGTGAGCTTACGCAGTGGACCTGAGCCAAGCAAATATGCTCGTCATGCCGGTTTCATAGGCTACAAACATCCTTATGAGAATGGTACATTGTATAGACAGGATAGCTCTTGGGTACAGCGCCCACCCCTTAACGGAAAGCCTGGATTTGTTAGTTTCGAGTCCACTAACTATGCCAATTACTTCATTGTAAATGAAAATGGTCGCATGGCACTTAGACCGAATGATAACTCCATAACATTTATCCGTGCAGCTTCTTGGAAAGTTGGTAATGGACAAACAGGTGGTATGGGTTGCGGCTTACCTGGCTTTGAATCATATGAAAGTGATTTAGTTCCTGGGACCTTCCTTGTTACAAATCCTGCAACTACTGAGATAATGGTTAAGACTATTGCAACCGAGGCTGATAGTAAGGAGGCCTGCTGGTCAAGAAATACACCTGCAAACTGGCCCTACTAAACTGAAGTATATAATTAAACTTTTAAACATTCTAACTATTAGAATGTTTGCAAATTTAAAAGAGGCCTTTCAAAGCCCTGATGATATGAACTTCCGGCCAGAGCTGGCAAATCTACTTGGAAACACATATCCAAATATGGTTCCTACCAGTGATGATTCAGTTGCAGAGTATGCAAATGCAAACAAGAATGATATTAATAATTTAACAAAAGAGGTTGTTAATGGTCAATTCTTATCTGGTGGTTATGATATTGCATCACGTTTCAGGCCTGCTGTTCCCCGTGCCCTGAGAGATCGTCAGGCATTATGTAAAGCTGCAACAATTGACCAGGCTATTGCTATGGTTAAGCCTGGTGAAAAGATACGTTGTGGTTGGATATACAAAAACAATACCGGTAGAAATGTTGTTCCAATAACTGATACCGGTTTCCTTGGTGATATGAACCAACCCTTATCATTACTTGGCAATGTGCCTGAGGGTACCTATTACCCTGACCCTGCAGTTGCAAAGAAGCAGAAGATGGTTGACCTCTGTGGTAAAATGACATCGTGTGATGATTTAGCGGCCAGCGCATTTGCAGGTTACTGTGCATGGTCCCCAGAGGCTGGTCGTGCTATTCCTATTGAGTATGGACATGCACGGGGCAATCCCTTATACCCTAATGACCCTCTATTAATGCAGGGTGTAATAACCAGTAATATTATTCGTACACCTGGATCATGTCCACCACCTCCCCCTCCTGCTCCTCCTGGTCTTTCTGCTACTGGAGGTGGAGGTGGTGGTGATGGAGATAGCGGTGGTGGTGGTGGTATTGGTGGTACTGGACTACCAGACGATTGCTCAGCATCATCAACCCGTATTTCACGAGCATGTATGTTAGGAGAGTTACAAAATGCACAATGTACCGACCAAGGTACATTATATACTGCACTCTCTAGGGCGGCTGATCCTAGTGACCTTCTTGCACAAATCTCAATTGACCCAGCCTTTAAAAGATACCAGGAACGAGCACCGATAGCTTTATTAAGAGACCAATTAAAAGACGGTAATATTACAAAACAAGCTGCTTTAAACAATTTTGAGGCATTACGCTCAGCAGCAACAGATACAACAAATGAGAACACCTCATTTGGATGGGCTGCACGTGAGCTATGTAACAAATCAAAAATCTATGAAAACTTTGATTTCTGTACAGAGATTCCTGATTCAGACTCAAACTATTCATTGGCCTGTGCACAGAAGGAGTTCAAAAAAGCGGGTGGTATTGAGAAGGGAGCCGCATATCCTACAAGTACAACTATAGCTAGGGTTAATGGACCTACATGGGGTTCTTACAAAGCCTATGTCACTCAGCTTGCTCAGAATGCTAGATCTACAGATATCCGTACACAGGAGGTTGCTCTGCGTGATCTATTAGGTATTAACCGTGAATCACTATTACCCAGATCAATTGTACCCAAGATTGATGGATATGAGATCTATGTTAATCGCTGGCGCAGCAATGATGACACTATCTTTATGGGTCGTATGTTTATGGATGCATCATCTGGCCTACCTATTATCAGTAATTCGGCCCAAATCCCTGCATTGATGGGTCCTGCTGACAGCTCTATGGTTATCTTAACAAACCTCAAGCCAACTTCTGATGTTAATGTAAGTTTCCAGGTAACTGGTGGCACAACCAACATTATTCGTGCCAAACTGAATAATCAGAATCTTGCAAATGACCAGTGTAAGGTTCTTTCAAAACAGGATGATAATCATTTATCAATCTATTATGGTCAGACCGCTGGTACAAATGCTGCTCTTCGTGTAAATTACAAGTTATGTAACCAGGGACAGATGAACCTAATACCTGCAGAGTGGTTGAAATTAACACAGGAGATAAAGGCCCCAATGATATCATTTGAGGTAAATAATAGTGGTACAATGGCGGAATTTAGACAACCTGAGAATTTCCGTAGTATGGGTAACTATGTTGTTGAGAATACACCAAGCAACTATCAGGATGCCCCTAATGGTAATAAGTTTATCTCTATTACCAGTACACAGAACTACTGGCAAATGAATAAGCTTGTAAATATACGTGCATGGAACTCACTCACATTCTGTTTCCGTATTAATAATAATAGAGCAGCAAATGTTGAAGGTATTTTCGGTTATAGATTTACACAGCTTAGTCTCGGTTTAACAGAAGGAGGAGTTACCTTTATGCTACCAGATAATACACGATACAGCTTTGGTAATTCAATAGGTTCATGGTATGTTTGCTATATAAGCAAACAAAGTAGTGATGGATATACAGATAATAAATACACTGTTGCAATCTATCCTTATGAAACAGTTGTAAGTGGTGTATCATTAAATGAACCTGCAAATGTAATTACTAAAACATTTTATAGAAATGTACCGATTGCATCTACAATTGAAAGCAATGGTCTCTTCCAGTTTGGTGCTGATACAGCATCAGGTGTAAGCTCTCGTTTCTCACTTGCATGGTTCCATCTATTTGATTACAATCTCAGTGCAGCTGACCTCAAAACCGATGCACTCAATGGCTGGAAGCGTGTATCAAAGGTTTAATTTTTATAATCTACTATTACAATGTAATATACAATTATAAATTACTGTATTTATATACCACCAGCCCCGCCTCCAGGGAACATCTCCATTTTCCATTTACCAGTGATAGGATTTTTAGCGTAGCGAGCGATTGGGTAACGTTTCTTCTTATCTGTTAAATCATATGCCAGTAAAACATTGGGGCTGCTAGAAGAGGGGTCACTATTGAAAAACACCTCACGGCCATCAGGTAGCTTACCTGTACGTCTCATCTCTAGACCTTTAGAGACCTCTGGTATTTTAGCCGATGCATCCATACCAGGGATTGGCTTTGCAGCTGCTGGGGTGGCGGTTGAAACCCGCTTGAATGCAATACGCTCCTCAATATCACCTGCCGCAATATCCTGGCCCACCTCAGGTAAATGTGACTCCTTTGATGAATCGCCGTCAATACCCTCGTAGCAGACAAGGCCATCTTCGCCAGTACTATTAAGTGTGCAGTCAACGGCAACCTCTTTCAAAATCTTAATAAAGGATTCACTTAACTTTTTCTTGCGCTCCGAGATTTCAAGAACACGCTGGTCAGATGTAATACCTTTATCAAATGTTAGCAGATTTGGAACAATACGATTCTCCTCCTCATCCTGTTTATCAAATGCCGCTACATATGTGTAAACAGAGACAGTGCGGTCCTCGGGAGGAAGCTCTGCATGTGAGCAGATACGGATTGCACGACCCTTAACCTGCTCTAGACGCACATCGTTCCAGAACGGCTCCATAATATGCACACCACGAACAAACTTCAGTGAAATACCTTCTGCACCTGCACCTGTAATACCAATTACCTTACAGATTTCACCATTCTTATTACCCATATTCTCAAATCCAGATTCAACCATTACACGCTTAATTTTAGGGGGGAGTTCGGACAAATTACCATTAAAGATATTGAGAATGATTTTACGCTGAGCGGGCGTGCCGTCACCCGTGAAAAATGCAAAGCGTTGACCAACCATCTTACCATCTGCACTACGACGAGAGGGACCAAGACGGAGAGAGGCCTCGGCCTCCGCAGTCAGCTCAGTCTCACCCTTCAGGTCAATTCTAGTATAACCGTTGGCCTCTAAAGCATATCCAAATATACCTAGACCCTCTGCCTTATAGAACTGACTGTAAACAAGTGAGGTTCCTGGAACAACCTCTGGGTCATTAATATTACGAAGCATGGCAGCGTACTTTGGACTGTATTTCTCGAGATTATTGTCTGGTGGGCCATCAAGACGAAGGTAGGTTGAACGTTGCTCTCTGAGACGATTCAACTGCATCTCAAGACGCTCGAGATAGGTCTGAGTACGACGCAAAGTAGATGGCTCCTCTTGTATCTCCTCCTCCTCAATATTAAATCCTCGTTCCTTTGCCTCTGCTGCAACCTTTGTTAGGAAACGGTCCATAATAGCCTTCATCTCTGGACCCATCTCTTTCTTGTCTTTTCTACGTTTCTTAATAACAGTGGAGCCATCAAATGCTATAGGGGTCTTGGATGGTGCCTCGGATGGTGCTCGAGAGGGGTCTCGAGAGCGCTTGATTTTGATTTCAGGTTCAGGTTCAGGTTCAGCTTTTACAACTTTTCTAGATTTTGATCGTTCTCGAGTGGGTTCTCGAGTGCTCGAGCGTTCTCTACCTCTTCTAATAGTAACTGGCACTGCCTGCGCCTCAACAGGTAACTCCTTAACTCTTTTTACCCTTAATGTAGAAGGTGCTTCACCAGCAGGACTAGCTAAACCCATCTCTGCTAAAAGTCTCTTTGCCATATCAGTGGTTTTCTTCTTCTCCTCATCTTTCTTACCACCTCCTAACAATTCATCATCATCCTCATCATCCTCAAATGAAAAGCCGTCATCTTCTGCTCCTCCTGTCATAGATACGGCTGTAGGTGTCTGCGCACAGGCAGCACCAGAGCAACTAATAGTGGTACATGATGAGCATGCACCCCCTGCCATACCCTCAGTCTCACCCTCAACTAAATCATCCTCATCAGCACCCTTAACACCTTCATCCTCAGCAGCAGCCTGTGCCTGCTCAGCTGCATCTGCATCAACATCATATGCCTCATCACTAATTGTGGCACCAGCACGTTCATCCGTTTCAGGGGTATCCTCGTTTTCCTTTGACCTATAGGGACGAGGAATTGCAGAGGGGAAAGCAAAGTTACAGGCAGCACGGCTATTAAAACGATAGTTGGCTGGATTGGCAGACTTGGCTTGTGACTCAATATCACCAAAAGGGTCAACCTCCTCCTGCTGAGCAAGCTCCTCTGGACTATCTTTAATCTCCTTTACACGCTTACGTGTATAATACTGTAAAGCATAGTCCGAGAACCTAACACGAACAACACGGTCCTCAACCATCTTCGGCATTAAATCAGGGGATGCACCCTTATAGTATGATACAAGGCCATACAAACGCTTCTTCAACACATTTGTGTGCTCTGGAGTTAATGTATCAGTATTAACAAAATATTTATTAAACTCCTTGGGATTTGTTGGTAAAACAGGATATGATACCAATGAGGTCTCACCCTTAATTGTTAGACCGGCCCGCTTCGCTTTATCAATCAGCTCTTCAGCCACCGCTCTTGTAGACTTCGTAGGAGTATCACTTTCACGTAAACCCATAAATTTACCAGCACCATCAAACACCTTTACATATCCATCCAGGAAAGTGGTGAATAAAATAGAGGTATCTGTCTGACCCGGTGTAAACTGTATGAAATCCACCTGAGGATGTGCCTCAGCTAACCGCCTAAAACTCTCTTTAGCACTATCTGTCCTATCTGCCATAGTAATTTTAGCTGCATGAGTGTAGCCACCAATCATATTGAAAAGAGGACCCAACTCATCTGGGAAGTTAATAAGAGGTGTACCAGATAACCCAATCACCTTACTGTTTTTCGCCTCTGAAATTAAACGATAAAGGAGAAGGGCACGGGTATAACTTTTACTAGTATCACATGCAGCAGGCCGCCATCTATCAGCAGTTACAGGCTCAGGTGGAATAGCCCGTTTTCTACCGGTCTTCAAACTAATCTCCTCCATATAAGGGTGGATTTTACCCTGCATAAGACGTGACAAGTTGTGAATTTCATCAATTACAATTACTGAATTATCAAAGGGGCCAGGTTCATCCGGATTTTGACCTGCAGCACAAACCAATTTCATCAGTTTCTTAACTGTCATACCGTTATAGTTGATGAAGATGATACGATTTTCAATGATATCTAGAATCTGTGCTCGGATGTCTGTTTGACTGTCGCTATCGAGCTCATCATAATTGGGCTCCTTGTCAAAATCAGGTATCCAGACACCACGACGCTCCTTTGGTCTTGCCAAAATAGTCCTATTATAAAACTTATCACTGATATTCAGGACATTGATTGCAAAGTTTCTAATTGTAGTAGAATCGGCATCTGTTTTAATAAAAACCCAGTGATTTGTTCGTAATCTGAAATGACGGAAGCCACATTTGCTAATTTCACCCTGAAAGTTGGCACGGAGTGAGCCAGGAGTCATTACAATGATTTTGCGCTTTGCCTCATGAACCTCCATGCCATCTTTATTTAGCTCTATAGAGCCTGACCTGTAGACAGGTACAAAGGAGCTACCAAACAGGGCCTCAGCAGCAGCAATAGCAGAGCAGGTTTTACCTGAGCCGAGACCGTGATAAACTAAGAGTCCACGATAAGGTGTCTCTTTTCTGAGGTACTCTGCAATAAACTGCTGATAGGTGAAGGACTGAATATCAGTGGTGGCCTTCAGTTTCATACAGGCATCAGGGTCAGTTTCGCCAATCTTTTTAGGGGGAAGTGCAAACTGATGAGCATGCTCACCCTCTTCTGCGAAGGTTGTATCAAAGAAGGTAGTAAAACCACGACGTGTTGGTGGTACAAAGGCCGGAGGAGGTGATTCAATCTTATAGGGATTTTTCTCCTGCTCCTCACGCTCCTGTTGCTTATATTTAACAATAGCAGCCCTACGACCACTCACCTTTTTTGCTGGTTCCTCGGCTGGTGAAGCGGTGCGGCGCCTTATCTTTGCAATAACCGGTGCAGGTGCTGCCTCCTCCTCTTCCTCAGTGATTGCAGGCTTAGTACGACGAATACGAGGTAGAGCAATCTCCTCAGCTGGTCTCAATGCAGCAACAGCCTCTTTTATCTCTCGTGTACGACCACGTGGCACTGCCATAATAGGGGCAGGAGGTGCCTCAACCTCCTCTTCAACCATCTCTTTTGCAGTCTGGCCTTTGAAGCTCTGTGGAGCGGCCTTTAATGTATCAACCTTAAGGTCCATTGCAGGTTTTGGTATCAGTTCATCAGGTATCTTTGACCCAGTGACTGCTTTCATAGCTCCAAAAACAGGTTTTCTGCGACCTGTATCAGGTTTCTTCGTTGGATCCATCTGATAATATGACCAGAAGATGTTAATCTATATTTAACATGTTTTGTTCATTAATCCGGGACCATACATTTATGCATTAGATGAGGGGCAGCAATCAACGCCAAACACCATAGCAGCAGCTGGGGGCTGTACAAAGTGGGGAGTCTGATTGTAGCCAGGAACAGTGCAGGGGCCAATGTAAGAGGAGGAGGGGAGGCGCTCAGTGTAACAGCAGGTACTGTAAAAGATGCCGAGAGGCTCTGCAGGTGGACCAGCAGGTGTACAGCAGATTGCTAGACCGGCAGCCCGGTCTGCTAAAGAACCGTAAGATATCTGGTTACCACCGGCACTACCCCCTTGGAGTCTATTGGTAAGATAGGTGTTGACACCTGGTGATGGTGTTGGTGGGCAACAGCTGGTTGCTGCCGTGGGGATATAGTTAGGATTGGTCTGCGTTTGGCCAAGAGTTGCTGCGCTAAACTGCTGGGCGGCGGCCTTAGCTTTCAGTTCGTAGGTGTGCATACTGGCATCACGGACAACTGGGGTGCGGCTAAGATAGACGTTGGCTGCCTGTCTGCGGAGCTCAATAAGTTTGCTGGAATCCATACTACTGTATTGGGAGAATAATATCGACCAATATAATAGATATGTCAAAGCGTAGAGCATCCCGGCGTAACACACGTCGTAATACACGTAAATATAGTGGTGGTGGTTGGTTTAAAAATGGTTTGAGAAATATTGGTATTGCTTTTGGAGTAGTTAAGGATATACCTAAAGTCAATACATCTATATCTTCAGCAACTGGTACTATAAGCACTCCTGTAACTACAGCAGCTGTACCTGTTGCAGCCCCTACTGTTGCACCTGTAACAGCTCCTGCTGCGGCACCTGTAGCGGCACCTGTAGCGGCACCTGTAGCGGCACCTGTTAATACAACACGTCGTAATAACAGACGTGTAATACCTAATATGCCTGAAGAGTATGGTAATAACAACTACAATAACTACAACCGCCGTGCTGGTAACAATGTTGCAAATATTATGGGTCTTAATGCACCTTACAAAGGACGTAATGCCCGCAATGTTCGTGCTAATTTAATGGGCGCAACTGGTCCTGCTTATATGGGTGGTAAGCGGGGTAGATCCCGTAAAGCCAGTCGCAAAGCTAGTCGCAAGAACCGCCGCTCTCATTAAATACACACTTATAGTAGAATGGCTAAAACAAGAAGAAACAGAGTAAACCGGCGGAGAACACGTGGTGCAGGTCAGGGTTGTAGTAGACCAACCTGTGTAAATAATACTAATCGTAGAATACGGCACACTACAAATCCTATAAATTCATTATTTGCAAAACTGGAATTATTATCTGCAGAACAGAGTTCATCAATTAATGAAATGGACTCATTATCTAAACAGCGTGATTCATTATTTAATACAGGTGAAAATACTACAAATGTCGATAGAAGACTAGCTATAGTGCAGGCAAAACTCGGAAAAGTAGAACAGCAAATTAGTAATGTAAATGCTATTATTACAAAAAGATTAGGGAACAATACACAACATGTTAATAAAATTTCTAAAATCATCGGAAGACCTTTCCGAGGGCTCCCTACAGTTACAAATGAGGAAATGAGAGCTGCTGGTATTTAGGCATCAAGCTTTAGCAGAGCTAGACGACTGGCCTCCTGCTCAGCCTCCTTAATATTACGACTGGTAGCAGTTGCCAAAATCTTTCCTGTGGGGTCCTGTACCCCCATAGTAAAGATTCGGTCATGCGGAGGACCTTCAACCGCCACTTCAATATACTTGGGTGGAATATGATAAGTGGCCTGGAAAAGACGGAGGAGCTGGTCCTTATAATTGGTGTCATCATGAATCAGCTGAGCAAAGTCAATATGACTCTCGAGAAGGTTGGTAATCCATTCATAACAAACCTGGAAGCCTTTGCCAGGCTCTTCATCTTGGGAATAAAGTGCACCAATCCAGGCCTCCAACATAGAGCCGAGCATACGAAGATTTTTACGGCCGTCACACACCTCCTCTACATGCCGACTCATAATCATCCAGTGACCAAGGCCAGCATCACGTGCAAGACCACCGAGCTTTTTATTATTCACAATACGGGTGCGCATACGGGTATGGAAACCCTCGCCCATACCTGGATAACGTCGAACAAGATATGCGGCAACAATACAACCGAGAATACTATCACCAAGGTATTCTAGCTCCTCATTATCTGCTGAACGCAATGGCAAACAGTTTTCGGGCCTCTCAGCCATCGGCATAGGCTTTCCGGTCTCTGATTGCTCTGCCCATAGTTCTGGACGGTCAACATATGATTTATGCACACAACATTGCTGAAAGAGTGCAAGCGACCGCACTCGACCACGCCAACCGTAGCGTCGTAGAATGCGATGAACATCATTGAGCTGAATCTCCTTGTTATTGAGGTTCCAAGGGTTGAAAACCTTTTGTTGGGTGGTCATTGTATCTACTATTAGGATGCGGCTTTTGTTTAAATATTATCAAGGGGTACTATTAGATGAGTGACGAAGGTGATAGCGGTGAGCCCAAAGGGGTTACATTTGCAAATAAAGAGGGTGGGCCAATTGGCGTAGCCCGAACATATAATCCAACTAATGCACCTGATGTTGTTGCTGAAACCCCTAATGAGACTGTCATGGCTCCTCCTGAAAAGAAGGGGCTTATTGGTATCCTTAAAGGTAAGTCAAGTAAAAAAGGCGCTAAAAAGCCTGCTGCTGCTAATAAGCCTGCTGCTGCTAATAAACCTGCGACTGCAAATAAGCCTGCGACTGCAAATAAGCCTGTTAATGGGGCAAACAAGCCTGCGAATGCCAATAAGCCTGCTAATGGTACTGAAACAGATGGAGATAAAACAATTAGGATATTTATCAAGCAGTCTACAAATAAGTATGAGAAAGATACTATATTTGATATTGGTGCAGAGTTGAGAGCTGCAGGGTTTGATGTTCCTGAGCTTGCAACAATTAAGGTGACCGATGAAGAGATTACTAGTACGAGTGAATTTACAGAGCCTATTCCTATTGTAATTAATGCCGAGCAGGCAACAGAGTCTTTCAAGATTGTTATCGAGCTACCAAATCCAAAGCCTGAGCCCACTAGTAAGAATGCAGCTGTACAGGCTGGGCCAAATACAGTTAATGCTGGAACACAGGCTGAGCCAAAAACTAAAAATGCAGAGGTACAGGCTGAGCCAAAAACTAAAGAGGCTGAGACACAGGTTGGCCCAAAAACCAAAGAGGCAGAGGTGCAGGCTGAGCCAAAAACCAAAGAGGCTGAGACGCAGGCTGGTCCTAAAACTAAGGAGATTGAAACACAAACTGAAAAGAAGAAGGGGGGTGCAGGTGAAGCAACACTTATAACAGTTAATTTCGGTCCTGAAGCCCTAAAGCAGCGTATTCAGCCCCCTAAATCTACTATTCGGGTCGGGCCCCAGCGTAAAACCCTTAAGGAGGTAAATGCCGAGATAAGAGAGAAATACAAGGCGTTTGCACCTGTAAAGCTGGATTTATCTCGAGTACTAAATGTACTAGGCGATATCTATGATTTGAGCCAGGCCCCTATCGAAGGGGATTCGCATAACGCATTTATGGATAAACCCCCTACATATAAGCCTCCTGCTGCACCTGTTAATGCAGGGACACAGACAAATGCATCCGTAAACGGAACCACTGGTACAAATGCAGGTACACAACCCAATGCATCCGCAAACGGAGCCACTGGTACAAATGCAGGTATACAACCCAGTGCAACAGCAAATGCTACTCCTGCACCTGCAGCTGGAGCTGAAGCTGCACCTGGAGCTGCAGCTGAAGGACCAAAGGATGCGGCAGTCGGCGGCGGTGTAAATGCCGGTTCTCAGACCCCTAAAAATTTAGAAAGTCCTACTATTTCTGTCACTAATGGCACTGCTGCTCCTTCATCAAGTACAACTGCTACTAATGCATCTGCAGGTAATCCTCCTGCTGCCAATGTTCCTGCTGCTAATGCACCAGCTACCAATGCCCCTGCTGCCAATACTCCTGCTGCTAATAATTCTAATAGTCAATCAACAGAGCTCCTAGTGAGAAAATCTCTTGTAGATTATGCCGGCGCTCCTAAATCACTATTAAGATTTATTACAAACTATGGTATCAACCCTGATTACAGTATTGATATACCTTTAGTGACTGCAGCATTTTTCATGGTCTTCCCTGCTCATATGGGCGGCGAGCCTGTTGCAGGTTTTGACCAGCTGATTACAATGCCTGCCTACCATGTTATCTGTAACTACATGAAATATCGTATGGTAACAATACAGATAGAGAAACAGTTACAGGTCCAGAGTTCATTAAGATATTATGAGTTGGACCGCCTGTGGAAACGCTTTGATAAATTCTTGCGTGAGGGTAAATGTGGTAAGGTGAGTCAGGCAGCCGCCGATGAGGCCTTCAGACGTGAACTTGGGGGACTTAGACCTACCCCTAAGCCTCTATCTGGTGATGCTCTTAACAATAAAATTAACTATATCTTGGCTATTTTGGATAAGTTAATGGAGGACAATATGCGTAATCGTTTAGACACTTTATCAGTGGATGATGGTAGTTTGGGCACAGAGATTGATAAACTTTTAGCGGACCTGAAGGCGGGTGGTGAGATTCGTGCACTCGGCCAAAGATATTCAGAGTTAATGAAGCGGGTTGCACCAGGTGCATTGAAATATTGTTTGAAGGCTAATGCCTTAAATGATGCCCGCTCTGTATTGACACAGGCATCAAATATTAAGAAGGAGACTATGAATCCTGCTGATTTACAAGCATTGCATGATAAGATTGCGCTAATTCTTGCTCGCCTAGATGCCCTAAATGTACAACCTAATCCTGTTATTGCTGAGTTGAAGACATTGAGGGAGGAGCTAGCTAAATGCTGTAAGGGGACAACTGGCCCTGCTGAACCTACTGGCCCAGCAGCAGAGTCTGTTCAATATACTAATCCAGTTCGCTGTAAAGGTAAGATAAATGTACCACCAGCGGAGGAAAAGGCCTTGGAGATTCCTGCACCACAGCCAATTATAAGAGATTGTACTGGGCCTGACTGTATTACACCCCCGCCACCTCCCCCTGAACCCACACACAATTATACTGTTGGTATGTGTATTTTATATAGAGATGCAAATACTGGAACTGAACGTAAGTTTTACATTGAAAAGGTAAATAAAGATGGTGTAGAGGTATCTGATATTGCAACAAAAGGTGAAACTCTAATGAATGATGGAAAACCATATGAACTTCCCTTTAATATGATTTCTCAATCATTAGAGGAGAGTGAGTGTGCAGCACCACCACCTCCTCCTAAACCAACACACAATTATACTGTTGGTATGTGTATTGAATCTAAATATAAAAATAAAAATGGAGTTACACCCCTAAAATACAGAATTACAAAAGTATTAGATGATGGTGTTGAGATAGCATATATTGATACTCCAACTGAAACTATTATAAATGATGGAAAACCGTATGTACTTTCATTTGATGATATTGAAACTGAATTATCTGAAGATAAATGTAAAGATACACCTGTAAATGAAACTCCACAATACAGCGATGGAACATGTGTTAAATCAATATATTTTGAAAATAATGGAGAGCCACGTAAATTTATAATTCGTAATAAGACTGAAGATGGCTATACAGTTTCTAATATTAATAATCCAAATGAGATTGTAACTAATAATGAGAATGGGACACAATACATTCTTTCAAATGAGGAAATAGAAGGTAAATTGACTGAAAATGATTGCAAAGCTACTCCTGCAGTGATAGCACCAGAACCTAGTTTTAAAGAAGGGGATTGTGTCGAATATTCAACTACAGTTAAGAAAAATAATACAGAAGAAGAAGAGACGGTTTTAGTTAAGGGTATAATAAGTAAAATATATCAAAATGACGAGGGTGAACAGGTAGTAGATATGGAGACCCCAATGGGTATTTCTGAAAATGTTTCTGTGGATGTTATTAAAAAATCGGAAAACTGTTTTGCGAATGTAGAATGTGTCCGTTTTAGAAATGGAGAGTATGAAGGTATCTTCAAAATAGATGGGGCCATTGCTGAAGATGGCTCGGTTAAAGTGCGAAAACTTATAGATGGAATTATAAATGAGGAACACGGTCCTTTAGATACAAATATAAGTGAATTATACCCTACCTATTGTCCAGAAGAGCTAACGCCTGTAGTAGAGCCAGAAGAGGAGGAGAAAGAGGAGCCTACTAAAATAACAGATATAAATTCAGATGATTGTGTAATACTAAATGGGATAGAGGAAGAAAATCCTGTAATATATAAGGTACTAGAACTTATAAATGAGGATACACAAGCTAATATTCAACAAATTGATACAGCTACTGGTAATTTAATTGGTGAAATTTTAACAAAATCAGGTAATGAAATAATAAAGGTTGATTGTCCAGTTATTGAGCAGCCTTCACCTGAGCCAAAAAAAAAACTTAATGAAAGATTAAAAGTAGGTCAATGTGTATATTATTTCTATGGAGAAACCCCTAATATACAAAAAATGGTAGGAACTATTGATTCAATTAGTGATGACAGAACAATAGTTAAAATTAAACCAAGTAATGGCACAGATTTAATGGAAGTTGATTCGGAATATTTTGATTATATTAGACCTTCCCCATCAGGTTGTCTTAACGTAAATGATTGTGTGAAAAGAAAAGATATGAATAATAGTGATATTTATAAAGTTATTTCAACAAACTATCCCGATGAAGCAGGTACTCCTGATACTGGAACTATTCGTTCATTATCAAATAATGAAGTGTTCAAAAATATACATTTAAGTCAGTTATCAAGGGTGACATGTCCTACTTTTAGTTCAGGTGATTGTGTAATATATAATGAGGAACAATATATTGTAATAACAACAGATTATAATGGTATTGTTAATATAAGAAAACTGAGACAAAATGAAGAGGCAACACAATCTGTATACCTTAATATAAATCAAGAAGAATTACGAGGTCCATTTATATGTATAGAAGCAGGAGAATACATGCGATTTAATTCAAATGGTAACCTATTTACCTATCAGATTACCTCAGTTGATATTAACAATAAGAGTTTGATGTATAGAGCTGACAACGGCAATGAGTATCCTTCAGAATTTGTCAATGATTTCTGGATTGTTGAAGGTTATACACCACCTGCTGCGCCTGCACCTGCTCCAGCTCCCGCACCGCCTCCTACAGAACCAGTAGTACCAGCACCTGAACCAGCACCTGCTCCAGCACCTGCTCCTACAAAACCAGTAGTACCTGAACCAGCACCAGCACCAGCTCCTACAGAAACAGTAGTGCCAGCACCTGCTACTACAAAACCAGTAGTACCTGAACCAGCACCAGCACCAGCTCCTACAGAACCAGTAGTGCCAGCACCAGCTCCTACAGAACCAGTAGTGCCAGCACCTGCTCCTACAAAACCAGCAGTACCAGTACCTGAACCAGCACCTGCTCCTTATCCACCGCCGACATATCCTATAAACAGTTGTTTAAATATTGAACTACCATCAGGAGCTACTGTTAATGGCATATATAAGGGGTATAATACTGACACTAAAAAAATTACTGTTGATTTAATTATTGAATCTAAAATTAATCCTACAGATTTTGCCTGGGGAAAAGGCATTGCAGATCGAATAACAGTTGTTGACTCAAATAGTTGTATTGTGCCAGAACAATCTATTCTAGATACCCTTAAAAATGGTGAACTAATAAGAATTACAGAAATAAATAATGGTGAAGGTATATTTTATGGAAGATATGCTGGCAAATCTAAATCAGGTGAATATTTTGCATTAGAGGCCCCTAATGGAGATAAGATTGCTTGGCGTCCAGAACATCTAATTGAAGCCATATCTTTAGAAAGAATTGCCGATATCGCAGATGTTGCAGAAAGAAACCAGGCTATAGATCGTGCTAATGGAATATATAAAGTTGGAGATATTATCAGATATAATTTTGTTAAGCGTGAAAAGAGGCGTGTAGATATAAATGGCGACCCTATACCTATGGAGGAAGAAGCTAAAAATGTAAATACACACATAGATGGTATTGGTGTAATTGAGAAGATCATGACTAGTTCTGGAAAGCTAGGTGCCTCTCCAAGAATTTCCTCTATCTATACTAAATCGGTAACAACGGAGCAGAGAATATCGCCAATAAGTCTCATAAATATATTGTGTTTTCAAAGCGATACAGATGTTAACAAAGATACATATATATTATATGGTAATTATATGCTTAAATTAAATATACATCAAAAGATTGCTGCACATAAGGGAACAAGTCATATTGTTCCAACAGCACATTATATGACAGTTAGAGAGATGATAAGAATGGCTATTCAAGATGAAGATGCAGCCCAACGTGTTGTAGAAAAATTACTTGAGGATCCAAAATTAAATCAGACAGAGAAAATTATGTTAAGAAGAACACCAACACGTCAAAAGATTAGAACTCGTTTTAACACTATATCTAATTCACAATCTATTCTAGCGGATGCTATTGTTAAAGCCGGTTTAGCAACAAGACAGCAACTTGCTACAAACCCTCTAGGTACTCTACAATTACCATTAACCAGACAACGAAGTAAACCAAGAGGCGTATTAAGAGGCGGCCTGCGCATTGCCCGTAAAAGAAAAGCTACACGCAAGAATAGAAGATGAAGACCAAACCGATGCTATACCTCGTCAGCGCTCTTTTCATAATTGCCCTCATCGGCCTCTATGTAAACCACCGCTCTATCAGTGGGTTTGCAGATGCTGGTGCAGCCCGTCTCTGCCTGGTTCATGCCAATTGGTGCCCCCATTGCCAGACTATTAAGCCTGAGATGGAGCAGCTCGCTAAAGATATTTCTGCCGGCCAGGTCCCCGAACTCAAAGGCAAGAACGTCACCTTTGAACTGTTAGAGGAGTCTACCGATAAGGGGAAAATCGCCGAGCTCCCACCTGTAAAAGGCTTCCCCACCTTCTTCTATTTGAAGGGTGGTAACACAATGGAGTACAAGGGTGGCCGTGACCGTGATTCAGTTATCAGCTTCCTCTCCACACAGTAAACTCAAATACTTTTACGGCGCTTAATACAACTTTTATGGGCTTTTATATATAACTTCGCACTCTCATATCCGGCACGATAGAGAGTGTGACGTTGCTCAACTGTTAATGAGAACTGAGTAAGGCGAATTGCAGGTGTTATAACCTTTATGGTCCTCTCCTTGAACATCTCATAGAGAATCCCGGTTTTTGTTGTTGAGGCCAACTCATAGAGGCGCATAACATATGCATCTGGTCCATCATCGACCCAGTTCTCCGTCAAATCAGGCATTAAAACAACGCCAAGTGCCTTCGCCCGCTCCTCGGGCTCCAACATATTCATAGGATAAAGGGCATGTATCCCACCATCTACCAAAATACCTTGAGGGCAGCGCACTGGCCAGAAATAGAAGGGGATGCCCATCGAGGCCCTAAGTGCATCAATCACCTTAAAATCAGGTGTTATCTCTGCATTAAAAATCGCCGGTTTACCTGTAGTCATATTCGTCGCTACCACCGTTAAGCGTTTTGGTGCACCATGACTCTTAAGTGCCCCAAATGTAATATTGGAGGGATAGCCACGAATAGTGAGAAGGGCAGCTAGAAATTTACTAAGACGTTCACCGGTATCAATCCCATAATTGTCCAGGAAGCTGAGAATCCCTTCAGGGGCTGGGTCCTGTAGGGCTGCGAAATCAAAGCGCTCACACAGGTCGTGTAGGGTTGGCAAAGGATAGCCTAGACAGAGACCGAATGCAACTAAGGCGCCGGCACTGAGACCAACATAGTGACGACAAAGACGAAGATGACCGGCCTCCTCTAGGGCTGTTAAGGCACCGATATGGGCAACTGCTTTAACTCCTCCACCGCCTAACACAACTGTATGTGGTAAAAACATTCTAACATATACAATTATGGTGTGATTAAGTAGATATAATTAAATGGTTACACGTCATTTAAAAAAATTTACATGGAAAAAAACAACATGTAATAAAAACTATTTTGATAAGCTAACAAATATGTTAAATCGTGTTAAAATACCTAATAATACTGGTAATTATATTCGTCCTAGATTTAAAACACAAAAAGTAAAACACTGCAAAGATATTAAAATTAATGATTGTAAATTAGATAATTTTCATTCAGGCGAAAAATATATGCAAATAGTACTTGGGCGGCTTACAATTACATCAAACTGTTTTTATAAGTGTAAAAACTATTACCCTGTATTACTGAATAAATGGTCTGTATTTAAAAATGATACATTCCTATATCATATTTTACATAATAAAAAATTATATCAAAAGTATTCAAATCTTCCATTAGATCCTATTTTCCCCATTCGTGTTGTTTTATCAAATACAGATGAAATCTCAATTCATAAAATGAGACAATCAAAAAATTTTGTAAAGAATTATGGATATAATAATAAAAAGGGTAAAGCAATTTCTAACAGAATGATTAAAATAATTAAGGAACAATATCCTACAATTACAAAAAAAATTACAAAGTCATCAATTATATCAAGAGAGCTATGTTTATTAACACATATGAAAGTTTATAAATATGTAGTTAAAAATACTGTATCTAATACCTATGAGCCCTATATATTTATAAGCGAGTATCCTATATCTTTTATTAAAGATAAATATAAAAATATGGACTATATATTTGAGTATTTGTAGTGTGCGATTTAATGTAGGTAAAGGTCTGTAAGTATGTTAGAGTTATGTACAGTGCGCCCAAACCAAAAGACCAGATAGATATACCTGTGTTACCAGTGGATGACTTGTATAAGAAGCGCCAAAGCCGTGATGCGGCTCGTCTTCGTGCCTACAATGAACTATTAGACAAGATTTATCACCGCATCAGGGTGGTGAGTAAGAGTCCGACACATCCTACACAGATTTTATATACCATTCCGCCGTTTATTTTAGGTGTACCACGCCTTGATTTACAGGACTGTGTGGTCTACCTGGTGTTCCAGCTTCGTAATGGTGGGTTTGAGGTCCAGTTTACCTATCCAAATATGCTGCGTATCAGTTGGGCACATCATGAGCGTGACTACATTGCTAAAGACAGTCCAATTCTGCAGGCGATGTTGGCAACAACACCTCAACCACAACCTGATGAACCGAAACGTGGTACTGGCGCACCAAAGAAGTCTGCGCTCAAGAAGCCCGCTGGTCCCCCACCAATAGACATTTACAGAATGTCTGGCTCGGCTGCACCATTGAATGCAACTGATTACCATCCACCAAGTGGCTTCATACAGGCTATAGAGAGGCCGGCGCCGGCCACCTCCAGAGGAAATGTCTTCTAAAAGTAGATATGTCAGGTAAAGGAAACGGCGGACCCTATTCAGTAATTAGTAGCAAAGGCCCCAATGGTCGTGGGCCAGCTGTTGCTGCTTTACCCCCTAATGCAGTATCTATGGGGGCCATGGTAGTACCAAGACGTAAAATGGCAAATGCAAATCTACATCCTCCTATTCGTGTAGCAGCACCCCCTAATCATGTTGCAATTAATGTAAAGCCCGGTCCATTCCCGATGGCTAAATATCTACAAAATATGAAAAACGGTAAGTCTCCTTATATGTTTCCACCTGTTACACAGGTTCCTCGCTTTATACGAACTAAGGTCCCATCTGAAATAGTTATCCATAAGAGTCGTAAGAATCGTAAGAATCGTAAGAATCGTAAGACCCGTCGTTAATCCTCTCTTAGTCCCGCAGCCCGCCAAATATTAATAGCCCTTGTTGCAACTGCATCACCAATGCGCCGATTGCCGTTTTTAACGTCAGCCAACGCCTTCTGCTCTGCCTTAACAACTGAGCCCACTGTACCAAATGCCGCTAACCAGGCCTCCGCTGCCTTAACACTTACACCCGGTATCAAACACAATAAAGAGATACCAAAAACCTCAGGGCTCTCAGTATTATTCTTCTTCACTACATGTATACCGTCTGCTGCACGCTGAGCTCCTGAAGCCGCATCAAATGTCTTCGGGTCTTCCTGCCACATACTATAAAGAGTTGTAATGAGTTCAGCGGTACCAGCTGTATTAGGGGTCCTGAAAACCGCCACACCATGTACCAACATTAGACGGGCAACAATTTTTTCTATGGACATTGCCGTCATTGGAGGGCGTAACATTGTTGGCGACCCCTCGAGAATGTACCCAACTCGAGCACTCGAGGCAAGCAGGCGCCCTCGTTGCTCCCTGTATCGGCCGTCGATGATGCTGGCCTGAAGGTCAGCGTAGGTTTTGCGCTCGAGAATAAGCGTTGGTTTTTCAACAGATTCACCAATTATAATATCTCCGATGTGAAGTTGTTGAAACTGATGCTCTATCTTTACAAGTTCATGGAGAGCGGTCTCTCTGTTATCAAGTATTAGCATTCTAATTGTTTGCCATAAGGGGCTTTAGGTAATAAGACATTATTACATACTAGTAGAGATGTCTGACGATGCTGTTATCAAGAACAATGCTTATAACATTGGTAATGGTAAAGATGATAAAGTAATCAGACCGCCGCCCAGAGAATCAGATGATGTGCCGTGGTATGTCTGTCTTTTAGGATTTATAGGGTTTAGCTCCTGCTGCTAATCTATTCAGAGCTGTCACATTCATCGTCACTACTGTTAATGGGGCTCTCTTCCGTAAAATAGGGGCTCCAAGGCACTAAGGTCCATTTGTGCTTACTCTGAATAGCTACCAGTTCTTCAGCAGAGTCATAATTGTAATGTGTTGGTTCCGCCTCTGCCGTCGTGGTTGCATCATACTCGCCATGTCCACAGAAACCCATCTGCCACTCATTATACTCAAACTTCACCTTGATACCTGGATACTCACGAACAAGCAACTTGTAGAATTTCTCAGGTGGTGCCCAGGCACTGTTAAAGAAGAGATAGAGGAAGTCTACACCGTTACAGAGACCATTATTAGAGCTTTCTTCTCTGGCCATCCACTTTGTCCCATAATTTACATAACCATAATTATTGAGGTCTTCCTCTGGCGTGTCAGGAGGTGGTGGAAACAGCTTATATGCATCAAATGTTCCTGCATCAAGTAGTTTTCTTAGCGAGGTTGTACCATCTTCAATATTGATTGGATGAATCTCCACATAGTTTTCACACTCGTTAGGCATTCTAATAAATATCTAATCAGTATGTTTTAATATGCCTGCCTTCGCAGGTAATGCCCCTTTGCGGAATCGAACCGCAGACCTTCTCATTACAAGTGAGACGCAATACCACTATGCTAAAAGGGCTCTGGTCTCGGAAGTCGGAATCGAACCAACGACCTGAGGAATAATACTCAGCATACTGCATGCTATAGCACCGTATGTGGCGAATGCCACAGTAGGTGCGCTAGCACGAGACACCTTTAGGTGTTGAAGTGCTACAGTCCTCCGCTCTACCCCTAAGCTATTCCGAGATGAATGCACCTTTACAGATACATCCAATTAGGTATGAGAATATATCTTTAGGTACTAGCTCATATTAACGCTTTCCATGAAGTCGTTTCATCATTTTCTTAAATTCAGGATCGCTAATGCTCGAGATCTCTTCACTCGAGTTAGGGTGAGCTGCAAAGAGGGCGGCGGCCTTGGCCCGCTTCTCTGCAGCCTCGAGCGAGCTGTTCAAAAGCTCGAGTGCACTCGAGATCTCCTCACTCGAAAAATCCTCAGATTGTAGGTCTAACTCCTGTTTCTTACTTAATTTATAATGTCTAGTTCTTTTATTAATATTTAGTTTACCCATCAATACCCAATCCATCAATATAGTTAATAATGCAGGGGCCCGTCCTAGTTCTGCAGTCCTCTCTTCAGTATAGGTTTGAATGTAGTCTTCTCTTATTGCCTTAATGTCTTTTTTGGTTAATGTTTCATCCTCTTTCAAAATCGGCAGCACCTCACGATTAAAGGTGCGTAATGTCTGATCAGGATAAGGTAGCTCAGATATAGGTTGCTGTTCCTTCAAAGTCTCCAACTGATTTTTATTCAATGATGCAATATATCTTTTACTGGCCTGCGAATATAGTTTGGGGAAATAGTATTGTGTGTGCCGCAATGGACCAACACCCTCCTTATTTGTCCATCGTACCCCTTTCGGTTTCTCTGTTCTAGTACGTTTAATAGACGCCTTACGCATAGTTCTCCGCTTCCTCCTTAACAGTAAAGGGGGCGCAGAATGAGATTGTTCAACCCCTATTGGCAACGATTTAATCTTTTTCCCACCACCATCCATATCTAATACATACTCTTATTGTATTACAATTAGAGTATGCACTATAATTATGTTATATTTAGTACCAGTTTTTGCGTGCCTCATTAGGTGCAAACATACGCTCCAAGCCAGGGGTCCACTGAGTGTAGTCGGTACGGTCTGCACGAAGACGACCATTAGTTGAGAAAAAGGGGTCTAGACCAGAGGCTAAGTCATTTGCAGCCTGCGGCACCTCAATCCTGGCTGACTGCGCATCAGCCTCAGATAAACGCTCAACAGAACGTGGGTCATCCTCATATGTGATTTTAGGATTTATCTCCTCGGTCTCATATATCTGATATGTACCATCCTCTGCTACATCCACCTTTGCCTTCAGACCCCGCTTCTCATAAATCTTCTTAATAAGGTCCTTTGCATCATCAATATCATATTTAAGATCCTTACTGCATGCCGGGACATAGGTCTGTAAAAGTTTGCGTTCCTCCATCTCTATTCCATCAGCATCAGGGGGTAATGTTGCAAAGCCCTCAATTGTTTTGTACTGATTTGTTGACCCAGAGGCCTCTGCAATGCGCTGCTGGGCATCCATTAAATCCTGGTATGTGCGGAACTTTGGCCCACCCTCCTTCTCATCAGCAAACTGCGGACTGGCGGCCTTTGCAATATCCACCATCCATTGCTGCTGCTTTGCCTGGAAATTGCCAGCAGAGGGTGGAAGACCGGGCCATTCAAATGGACGCTGACTGGTCATACGATTTATCATGGCCTTACTGTATTGACGGTCACCCTCCTGTTGATAAACAACATCATGGTCATAATCATCAACTTTCATTATAGGTGTGGTTGTATAGGGTTTAGTCCATGGGTCACCACAGCTCTGCTCCACCGGAATTGAATCACCTTTTTTTAGGAGCTGAAGATTTTGAAATGAATCATGTGTTAAATACTGCTTCGTTTTTATGAAAAAAAAGAAGTAGCCAAAAATTAATATTCCCAATACAATTAATGCAAGCTCCATATCTGGTGGTTATGGATATTTAATAGCTGCCGCTGAAAGGGGGCTGCGGATAGGCAACACCCCCAGGCCATGATGTAGCTACCATATTCTGGAAATAGTCACGTACAAGGTACTGCTTAGTGTTTATGTAAAAGAAGAAAAGTGCGAATACAATTATTCCGGTGATAATAACGCTAATCTCCATTTCTATTCTATATAACAATTAGAATGGTTGTAAAGAAGAAAACTAGAAAGCAGGGCAAGCGGGCCCCCTCTCTTCATGTAACGAGCGCCAGCCAGTTTGGTGCTCTTAAAAGTCTTATGGGAAAGAGTCCTATCATTCTAGTGCTTGTTTACGCAGACTGGTGCGGACATTGCCAGCATTTCAAGCCTGATTGGCGCTCACTTGAAAAACTACCATCACGCAATATGCCAATGGTCAGTATAAAAGATGATGTCTTCCCTAAAAGTCCACTGAACAATATGGTTACTGCTGAGGGCTACCCAACAGTTGCTGTTGTAAAACCCTCTGCCAATCTTGCCGTAAATCTTCCAACACGTGAAAAAACTAAGCTTACAAATGTGGTTACAAATGCCCCTATGCTCTCTGAATCACCTGAGAACCTCAATAGCAATGTGAAGAATGTTCTTAGCAGTAACGGAATTGCAACTAACAATTATGTAAATACGGAGAACATGTATCCCGAGAACTCAATGGAGAATGGTAAGAGTAAGAGTACCCCAAAACCCATAAGTAACAATCTTCCGGTAATGCCCTCAGTTGCACCAAGTCCCCCCAAGTCTGAGATTGATTATTTACGTGATATGGGTGATGAGGAGTCAGAGACCCCTAGTGCCACTGATTATGCTAAATACCCTGTGAAATCCGGCTCACAGGCAGGTGGTGGTAGAAACTCTGGAATGGAGGTTGGCTCTGCTTTAATGACTGCTGGCTCTAATTTAATTAAGGCCGGCGGCTTTTTAATGAAGCCTAATAACTCTATGTCTGGTGGTTTATGGGATGGTATAACCAACTATGTTAATCATAAGAATGGATCTATGACTAGAAAACGTAAGAATAGACGGAATAGAAGTCGTCGTGCATAAAGCCAAAAATTTGATGTGTTGAGGGTCTCCAAAGAAAGCCACAACAACTATTAAGCCAGATGCCGATTATATTCCAAGCTCTTGACATTCTCCCTCGTGATGAGTTCATCGTGAGTGAGAATGATGATGAATGTGAGGTGGCCTACGCCTCTGAGGAGGAGTATGAGGATGATGATGAGGATGCTATTAAGCGCAAGCGACGTGCAAAGGCCTATGCCCAGAATCGTAGCTCACTCCTAATCCATATCTTCGGTCGTACAAATGACGGTCATAACATTCAGGTTGATGTTGAGGGGTTCAAGCCCTTCTTCTATATTGAGGCTCCAAGTGACCTCTCAGTACATAACCTTAAGGTTGCGCAGAAGCAGCTAGCAGACTTTATTCAGAAACAGGCCCATTTTGCCCGCTTTGTAAAGATTGATCTGGAGTTCCGTGAAAAGTTCTATGGATTCACTAATCATAAGAGCTTTCCATTCTTCAAATTCACGGTCCAGAGTCAGCAGAACTTCAGTCAGTTGCGCCGCATCTTCCTAAATGAGGAGAATAAACCCACAATCAAGTTCCCTATTGGTAGTTGCTGGGGCCGTCATGCACCTGCAGTGTATGAATCCAACCTTGACCCAATGCTAAGGTTCCTGCATACACAGAATCTCAGTCCCTGTGGCTGGATGCAAATTCCCAATGACCTTGAGGAGCTTGAAGGCGAGCTATCGATTCGTGTGCCATATACCCTTGTAACACCGGCGGTGGCACCAGCAGCAGCGGCACCGTTTAAGACAGTTAGTTGGGATATTGAGTGTTTCAGTAGCTCGGGTGACTTCCCTCTTGCAAAGAAAAACTATAGGAAGGTGGCAAAAGACCTTTATGCACTGGCCCTAGATGGCCGCCATGCAGTTGAGCTAATTGAAGGTGCAATTGCATGGTCTAGTGGGGCTGCACCTGTTGCAGGGATGTCACCCATTATTTGCCGCTGTCGTCTAGGACCCGATGCACGTCGTGTATTCCAGGCCGGCATGTACAAGGAGAAGATTTACAAGGAGATTGAACGTTATCTGAATAAATCCTCATTTGCGAAGGAGGATGCAATTGAGAAGCTGACTAGTACTCTTAACGGTCTTATGGGGGCTCGTTTCCCTATTGCAGGTGACCCGATTATCCAGATTGGTGCTGTTGTATCCATTAATAATGTGGTTCAAGAACGTCATATCTTTGTCTACCCTGGATGTGAGCCTATCGAAGGCGCCCATGTACATGTAGCGGATGATGAGGCGAGCATGCTCGTTAAATGGTTCCAATGGATGGAGCTTGTTAACCCTGATATCCTTATTGGTTACAACGTCTTTGGTTTTGACGAGAAATATCTCTGGGAACGGGCTGAAGAGCTCGGGCTAACTGATGACAGCTCACTGCAGGCCTTTAATCGTCTCTGTAATGACGGCGGTGTTATGAAATGTGAAGAGTCTTTCTTAAGCTCCTCTGCCCTTGGTGATAACTATCTCTATATGTGGACCACACAGGGGCGGCTCCAGGTTGATTTATATCACTATATCCGGCGTATGACCCCACTTGACAGTTATAAGCTGGATGATGTGGCGATGTACTACATGTCTGGTCCAATTCTCTCATGTGATGCCGCCGCTAATGGTAAAGCAAAGCTGACAATTAAGGGTGCTGTGAAAGATGTTCGTGCGGGACGTGCCTTCAAGCTTCTGGATGAGGCGGGCGACGGACTTACAGGCAAGCTTCTGGTCACAGCAATTGAAGGTAATGTAGTAACACTGGATATTGGTGAGATTGATGCCGAAGAGTGGGCTGGTATTGCCGCCGAAGCCGAGAAATGGGTTATTGTGAAGGATGATGTTACACCTGCAGAGCTGTTCAAGCTTCATTGTGGCGATGACGCCGACCGTGCAAAGATTGCCCGTTACTGTATTCAGGACTGTGACCTGGTTCTAGAGCTCTACAAGAAACTAGAGGTATTTATGAATGCTATGGCCATGGCCAATGTATGCTCGGTGCCTGTTCGCTATATCTTCACTAGGGGCCAAGGTATTAAGATTGAGTCTCTTATTGCTAAGGAGTGTCTCGGCCTCAATAAATGTATCTTGACACTGCCTGCACCCAATCGCACAGGGTCAGAAACCAGTTATGAGGGTGCAATTGTTCTGGACCCGATTCCAGGGTTCTACAGTCGCAGTGCGATTGGTGTAGCAGATTTCGCCTCTCTATACCCCAGTACAATCGTTAGTGAGAACATCTCTCATGATACACTTGTATGGACCAAAGACTACGATGATGCTGGATATCTGATTAAGCACAGCTGGGGGTCTAATGAGTATGATTTAATGGAGGATATTCCTTACACTGACATTAAGTTTGACCTACTAATTAATGATCCTGAGGATAAGACAAAGAATCCGAAGAAGATTAAGGCGGGTACCCGTATCTGTCGTTATGCCCAGGATGAGGCAGGTACGCTGCCGATTATTATCAACAAGTTGCTGGCTGCCCGTAAGGCGAAGCGTAAGGAGGAGGCTGCAGAGACCGACCCTCTGCGTAAGATTCTTCTGGATACGGAGCAGCTTGCCTACAAGTTGACGGCCAACTCGCTTTATGGTCAGCTCGGCTCAGGTACATTTAAGATGCGTCTGCAGGATTTGGCTGCTAGTACAACAGCTTATGGTCGTCTGCAGATTATGTTTGCCAAGGCCGTGATTGAGCGGTTCTATGGACCCGACTCTGGTCGCAAAGACTGTGCGGCAAACATTATGTACGGTGATACAGATTCCCTCTTCGTAGAGTTTAATCCCAGGAATCCTGAGACTGGAGAGCGGCTTGTAGGTAGAGAGGGTCGTCAAGCGGTGATTGACTTGACGGCGGAGGCGGGGCATCTTGTCTCACATGCACTGAAGCCGCCTCATGACTTTGAGTTTGACAAGGTGTTTGACCCTATGCTTATCTTTAGTAAGAAGCGTTATGCCGGCAAGATGTTTGAGAACAATGCTGACGACTTTGTCTATAAATATATGGGTATTGCACTGAAGCGTCGTGGTAATGCACCGATTGTAAAGAAGATTTACGGTGGTGCGATGAAGATGATTCTGGACAGTAATGATGTGGCAGGTGCCACCAGATTTGTACAGGAGCAGGCAATGGACCTAATTGATGGTAAAACCTCTATGGGAATGTTGGCGATTAGTAAGGCGCTAAAGGCAGATTATGCAGACCCGCAGCGTATTGCACATAAGGTTTTGGCAGACAGAATTACGTTGCGAGACCCTGGTAATGCACCAGCTGCGGGCGACCGTATCTCATATGTGTTTATTAAACCTGCAGCAGGACAAATAGCAAGTAAGTTGCAAGGTGATCGGATTGAGACACCGGCCTATGTGAAGGAGAAGGGACTGGCCCTAGATGGTCCTTATTATATTGACCATCAGATTGCAAAACCGGTTGCACAGATGTTTGGCGTTATGTTGGAGGAGATGCCAGGATTTCAACAAGGGATGTTGCCGGCCAACTATGATGAGATGTCTATGGAGCTGCAGATTGCTGTTAGGGAGCGTGTAGCAACGGCGCTGCTGTTTGATGCGGCGTTGCAGCGGGCCTCAGTGCTGGATAAGAGGAGGTTTATGACTAAGATGTTTGGTCTAGCACCGGCGCAGCCAACTAATCAGGTAAAAGGTGTAGTAAAAAATACCATTACAAAGGCAATGACAGCGACACCAGTTAAGAAACAGAGTCGTTTAACCAACTATTTCCAGAACAGGGAGCTTCTACAGAAAATCAAATCCTCACCTACAACATCTAAAAGTGGTTCTTCAGATGAGGAGTCTATTAAGAGTGAAACAACAGTTACGAGTGCATCAAGTGGTCGTAAGCGTAAAACTGTGATTGTGAAGGGCTAAAAAAACAGAACGTAAATTAATAGATGGGGAATATCGCTAGTATGGCAGTTGATGCCAGCGCTGCTATAACCGGTTCACATGGAGAAGCAAATCTATATCATCTGAAGGTGTTGGGTCTTGAGGAGGCCTATGAGACAATGCATGAGAATGAGAAGGAGGATGGATATCGTGTAAAGTGTAGGTCAAGTCCACCAAATGCACTTGCAATTAGTCGTTATATACAGGCCCCTGTTATGCCACCAAATGGGGCTACAGCGCTAAGTAATGATGCTTTTTCACAGGTACCAGCAACTTTAAAGCCTGAGGGTACTGTTAAGGTTGGTTTTATTGAGAATGGGTTACCTCATACACGTCCACCGGCAACAATATGGTTTCCTGAATTTATGGTAAAAGATAAGTCATTTTCAGCCACATTTTTACATGAATGTATTCATTTACACCAACGAGCTAATAAAAAGAAATGGAACGATTTTTATAAACGCTATTGGGAGTTTGAGCCCTGGACAGGGGCTATACCTAAAGAGGTTGAGGAGCGACGTCGTATAAATCCTGATACAATGCGTCAGCCCTTTTATATTTGGCGTGGTCAATGGATTCCTGTTCTGGTTTTTGAGCGCCCAGGGGCAGCTGATCTGAAATCCTGTAGACTTTTATGGGTTGAGCCATCAGGGGCATGGCAGCATGTACCACCACCAGGATGGGAGCAGTTTTTTGGAACTGTTAATGGTTCTATATGCGAGCATCCTCATGAGATGGCGGCATATTTCCTTAGTGATAATGAGAACCCATTTGATAGTCCAGCGGCAAACTCATTACGTAGAGAGTTTCTCTTATAAGCAATACAATTAATAGATATGATTTCCCTCAAAAAATATAAAATAGATTTTGAAGGACCTTTAGAAAAGGTAAATAAAATACCTTTAGAAATGGTGCCGGCATTTATAATAAAGATGTATCCTACTGGTTACTGTTATGAATGTAATGGTCGAAAATTCTACGGTGGTACAATAATTGATGAAGGTATTTATGGACATGTAGATGAATGGATTATGGAGTATAATGGTAATAAGGAGTTGGTGTATGAGAAACGCTGTCACAATGGAGGACATTGTTTGTTGATGGAGGCAGCTGTACAGATACTTGTAAGAGATACATTGAGTAGAATTGGATGTCAGGCAATGGTATCTGAAATTAAGCAGATTTGTAGACGGGAGAATGAGATTACTTTTATGATGGAGCCTTTTAATAAAACACAGGTGATTGCTTTACATGATGCCTGTGCAAGTGCTCTCGAGAGTGTTCACTCGAGTGCTGGTGCCGGCGCTTTTGATCTCTGGTTTGTTGAAACTCTTGCGCAACTTATTTTGGTTATGGGATATCTCGAGCGTGAAATTAATATAAATCATCGTGATTTGAAAGGTGATAATATACTTATTAATACTACCCCTATAGAATCTACAATTATGATACAGTTAAATGGATTTAATTGGAGGTTGAAATATCATAATGAGATTAAGATAGTGGACTTCGGTCTTGCATGTAAGGGTACGGCAATCAATAAACCTGGTACATTAAGTGTAGGTGAGGTGTTTGCTGGTCGAGAGATATGTCCGAAAGAGGGACGTGATATCTATTTCCTTTTGTGTTATTTTTATGGAATGACTGGCTTTCGCCAGGCCTGTAGTCGTCGACTATTAGGTATGATTGAACGATGGATAGGGCCTGGTAAAGTTATTGATGCCTTACGTGAGGATGGACTTAAGAAGCTGCCATGGATAAATTTTCTTATAAATACAACTGAATACTGCTGTAAATCTGCAACAAGTGCAATACTTCTACGTGATTTGGCAGTGGAGTACCCAGATATTTTGCAGGCCTATAAATAGATATGGAGGCAGCTGGACAGATATTGGCACTTTTGACTCCTGAAACAACGATTGATAATGTTAATCTATTGATTCAACAATTATCTAGAGGTCTTGATACGAATTTTGTATTTTTCTATAATTTTATCAAAGAGCATGTTCGTATTAATAACGAATTTGTACCACCACAGGATAATATTCTTATAAATGCAGGATGGGAGGAATATCTCTATAGATTACCTGATGGAAATCTATTGCGGGAATTCAATTATGCATCATCTTCACATAAACATACTGAATTAGCTATAAGAAGAATTAGAGATGGTAATTTAGTTAATTCTGGTAAATTACGGGAGAAGATGGCGGCAATTTACTGTTTTCGTGATGCATTGTATGAACTATTTGCAAATATTACATTACAATCACATGCACCAAATTCTGTATTAAAAATTGTAAATGTATTCTTCAATAGAAGAACATTATCTCTATATTTTACTTATGCAGCTCAATCACCAGCAACTGGTGGAGCCGGTGGATCTGCAGCAGCCCCTGCTCCATCTCTTTTGGTAGAGAGACTTAATACATTACCTTTAATAAGACCTGTTGATTTTGGAGAGACATTTGTAACTATTGCAACAAATCTACAGAGACTACAGGAAAATGTTGGATTTGTGCATAGAAATCTAAATATAAATTATATTATGAATAATGGAGCTTTTATACATTTACGTGATTCTATATTGGTTTTAGATGATAGAACATTTTTTGGAATAGGTACATTTAATCGTGATGAGGTTTCTGAATGGTCCGAGGACCTCTATCTATTAATGTTGACATTTTGGGCAAAGTTTTCTGGCTCTTTGAGTGCTAATACAATGATTATAATTCGTGATTTCTTCGGAGGGGAGCTTCCTGCTAATATTCGTAAAAGGTTCAACCAGCCTGCCTCTTTAGCAACTATAAGAACTGAGCGTAAAATACACAATGTTCGTATGATTAATAATGCTGCTATGATTGCATCTAACCCAGATTATTTTGAGAATTTTGCTCCTGAGAATTTTATTGATACATTAAATATACTTTTAGATAATATGCCAGGCACTGATGGTCCTGCTGAGCCCATGGCTAGACCAATTGTAGTACCACCAAATCCTTATTTAACAATAAATACTAGAAAATATCGTTTAACACCTGAAAATGTTGGTGAGCCTCTCCCAGCTTTTGGATTTCGTAATAGGAAAGGAATACCTGTCTTACCTAGAGAACTAAATACCCCTGCAATGAATTTTAGGAGATTTGCCTCTACTGCAAATGAAATACATTTAACACGCCCGCCTAGACCGACGCCAGCTGGACCTTTAAACCTCTTTAGTCCTGCTGCATTAGCTAATTTTGTCCCTTCATATGCTACTCAAGTTAGAATACCAATAAATAACTCTAGCAAAAGAAGAAAAATAGAGGCACGGGGTCCGAGAACACCATTAAGTGTCACAATGAATAGGTCTAGAAAAAAGGGACGTGTCAGCTTCAAATCAAATAATAGCAATAATAGTAATAATAGCAATAGGGAGAATAATAACAATAATAATAATGTAAATAACAATAATAATAGTAATAATAACAATAACAATAACAATAACAATAATACATTTGAGATTATGGTAGACCCAGCTGAAGCAAGAGAACTTCAGGCAATAGCAAATGCTATGCTAAAAAGAAAATAAACGGTCTATTTTTTTTAGCGCCGCTGGCGATCGAGTACCTTTAGGTACGAGAGCGCCACTGTTCATTACAAACATTACAGATGTAGAGGAATTTCAGATTAACCTGGTCATATTTAATGTAGATGACATCACTGGGTGTTGTACCTTTAACGGATGGGCAATCCTCATTCTTACATTTAATATTGTTGACATGGGGCAATGTAGGGTCCTCACGAGTAAATTCATTCACAACAACTTTGTAACCTTCACTAACCTTCTCTTCAAGGTTTGTAAAGGTTATCAACCCACCAGTGGCTTCAGGCTGTGTATAACCACAGTTTCGACAGATTCGCTGTAGGGATTTGCCATCATCTCCACTGATACTCAGATAGAGATAATAGCGGCATGTAGGACAGTATTTAATTGCAGAAGCCATCTTGTTACCTATAGATAGTTTAGGCTTTAACATGTTCAAATTTTAGCGCCGCTGCGGAATTAGGTCAGCGGTTTAACAGCTTTATAATTAGATGGCAGGCGGAGCATTACTTCAATTAGTCGCCTACGGCGCCCAAGATATCTATTTAACAGGTAATCCCCAAATCACATTCTTTAAACTAATCTATCGCCGTCACACCAATTTCTCAATGGAATGGTGTCAGCAGAAGCAGAATAACGGGGCCGGTAAATTCGGTCAAAAGATGGAGGTTGTTATAGAGCGTGTAGGGGATTTACTTGGAGCAACACACATAGAGGTTGAGGTACCTGCGCTTATGCAGGTACAGCCAGGACTAGACGCTAACGGTGCACCTGCAACAAGTTCATGGGTTGGGTTCTGTAACTCATTTATGCATGCTGCAGTTGACACCGTAGAGTTTCAGATTGGTGGGCAGGTAATTGATAAGCAGTATGGTGATTGGTTGGAGATCTGGTCTGAGCTTACAATTAATGAGTCATTGCAATATGGTTATAAAATTATGGTAGGTAAATATCCATCTGAATTTGCATTAAGAACTAATGCAGTTCCACTACCTTGTAAGAAGAGCTATCGTTTCCGTCTACCACTACAGTTCTGGTTTAATCGTAACCCTGGTTGCTATCTGCCGTTAATAGCATTACAATATCACGAGGTTCGTATGATTATTAAGTTCCGAACTCCGGCAGAGATTATTCGCTCTGATGTTATTATACGTGAGCCACTTGATTATTTGGGCCGTGTATGGAATGCAACAGATATTCAGGTCTGGTCAAACTATATTTACCTGGATACTGATGAGCGTCGCAAGTTTGCTCAGGTGGGACATGAGATGTTGATTGACCAGCTACAGTTTAACTCAGTTGTAGGTATTCCTGATGGTGCAAACTATTACAATGCTGACCTTGAGTTCAATCATCCTATGAAGGAGATTGTATGGGTGGTGCCTGGTGTAGAGGAGTGTGAAGCTGGTAACTCATTGTCAGGTAATAACTACTTTGCTTATGCGAATCAGGTGGATACCTTCTGGACAGCGAAACTTATTTTGAATGGCAATGACCGATTTGATGCTAAGCATGCAGAGTATTTCCGAACGGCGCAGCCTTTCGAGCATCATACCCGCACACCGCAGAAATTTATATATTGTTATTCATTTGCATTAAGACCAGAGGAGCTGCAGCCCTCCGGTACCTGTAATGCCAGTCGTTTGGATAACATAACCCTGAATTTAACATTTAATGAGGAGTGTGGCTGTGTCGCTAATAATCGTCAGTTCCGTATCTATGCAACAAACTACAATATTTTACGAATCATGAGTGGAATGGGGGGCCTCGCATTTTCCAACTAATATTAATATGTACCCTAAAGGATTTACATATGACAATTAGATGGCGCAGGAGATTCTGACCGATGCAGCATTTAGAACACTATTTGTACAGGTGTCTGCCAGTTTTAATAATACACGAGTTACAAATGTTGCAGATGGTGAACAATTAGGTGATGCTGTAAACTACGGTCAGTTATCATCTTTTGTATCAAGCTATGGAGGTGGTGGTGGCTCTGGTGGAGGGAGTGAATGGAGCACATATGCAGCATTGCAAAATGTTAACATGAGTAACTATGGTTTCAATAGTACCAGCTATCTGGCACTAAATAATGGCAACAATGTCTATACCTTGAACTATGGTACTATGAGCTCTATTAGTACAACTGTTGGGGAAGATAACTGTCGTTTATCTGATATCAGTTCAATTGTAAGTACTTTGAGTGAGTATTGTGCTATCGAGGCAGCTCTCAATGTACAAAACATTCAGCGAGTAAGTACAATTAGTACTACAATTATGAATATTCAGGCTGCTGGGCTACCGGGCCAGAGACAGGTTGGATTTTCTACAATTAATGCTGCATCTGCACCTGCGGCTGGTATTGTACAACATATTATAAGTACTAATGGATATGTTGTGGCATTTGAAAATACAACGGGCCTATCAGTAAATCTACAGTTACAGTTAAGTACACAGGGTATATGGCCCAATCAGAAATCTGATGCTATGAAGCTATCACATGTTGGTGCTTCAGGTCAGGCAAATGTAGTTGTTTATGGAGAGAGTAGCGGATTTGCCACCTCTCTACTTGCAACACTTACACCAGGTGATACAAAAACCTTTATATGGCGTGGAGCTGAGACAGGGGTAGCCTCTAATAGCAGTAACTATCGTGCAGCGGCAAGTCAATATTATACATTAAATGGCCACTAAGGTCCGAATAACTGACAATTTGCTTTAAGCCCCCTCTAGGGGGCAAAAAACTGACCGGCCGCCGGCGCTGCGTAAAATGAGCAGTACGATTTTAGAAGCCATTAATATAATGTCACAAGCCACTGAGTCTCGGTTGACCGCATTTATGCGTAACAACAAGGTGGAGGCCAGACAAACCTGTTCCTTTACGGGGATGGGTGATACTAAAGGGAGATGGATGGTCGCTGATAGCGACTACCCAGCATTCTTAGACATTCTACATGACTATCTATTTATTCAGAAAAAGCGGCCACAAAATCTTGTTGAGCAGCGTCGTGCGGATAAGCTTGCACCTCTTCTGATTGACCTGGACTTCAGGTATGATGAGGAGGGCCAGCTCGAGCGTCGCTTCACAGATGACAATATCACAGCTTTCATTGCAGGTATTACAGATACACTTAGTGAGTTCTATGACCTAAGTATATATGAGAAGCTCCGCTTCTTTGTATGCCTCCGTGACCGGCCTTACGAGAGTAAGAAGACAGGTGAACGAGTCATTAAAGACGGTATTCATATTGTCTGTCCTGATATTGTTCTGCCGGCGGAGCATCAGCAGGTTCTTCGCTCGAGTGCACTCAACAACAAGATCATCGAAGAGTCTTTTGAGGGAACCGATTACATCAACAGCGCAAAAGATATCTTTGATGAATCGATCTCGAGTGGTAAAGCCGGCTGGTTCTTCTATGGTGAAAGCAAACCCGATATTCCCCCCTATCTACTTGACAGTATCTACGAGTATAATCCCGAAGACGACACACTTAAGGCAGCAGATAAGGAGGAATACAGTCCTCGTCAACTAATGGAGATTCTCAGTATTCGCTACAACCTTGACACCGATATTATTGAGGTGCGGCCCGAGGCTAAGAGCAGTTGGGATGTTCTTAAGAAGCAGTTCAGTGACCGTCCTGCCCCTCCAAAGAATGATATCACTATGCCAAAGGTTAAGACTGCAGATGACGCCATTACTGTTGCTCACAGTACTGCTAACGATACAGTTAGTGGTAACATGCCAAGCTGGTGCAAGTATGAGGGGTATGACGAGGGCCAGATTGAGATTGCCAAGAAGCTGGCCAAGGAATGCTTGAGCGCTGAGCGGATGGATGGTTTCCATAGCTGGATCTCGGTCGGCTGGTGTTTGCACACAATTGACCAGAGCCAAGACATGTTCCAGGTCTGGATGGACTGCAGTGCTAAGTCTCCTAAGTTTAGACAGAATGATGTTGGCAAACTCCTGTTTGACTGGCAAAGTGACTGGGGCAACTACAACGGTGAGCGTGATACTCGTCTGACACTTAAGTCACTCCATTACTGGGCCAAGATGGATAATCCTGCGAAGTACAAAGAGATTGTTGAAGATGATATCGTCAATAAGATTCAGTTCTACTATGATGCCGTGCATACACATGTAGGGCATATTATGTATGACATCTTCTGGGAAAACTACAAGTCCACGGCCGATGGTAAGAAGGTTGAGTGGTACGAGTACAAGAACCATGCTTGGCGTAAACTCCAGCAGGGGATTGAGATTCGTAGTCATATTCACACAAAGGTAGCGGACCTTGTCCGTGCTGCACAGAACCGTGTGCGTGCCAGCTTTGCTACTATTCAGAATGACCGTGATTTGAAGGGGTCACCTGAGTTCAAGCGCTTTGAGGAACTGGTTCGCTTTGAGAAGCAGCTCTACAACGCAACCTTTAAGAACTCGGTCATGCAAGAGTGTCTCGGCATCTTCTACGAAGAGGCATTCACTGATAAGCTCAACATGAACCCCTTCACTTTGGGTTGTGCGAACGGTGTCATCATCCTTCGTGAGAATCCCGCTGAGCGTTTCCCTAAGGTTATGTGGCGTCGTGGTAAGTCCGAGGATAACATCAGTTTCCAGGTTGGGCGCCGCAACGGCGAGTCAGAGGCACTACCCTATGTCCCTTACAACCCTGAGGACCCGATTCATGCAGAGATCGACGACTTCTTTGCTAAGCTCTTCCCAGCACCAGACCTTCGTGACTGGGTCTGGCGTCTACTTGCAAGTTGTCTAGAGGGCCGCAATCACGAGCAATGCTTCTATGTCTGGACAGGCATTGGTGGTAATGGTAAGAGTAAGTTGGTTGAGCTGATGAAGAAGACTATGGGTGAGTATGCAATGAACTTGGCAGCTACTGCATTGACACGTAAACGTCCTGACTCATCTGCAGCCAATCCTGATATCATGAGTATTAGGAACAAGCGCTTCATCTTCTTGCAGGAGCCTGATGACTCAGAGCCTCTTAACACCAGTCGCATGAAGCAGTTCTCGGGAGAGGATGATGTAGAGGGCCGTGACCTGTTTGAGGGTCAGAAGAGTTTCAAGATTACTGGTAAGTTGCACATGATGTGTAACCGTTTGCCGCCTATCCACCAGCAGGACCGTGGTACTTGGCGTCGTATCCGTGTAGTGCCATTTGTCAGTAAGTTTGTAGATGAGACTGACCCAGATCTGAACCCTGCAAAGAATGTCTACCCGAAGGACCCCACACTTGATGCACGCATGGACCGGTGGCGCACGGCTTTCCTAAGCCGTCTGCTACATGTCTATGAGCATGAGTACTGTAAGCGTGGTCTTGCACCTGAGCCGGCTATTGTGCGCCAGTTCTCAGATGACTATAAGGAGAGCTCGGATAGCTTTGCCAAGTTCAAGAAGGCGGTTATCCGTAAGAATGATGCAACAACTGGTTCAGAGACCAGCTTCCAGGAGATTCAGCGTGCATACAACGCCTGGTTTGATGATATGGGTAAGCACACTGGGGCTAAGAAGCTTAAGCCCGATGATCTCACCAAGCGTCTGGAGGATGAGTTTGGTGCACCTACTATTAAGGGTAAGCAGCAGATCTGGCGACATGTTAAGGTGTTTATGAGTCCTGAGGCGGCAATTGAGTTTGATGAGTCCGAGTAACCTGTTTCAACTTCTCCAAATATAAAATACCATCCATGAGCTCCTCTTGAGCATGTTGAATCCAATCCAAGGGCTGTAAATCAGTTCGGTCAAGGTTAGTACCATACTTTTTTTGACCGAACTCAGCACGTTGTACGAAAGATTTAATCACCGATTGTACCACGGAATCAAGACCATTAAAGCGCTCTTCGTTCATCCTACGTAATTTACAACAGCCGACATTAGGCCGCCGATAATAACTGCTAATATAACCATAGCCCCAAAGATTTTCCAACTGTAATCATTAATTTTAGTGACATAGAAGATGGCTACCAGAGCAAAAAACAGGTAGCCAATAAAGAAGGCGGCTAATAAATAGTCCTGTAAAACATTTAACTTCTTCTTATCAACTGTTTTACCAATCTTCGCCTTATCATCAACAAACTGCTGCTCATATGCAGAGGTTTTATCTTCTAAAAGTTTTATCTCTTCATCTATTGCATCTATCTCCTTCTTTTTATTTGTAATTTGTGTATCAATATCAGTCAATGCCTTAGGAAAAGATTTTATAATTGTTGCAATCTCATTTATCTCACCTTGAGCATTGTCTCGTTTTGTATCAAATAGATATTTATAGTTTGCAATGGAATCCGTTGTTGCACCATAAAACTTATTTAATGTAGTTTGTAAACCAACATTATTGTAGACACATGTCTTTTTATAGTTCTCAACAGCTCTTGTCTCATTACTTGTAGGTACACATTTAGCAGCATTTTGACTTTGTTGTGCAGTATATCTAGCTAACTTTTGATCAAAACATTTTCTAGAGGCAGCTTTTTTCATCTGGCTGTAAATGTAATCCTTACCTGCCTGAGTAAGTTTCATATAGTAGTTATCAAACCAGTTATACCAGTCTTTTGAACTCTGTCTATTTGTAATAGATTGTCCCATTGCTGAAACTGTAAAATTTACCTGTCTACACGCCATCTCTATTATTCATAAAACTATTAAAATAATGTATTTATCCCTGCAATATTTTAATAGTATTGTTCTTGAGCATATTAATTCATCTTCATAGCAGCCATAGTATTGCCGGCGCCTGAATTTGTTGCGTCTATGGCGGCTGCTCTAAAATTAGCAGAGGCATTGGCAGCTGTAGTAGATGCTTCTTGGAAGAAATTTGCACCTTTTTCGGCAAGAGTACCTGGTAGATTCTGTACATCCTTAATTGTATCATTAACAAGCCCTGTAAGATTGTTGTATTGGTCATATAGACTTTTACAGTCAGGTGTCGGGACAGATCCAGTGAACTTGGGGAACTGACGCTTGTTCCAGTATCTCTGGTCACGAGAGTAGTTGGTGTACTGAGCACGATTTATAATTGTCAGAATAATTATGATAATTAGTGCAAAGATTAAGAGACCGAGGAAACCGGTTGATACAACACCCATACGCCATAAACTTGTAAAGAGAGCCAGTGTTAAAACACAGATAAAGATTAGCTGATAAACAAATAGGGTATCAGCACGATTACCTGAGGTCCACTGGTTAATCTCATACTGACGCTGAGCCAAGTCACGATCATGTATTAAACCATCAGCATCACGCTTGATACGATTAATAGGGTCTTGACCCATTCTAAGCATATCACGGTTACGCTGGTAGTAGTAATAGACGTTCTTTTGTGTATCCATAGCACGTGTTAAGTCCCCCATAACTTTATCGGTATTACTGGTCTTGTTATTGTTCATTGAATTAATGATTTTATCAGAATTCTGTTTGATATACTGGTCAAGCTGACCCGCCTGCTTTCTTTCATTTAGATCTTGGGCTACAGCCAAATCAAGGTTGCTTAATAAATCAGCCATCTATCTAATCAGATTCATTATTTAATTATGTGCAGCGCCGGAGTTTATGTAGCCTTATATACATAGAAAAGGATACCAAGAGCAACAATATCAAGGAAGAAATAGAAGCCGAGTAAATTACGATGCGCATTGGCCTTTTCCTTTGTGTACTCCACCATACGCTTACGAATCTCAACAGCCGGTACCTCCTTCTTTAAAATATCTGCATGGGAACGTAACGTATTAAAATAGTTATTTATCTCGGTATTCATATCATTGATACGATTGTTGAAATCCTTCGCTTGTGTGTACTGATCTTCAGTAATTGCATTTGCAAGTTGACTGAGATCAAGAAGAGCTGTATTAACAATCTTTGCAGAATCTGTATACTCTCTTACTTTAATGGCAAGTGAGGGTCCCTGAGTACCTGTACCAACACCAACACCATCTGTAGTAGCACTGCCAATACTCTCAACCATCTTGCGAATAGCGAACTTGTATCGATCAAGATAGTGACAGTACTCAGACTTAATTAAATTTTTCATGTTATCAGTCTTGTTTACATACTCCTGAATCGAGATATTTGCATCAGCCTTCATATCAGAAGGGTTAGGGATATTAGGGGGAGCCGGGATTATGGCATTATTGCCTGCCTTTAATGATTGAATACGTGCGCTTAAGTACTCGGGGGTTAAGAGACCCTCTGCATTACGAGCGGAATCACCAGGGGCACTAGCCTCCATTATACCACCTGAAAAACGTTCCTGTAGCTGACTTATTGAAAAAACGGTCGTGTTAGAAGGACAGGTAGACATCTATGATATTCTTCTATTTTAAAAAGTAAAAGAATGTCATACTAATATAGACCACATTACACACGTTTTAATATTTTAAGGATAAGTATTAGGCCCAAAATAATAGCACTGCTTATTGCTATTGTCACCATTACTGGACTCTGCATGATATCCGATATGAATCCAGCAGCCCCTCCTGTACCTGTTGAAATACCACCAAACCCTGGTAACTGAATAGGCCCTGCCGTAGCAATTAATGCAGGTAATGGACTAATATAATAGATACCCATAAAGCCAAGATAAAGGAAAAGTAGTGTAAAAACAAGAAGAACCGGTATGGTCTGCTTCTTTATGGGGCGCTGCATAATACCCCAGGTCTGCTGGTAACTAACAGCCTCCCCGTGAGTTATTAATGCTGTATTACGTACCTGTGCCGTAGTGTAATTGTCTTTATAGTCCTGTAAATCCCTTTTCTTCTTTTCTAGGTCCTGATTGGTCTGGGTCAATTCATCCATTTTTTTGTTAATATCGGTTGAATTGATGATATTCTTTCTAAGTTGAATTAAATCATTTAAAATAGCTGCATCATATTGGTCCAACTCCTTATCAAGGTTCGTTTGTACCATAGCAAATTCACCATTATCATTACCCGATGACTCAACATACCGTTTAAATTTGGCCTTGGCATCACGTAAAAGTTTTATCATGGCACCATTGTTATTTACATCGAACTCCTTGTCTTTGTTCTCTTTCAATTTCTTGAGTCTATCAAATTCAGCTTGAAAAGAACTTATATTTGCTGAACTTGTACCTGTTTGAAAATTCTCAGTTATATTGGCCGGCATCCTCTAAACCTAAACTGCATTAAATACCGACAACTTGATACACTATCGATTCACCGATTGTCTCACTTGGGCGAGTCACCTTCACAATATCACCGGGTACAATACCTAGACAACGTGTAACCACATCAGCATGATACCTCATAATAGGCAACTTACTTTTAGAGTCACAGTTCAAGGCATCAAGAAGCTTACTATGCTTCTCTTGATTAATAACCTCAAACTTGGGCTGTAGCTCATGCTCCAATGGATTATTAACTAGGCGATAGATGTTGAAGAAGTAGACACGAATCCTCTTGGTAATGAAATGCTTGAGAGCTGCAATATGATGAGCATCCGTAACCTCATCATTAAGAAGGACCATAAACTCTGCATTTCCAAGCTCCTCTTCTGACAGCTTCAGTTCATCAATAAATGACATCATCTTATTACGGTTGAATCGGGTCATATAATAGAGAACATGGCAGACCCGCTTATCATCATCTGCTGTTTTCTCTGCCCGGAAATCCAGAGAGCCCTTAGCATTAGCCATTAGCTCAACCTCACGGGGACTGAAACGCTCAAACGGCGTAATATTATATCCACGACGTGCTAGGAGCTCGAGAGTGGTTTTACGACTACGATACAGGGCATCAATCAATTCAAATGACATCTTGGCTTACTCTACTTATTGGCCCAACCTTAAATCAATTTTAGGGGCTAGCCAAGTTTATTTACCGTTACAGGGCCACCGGGTTTAGGAGCGCTCTCCTCTTGTGGCTCTCTAAATGCAACTCTTGGTCTCTCACGACGTACTCTTAGAGTCTCTCCAGCTGGTCTACTTGCGGGTGGCAGACCTAGACCATCTGCCGTCATTGCCCGTGGTGTTGTATCAACTAGTATAGAGGGTCCAGTAGGTAGCATCTGTTGCTGAGCAGCAGCTGCTGCAGTTGCTAAAAGAGCCGGTTGCTGCACAGCAGTATTTACTAATACAGAGGCTAGTTGCTGCTGTGTTAATGCTGGGGTGGCCGGTATAATTTGTGGTGCGGTTGGTGGTGGGGCACGGCTACCCAACACCTTTGTAGGTATAGCTCCAGGTACAATTTGGACCTCTTGTTCATTAGAAGCATTCTCTTCAGAGTTGCTGCTCTCCTCGCCCTCTTCAGAGGATCCCTCTACAATCTTCTCCTCATTACCAGGTGGTGAATTACTATTAAATTGCACTGTCTGTTGCAACTTGGGTAGCTCTCTAGTCATAACAGAGCCCTCAGGAACCAGAGCTAAGCCCGCCTGCTTTGCCAATGCTGCTAAATTACTTAGATTGGGTACAACCTCACGTACAGGTTCCTTTTCAGCCGCCTCTTCATTTAGCTCTGGTACCTCCAAATCAAATAGACGACGCTCTGGCAATAAAACCTCAGTAGCTGTTTTATCAACAGAGACCTTTGTTGTATCTAGCTTCTGAACGCCAGAGGTTGTCATGAAACGGAGACCTGTATTCATAAATGTAGCCAGTTCCTGGTCCAATACCTTTAATACATAAGGCATCTCAACCTGAACAATAGGAGCACTCTGCTTCTTTATTGGTGGAATCATCTCCAAACTATCTGCAGTATTACCTGCGAAACGCAATGGCCCCTGACAAATAGGACAGATTGCAATACCCAGCTTCTGATTGAAAATTGGAATAGTACCACACCCAGTACATACAGGCATCTTTGTACCATCAGACCGCTTCATATAAGATTCCTGCACGAAACCGGCTATACCATGACAGAGAATTGTATCACGGTCCATCTCACCAATACGCAAACCACCCTCATTACCACGGCCACCAGTAGGCTGATGTGTCTTCACCTCCTTTCTACCTGTAGTACGGGCCTGCCACTTATCTTCCACCATATGCTTCAGTCTCATTGTATAGATGGGGCCAATGAAAATTGCCACCTCCATCTGCTTACCGGTAATTCCATCATAAAGAATTTCATTACCATAACGCTCATATCCGTACTGCTTCTCCAAAATATCACCTACCGTCTCCGCTGGATTACCATCATTCATAAAAGGGGTTGCGTCACCAATCGCTCCATGAATTGCCGCTAATTTACCCAGCTGCTGCTCTAGAAGCTGGGCCATTGTCATACGTGATGGAATAGAATGAGGATTTACAATTATATCAGGCACAATACCGTTACGACACCGAGGCATATCCTCTGCACGTATCATCATACCCATTGTACCTTTCTGACCATGACGATTTGAGAACTTATCACCCAGTTCAGGTTGTCTGTCCTGAACTACACGAATCTTTACAAGGCGCAGGCCATTATTATTAACTGTGATATTTACTGACTCAACAATACCAGAGGTCCATACCTTGGGAGTCATGCTAGCATCCTTGTATTTCCCTTTCTCAACCTGAATATAGCCTCCAACAATTACAGTATCTTCATCCACATATTCACCAACACGAATAATACCACGCTCATCCAGCTTCATGTAATCAAGGCCAGGGCGCAAATCGGTCCAGGCCCCAATAGTGGCTGGATTACCTATACGGGTCTTTACACCAGTCTTCTCATCATTCTCCTCAAAAAACTCATAGCTACGGAATGCAACAGAGCGGAATAGACCACGGTCAAGTGAGGTTTTATTGAAGACAATACCATCCTCCTGGTTATAACCCTGATACATGGCCAAAGCAAGAATACAGTTATTACCATAAGGGATTTTACCCTCTGCAGAATAATCGTAGTAGAGGGTTCGACTTAATGGTGCCTCTCCGCTGCACAGAATATGGACAGAGTTATCAAACCTATTTTTCCAGTTAGTTGCATAGATAGAGAGGCCCTGTTTACTTTGACTGCAACTAAGCTGGTTACGAGGAGACTGATTGTGATTTGCAAAAGGAATCATCGAGGTCATGAGAGACATAATAGAGCTGGGGTGTACCTCCATATGAGTTGTCTCTGCAACAATATGCTCTTTGTAACAGGCTACGAATGACTCATTATGCTCATAAGGGTCAACATATTCTAGTACACCCACATGTGGTAATAGGTGACGAAGATAGTCATCAGCTGATGGCCGGCGCTCCTCCTGACTTTCAAAAGGGTCTTTGAATTCACTGGTGCTGAGGTCAATATCTGCACGCTCAGGATGGGTACCAATAATTAGGTCACGCCAACTTTTAGCTGCAGCTATCTTGTCAACGGGGAGCTCACGATCCTCAGGAATAATAATTAATGGTCTCAAGGGACGGCCCTCATCAGTAAAGATGAAGAGGCGTCGCTGAATATAATTGAAACCGAGGGAGACAAAGGGTGGAAGGAACCCTGTATGTTTCATTGCCTTAAGAACTGCAAGGAGGGCCTTATGGTCGGCGGTATAACCAATAATACCGTTATTGAGAGCGACAGGGATGAATACCGCTTTCTGTTCTGGTGTAACAGAGGCGCATGGTACAACCCCACCACGTGCACGAAGCCACTCAACAAATTTCTCGGGGCGCATACCAGTAGAGATTGTGGTCAAGATGCTGAGATTTTTTGTAATACCAATTGATGCACCACCTGGGGTCTCATTTGTACAGAAATATCCAAATTGTGACGGATGAAGGTGACGTGGGCTAGTAAGTTTCATACTAGTATCAAAAGCAAGCACTACACGACGGCAATGCGACATGAAATCAAGGTAGCTGAGACGACTGAGCATCTGTAGAAGCCCATCTTTCTCCTCACCCATACCTGTGCCCCATTTACCTTTAAAGGCCTTCATTAATTTCTCGGTCATCATCCCCTCTCTGAAGATCTTGGCCCGGTTGCCATCTGCAAAGATATTGGCAAAGTTCATACCGCTATAGATACGGGTGTTCCAGTTGTATTCCAAATCAACTGCGTAGCTAACCTCCTTTTTCCATTGACTGTAGATACCATTAAAAAGCATCTGTATAGAGAACCCACTGACTAAACAGCGCTGATTACGAATGTCATCACGGTTGGTCTCATTATCAAAACCATTAGCAACTCGTAAGATATTGCGAACACATTCCGCTAAATAGTTTGCACGGGCCCCTGGGGTATCTGCAACATGGATAAACAACTGATTTTTAAGTACATCAAGGATTGTGAACTCAGTGAAACCTTTAGTGACGGATTTCATATACTGAATTGCCATTGTGGTGGTTAGGAATGGGTATGCATCAGTAATTGTAGGGATGAGCTTATCCTCAAGGAATTTTGCCTCGGCAGATGTTGGGTCTGGGAAAATCAGACGCATAATTGCTTCATCAGACTGAATACCCATTGCACGGAAAAGAACGAAGACATTTACTGGTTTACGGACAAAAGGGATAGTTGCATAGATTGCACCATTACTGCGTTTAATTGCAAATGCGACACGTTTTACAACACGGGTCTCAGGGTTAAGGGAGCTGACAGAAGCATAAGTTGAGATTTTAGGGTCATTGGTCATCTCCCTGATATAAAGTGTATTGAAAGCCGGCTCTTGGCGTGTAATTAGTACCTTTTCACTGCCATCAATAATGAAATAGCCACCAGCATCGTAAGGACATTCACCTGCTTGTGTTAAAAACTGCTTAGGCTTTCCATGTAAATTACAGAATCTGCTGTGAAGCATGATGGGGATTTTGAAAAGTGGGACCTTATTGAAGGTTATTTCACGTTGCTGGGGCTCTGTAAGTTCTCCTGTTTCAAGCTTCTCAATATAGGTAATACGTACTAAGATATCTGCTCTCACCTGTGCGGCATATGTTAAATTACGAAGACGTGCCTCATTTGGAAATAAAACACGTACATCACTGCCGTTATCGAGTGATACAACAGGATTACCTACCTCAGCGGTGGTGCCATCGAGACCACCAACAAATATCTCGACCTTATACCTGTAGGTGCCGGTTTCAGGAACAAGCAGGTCCTTCAAAATCAGAATCGGGTTCTGGGTCTGGAATATCGAGAGGAGATCACGAGATAGGAACTGATCAAAACTATCAATGTGATGCTTAGTATAAGGGTATTGCTGAGTAGTGAAGAATGAGTGCAGCAGTTTTCGGCTGATCCTGCGCCCGATATCAAGAGAAGTCATTAAATAAATCTAATGACTTGTCCTTATATTTTAGTTGGGGGATTATACCCCTTTTAAGTCACCACAGTTATATTTAGGCGAGTATAGTATTAGTTGCGGGGCCAGACCCAGAACCACCACTACTGATATCTATAGGTAGCTTTCTATCAATAGCACTTAGTTGGTCAAAGTTAGGGACTGTAACCCCATGTGTTCTGTAGCCAAAGCTGGGGTCAACAGGTGATGGGCTGGCGCCGGGAGCCATACCTTTCCACTGGTACTGCATATCAGCACCGAATCCAGTTGGGTTTGTGCCACCAAAAGGACGGAAAGCCATAGCTAGGCCAGCATTGCCGCCGCTGGTTTCACTTACACCAGGAATCATTGAGGCAAAGATGTTGCCAAGGCCTGCACCCCGCTGTTTCATACGACGACTCTTACGAGTCTTTCTATTTGAACGACGACCCCCTTTAGCAGAGTAGGTGGTAGCGCCGAGAGGGGTTGCACCCATAGGAACAACCGCATTAGAGCCGAGGTCAGCAGCCGGCATAGGGAATGAGTCCTGCTTGCTACAGTTAGCAGCAGGTGACTCCCACATAATATTATCAAAGCCCTTCATGACATATCCAGGGTAGGCACCATAGGCAGAGCCACCGCCAGCACTCAGCTCACCGGGAAGGCCTGGTGTATTTGTGGGAGAACCCGCACCAGTGGACCAGCTGACAGGAGACATACCACCTCTCTGACCCCCAGACATAGCCATAGCCTGTGTAATAGTTGCCTCAGCCGCCTTGGGAGGAAGGGTACGACCCATAGTGCGCTTCCATTCCTTGGCATAGGAGGTCGCAGCGGATGACTTAGTGGTTTTCTTAGACTTCACATCAGCCGCAAGCTTTTTAGCATGGGCATCCATATGTTCAAATGCCCGCCGTAGAGCAGGTATGGAGAGTACCCCCTTCTTTCCTTTAGTCTTACGTGTCTTAGCCATTACTACTATTAATGACGGTAAAAAACTGTCATAAATACTGGTTAATTAATTTAATTTTATGGCAATCTATTGGCTAATGAACCAATAGTGGACCGACGGTTATTAAATCTTAGACTGTTATTAATAGTGTTTGTTATACCCGATGTACCTTTATTAGCAACATTTGTAACTGTATTTACAGCCTTATTAGCTGCATTTGTAACGGCAGTAGTTACAGAGCTGGCTGCATTACCTAGGCCGGTGGTGATATCGGTAACGGAGGGCACATTAGGTAATGTGGGGACAGGTACGCCGGAGCCGAAATAAGACAATATGTACCCAAGGATAAAGAAGAGTGCAACACCTATTACTAATGCCGGGGCTACAAATGATGATGTCTGCCATGTTGAGAGACGGTACTCATCATAGAACAGCTTGTAATGATGAGAGACACCAAAAATAAGGAGAACAATTGCAATAATTGTTAGCGTTAATGGTGCAAATCTAGGTATAACTGTAAATACTACTATACCCGCAAGCAGAATTATAAGAAGGGACGGTAAGAACAGCTCCATTATCTATTGCTAACCAGCAATTAAATCTTATCAATCAAATCAACATGAGTTAGCATGTGTTTACGACAGCAGTAGCGCTTCAGACCGAGTTCATTTAGTGCTACAGCTTCAGGGGTAACCGGGAGGGATGTGGTGTCGAGATATAGGATACCTGAGCTGGCCTCACCAGAGCGTTGGCGATACTCCTTTACCTTCTCTTGGTAATAACGCCACTTATCGGCAAGGACCTTTCCGCAAGTGAAACAACGAATAGGAATAATCATTTGGCTTACTCTACTTATTGGGGCTGCCTTAAGGTCAATTTTATGGCCGCTTCGCTGTAATACGGTGCCCCCATACCCCTCCGAGTTAAATTTCCACAGTATCCCATCCAGATGCGTTAAGTGTGTCAAATTACTATCCGGCTGTGGTCTAGAAACCAATATGACTAGTGTACTTTTCTCCGGTGGCCTTAACTATCAGCGTAACAACCCTCTTAATACGGAGATTCGCCGTCTTACTAATGAGATAATCGGTCTCCGTGACCTTATCACTGACCTTAATAAGCGTCTTGATGAGGCCGGTACGCCCCCTCTCCCTGAGGAGGCAACTGTTGCCTATGCCAAGAAGCAGGCGGCTGATGCTGCCGCTGCTGCTGCTGCAAGAACTACACTTACGGGTGCTGCATTAGCTTATTCTCGGCGAGGCTAATTAGACTTGACGAACCGGCGAGGCTAATTAGACTTGACGAACCATCGTTGCCTTACGACAACAATAGAATAACTATATCAATATAATTGATTGGATTAATCTATTAATTACGTCGATTGCGTGTTTTTCTGCGACCGCCTAATGTTGCACGACGAGCATTTATATTTCTACTATATTCATTGCGCAATGTGTTTCTAAAGGTCCGTGGTCGTTGCTTTTCAATTGTAAGTAGGTTAGCAACATATTCAGGATATGGTTGCTGCTGTGATAATTTACCAACATTTGCTGGAGAATAACCGTAAATATTTTTATTAGTTGTGTAAAGATTATGATTAGTAAGCCATTGTGCGGCAGAATGATTACCTATACGTATTGCTTTATGTAATAATGTTGCACCAGTATTGTTTCTTGATTTATTAGTAAAAATTGGTAACAAAATATTATCATATTTCTCGTTCATTTGGAACACACCTTTAGAATTTTTTATTAACCAGTCTGCATCTTCATTATTTAATAGACCGTTCTCGGCTAAAAACTCTGCTACTGGGGCAGTATCACTTACCTTTAGGAGGGAACGGGCAAAACTTTTAGCGGGTTGTGGGCCCATATTTCTCTGTGTGTTCAAAATTCTGCGAATAGTTGTTCCATAAATATTTTTAGAGGCTGCGCCATGACCATGATTGAGTAGCCAGGCAAGAGCTTTATGGTTTCCTGAACGTAAGATGAAAGTGAGTGGGGTCTGACCTGTATTATTTCTATAATCAGGGCGTATTAATGCAGCTAACCGCTCTTCATCTATAGGTGTATCTCTCCGATCAAGTAACATTGGTAAATGATTAAGAACTAGTTGTATATCATCTGCCTGTAATAGGTCATTAGACAAGAAGAAATCAAATAATATGCGTTTTCTATTCTCATCAGATACACGAAGATTTCTGAATCCAAGTTCAATAAGGCTTTTACCATCATGTTTTACACTAAAATCTGCACCTGCTGTGAGTAATGAGGTTAATAAAGAAATTAATCTATTATTAGCGGACCATTGGTCTATAATTTGACTACTAAATAATGTAACCAAGGGGCTTAATCCAGTTCTCATACTAACACCATTAGTATCAGCCCCGTGTGCTATTAATATCTGAATAATGTTTAATGAAGAATATGAATCCATCATAAATGCAATAGGATTAAGTGGGTCATTAACCGTTGCTAAACTAGTATCACGCTCTAATAATGTATTGAAATAATGATTTACCAATGCAGGTATTGGACTATCAATGGGGAGGTTATAAAAGCCAACTATTTTTATTTTATTTAAAGCAACAATTAACAGATTTGTTTGAATAGTCTCTTGTCCAAATCTAATGCTTCCTGATGCACGGACATCTGCTCCCTTTTCAATAGCTAAATCAAACCGCAAATGAAACATTCGAGCAATATCAACATACTTAATGCCATTTTCTACACAATATCTTATGTCAGTATTTTGAAGAGTACCTCTCCGTGTTGAAACTCTACATGCATATGTTAAATCCTCTATTTTCTTGTTAAATTGAGCAGTAAAAGTGTAATCTATTAGTAAATTAAGAATCGACACAATGCCATTATATTTAGTTGCAGTATTTGGCGCAATAAAATTAGGGTCAGCCCCTTTATTGAGTAAATAGGTGTAGAGTGTATGACCATAAGAATCATATAAATCTATATACCTACATAGTTCTAATAAAGGGATTTCACCATCAGGCGAAGCAACATTTAGCTCACATCCAGCATCTATCAAGAGTTTACCGATAGATAAGCCATTTTCACGTACAAATAGCTCATCACCTCTTGAACGACGTGTATTATTCATGCGAATTATATTTAAAATCAATGGATGTATTGTCTGGTCACCAATTCTACCTGGTTGCTTAACATCAATGTTACCTGTTAATAGAACCTGCATGATTCTTGGACTCTGATGTTCAATAACTGCCAGTAACGGGCTTGTTGGTTTTCCATCCCAATCAATTATCATAATTGTGAAATCAGGGTTCTCAGCTGTGATTAGGGATGTTAACCGCCTGGTCTCTTCATAACGAATACAGTATTCAACCTTTTTCTCCAAGGTAAGTCCTTGATAGTAGGCCTCAATTCTGGCCATCTCTGAGGCATATGACATATCTAATTACTCTTGATTTTTCTAATTGTAGATTCACTAACATCCAGGCCCTCCTCATGTTTCAGTCGGAAGGCAATCTGCTTTATTGGTAAATTAGGGAATTTTGATAGCATATTTTCAATAATCTCTTTATCTTCATTACTTAGCCCCCGTTTTTTACTTTTAGTGGTTGTAGTTACTGAGATACGCTCAAGACCATCAGAGGTTTGTATTAGGGGCTGAGAGGCAGGTGACTCTTCTGGCGCTGCATGATGAATATCATGGCATTTTGCACATAAAACCATTAGATTACTGGCCTTATTTGAACCTCCCTCTGCCCTGGGTTTAATATGGTGAACCTCAAGAGCGGAGGTGATGGCGCAGCCGCAGAGTTCACAGCTATGGCGTGTAATTGAGGCGTTCCATGCACTAAGAGGGGCCTCTTCATCAGCTGCAACCCCAAGTAGTTTACGACGAATCTGGTGAGCTTTGTCAAGAAATGTTAGCGGTACATCCATTGCACGAGCAACCTCCAGACCATAAAGACTGCTTCCCTGTCCTTCAGTTAAGTTACGGTGATAAACCAGTTTACCAGTATAGGGGTCATATGCGACTTTTAGGTGCCATATCTTCAGGTTTATAGAATCTGGTTCTGGGAGGGCCTTGGGAAGTTCATGAAGGTGTGTTGCGAAGATATAGGTGCAGCCACGCTCAGCAAACCATTCAATACCTGCTGCAACAAGGGCGGTCGCACTAACCGATTCCGTGCCCGAGCAGAGCTCATCGCCCAGGACTATCGAGTGTTTATCAGCTTGACGCAAAATATCACGCATCTCACTCATCTCTACTGCAAAAGAGCTCAGGCCTGCCCAAAGGTTATCTTGGTTTAGAATACGGGTAAAAAGGGACCTGTAGGGGGATAAGGTAAATGAGGTGGCCGGCACATAACATCCTGACTGTGCTAAATGCACTGCAATTCCCACCGACTTCATCAAGGAGGATTTCCCAGAGGCATTCATACCGTAAACCAGCCAACCAGCAGCGTCGGCCCCATAACCAAGAGCAACATCATGTGCAACATACTCCGTACGTGTTAGTAGACCCTCAATCAACGGATGACGAAGACCATCCGCCTTTAGGCCCCCGCCAGGGAGATTAAGGATATTCGGGCGACACCAGTTTCTAGCGGCAGCTTCAGATGCAAGACCAATAGAGATATCAATTGTTGTAATTGTATCCTCTAACTGGGACCAGAGTTCGGAGGTTGCTTGACAGAAACGGTCACATACTACAGGTAGTACAAGGGCAAACTCAGTCTGTAGTTTGTCACGAAGTCCCAGAATTTTAAGGTTCATAGAATCAACCCACTTACTTTCAATGTATCCTCCGCCTTTCTGAAGATGAATGCTGAACTCCTGTTGCTCTTTCGGCAAAGCCTTTAGTGGTTTGGCAGCAGGTGTATCGAGAGCACCTTTGAGAACTGTTAGTGCAGTCTTTGTACCACGTAACTCATACGGGGTCTTCTCCTTTGCCTCATAACGAATACCGTTTTCTGTTGCAGCAATACCTTTAATAATATTGAGATAATCCTCTAACTGTTCTCGAGTGCACTCGAGTGCACTCTCGAGAGTGGCAAGGGCTGGATGGTCAGCAGCGGGGAGCCAGGTCTGATTTTCTGAAGGGCTGGCAGCTTTTTCTAAATCGAACAAACTCTCGAGTGCATTCAAACAATCTTTAGCAGAGCTATATGGTTTTCCTAACAGTCTTAGTGTATCAATTGCACCATGATATGATGATTGTAATGCAAGTAGGTCGGCAGCTGTAACAGTAGAGCAAACCATCTTTCTGTGAAGACGTGGAAGGTCATAAATCTGTCTCAGTGCCTTATAAATACCTTTAGATGTAGCGGAAGGGAGCGCAGTCATAGCATCAACCTCCTTCAATCTACCTTCAATAGTTGCTGGGTCCGCTGATGGTGTTAATAGACGAGTGCGTAAGGCACGTTTACCGAAAGGGGTTGTTGCAGTGTATTTGAAGAGTCCTAGAACCCCCTGGTCCCCATCTGCAATAATCTGTAATTGATTGAGAGCATGATTACCAAGGAGTAGCATTGAGCTGGGTGACCATGTCTTATTTTGCTGTAAAGAGCTGAATGCACTCGGCTGATAATCCTCTACATGTCGTAGAAGGAAACAGAGAGCAAGTTCCTTTTTAACAGTATCTAGCTGTAGATACTGGTTGATGGTTAACAATGTCTTAGGTGCATATAGACGGCGCAAATAGTTTTCACGTGCCAGAGCTCCATCAAATGCCCCTGTTACTAATGGACGAACATGTAGAGTACTACAAGGGTTAGTATAATCAAGCTGTTTACGCCAAAACAGTTCATCGCCATTATCGGTGTAAACAATTAGCTCACGAGGGTTAAATACACTTAGAAAATGCAGAAGCTCATCACTTGTGAATGCCGCTGCAGTTCCACGGAATGCCCCCTCAGTTGTATAGGTTGACCCTGTACTAAGGTCAAATGTGGCTGCTGCATATTGTGGGGCTGAACCCGCAGTTGGCTCAATCCAGAGGCCGACAATTATGGGTGCTGAATCGGTAGCAAGGGCCTCAATATGGGTAGCAGGTGTCAAAATTCTGGCCACCTTTCGTTCCATTACCTTACCCTGCTTATCCTTGTATTGATTAATAACAATAACTGTCCAGCCCGCTGCTGTCAATTTACCAGCCCACTTGTGCAAAACATAGTCTGGAAAGCCTGCAAAAAGTCCATCAAGACCATTAGGGGCATCACCACGCTTAATGGTTAGTTGAATGCCGAGGAAATCAACAATCTCCTTCACATTCATCTCGCACGTACCATTCTCACGCTGAATATCATACAACTCATAGAATGAGCCGACCTGAATAAAAATGGCAACCTTTGAGCCATACTCGTCTCTGTATTTTTTATAAAAGTTAATGTAGTCCTGATACATTTAACGTTATTTAATTAATTAATGAGATATACCCTTAGGTTGCTTTATTCCCTAAAAATAAAAACATTAGCTAATAAGTAGGGTATTATTTGGATGGATAATATTCATCATATTCAGCATCGGGATTATAATATATTGTATCATAGTTGCCCACTTTCTTAATTTGTCCTGTTGCATAATAATCTTTGAATTGTCCTTTCATAATATTGTCAATAAAGTTAGCTTCAAACGAAATTTGACCATTACTATAATAATGTTTATAAGGACCATTCAATTTATCATTGGCATAATAACATTCTGCCTTTAATTGTCCAGATTGGTAATATCTTTTGGAGGGACCTTCTTTTAATCCATTCACATAAGTAACTTCTGATGCCAATGTTCCTGCGGTTGTCCAAAATGTTCGTTTAACTCCTGTAAATGTCATTATAAAGACTTTTATGGGGGTTTAATACTAGAATATAAAAATCATTTTTTTGATATAAATGTTAGATGTTCCAATAATTTTGCAATTACATAATTGTACAACGTCTGATACGATTCATAATCTCTCCAGTCGCAGAATTGACCCCTATATCTGAATATTCATTATAAGACACCATTTTTCCATCTACATGAAATGATTCCACAGCTAAGTTTCCGTTTTTATACCAGCGTTGATATAATCCATCGTGTTTTCCATTGCTAACATTCATTTCTATCCATAATTGACCATTAGCATACCACATTTGGTGTAATCCATTGCTTTTTCCATTAATATAATTTACCTTTTCAGATAATATACCATTACGATGCCAACGCTGATATAGTCCATTGCTTTTTCCATTAACATAATTCTCTTCCTCAGATAATCGACCATCATCATAATACCATCCTTGAAATACCCCCTCCTTTTTTCCATCAACATAATTCCCTTTATAAACTAATTGACCATTAGTATGCCATAGTTGATATAATCCATTGCGTTTTCCATCAACATAATTAACTTCCTCCCACAATTGACCATTATCATACCACTTTTGATATAATCCATTTTTTTCTCCATCAACATAATTTAGTTGCACCCATAATTGACCATTTTTATGCCATGCCTTCCATATTCCTGTATGCAAACCATTTACAAATAAACCTTCCTCATTTAAGGTTCCATCAGGGTAATATTTTTTTTTATATCCATTTTGTATGAATTTTGTCTTACAAACATTACATTTATCATACATCCTAGATAAAGCATCAAAACACGTACTATGTATTTTAATTGTTCCTTTACAATTACAAGGATTTTGCTCTACGAATTTATTATCCTCTTTTTGTGTTTCGTAGCAAATATAGCATGTCTCTTCCAATGCCATTTTTGACTGGCTTATTAATAGAGAAATAAATAATAAAAATCAAATTTATGATATAAATAATAACTTATGCTGTCTGCTCATTTATTGAAAAACTATTAGATGGCATGGGTTCCTCAGAAATAGGACCCATACCATTAACAATATCTTTAATAAGATAGGCATTGGTACAGAGAACAGCCTTATTTGCATTTAGACACAGACCTGTAGCGGAGCAAAAGGCGCATCCCTGAGCACGCTTACAGTCTGTAGCATTTAGATCCGAGCATAAATCGGGCTGTGGCAGAGATGCAAACCCCTCAACAGCGGCCTGTGCACTTGTCCGATATAATATCAATAAAATTATAAGTATTATAGCGGCTGAAATCATAAAACGGGTAGACATTATCTATTATAGCATCTTTTTACTTACAATTACTGTATCTGCATACATCTGACGAAGAACCGACTCGGGGGCCTTACTTGTAGGCTTAATCAACTTCTTCTCAATTAAAATTTTCTTGATTTGGTCAATTGGCAATGTCTTAGAATTATTGATTGCCTGTCGTGTGCGCTTCATCTTGTGTTTTAACGACTTTAATACAAGCTTACGAGTAGTTGCCGGGCGACCTATCTTTTTCTTATGTACTATTACTGGCTCAGCCCCCTGCTTTTTCTTTAATAACACCTTTGTACGTTTCTGTGCCTTCGGCTTCAAAATCACTTTCACAGACCCAGCGGTTTGTGTAGCAGAAGGCAAAGCGGAAGGTACAGGGGCATTTACAGGCGAACCTTTAGCGGGCAACTCAGGACCAGGAGGGACATTTGTCTTATCGCTACCGCCTGCCTGTCTGCTGGCTAATGGATTTGTAGTAGCCATGGGGTTCATTGTTGCCCCTGTATTGGTCACCTTCATAATCTGTACTAAACCCTTCTCCATGGGAACAGGTGCAGCATCCCCACCAACCAATTTGCGTGTAGATCGCCGAGCCCTGCGCTTACCGCCAACCATCGGGGCCTCATCTGTACTGGTTGTTGTCGGAGCATTCACCTTAACGGTCTTAATATTGCCGTCAGACATATCTACTTAAACAATTATAATATTATAAAGTAAGGATCACAAAAATTGACACCATGAATAACTCAGAGGCTAAACTAACAAGCCAACAAACTACAATGCTACCATCATTCCGTCACGTACTTACATCGTATTTCAGCCAGAATGATGGCCGTCAAATTATCAGTAACCAGATTGAATCATTCAATCAATTTATTGAGAAGGATATTCCAGAGATTATTCACAATGTGAATCCGATTGTTGTTAAGGGATCGCCAGACACCCCTTTGGCAGGTCCTCGTTCAGCACTAGCCTCTGTAATTGGACTTAGTACAACTGCAGCAAATGCATTGCTTGGTCCTCGTAAGCAAGAGATTGTCGAAGATGAAGATGAGGAGGAGGCTGTAGAGGCCCCTGTTCAAACCACCTCTAAAACAAGTAATAATGATTACGAGATTCGGCTGGAGTTTGAGCGGATTACTTTGCGTAAACCCACCATCTTTGAGAACAACGGTGCTATTCAGCCCATGCTTCCAAATGATGCACGTCTTCGTAATCTGACCTATGCAGCACCGCTAAATGTGGATGTAAAGATCACCACCACCTGTCATAACCAGACAACTGGTAATCAGGAGGTTCGCACACGTCTCTTTCCCAATGTACATTTGGGTAAGGTACCTGTAATGGTCGGCAGCAAGTTCTGTCTATTAAATGACCAGCCTCATATTCATCCGGGTCAAATCGGTGAATGCTCTGAGGACCTTGGTGGATACTTTATTATCCAGGGTGGTGAGCGTGCAATCATTAGTCAGGAGCGTATGTCAGAGAACCGTCCCTTCGTCTTCCGCAATAACCGTAACACACCACGTGATATGGAGGTTGTAGAGATTAAGTGTATTGGTCCCGATAATGACCAGGTTCCTAAGAGTAATGCTGTTCGCATTGTCTATCACCCTAAGAATCCCCAGATTCTCCTACTGCGTGCAAATGTCCCTCGTGTCAAGACTGAGATTCCTCTGTTCATCCTGTTCCGTGCCCTCGGTGTAGAGGCCGACCGTGATATCATTGACCTGATTCTCGGACCCGATGAGACCGAAACCACCTTTAACAGTGTTCTCGCTGAGAGTATTGAGGAGGCAGCAGAGGTGCGCACGCAGGCAGATGCCTATGCATGGCTCTCTCATCATTTCATCACCTGGTCGGTGCGTAATCAGCGTAATGTGGCCATCAATGAGATTCTGGCCGAGGAGCTGTTCCCTCATATTGGAGGGGCTGACAAGGATTATGAGAAGGCCTGTTTCCTAGGACACATGTGCCGCAAGGTGCTATGGGTTGCCTGGAACCGCATTCCTAATGATGACCGTGATGCCTATCCTAACAAGCGTGTGGATATCCCTGGTTTCCTGCTAGCCGACCTGTTCCGTAAAACCTTCTCCAGTCGTATGGTGAAGGATATTCGGGCGGCCCTTGGTAAAGAGATTCACAGTGGGTCCTGGCGTGCTAATAACAACTTTGAGGAGATTGTGAATATCAATAACATTCAGAAAATCATTAAGAGTACCATTATGGATGTCAACTTGAAGAGCAGTATGGCCACAGGTAACTTCGGCTCTCTGAAGGTGGGTGGTGCTGCAAAGATTGGTGTCAGTCAGGTGCTTAATCGCTTGAACTACATGTCGGCCATTTCACATTTGCGTCGTATCTCAACCCCAATTGAGAAGACTGGTAAGCTGATTGCGCCTCGTAAGCTGCATAATACGCAGTGGGGCTTTATCTGCCCATGTGAGACTCCAGAGGGTGGTACTGTAGGTGTAGTGAAGAACTTCAGCAGTACAGCCTTCGTCAGCATCTTCAGCAGCCCTGCGGTTGTTAAGGATTTCCTTGATACAATGGGTACACTCCGTCCTCTGCGTGACACTACAGTTAGTGATAAGCAGGCTGAGACCCGTGTCTTCTTAAATGGGGCCTGGATTGGTACCCTTAAGGCGGCTGATGCAACACGGACAGTGAACACTCTTCGTGATGCTAAGCGTGCAGGCATTATCCACCGTTATACAGGTATTGTCTGGAAGATGCAGTTCAAGGAGCTCTGGATCACCACTGAGGCTGGTCGTGTAATTCGGCCTTTGTACTATGCCCCTACCCTTAGGGAGATTGCCGCCGATAAGAGCGGCGAGCTGAAGGCACAGGTACAGGCCATTACTGAATGGAACAAGATGCTGGAGTGGGAGACCCCCTCTGGTAATCATCTGATTGAATATATTGATGCAGGTGAAACGGAGGGGACACTTATTGCTATGATGAGTGAAGAGTGCATGGATACTGGGTCAACTCATACACATGCAGAAATTCATCCCTCAACGGCACTTGGCGCACTTGCGAGTAACATCCCTTTCCCTGACCATAATCAGTCACCTCGTAATGCTTATCAGAGTTCAATGGGTAAGCAGGCGATGGGTATGCATGCCCTGAATTTCCAGGAGCGCTTTGACGCTATGGCACATGTACTTTGCTACAATGAGGTCCCAATGGTGAGCCCTTTCATGAGTAAGGTGTATGGGGCACAGTCGTTGCCTGCAGGTGAAAACATCATTGTCGCCATTATGACCTACACAGGTTACAATCAGGAAGACAGTAACATGATGAATCGTGCTGCTCTGGACCGTGGTCTCTTCCGCTCAATCTTCTACCGAACCTATAAGGATGAGGAGCGTAAGAACCAGTCAAGTGGTGAGGAGGAGCGTTTCTGTCGTCCTGACCCTGCACTAACAAAGCAGATGAAGCATGCCAACTATGAGAAGTTGGGTGAAGATGGTTTCGTACCTGAAAACACCTATGTTGGACCCGATGATGTACTGATTGGTAAGGTGGTTCCTCTTCGTGTTGCAACAGGTACGGTAGTGCCTGCGGGCGCAAAGCGTTATCGTGATGTCAGTCGTACCCCTCGTAATAATGAGGTGGGTTATGTTGACAGGATTTACAAGAACCGTAATGGCGAGGGTTACAGCTTCGTGAAGATTCGTACTCGCCAGGACCGTATTCCTGAGATTGGTGACAAGTTCAGCTCACGTCATGGTCAGAAAGGTACTATGGGTATGATTCTCAATCCTGAGGATATGCCATTCACCGCTGGTGGTATGGTGCCCGATATGATTATTAACCCTCATTGTATCCCTTCACGTATGACTATTGCACAGCTGATGGAGACACTGCTCGGCAAAGCCTGCTGTATGGCAGGTGCCCTGGGTGACGGTACCCCTTTCAATACTGTTAGTGTTGATAGTATTGCTAAGATTCTGCGTGATGAGTACGGTATGGAGCCCTATGGTAACGAGATTCTCTACAACGGTTTCACTGGTCGTATGATGGAAACCGCTATCTTCATTGGCCCCTGCTATTACCAGCGTCTGCGTCACTGCTCTGCGGATAAGTTGCATAGCCGTGCATCAGGTCCTCTTGTGATGTTGACTCGTCAGCCTGCGGAGGGTCGTGCACGTGATGGTGGTCTACGTTTCGGAGAGATGGAGCGTGACTGTGTTGCTGCACATGGTATTACGGAGTTTACGAAGGAGCGTTTCATGGAGTGCTCAGATGCCTTCCCTTGCCATGTCTGTCGTGACTGTGGCCTCATTGCCATTACTAATCCAGAGGCTGGTATCTGGGAGTGCCGTGCATGTGGGAATACAACCAACTTCTCGGCGATTCAGATCCCTTATGCAAGCAAGTTGCTGATTCAGGAGCTGGAGACGATGTGTATTGCACCCCGTATCATGACGCAGGGTAAGCTGATTACAGGTAATAAGAAGCGGATTGAGATGGTACAGTTGCCTAACCAAAAGTGATACGGCAAAAATATGTATGTATATTAAATGCCATGGATTCATTTATCAAATAAACAAGTTGAAGAATTAGTAGATGATGAAACCTGTTCAAAACAGTATAAAAAATCTGGAATGAAACCCTTTGGTTTATGGTTAGGTATGGGTAATGATTGGTTAAACTGGCTAGAGTCTGAGATGCCTAATAGGAGAAAAGATGTAAAATATAAATATGCTTTTTATTTGAAAAGAGATGCTAATCTCTTAATTGTTGATAGTGTTGCTGATATTAATAATTTAATTAAAAACTATGGAGATAAATCTATAAAATTTTTGACAATTAAATGGAAAGAGATTTGTAAAGAGTATGATGGAGTTATTTTTAGGAATTTTAATAAAAATAAGAAACAATTAATTACACCTTATATGCAAAAGGACAAAATTAATTTGATGACTTATCATGATAAATATGGATGGTATGATTCAATAGATGTAGACTCTGCGTGTATTTTCAGACCAAGTAAAGTTGTTTCTTCTTATAAATTGATTAAATAATAGTTACCTTGAAAAAAAATGACCTGGATATTTATGATGTGCTACTGGTAACAAGCCATGTACACTCTGTGGACCAACAATTACAAGAGCTTCAGGCTCATAAACCAAGCCAATGATACTGTTTTGGAGTTTGAGGGTGCTGAGAAGGCTGGCAAAGCTCTTGTTGGTGATACTGTTACCTTAACGGATGATAAGTGTGTACTAGTAAAGCGTGATCAGCATCCGAAGTTGGCGGGTGTACTACAATTAAATAGTAAGACGATTTATGGGATGACCAGTCGTGGCGCACCCATCTATCTCTTTACCCCATTTGACCGACGCTATCCACCCATGAGGGTTGGATGTAGTGAAAAGGACCGGTCGGTGAATAGAATTTGTATAGTGGATTTTGCAGACTGGCCTGAGAAAGAGCATCTTCCTCGGGCAAATCTGGATAGGGTTCTCGGTGTTGCAGGAGATTTTGCTGCTGAGAAGACTGCTCTTGCTCATACCGCCAGTCCATGGTGTAAAGCAAATGTAACAGCAGCACACCAGAGTCGCCGTGTTAGTAGTCCAAGCCGCATACATTTAGATAATGGCTGGCATATCATTAATATTGACCCTGAGGGATGTCGTGATATTGATGATATTATCTGTATGAAGAGAAATAAGGGTAACACCTGGTCCATTGTTATTGGTATCTCCGATTTGACTGATTGGGTTATAGAAGATGATGTTCTGGACATATATGCACGACGGACTCTGCAGACAATTTATGATGGGGGGCGGGCAATAAAGCCGATGTTGCCTGAGGCCTACTCTGAATCTCTCTTCTCACTTGTGCCTGGTTCACCACGGCAGATTGTTGGACTAGAGCTGCATTATATCCCCGAGAATGATGTCGGTTACAGGATTACGGATGTTGAGTTTGGTAAATTCACTGTGGTTAATCAGCGTTCATACACTTATGATACAATAAGAGATGCCGACGACTTTCCTGTGGCTACCTTGGCTTCGTTTGTGGAGGAGCTTGCAGGACGGAAGGTAGATGACACGCATGAATGGGTTTCAGAGCTAATGGTGTTCTATAATCTGCGTGCAGCTGAACTGATTGCTGGGAAAGGTGGGGTTCTCCGTGTACATTCTGGACCCAAGGCTGAACGTTTAGTGGGTCTAGATCCTGTACTAGCAGAGCGTCTGGCCTCCTCGGCAGCAAAATATGATGTACAGGGTGTCCATTATGGATTTGGTTGGAGGCCGTATCTTCAGGTGACCTCGCCTATTCGTCGTTATTGTGATATGTATAATCAGCGTATTCTTGTAAAGGTGTTAAATGAAGGGAGGGAGGGGCCTATCTCGAGAGTGATGCTCGAGTGCATGAACTGGACCTCAAAGGCGGCAAAGCAGTTTGAGCGTGCTGCCAGATTTATGGAACTCCTGGGATCTGAAAACAAAACTCTCGAGTGTATTGTGCTAGATACAACTACTGATAAAACTAGACTATGGGTACCATCATGGTCTATGATTATTAAAATTGCTCCTTGTGATAAGCCTGTAGGCTCTAGTGTAAGGGTCAAATACTTCTATAATGCGGGACTAATTAATTGGAAAGAGAAGATGGTGTTTAGCGCCTGCAATTAGTACGCTTACGATTTGTGCGCTTACGATTTGTGCGTCTACGTTTACCACCCATAATAGTGCATCCTAATGGTCCACACTTTTTAGTTGATACACTATTAACACTGCTATTAGGTACTTGTGGAGGTAAGGTGGTATTAGATGGATTTAGTGGATTTATAGTACTTATCTCAGCTACATGTGATTGTGTGCGGGGGGCTTGAGTTGTTAAAAATCTTCTTATGCGGGCGGTTTTTCTCGCTTGAGCTGCTTGTGCGGTAGCCTTGCGATACAGATAAAACCACTGCGCTGCTATATTATTTTTTCCATTAGCATGATAATTATGTGCTTTGGCGAGGTATCTTTGAGCTGAACTAGTAAAATATGCAGGATCTGTAGACATTTATATTCTATTAAATAACAATTTAAAAATATTTAGTAGAATATAATTAAGAAATGGATGATTATATTGAACTGGTAGAGTATCAATCAATTGAAAAAATTAATGAGGCATGTTTAGATGAATATTCGTTAGGCATGATTCAGGGACTTATTTTGGGTGTTTTTCTTACTTTATGTTGTTGGTCATACTATAATAATCAGATACGCAGGTAGAGGGAGTCTGGAACAGCAATATCCCGTACAAGTAGTGGTTGAGCAGCTGCAAGTTTCTCTAGAAGGTTAACATCAGCCGTAAAGGTTGCAAGGGAGTTCAGCTCTTCAACAATATTACTCAGTTTGAGCACAATCTTCGTAAGATTGCCCTCAAATAGCTCATAGCTCTCGCAAATCTCCTTGGTAGGACGACCATTAAGCCAGTCGTACGCTACATGTACCATTAGAGGGTCAAGGGACCAGTATTTTGGGTCCTGATTAGGTTCAACCTGAGGGGTCTCGCATTTCAGCAGGCCCATCATTATCCGCCACAGCTCGTCATATGCATCATGGAGGACATCTGTTGGCATTTCGGGCTTTGATTCATCCTCCTCATCTTTTTCAGCAATAAAGGCAGCGAGAAGGGCCACAATCTCTTTGGGTTCAAGATCTTTGAAGACACCAGATAGGAGTAGCGACGGCATAATAAGAGAGTGGCCTTCATTCACCTCCGTAGCGAGAACACCTTTAGGGGTTAGTGTCTTAAGATCATCCTCCAAATAGCCCGTGAATCGCAGGTACTCTAGCTTAGGGGCAAGGAGGGAGATTGGGTCGGTCAACTCTGCCTGCTGTGCCTTGTAGATATTGCGATTCTGTGTAATAGTAGCGCAGATAGCCTTGTATTTGGGCCAGTTCTCCTCTGCGTTTGCCCAGACGGGACCAAAATGCTTATTTTTCCATTGGTCCAGGGCACGCTGATGCACCTTGCGCTCAGCATTAACGGAAGACTTGCATGCAAGTTCAAGCTCCTCCTTAATGGCCATTTCAGCCACCATGATGGGACTAAACTTTTTCTCTTCCATGAATCTCTTGAGGTTGGCTTCGGCTTTTTCTACCTCACCTTGCATAACCTTAATGTTGTGCTGCTGCTGCTCATACCAGTAGCTGTTCTCGAGAACGTTGCGCCACATATCATTGCCAGCATGGAAGGTCTTCAAGATAAACTCATAGCTGAAGCTCATCTTACTCTGAATCTGTGGCATCCCTGAGCAGAGCGTAGACTGCATCTCTTGTGGTTGGAGGGGTTCCCTAGCCGGCAGATAGATAACATGACCACGTACATCTTTTCCACGACGCCCAGCACGACCCGCCATCTGAATGTACTCATCGGTATGTAGACAGCGCAGGCCACCAGTATCATGCTTCTTCAGGTCGGTGAATACAACTGTACGAGTAGGCATATTGATACCAACAGCGAAGGTCTCGGTTGCGAAGAGCACCTTTACGAGTCCCTTGCTAAACAGAATCTCTACAATCTCCTTCAGGACAGGCAGCAGGCCACTATGATGGAATGCAACACCCTTTTCTAGGAGTGACTTAATAGCCCAGTATTGAGCAGTCTCTTGCAATCCTTTATGGTTGCGCAGATGATAGTCAATAATATGCTTAACAGCTGCAGTGTCACTGCTATCAATAAGGGAATCTTGAATGGCAGCAGCGTATTCTTCGCATTTTGCACGACTGAAGACGAAGAAGAGTGCAGGTAGCAGGTCTTTACGCTTAAGAGCAGCTACGCACTCATTTAGTTGATGGACAAATGAATGAATGCGGAACTTCTCGGTGGTTACTGGCACACCGTGAACCATCTCAGTACCGTGACTAGAGGCGGCTGCTGCGGCCTTGGCCTGTGCAACCTCTTGCTTACGACCTGATGCGGCTTGTTTGCTATCCTTCTCTTTGAGCCAGTCTTGGCGCTTGGCCTCGGTCCACTTCCTGTAACTGTTAGGGTCAAAGACTTCGCTGCCATTTGGGCCTGTGGCCATAATCTCAGTGAGGGCCAGTTCCCCGTCTTGGAAACGGGCGGCATAATGTGTTAGAGGTACAACACGGTGTGTGGTTGCAATAAGAGAGATAGGACGCTGACGGACAGCACCAACCCATTTTGCAAAGAGGTCAGGGCGGGCGATAGTTGCAGAAAGAAGCACCAGTTTCACCTCAGAAGGCAGAAGAATCATTGTCTCCTCCCAAACCTGACCACGCTCCTTATTGTTGATGTAGTGGCATTCGTCAAAGACAACTGCATCAAGACCATCAAGAGATAGCGAGGCGGTAAGGCCGAGTGTGGCAGTGGCTGTACCCTGCTTGTAAAGCATGTTACGCAGAATCTCAGTGGTCATTACAATTACATCGGCATCAGGGCAGAACTTAATGTCTCCTGTCATAATACCGACCTTGGCCTCGGGGAAGGCTGTCTTCAGGTCATGGAACTTTTGATTGGATAGGGATTTGATGGGGGTGGTGTAGAATACACGGCGACCTTTACGCAAGCTATGGGCAATCTGGTACTCACCTACAAGGGTTTTACCAGAACCTGTCTTGGCGGTGACAAGAACATTCTCATCACGGTCAATAGCTGCAATCGCCGCAATCTGGAAATGGTCCAGAGGATACGGATACACGGCAGCAGGTTCAGCGGGCATCTGAACGGCGTCAGTTGGCTTGATAACAGTTAGGTAGTCGGTCATTCGGTTTGGCTTACCTTAACATTCAGATCTGCTGGCAATCAGTTTTTTATACAAGGAAACCCATAATATTATATTTAATACCATTAATTATAATTGGATGATTACCATCATCATCCATGTCGACATACATATTAATAGAAACGGCTGCTTCAAATCCGTTGGTAGGTCTATAACTACCGATGAAGACTCTCTCTTGTGGATCATATCTTAAATTAATATCTTGCATTTGAAAGAACTCTTCTGTATCACCTTGATTCGCATAATACCAAGCAATTACCTCTCTAGAATAATCACCTCCATCAAGGTCATCAATATTATTATTGTTATTGTTATTATTAACATTCATATTGTTATTATTATTATTACTATTATTGTTAATATGTCTTCCATTAATTAACAACACTCTAAATTTAAATGTCGGACGCTCTTCAGCACCACCATAACGTCTATTACGTCTGTTACGTCTTGTATTACGCCTATTGCGTCTATTATTGCGCCTATTCGTCTTTCTTCTCGGCATCACCTACTATTAGGGTACTAAAAATGAAGCACCCTAAAGGTAGTTAGTAGAGCCAACCATGCCAATACAGTTAACGAGAACGGAGGAGGGAATATCACTAGGTAAACCGGAGGTGAAGCCAACATGGACTGCAACAATACAGTTACGGGACCCTATCTTGGGACAAGAGGTTTTAGTGTTATATGATACTATGCAGAGGGAGCCAGCATGGCAGTCAAAAGCTGTGTATGACTATAATATTCATATCCTTAAAAGTAATCTACAGAAGGCTATGCGGCGGCAACAGTTGGTACCAGTATTAGCCACAGGTCTGCAACTTTTAGCGCAAGATCCAAGCGAGGCATTGCGGCGTATTGCAGTTATACTTTTAGAGGATAGCACTCTACAGGTCTGGTCCTATGTATATGTTATATGGCTAATGTATGCTGTTGGTAAGGGATATATCTTAAGAGAGGGTGATCTTCAAGTGATAATGGATGCATTGGCAACTGCATGTGAAGCTAATGTTCGTTATGATTTGGAGGAGGAGCCTGAGGGTGTAATGGTGCAGGTACCCGAAGACAAGGCTCTCGGCTATTATGCAATAATGTTACGAGCCGGTGCAGGTGGAATGGCATTTGATGTGGGATTCTTGAAGCGTCTTGCAGGGCGTTTTATAAGAGGACAATTAGTTATTGAGGAGGAGGTTTTATCAGTAGAGTTAAATGATATTGAATTGTTTGATGTGAAAGAACATTTACTAGATGAGGCAATAGACTTTCATTGCTGCCCTGACATATTACATTATCCAGGTTATACTATGGCTGAGATGAAGGCTGGAATATGGTGGCACTGGTCATCACATAACACTCGAGCGCTCGAGCCTTTGAGAGCAGAGGGACGAGGGGTGCAAGAGGCGGCCTTCAGGGATGAGACGCTGGGCTGCTGGCAAAATATTGAGAAGCATACTCGAGCATTTGCTCTCGAGCAGCGTAAGAGATTTTTAGGGAGTAGAAAAGTTCGTGTTAGGTCAGGAACACTAGATAAATGGCTTAATAGTAAAAAATCTGGATTATAGTTAGAGTATGGCTGTAGCAGTGTTTAAAACAGGACCAGTTATTGGTGAGGCGGTTGCGTCGGCTGCCAATAATGGCATACGGCTAAAGGTACATTTTACGAAACTACCTGCAGGTAAGCATGGATTTCATATTCATACAGCTGGTGATTTAAGAGGTGATGGTTGTCATGGGGCCTGTACACATTGGTCAAAAGAGAAGGTGGCACATGGTGATTATGGTCATGGTCACACAGGTGATTTGGGAAATATTGAGCCAAATAAGAATGGGGAGTTTACTAGAGCCTATTTTTTAAAGGGTGTTAATGTGGATGAGCTCTGGGGACGTACTCTTATAGTACACGCAGATGAAGATGATTTAGGCAAAGGTGGTCACGAGGATAGTTTAACAACGGGAAATTCAGGTGCAAGAATCGCTTGCTCTATCTTTGGCAGAATGCAGGAATGTGCACAGCGTGGTGGGACACGTGAGATATCTAATGCAACTAACAGTAGTATTGGCCTTGGGGTTATTTTAGGTGTAGTTGGGACCAGTTTTGGTTACTATTTGCTTAAGAACAATAAACGTAGGGGCAAGTAGAGATGTTACAGTTTGCGGGATTGGCAGCTATTCTAAATACTGTATTACCTGAAGAGACTACTATAAAAATCACTGACACTGTCAGTGATTTTTTCAATAAAAAGATGGATACTCATATTAGCACACCGTTAAATAAGACATTTAAGATTGGTTGGGTTAACGGCTACGTGGCAGGGGTGGCATCTGGGGCCGCCATTGTTCTTGGGGGGATGTATTGGTGGCGCCGCCGAGGCACCCACAAGGTTTCCGTGGGCGTGAGTCCATGATAATATATGTAAGGGTCGAGGCGGCAAAACTGGTTGCAAAACAGCCTAACATAAAAAGAGATTTAGTAAACATCTTTTTATTTTAGTATTGTGTTTCAGGCTTAGGCAGACTTTGGTGGCCCAGATGCATGCAATGGGAGAATCTCCTTCTTTACCCGCTCTGTATAGGCATCTATATTTGATGTAAAGAGAGTAGCAGCATCCATATTTAGTGCAGAGCTAGGATTTGGCTCCGCCATAATAGCGAGAACAGAGAGAAGGGCCTTAGTGAGATTGAGGACAGGTGACCACTTATCCTTAAGGATGTCAAGGCAGATATTACCCTCATTATCAACATTGGGATGGAACATACCATTAAGGAATTGCAGCTTGGGAGGGGCGAAAGGATAGTTATTAGGGAATTCAACCTTCAGCTTGTAGATGAGCCCATTATAGGGTGTCCCCTCTGCACCAGTAATTGTTGCATACCACTGATAAAGGTTATCTTCTGCGCAATCAACGGTCATCTTAAGAGAATTGGCTTCGGCCTTGAGGGCCTTGAGTTCAGTGAGGAGACGCTTGTTAACAGCCATGGCTTGTGTACCTTTAAGTGGATGAGCAGCAGGGGGTCAAATTTTTACACCTTTGTCCATTTCTCTTCTTCTGATACATGTTTAGTATTCCATGAAATCTGTTTTTTCTTATAATTATATTCATCGCCAAAGAAACTCTTCTCCTTATATTTAATGTTCGTATGTACATTACATTCACAACAATCTTCCAGGAATACATTAATATCTATATCTTTATCCTCCTTCCAAAATTCATACAATAAGAGATCATATTCATACCTATAATAATCACTCTTTCTATTATATCTATATCCTTTTTTTAAAAGGCAGTCTAGGTTTTTTGTATCTTTACTATGTACATATGGATTATTATGTTGATTATAAATTATACCAATACCATATGTTTTATAATCGATGACAGAATGCTTACAAATTTCTATACTAAATTTTGGCATACGCTTACGATGTCCTATATAGGAGTATATTCCTGCACCTAAGGCACAGCCTATACCATAGCCAAGTAGTGTATATCCGATTGTCATTATATTTGCCTTAATATATTCAATAATAATTATGAATATTCATTTTTTGCTCTTATGCATAACGCTGTGTCCACTCGGCCGCAATACGATTAAACTCGGGCCTATTCCGCTCATACATATCAGCGGCCTCTGGAACAAGTGGGTCCTTCGGGTTCGGGTCACACATAAGAGATGCAATAGAGAGCAGCACTTTGCTAATAGTAAGTGCAGGCGACCACTGGTCCTTCAAGATATCAAGACAGATGGCACCACTAGGTGCAATATTCGGATGGTAGATACGAGTTTTAAATGTAACTTTAGGTGGTTTATAAGGATAGTCAATTGGGTAGAGGATGTGAAGTTGGAAAAGACCACCTTGATAAGGTGAATCGGAGGGGCCAACAATTGTACCCTCCCATTCATATAAGTTATCACCTTTAGGGCCGGCACTTATATGAGTTGGGGGATCTTTCTGGATATCGATAAGCTCTCTTCGAATACGATTCATAGCCATTGTATTTTTATTATAACTAGTTATTTTGTTTTAAACCTTTCATAATAAAAACTGTTAATGCAGCGCCAATAGTGAACCCCGAGAAAAATCCTGAAACCCAACTTTTTGCCAAACCCTTATGAATTATAGACATGCGTCCTAGAGTCATTCTACTATATACGCTTAAAATACTTTAAGATATAGACTGTGGCTACTGTAAAAACGGCAGTTGCTGTTGAGCCGAGAACAATTCCTGTATTAAGTCCGCTAACATAATTTGTATACAGTTTTTCAGAAACAGCAGAGCGGAATGAGTTATAGGCCTCTGTTACCTCCTTCAGCTTTGAATTAGTACTAACATTAAGTCTCTCCAAATAAAGAGCATATTTATATGCATGGTGCTGACAATTATTGCAGTCTGGATTGAATTCATTACATTCGCATCCAACCTCCTCAATTGGGGTTAGAGCAGTTGATGGTGGTGTAATTAAGTGGTCCTCGTGTTTAATATACTCATGAATTCCATCATATGTAAGATGAACATCGTCAGGGACATGTACAATTGGTTTGGCCTCCATTAATTATATAACAAAGAGATCCTTTAGAATATGTTAAAGCCTATATTTTTCATATATCTTCTGGAAGGCTATTGTAAGAATACAGGTAAGGGCTGCGCCAGTATAATATCCATGTTTGAACCCCTGTGAGTAGCCCTCGTAATATAAATTGTTAATATAGGTTGTACGGGGGTTTTCTTTTGACTGCATTTGGATATATATTGTGTAAAATATTTAGGTTATAGTAGAAATGGCATCACATTGCGCTGGTCGTACAATTAGACGCCGCTCTTATTCACGTAAGAGTTACACTCGTAAAAACGGAGTACATGTGCGTCGTGCACATGTCACCTCCGCCTGTATCAAGAACCGTGGTGAGCGGGGAAAATGGACTAATAAGCATGGGAGCAAGGGTATCGGACCTCTAAAGCCCGGTAAGCTCAAGGAGCATGGTTATAGCAGCACAAAGAGCACTGAAGAGCGTCATTCTGCATTAAAGCGTGCTGTTAATGCGTACGGCGCATTAACGGTATACCGTATGTTACAGGCTATTGCCACTTATTCTAAGCGTACTACCCCTGCTAAATCAAGTATCTACATGTCTGACCGCAACTATATTGGTCGTAAATACGGGTTCAAGCATGATTAAAGTGAATCAACAATTAGGGCATAGGTCTCTTTAGGGCAGTCAATCAATTGAACAATCTGATTATCCGTTAAGAAAATCAGAATTTCATTGCCTGCCCGGTCAATAGTTGTAATCCGACTTTTAAGAATAAATGTCTGCTGCTCATCGCATTTACTCGAGAACCGGATCGAGTTACTATTAATGGAGATAGTTGGATTGATATATGTAAAGGTTGTTGGTGCTGGCATTCTAAACATGGGTGGCGTAGTAACTTTAGGATATGTCAGTGTCAGTAACACCAATTGAAGAGGGGGCCAAAGGCCCTCCACCCTCATTAGCGGTGCAAACCTATATGCATGGGTTTAGTGTAACGGCGGGGACCAAGCAGTTCTTCTTCCCTTATCGTGTTATTCAGTCAATCAATCTTTCAAAAGGTGAAAATGGAGGGCACATTCTGCATATTAAGACAGATACTGAGAAAATTAATCTTAATAGTCATAATGCCCTTGATAACGAGTTTCAACAGATATGTAGACATTTTTCATAGAGTATAATAGAAATGGTAAAGCCTGTTGCACTTTTATCAGAAGCTCTTGGTACCTTTGCACTTATGATGGCGGTTTTGGCCTCTGGCGGTGGCGCTATAATTACCGGTTTAACTTTGGCAGCTATTATATTTTTAATTGGAGGTGTATCGGGTGCACATGTGAACCCGGCAATAAGTATTGCTATGTTCTATAATGGTAGTTTATCATTAACAGAGCTGTTTGGTTACATTGTTGTGCAGGTATTGGCTGCTATAAGTGCTGTAATGCTGTATAATGGAACACGTTAAATAATAGTAAAATGTAAATAATTTACGGAGATACTATTAGATGAGTGGTGATAAAATCACTGGATTTGATACCAGATATAAAGGTAATGCAGATTTTACTAGAACATTAGCTCTATTGGCGCTATCGGACGCTATGCATGATTTTAAGGACAAGCAGATGTATAAAAAGGATTCTGGTATTGAGAATATTTTGAAAAAAGGATTACCACATATATTTAATGATGCTGTTAATAAAGATAGACAGCTTACTGCTGTGGAAGAGGATGATGTTATTGAATATGTATTTGGAAAATCACAACTAGAGTTTTTTAGTGATATAAGAAGGGTTGAATCAAGCGGTGAGACAGTGCCAATTGAGCTTAGACTTGGTACTGAAATGGTTCATACCCATGATGCAAAAGTTATTACATTGTATGATAAGCGAGACAAAATTCTGCCGAAAATAAATGGTACAATGCTTGTTAAGGAACTTGATATAAATAATGCAAATCTTGTGGTTGACTTAGATTCTATAAGTTTTATGGCGGCTTTGAAAGAGGGTCCTGTTGATGACAGCAAAACTGTTAAGTATATATTGGTGAGTGAAAGTTATAATGACCCTGCAACACGCCAAGGGTTTGATTCCTCTGTTTTTAAGTTGAAGGGGGGTATAAAACTAGAGTCTCTTTTACAAGTTGGTGGACTACCATTAAAATATCCAGCGTGGAATCCAGCAATACAGAATCATACAAACGACCTTTTTAGTAAGTACAATTTCGAGCTTAGTCCTGTACATGAAATTAAAAAGGGGATGTACAATGTAACATTGACTGTAACAAATCCTAATAAGCGTGATAGTGAAAAAATAAAAGTAGATAATCCTAAGAAAGATAATGCCATTGATGCAATTAAGGTTAAATTTAATAAGTTATTAAGCCTATTTGGTGGAAGATCTAGGAACGATGATGAGGTTATTTATCAAAAGAATGTTAAGTATCAGCAAAAACGTTCGGGTGACTGGTTACAGGCTCTGGCTGTACAAGATATCTACAATCGTAACTTTATAAATAGAGCTGGCCAACCAGTAAATATTGAGGGGGAGGTGTTTTTTGTAACTCATGATAGAATTGCTCTTACATATGCACTGTTGAGTGGCTGTAATGCACTATTTACACATTACTGGAAAGGAAATGGACGGTTTTTATATTATTTTAAAGCCAAAAAGCCTGCTCCTGCTCGTGGACTTGTGGTTAATAATTCTCCAGCTATATTATTAGAGTATAAAACCAACGCTAAAGAGTCAGAGGTGACATCTCTAATTAATTATTTGAAAAAGCAGGAATCTGAATTTAAAACCTATCTTGAGAATTATGAAACCCCCATAATAAATTATGCAGAGCAACTTATAATTAAAGATTCTGATGAAAATATTGTTCCAAATCTAAATACTATAAAAGTGGTCCTGCGTTTACTTTCATTATACATTTATGTGTGTAGTTCAGTGCCAAACTATAATAATATCTATAGATATTTAGAGAACTCATACAATCAATTAAAGAGTTTTAGAGGCGTTGAGGGTCATGAAACAGTAATTAATAAATTTAATTCTATTTTTAATAAGGCTAGTCAATTAAGGGCCTATAATTATTCACAATTCTATAATATCAATAAATTTAGAAATAGTGAGGCCTATACTAGTATCAATAATGTAGATTTTAATACAAATATAAGTGATTATCTAGGATATAACTATATTCTTAGGAATTCATTTGATGGTTATAAAATCTTTGAATTGAGAAATCATATTGTTATGCGGTTTGAGAAGGCTCTGCGTCTGCCTTACTTTGATTTTATCAGAAAAGATGAAGACCTATTTTTAATGCGACTATTACTATTAGGGATAACAGAGTTATCAACCACTGCACCAGACCCTAAAATGATACAAACCTTTAATGATAGGGTTTGGAAGGATGCTGCATTAAAAGAGGCTGAGATTTTTGGAGTGACTATTGAGCCTGATGGTGAAGTTGCGGATATTTTAATGAATATGTATAATGGATATGACAATTTAATCTCTTTCCATCTACAAAATGACCCTATTTATCGTCAAAATCTCTCAAGTGCAGATGAGATTGTGCGGTCTTTTTTCCCTACTACAGCTGGTGGTGCAAAGGCGCAGATATTAACCACAACTAGAAAAGTTAATGCAACTACACGCAGAAGGCAAAGTAAACATAACCCATTTAGACGTTCTGAAATAACTACATTAAAATCTGGGCAGACATTAAGAAGAGCCTATGGGTCTGTGACAGCATATAGGCCCTCTGTTTTCAGAACAGGTGCCAGGCCCAGATTTAGTGGGGTGGGACGTAGGGCTGGTGAGGCTACCAAATCATTAAATGCTATTGAAGATAGTATTAGTGCAATAACCTTTTATGGACATCATCCTTTCACGCCACTTCTCTATCTACAATTACAGATATTGACTTACATTCGTAATAATAATTATGATAATAGGTCTCCCGATTTTACAGTTTATTTAACACTTGGAAAGATAATTAATGTATTAACTGTAAAGCTAAATGAGATAATGAAGGGAGGCAATGATAGTCATACAGTGTTGGGTGGGCTAATATTAAAGTATCTGCTTTATAAGGCAATACCAAATAAAAAGGGCATTGGTGATACTATATTTCCTATAAGTAAAGAGAATAGAGTCACTTATATGAAGACTGAGCTTACCATTTTATTAGGTTTGCTAACAGACCCTATACAGTTACAGTATTCAGCTGCGCAAGAAACCGCTTTTGAAAGATTAATCGCAAGGCCAGATATTGGGGGATTTATTAGTAAAATAAGAGATGAGTTAGCAAAAATTAAGGTAGATACCTCAGATATTACCTCATATCTCACTAAAACAAATAAAAATATTAAATATATGTATGAATCAATTAAGGCAATAAGTGGTAAGGCTGCAACTAGGTCATTAGTGAAGTATGTTCCAAGTCGTATTGCTAATTATCCTAGGGTCCCTGTGACTGCAGTTGTTGGTACAAAACGGGGGCGTAACAGCGATTCAAATGGTCGTAGTCGCACTAAAAAGAGGGCTAGAACAGAAGCAGTTGTAAAGGAATCAAATTATAATAGTAACTTGTAAACACTAAATATATTATACTATAATATTATTAGCGTTATTGTTCACCCGATACACCACCCGCCGCTACAATCTGTTCCTGTATAGAGACCATGATGGGGTCAGGATTATTTAGTTCAATGAGATTTGTAATTGCATCTAATGCTGTATGGCCAGTAACATTAGGGATATTAGGGTCGGCATTAACAGGCTGGAAAGCAAAGTTGATATCTTCACGATTGGCATTATGTAACAGTGCCTCTACAATAGCAGCGCTATCCATAGTAATACCATTAGGGGTTGCGATAGCATACATGAGGGCGGTTTCATTGCCACCTGCACCATCAATAAAATTTGGGTCAGCACCGTAACTGAGGAGAAGGTGGACCATCTCCAAATTACGATTAGATGCAGCACGCATAAGAGGGCTCATGTTCTCAATTCCGTCCGCCAGATTTAAGACGTCAGGAGGTTTTTCAAGTCCCTGTAGATAATCATCAACACCCTCCAAATTTCCGTCTTCTACTAATTGGTGTAATTCAGGCAACTGTTCATTAGGTGGGGCAATACCATTAGGTGGTGGTACACCTTGATTATTATTATTATTTAACATATTGGCTCTGGGTCCATTTCCAGGTGGTAAGGCGCCAGCTCTTGACCTGCGGCGTCTGGTTTTGCGCTGAACCCTCTTGCCACGTCTTATAGTTTTTCTAGGCATTACTCTAATATCTGTAGCGATAAATTGCGTAGTTTGCAACCGCTAATGTCCCCAGAATTGCTAAAAGCTGTTTCATGTTGAAGCGGTCTGTCCAGTCATTATTAAGGAAACTTTCAACAGACTCCTTAATATCAGAGCCATCAGGGTTCTGTGTCTTCGGGGTGTTTTCCCATTGCGTTGCATTGATATTGCGGTCAAAAACCCATTTCTTCTGCATGGTACGACGCCCTTTCCGATAGGTTGTCTTCGGATCTACCACCCAATACTCCTTTGTTTCTGGGTCCCGTATGTTTCCAAATTCATCTCCCACTGGTTTCTCAACAAGCTTGCATTGTGAATAGCCTGAGCCAAATAATGCCTTAACAATAGGCTTAGGATTTGCAGCACTTTTAACATCTTCAATAATACCGGGAGCTAAACCCTTCAAAGGGACTGAACCAATAGATTCAAGTGCCCTCTTCATATTCTTACCAGCAGCCTCGCCTGTAGGAATAAGTTCAACATAGGTCCACATATCAGCGCCATTGCTGCATTTCTGTCCATTTTTTGTGAAATAGTTGACGCCAAGATGCTGGAAAGGTAGGCCCCTTGTCATAAAATTGGAGCTTTCACCAAAAGCAATAGCATCCATGTAATAGTTTACACCAGCAATAGCATCTGTAACAGATGAGAAACTACTACCTTTACGAACACCAACCTGGCCAGGTAGTTTCAATTGACCTGCAAAATCATAGTCTGGTCCTAAAAAAGATATATCTGGCTCCTCTACGGGTAACATATCTACTCGTTTATCTCCACCTATCTTTGGTGATGCCATAGCCGTCCTAAATAGTTTGGCGGATTTATAATTAGAAGATGTTACCACCCTTAACAGTTGCAATCCCTACCTACAGTCGCTGGGCCTTTTTACGGACCCTGTTACCAAAACTATTAGAGTATCGCTGGGTTAAGCATATAATTGTATCTGATGATGGTGGCGGCGATGCAATGGCTATCTGGAGTGAATCATGGGGTAATCATGAGAAACTCTCGGTACACATTAACGATAAGAGGTTGGGTATCTTTGGTAATAAGCGGCGATGCTTAGAGTTAGCAAAGACCGAGTGGGTACTACTTTTAGATAGTGATAATGAGTATACTACGGAGAGCTTCGAGTTTTTAGAGCGGGCTACTACCTCTGGCTTGCTCGAGTGGTCCTCTCGAGTGATCTATGCTGCAGGTGGAATGCGGCGCCTTGAGGCTAGGACTGTAAGCCGGCCTCTTGAGCATTTTGGAGATTTGGAGATCTCGAGATCAAACTGGGAGTCTATTTGTAAGATATCTGGGTCATCGGAACTCTTAAATGATGGAAATTTTTTAATACATGTATCAGCACTCGAGCACATCCCTAAAGATGTACCACACGACCGTTACTATGCTGCTGATATGATTGCATGGCTTGATCTTCTTATTAATAATGGTGGATGGACCTATAAGGTACTGAAGGGCTTGAGTTATATTCATAATGTACATAACGATAGCTCTTGGCTAAAAGAGGCCGGTGATTCATGGAATGCAATGAAGGAGATTAAAGAGGGTTAGTTACGTCTCGTGTAGTTACGTTTCGAGCGGTTACGTCTTGAGCCACCTGCTATATTGCGACGATTAGAGGGGTTATTTGAGGCCGTGCTACGACGGAAGGCCATGTTACGACGGAATGCCTCACCAATACGCCAGTCAGCAAAACGAGCCAGATTTCTAGTTTTAATTATTTCAGCTTTATTAGCCCAAGGAAGCATGCGATTATCATTAATGCCAATCAGAGAGTCGGCGTGTTTTCTGAGGCGGTAACCTACAGGGTGTTGAACAGTCCAATATCCATTATCATGGCGCTCTATTAGTTCAACCAGCGTCTCGGGCATTTGAGTACCAAATTCTCCTAGATCGAAATAGTAAGCATACTGACCTGCATATAATGGCATTCTATTAATGCATCCAAAAAAAGGTGGTAGCTTAATTACGTCTTGAGCGTCGTCTGCCGCCTGCTAATCCCAATGCAGCGAAAACATTTGGAAGTCTACCTTCAGGATTACCTGCAGGACTTGATTGTGATTTAAATTCATTTCGTTTACTTGGTGTCATCCCATAAATATTTCTATTAGTATTAGTACCCCCTGTAACCTCTCTTATTCTTGTTAATTGAGGTTCAGGAATACCCATACGTTTTGCAACTGCATATGGGGTTTCACCAGTTTCAGTCCTGGACCGTAATTTACTTCTAATATGCTCTGGCGTTTCAGGGTGATTTATAAGTCTAAGTATATAATCTATTAATTGAAGCTGTATAGTCTTATTATATTTAGAGCCGTCAACAATGGTTTGAATTAATAATGAATCGGGATTCTCGCTGTTAATTGTCCCTCCATTTAAAATTAATAAGTATAAAATATCGCCTCTACCTTGGTGTAATGCTTTTAATATTGGAATATTATCAATCCTATCATCAGGATAAACCATTTCATTTAGATTTGGAGTAGCACCACGTTCTAATAATAACCTTACTATCTCAAGAGAACGTGATGCCCATTTCGGGTTATATGTAATCGCCGCCGTTAGTGGAGCTTCATTTCTTGGTATAACTAAATTAGGGTCGGCACCTCTATCTAATAATAGATTTATGATATCCAAAAGAATAGGATTACCTTGTCCTATATAAAACCCAATAGCTTGTATCAGAGGAGATGTTTTACTCTCCAAATACTCTAAGCCGGGTCTAGAAGGTAAAACTGTACCAACCTCATTAACAATATTTGGTTCGGCATCTATTGCTCGTTTTATACTCTCTATATCACCAGCATATATTAATGATATAAAAGAACGAAAATCTCCACCATATTGTCTACGTCTTGTGCGTCTTGAGCGATTACGATTAGAGCGCCTTCTTCCCCCAATATTACTCCTAAATTTATTACCAAGAGCTATCCTCACACTATTATTTATGCGTTTTAGTCGTCTTGTATTTATTTCAGTAATTGCGCCACTAGATGTTCTAACTTCTGACAGATATGGATCATTATATGATATACCATAAAATCTAACCATATCTATAGGATGTCCATTACGGTGCATAAGGGCTGCAAGCTCGCCAGGTTGTACATCTGGTGTTGGAGGGGGGTAGGGACGTCTTGGGAGGTGTGACATATTCTACTAAGTGCGTCCAAAAATTGATAAAAGTCTTGTCGGCTAGAGTAGGGCAAGCCAAATGGATACTTTTCCAGGATTGAATCGCTCACGCATAACAAAAGCCGCAGATAACTGGGATACTCTCTTAGGTGCTGCAATGGAGGAGATTAATGCAAAGCCCATAACATGTGAATGTGGATGTGAAAACCGCATCTTTGAGGAGGTATATCTTTGCAAGAATTGTGGTACAGTTCTTGAGAAGGGATTTG